>Ga0207659_10000043_pt1 | contig 90795 bp, 86 predicted proteins | sample KBSM43metaG_FD_184330 | JGI IMG/M metagenome (GOLD analysis project Ga0207659, IMG submission 184330) | Miscanthus rhizosphere microbial communities from Kellogg Biological Station, Michigan, USA - KBS M4-3 metaG (SPAdes) (version 2) | ecosystem: Host-associated > Plants > Roots > Rhizosphere >...
CGCCGCCCATTCCGTAGAAGCGGTCTTCGCCGGGCTGGCCGAGCATCGCGTTGGGGCCGCCGTCGCCGATCAGGACGTCCCAGTCGAAGGAGCCCTCCATGTCCTCGTCGGTCGGCGAGAGGTGGACGTGCTTGCAGCCCTTGACCGTCGTCACCCAGGCCGCGTGCGCCATGAAGGAGACGATCAGGAGGCCGGGATGGGCCTGGGTCTCGGCGAAGGAGGCGTCGTCGCGGCCGGGGCCGCCGACCAGCGCCCCGCCGGCGCAGCCGCCGCCGGCCGCCATCAGGTCCCCGTCGCCTTCGCCGTAGAGGAAGGTCGGTCCGGGCAGGCCGCCGACGAGGCCGTCGGCACCGTCTCCCCCGTAGATCTTGTCCGCCCCCGGTCCCGACTCGACCAGGTCGTCCTCGGGGCCGGCGTGGATCGTGTCGTTGCCGAAGCCGCCGGCGAAACGGACGCTGCCGATCGACTCCAGCGTCCCTTCGACCCGGAGGCTGTCGTTGCCCGGGCCGAGGTCGGCCATCATCCAGCGGCCGGGACCGTTGGCGGGGCAGGAGACGGAGGTCGTGCTGTGCGGCGCGTGGACGCAGCCGGGGCCGATCGCGACCCCCTTCTCCGCGGTGATGCCGAAGGTCTGGGTCGCTTCGTCGAAGGCGACGACGAACTGGTCGCGGCCGGGGCCGCCGACGACCTGCAGGCCGGCGCCGCCGCCCGGCGTCGGGTTGAGCTGGACGTAGGCGGAGCCGCTCGGCGCCGGCTCCTTGCCGCAGGAGCTGGTCCGCCCTTTCGCCCCCTCGCATCCGTCGCTGCCCTGGCCGCCGTCAAGCACGTCGGCCCCACCGCCGCCGACCAGGCGGTCGTCGCCGAGGCCGCCGGTAATCACGTTCGCCTGGGGGTTGCCGATCAGCGTGTCGCGGAAGGCCGAGCCTTCGAGGCTCTCGAACCCGAAGAGCTTGTCGTGGCCGTCGCCGCGGGCCTTGTGCTCCTCCAGGGAGACCCAGACGCCGCTGCCCTTGCCGCCGGCCCGCGCGGTCGCGAAGGAGGCGATGTCCCCCGCCCCGGCGCCGCCGGACATGCGGTCGTAGCCGTAGTCGCCGTGGACGAGGTCTTCGTCGCCGGGCCCGCCGTTGACGATGTCGATCCCGAGGTCGCCGGCGACCTCGTCGCGGTCGCCGGGCCCGCCGACGATCTTGTCGTCGCCGAGGTTCCCGTTCACCTGGTCCTCGTCGCCGCCGTCGCCGTAGACCTCGTCGTTGCCCCGGCCGCCGTGCATCTGGTCGGCCCCCGGCCCGCCGCAGATCAGGTCGTTGCCGAGGCTGCCGAAGACCACGTCGTCGCCCTTGCCGGCCTGGATCACGTCGCGCTCCGGCGTTCCCCGGATCATGTCGCTGCCGTCGGTGCCGACGATCTCCGCCCGCCGTCCGTGGCAGCGCGGCACGTCTTCTTCTTCGCTGGTAGCAGCGCTGGCGATCGCCGCGAACGCGGCGAAGGCGAGCAGCAGCAAAGCGATGGCCCCCCGGAGACGACTCACGAGGGCGGGATCGTATCCGTCATACCCGACCTAACCCGCGTCGGACCAGAAAGGATCAGGCGCTGTCCGCAGCGCCTAAGCGCTGCGGATCAGCTTCTTGTTGACGAACTCGTCCGCCCCGTAGCGGCCCAGCTCGCGGCCGAAGCCGGAGCGCTTGAAGCCGCCGAAGGGCAGCTCGGGGGCGTCGGCGCCGACCAGGTTGACGTAGACCATCCCGGCTTCGATCCGGTCGGCGACCCGCTCGGCCTGGTCCTTGTCGGTCGTCATCACGTAGGAGCCGAGCCCGAACGGGGTCTGATTGGCGAGCTCCACCGCCTCCTCCTCGGAGGAGACCTTGTAGACCTGCGCCACCGGCCCGAAGAACTCTTCCTGGGAGGCCTCGTCGCCCGGCTTGATCCCGGTCAGGATCGTCGGTTCGAAGAAGTTGCCGTCGCGGTTGCCGCCGACGACGACCTCGGCCCCGTTCGCGATCGCCCGCTTCACCTGGTCCTCGAGCCGGTCCGCCGCGGTCTGCGAGGAGAGCGGACCGACCGCGGTGTCCTCGGCGGTCGGGTCGCCCGGCTTCGCCTCGCCCAGCTGCTCCTTGAACTTCTCGAGGAAATCGTCGTAGAGCTCGTCGACGACGATGAACCGCTTCGCCGCGTTGCAGGACTGGCCGGTGTTGTCGAGCCGCGCTTCGGCCGCGGCGGTCACCGCTTCGTCGAGGTCGTCGGTGCCGAGGAGGATGAACGGGTCCGAGCCGCCGAGCTCCAGCACGACCTTCTTCAGGTGTTTCCCGGCGATCGAGGCGACCGCGGAGCCGGCCCGCTCGGACCCGGTCACCGAGACGCCGTGCAGGCGCGGGTCGGCGATCACCCACTCGATCTGCTCGTTGCTCGCGTAGACGTTCTCGTAGCACCCCTCGGGGAAGCCGGCGTCGTCGAAGATCTTCTGCATCGCCTCGGCGGATTCCGGGCACTGCGGCGCGTGCTTGAGCAGGATCGTGTTGCCGATCACCAGGTTCGGGCCGGCGAAGCGGGCCACCTGGTAGTAGGGGAAGTTCCAGGGCATGATCCCGAGCAGGACGCCGAAGGGGCTGCGGCGGATCACCGCGCTGCCCTCGCCTTCGGAGAGCTCGATCGGCTCGTCGGCCATCAGGTCCTCGGCGTTGTCGGCGTAGAAGCCGTAGATCATCGCCGCGAAGTCGACCTCCATCAGCGCCTGCTCGATCGGCTTGCCCATCTCGCGGACGATGATCTCGGCCAGCTCCTCGCGTCGCTCGGAGTGCAGCTCGGAGACCCTGCGCACCAGCGCCGCGCGGTCGGCCACGGAGGTCGAGCCGGGCCAGGACCTGGAGGCCTTGTCGCAGCGGTCGATCGCCGCGCGTAGCTCCTCGTCGCTGATCTCCGGGTACTCCTTGACGGTCTCGCCCGTGGCCGGGTTGACAACTGCGTAGGTGCTCATCTCAGCTCCCCTGGATCTTGGTTTTCAAGTTCGCTCTACCCCTTGACGGCCTGTTCCAGCCCGAGGGCGTCCTCGACCGGCACGTAGTCCATCCCCACTCCCTCCGCCACCGCCGGGTGCGTGACCTTGCCGCCGGCGACGTTGACCCCGAGACGCAGCCCCGGGTCGGGCCGGATCGCCTCGGCGACGCCGTGGTCGGCGAGGGCGATAGCGTAGGGCAGGGTGGCGTTGGTGAGGGCATGGGTCGAGGTGATCGGGACCGCGCCGGGCATGTTGGCGACGCAGTAGTGGGTGATCCCGTCGACCTCGAAAGTCGGCTCGCGATGGGTCGTCGGCCGCGAGGTCTCGAAGCACCCGCCCTGGTCGATCGCGACGTCGACCAGGACCGCGCCCGGCTTCATCAGCCCCAGCTGCTCGCGGCGGATCACGTAGGGCGCCCGCGCCCCGTGCACCAGCACCGCGCCGATCACCAGGTCCGCCTGCGGCAGCATCTCCTCGATCGCCAGCGTCGTCGAGTAGACGGTCGAGCAGCGCCCGCCGAAGTCGACTTCGAGCTCCCGCAGGCGGTCGATCGAGCGGTCGTAGACGAAGACGTCGGCTTCCATCCCGATCGCGATGAAGGCCGCGTTCATCCCGACGACGCCGCCGCCGATCACCATCACGTTGGCGGCGGCAACCCCGGGCACACCTCCCAGCAGGATCCCCCGGCCCCCCATCGGCTTCTCCAGCATGAAGGCACCGGCCTGGGTCGCGATCTTCCCCGCCACCTCGCTCATCGGCGCCAGCAGCGGCAGCCGCCCGTGGGCGTCCTCGACGGTCTCGTAGGCGATCGCGGTGACGCCGGAGCCGCAGAGCCCGCGCGTCTGCTCGGGGTCGGGCGCCAGGTGCAGGTAGGTGAAGAGGAGCTGTCCCGGCCGCAGCATCTCGATCTCGCTCGGCTGCAGCTCCTTGACGTGGAGGACCATCTCCGCCGCCTCGAAGACTCCGGCCGCGTCGGCGACGATCGTCGCCCCCTGCGCCTCGTAGGAGGCGTCGGCGATCGCGCTTCCCTCGCCCGCCCCGGCCTGGACCAGCACTTCGTGCCCGTGCTCGGACAGTTCCCGCACCCCGGCCGGGGTGACGGCGACGCGGTACTCGTCGGACTTGATCTCGGTCGGTACTCCGATCTTCATGCGACCAGCTCCCTCGCTCGCAGGGCCAACCAGAACTCGATGCGGTCGTGGGCGCGCGAGAGGTCGCGGCCCGTCAGCTCTTCCACCTTGCGCATCCGGTAGCGCAGGGTGTGGCGGTGGCAGTAGACCTGGCGGGCCGCCCGCTCCCACTGGCCGTTCTGCTCGATGAACGCCTCCAGCGAGCGCAGCAGCTCGCCGCCGTACTCCTCGTCGCCGCGCTCGATCGGCCCGAGGACGCTGTCGCAGTAGAGGTCGAGGGCGTCGTCGTCCTGGATCGAGAGCAGCAGGGTGAAGGCGCCGAGGTCGCGCCAGGAGGCGACCTCGGGGGCCGAGCCGTTGTCGAAGGCGGTCGCCTCGAGGGCGCAGCGCGCCTCGTGGAAGGAGTGGCGCAGGCGGTCCGGCGGGGCCGGGCGGCTGACGGCGGCCCGCACCGCGCCGCGCTCGCGGGCGAGGTCGCGCCGCGCCTCCGTCGCCACCTCGACCGCGTCGCGGTCGGCGCAGTCGACCACCGCGCAGAGCACTTCGCGGCCGCCGGCGCTGTGGGGGGCGACGACCGCCGAGCAGCCGTCGGCGGCGAGCGCCGCTTCCAGCCGCGCGGCCGCCTCGCCTGGGTCGTCGAGCTGGAAGACGAGGACCGCGGCTTCCTCGCCGATCCCGAACGGCTCGAGCCGGCGGCGCAGCTCGGCCGGGTCCATGCGGCCGCCGAGGGCGGCGGCGAGGACGTCGCCGGCGAGCCGCCGCTCGGTCTCGCGCGCGACCCGCCGCCGCATCAGCTCCAGCGCCACCACCGCAACCGCCTGCTGCAGGATCAGCCGCTCGAAGTCGCCGAGGCCGCCGGAGTCGCGGACGATCACCACCCAGGCCTGGGGCGGGCCGCCCCCCGGGGAGATCACCGGATGGGCCAGCGCCCGCCCGGCGACGTTCGGGTGCGAGGGGACGAAGGGGTGGCCGTCGCCGGCATGGCTCAACGCTTCCTTGCGGATCGTCGCGATCGCCTCGGCCGAGAGCTGGCGGCGGAAGCCCTTGCCCGCCAGCCGCTCGCCGCGGCCGTCGAGGACGGCGACCGTCCCCCCGACCGCCGAGGCGACGGTGGCGGCGATTTCCTCCAGCCCGCGCTCCTCCAGGACCAGCCGCTCCAGCCGCCGCTGCACCGCGATCCCCCGCTGCAGGACCTCGTACTGCTCGTTGACGAGCCGGGCGAAGGCCTTCTCGGTGATCGCGATGAACGGCACCGAGTAGGGCACCTCGAAGAGCGGGAACCCGTGCTTGTCCGCCTCGTCGACCAGCGCCTTCGGCAGCGATTTGTGGCTGAACCCGGTCCCGAAGCCGAGACCGGCGAGATTGCGGTCGGCGAGGATGCGGATGAAGGCGCGCTGCTTGGCGGCGCTGTCGAGCGGGATCCCGGTCGTCAGCATCAGCTCGCCGCCCGAGAGCCACGGAGTCGGGTCCTCGAGCTCAGAGATGTGGACCCAGCGCACCGGGGCCGCGGCCGCGTCAGCGCCCGCGGCGATCTCGAGGTCGAGCTCGTCGAGCAGGCTCTGGACGGTGAGCACCGCCGCCCCCTTAGAGCGACGACCGCCGTCGGGGTTCCGCAGACGAGCCTTTGCGCGAGCCGCCGCCCATCCGGTCCCAGGCCTCGCCGAGAACCGCGTGCAGCACGTCGTGGATCTCTTCGAACTGCTCGGTGTCGGCGATCAGCGGCGGGGAGAGCTGCACGACCGGGTCGCCGCGGTCGTCGGCGCGGCAGATCAGCCCGCGCTTGTAGAGCTCTCCGGAGAGGAAGCCGCGCAGCAGTTCCTCGGACTCCTCGTCGTTGAAGCTCTCTTTCGTCTCCTTGTCTTTGACCAGCTCGACCGCGTGGAAGTAGCCGGCCCCGCGCACGTCGCCGACGATCGGCAGGTCGTGAAGGGACTCGAGCATCTGCCGGAACTCGCCCTCCTTGCGGAGGACGTGGCCGCAGAGGTCCTCGCGCTCGAAGACGTCGAGGTTGGCCATCGCGATCGCGGCGGCGATCGGGTGGCCGGCGAAGGTGAAGCCGTGGGCGAAGGAGGCATCGCCCTGCATGAACGGCTCGGCGACCTTGTCGGAGGCGACGACGCCCCCCATCGGCGCGTAGGCCGAGGTCAGCGCCTTGGCGATCGTGATCAGGTCCGGTTCGTAGTCGAAGCGCTCGCAGCCGAAGTAGTGACCGAGGCGGCCGAAGGCGCAGATCACCTCGTCGGAGATCATCAGCACGTCGTAGGTGTCGCAGATCTCCCGCACCCGCTGGAAGTAGCCGTCGGGCGGGACGAAGCAGCCGCCGGCGTTCTGCACCGGCTCGAGGATCACCGCGGCGACCGTGTCCGGGCCCTCGAAGACGATCCGCTCCTCGATCGCGTCGGCCGCCCAGAGCGGGTCGCGCTCCTCGGGCCAGCGGTAGATGTTGGTGTTGGGGACGTGGCAGCCGCCCGGCGTCAGCGGCTCGAACTGGCTGCGCAGCTCGGTGATGCCGGTGGCCGACAGGGCCCCCAGCGAGGTGCCGTGGTAGGCGACCTCGCGGGCGATCACCTTGTGCTTCTGGCCTTTGCCGTGGATGCGGTGGTAGTTGCGGGCCAGCTTCAGCGCCGACTCGACCGCCTCCGAGCCGCCGGAGGTGAAGAAGACGCGGTTGAGGTCGCCGGGCGCCAGCGAGGCGAGCCGCGCCGCCAGTTCGATCGCCTTGGGGTGGGCATAGGACCAAAGCGTGTAGAAGTCGAGCTCTTCGACCTGGCGGGCGGCCGCCTCGCCGTACTCGGTGCGGCCGTGGCCGGCGTTGACGCAGAAGAGGCCGGAGAGGCCGTCGAGATAGCGGTTGCCGTGTTCGTCGAAGACGTAGCAGCCCTCGGCGCGGGTGATGATCGGGACCTCGTGGTCCGGCCCGTAGGCGCCCATCCTCGAGAAGTGCATCCAGAGGTGATCGCGGGCAAGTTGCTGAAGATCGGTTGCTGCCGGGGCTTGCGACGCGGTGGCCATGGAGCCCTCCTCCTCGGATTACGACGTTATGGACAAAGCTAGACCCAGAACCCAACATTCGCAAGTGGTCTTTGGGTCAAGGACTGGAACATGGCTTGTACGTGGTGTACAAGTCGCCTCTGTGCTTTTAGGACATTCGCCCCTTGCGCGGTGATCCACCGGGGCTTACCGTCGCGATTAGGTAGTCAGGGCTTCCGGGTAGCCGAACCACCGAGAGGGGGCTGATAGACCGGAATGGAAGACCGAGGAGAGACCCCCAGCGTCGAGCTGCGGAGCGTCACCAAGCGCTTCGACCAGCTGGCCGCGGTCGACGACCTCGACCTCCAGCTGGCGCAGGGCGAGTTCTTCACCCTGCTCGGCCCCAGCGGTTGCGGCAAGACGACGACGCTGCGGATGATCGCCGGCTTCGAGCGGCCGACCAGCGGCGAAGTCCGGATCGACGGCGAGGACGTGGCGCAGCTGCCGCCGCACAAGCGCCCCACCAACACCGTCTTCCAGAGCTACGCGCTCTTCCCCCATCTCAGCGTCGAGGCCAACGTCGCCTTCGGGCTGAAGCGCAAGAAGGTCTCCAAGGACGAGATCGCCGAGCGGGTCAAGGCCGAGCTGGAGCGGGTCGGCCTCGCCGCCGAGGCGAACCGGCGCCCCTCCCAGCTCTCCGGCGGGATGCAGCAGCGGGTCGCCCTGGCACGGGCGCTCGTCAACCTGCCCAAGGTCCTCCTCCTCGACGAGCCGCTGGGCGCGCTCGACCTGAAGCTGCGCAAGGAACTGCAGGTGGAGCTGAAGCGGATCCAGCGCGACGTCGGCATCACCTTCGTCTACGTCACCCACGACCAGGAGGAGGCGCTGACGATGAGCGACCGGATCGCGGTGATGAACCGCGGCCGGGTCGAACAGGTGGCGACGCCGGAGGAGGTCTACAACCGCCCGGCCACCACCTTCGTCGCCGGCTTCATCGGCGTCTCCAACCTGATGCCGGCGACGGTCACCGGCAGCCAGGAGGTGAAGCTCGACGAGGGCACGACGATCGCGACCCCGACCGGCGGCTTCTCCCCCGGCGACCGCTGCCACGCCGTCGTGCGGCCGGAGAAGCTGCGGGTGGAGACGAGCGGCAACGGGAACGGCGCGAGCGGCGCAAACAGCGCTTCGCGGGGTGACCTGCCCCGGGTGGAGGGCGTGGTCACCAGCTCGCTCTACCTCGGCACCGCGACCCAGATCGCGGTCGACCTCGGGGAGGGCGTGCGGATGACCGTCCTCGTCCCCAACGCCGACGAGGCCGAGCGCCAGCAGCTGCCCGGCGGCGGCGCGCGAGTCGCGCTCAGCTGGGAGCCCGAGCACATGCACCTTGTCCGCGAATCGCCAAACGGGGTAGCAGCGGGAAGCAACGACGGCGCCCGCGCCGCCGACCAGTCGCAACTGGAAACCACCCACGGAGGTTGATGACAGATGGCCAGTGAGAAGGACCCACGGAGGATCACCGCCCTGCTGGCGGCCCTGGTCGCGGCGGCGGCGCTGGCCCTCGGGCTCGCGGCGTGCGGCGGCGGGGGCGGTGGCATCAACGGCGGCGACACCGAAGCCGAAGAAGTGAAGCTCGAAAAGAAAGCGTCGGGCGATGTGACGATCTCCAACTGGCCGCTCTACATCGACAAGCAGACGGTCCCCGACTTCGAAAAGGCGACGGGGGTCTCGGTCAAGTACATAGAGGACGTCAACGCCAACGAAGAGTTCTTCGCGAAGATGGACCCGCTGCTGAAACAGGGCGAATCCGGGGGGCGCAGCCTCTTCGTCGTCACCGACTGGATGGCGAACAAAATGCACGAACTCGGCTACCTGCAGAACTTCGACAAGTCGCAGCTGCCGAACTTCGAAAAGAACCTCGTGGCCAACCTGCGGGAACCGAAGTACGACCCGAACCGTGAATTCAGCGCCCCCTGGCAGAGCGGGATGACCGGGATCATCGTCCGTAAGGACCTGGCGCCCGACGTGAAGTCGATCTGCGACCTCTTCGACCCCAAGTACAAGGGCAAGGTCGAGATGCTGAACGAACTCCGGGACACGGTGCCGCTGGTGATGAAGTGCCTCGGCATCGATCCCGCGGAAGCCAGCGAAGAGGACTGGAAGAAGGCGATCGCCAAAATCAAGGGAGCCTCGGACTCCGGCCAGATCCGCCGCTTCACCGGCAACGACTACGGCGGCGACCTGACCAGCGGCGACGCCGTCGCGGTGATCGGCTGGTCGGGCGACGCGGTCCAGCTGCAGGCCGACAACCCGAACATCGAATGGCGGATGCCGACGGAGGGCTGCATCCTCTGGTCGGACAACATGGTGATCCCCGTCGGGGCGCCGAACCCGACCGCGGCCGAGGCCTTCATGAACTACGTCTACGACCCCAAGAACCAGGCGCAGATCGAGGCCTACGTCAACTACGTCAGCCCGGTGGAACACGTGAAACCGATCCTGCTGAAGGAAGAACCGGAAATCGCGAAGAACCAGCTGATCTTCCCGAGCCAGTCCTTCACGAAGAACTGCACGATCCAGCCCTCCCCCACCGGTGAAGAAGAACAGAACCTGAACCGCGAATTCAACGCGGTCCTCAACGGGTAAAAGCAGATGAGGCGCCGGGTCGCTCCCTACTTCCTACTCGGGCCGGGAGCGGCCTGGCTGCTTCTGTTCTTCGTCGTCCCGCTCTACTTCCTAGCGGAACTGTCGCTCAACTCGGGCGTTTTCGGCTCCTACGAATTCAGCTGGCACTGGGCGAACTACAGCGACGCGCTGCAGCTCTACGACACCCAGTTCGTGCGCTCGTTCCTCTACGCCGGGCTGGCGACCCTGTTCGCGCTCCTCCTCGCCTATCCGCTCGCCTACACGATCGCCTTCAAGGCTGGGCGCTGGCGCAACGTGCTGCTGTTCGCCGTGGTCGCCCCGTTCTTCACCACCTACCTGATCCGGACCGTGGCCTGGAAGACGATCCTCTCCGACCAGAGCCCGGTGGTGAAGGTGCTCGATTTCCTTGGCTTCGCCCCGGAAGGCCACGTGCTGGCGACCGGGGGCGCCGTGATCGCCGGCCTCACCTACAACTTCCTCCCCTTCATGGTGCTGCCGATCTACGCCAGCCTCGAGCGGATCGACGAGCGGCTGATCGAGGCCGGCAAGGACCTCTACGCCTCCGCCTCGCAGACCTTCTTCCGGGTGACCCTGCCGCTCTCGGCTCCCGGTGTGGTGGCGGGGACGCTGCTGACCTTCATCCCGGCCTCCGGCGACTACGTCAACGCCCAGTTCCTCGGCAGCGCCAACAACCAGATGATCGGCAACGTGATCCAGTCGCTCTACCTCAAACAGTCCGACTACCCCGCAGCGGCGGCGCTCTCGTTCGTGCTGATGGCAGCGATCCTGATCCTCGTCCTCGTCTACATCCGCTTCGCCGGCTCGGAGGCGCTGATGGGTGAGGAGGCGGTCTGATGGCCGGCGCCTGGCGCTGGCTGCGCGAGCACGCCGTCCAGATCGTCGGCGTTCTCGTCGTCCTCTACATGCTGATCCCGATCGCCGTCATCTTTGGGTTCTCCTTCAACGATCCGACCGGCCGCTTCAACTACACCTGGGTCGGCTTCACGACCGAACACTGGAGCAACGCCTTCGGGATCCCGGAGCTGAACGAAGCGCTGGTGACCAGTCTCAAACTGGCGATCCTGGCAACGGTGATCTCGACCGTGATCGGGACCCTGATGGCGCTGGCGCTGGTCCGCTACAACTTCTTCGGCCGTCGGGCCGCCAACTTCCTGATCGTGATCCCGATGGCGACCCCGGAGATCGTGATGGGGTCGGCCCTGCTCTCCTTCTTCCTGCTGATCGAAAGCTTCAACCTCGGCTTTCAGACCCTTCTGATCGCCCATGTCATGTTCTGCATCAGCTTCGTCGTCGTCGTCGTCCGCTCGCGGCTGATCGGCTTCGACCGCAACCTCGAGGAGGCGGCGAAGGACCTCGGCGCCAGCCCCTTCGAAACCTTCCGCCTGGTCACCCTGCCGCTGATCATGCCCGGCATCTTCGGCGCCGCGATGCTCGCCTTCGCCCTCTCGATCGACGACTTCGTGATCTCCAATTTCAACTCCGGCACCACCGTCACCTTCCCCCTCTACATCTTCGGCGCCGCCCAGCGCGGGATCCCCGTCGAGGTCAACGTGATCGCGATGATCCTCTTCTTCTTCACCTGCGCCACGATGGGCTTCGCCACCTGGCAGCAGCGTCGGGCCGAAAAGATGACCAGCGTCCGGCCCGAACAAGAGGCGGGGGCAGGGATGCCGGCGGGCGCCGCGGCGGCTACCTAATCCACGGATCTGCGCACGGCATCGAGTGACAAGGTGTGCAAATGGTCTATAAAAACTTGATTGTTTAGATTCCCCCTGTTAGAAGTTTTCGGGTCGCTTCGAACTCCACTACTCGTGGCGATTGAGTGTCTCCACCCGAAGGGTGGCAGGGAATCTGTCGGGGCCCGTTCAGGCACCGACATAACTGACTATTGCCCGGCTCAGCCGGGAGAGGAGAAGACGACCTAATGAGACACACCAAGATGATCGGCCTGGCGCTCGTCGCAGCGCTCGCCGTGATGGCAATGGCAGGGGCAGCGTCCGCGTCCGCGGCGGCAACCCTTTGCTCGACCAACACCAGCCCTTGTACGGGAACCGTCTACGGGTCCGGCACCAAAATCAGCTCGCAGCTGAAGAGCGGCACCGTGGCGACCCTGACAACCAGCATCGGCAACGTGGTCTGCAAAAAATCGTCGGTCGGCGGTGCAACCACCAACACGACCGGCCACGGCGAAATCAGCACCCTCAGCTTCACGGAATGCAGCCTTGGCACCACCTCGTGCACGGTCAAAGCCGTGAACCTGAACTACACAGCAGAATCGTTCGCCAGCGGAGGCGGCAACGGCACGCTGACAATCAGCCCGAAGGCCGGCCTCGGCAGCCCGGGTGCATCCGTCGAATGCGGGAGCTTCATCAACTGCACCTTCACCAGCAGTGATCTGGTTCTCGACGTGACCGGAGGCAACCCGGCGACGATCATCGCCAAAGAAGAGGAACTCACGCGCACGGGTGGACTCTGCCCGTCCTCCTCGAAGTGGGACGCCGAATACGAAGTTACCGCCCCGAAGCCGCTGTTCCTCGTCTAGAGGACCCGCAACCAGGGGGTGAAGAGCGGCCGCCTCGCGGCCGCTCTTTTTTTTTTGGAACGAGAGACCGCTGGGGACCGAGACAAGGTAGGCAAGTTGTCACCCCACGGCTCCTTGACAGGCAAGTTCCTGAAAGTACATTCGGTGGGGGTTCTGTGCCCAGGGGGCAACGTCAGGGAGGCTGCGGTCCAAGCGTTCGCAGCATCCTCCTAGGTCAGGGAAAACAGCTGCAGAGAGGGGACGCCGCGTGAGCTGCAAACGATCCGCATCGGCAAGCAGGGGACTTCCAGGTTCGGGGACGATCACGGCTGCGCTGCTCATCTGCTCGGCCGCGCTTGTTTCCTTGTTCTCAGGAGGGACCGCGTGGGCCGACGAGTGCCCGAACGCAGCCGCGCGCACCGGTCCCTCGGCAGTCCTCGAGGATTGCCGCGCCTATGAGCTGGTCACGCCTCCGGCGACGATCACCGGGCCGAAGTTCCAGATCAACCCGGCCGCCGGCGGTTTCAACACCCCGACCAGCGACGAAAGCGGGAACCGCTTGTTGTTCAGCCTCAAGGGCGAGGCCCTCCCGGGCACCGGAGCCACCGGAACGACCGATACCTACATGGCGGAAAGGTCGGCTTCCGGCTGGACCTCCCGTCTGTTCGGACCCACCGGGGAACAGGCGGGATCGGTGGAGCCGGGGGGGACGGCGGCGGGGTACGACTCAGGCTTCTCCTGGGTCCTGCGTCCCGGAACCCTTGGCAACGGTCGCTACCTCGTCATGCAGGACGGCTCGATCACCGCTTTTGGATCCGGGACCCTCGCCGACGACCCGAACGCGATCGGCCGCTGGATCTCCCCGGCCGGCGATCACGTGATCTTCACCAGCGAAAAGCGCCTCGAGCCGGAAGCTCCCGAAGAAGTCGGCTGCTGCCCGTTTGGCTTCTGGCAAGTGGGCCTCAACGAACCCGTCGATGCCGTGTATGAATGGACGCCGAGCGGCCTCCAGGTCCTCTCGCTTCTCCCGAACGACGAACAGGCGCCGGCGGGAAGCACGACCTACTACTGGGGCACGTCGAAAGACGGATCCTCCGTCGTCTTCAACGTGGGCGGGTTCTTCGGGGAAAACGGAACGCTATACGTGCGCCACGAAGGAACGACCTATCCCATAGTCACCGTCCCGTATGCAGAAGAAGCCGTGTACATGGGCAGCAGCAGCTCTGGCAAGAAGATCTTCTACCTCATCGATCCAGGGGTCTTCTTCGGCGAAACGTCAGGGAAGCTATTCGAATACGACGTCGACACCGAAGAGAGTCGTCAGGTCACCGATGCTTCTGACGTCAGCGTTGTCAACGTCTCCGAAGACGGCTCCCACGTGTACTTCATCTCCGGCGAACAGCTCGACGCTGGGCAGGGGACCCCGGGCGGGAGAAACCTCTTCGTGTGGAGCGGCGGCGAAACTCACTTCATCGCCGAGCTCACCCCGGAAGACGTGGGTGCGGATTTCGGGCGGAAGAGCCTCATCGCGTGGCCTTTGGCCATCTCGGTCGCACAGCAGTCCACCTTGGTGGGCGTGGGCGTCGATCCCTCTCGGACCACCCCTGACGGCTCTGTGTTTGCGTTCGAGGCGAAGTCGAATCTCACCTCCTACGACAGCGCCGGCCACACCGAGATCTACCGTTACTCGAGCGGCGAGATCAGGTGTGTGTCGTGCAATCCAACGGGAGCTCCGCCCACGTCGGATGCCCGCCTTCAGGGTGTCTCGAGCCTGCCTGAAGAAGAAGAAAAAGCAGCTCCTACGGTGGCGTCGGCTGAAGTTCGCAACCTCCGTAACGACGGCAGGGCGGTGTTCTACATCAGCGGAGACCGGCTGGTCGACCATGACACCGACGGAAAGCTGGACGTCTACGAATGGCGGGATGGGCGAATCGCCCTGATCTCCTACGGGCGGAGCGAGGGCGGCAACGAATGGCTATATGGGGTGAGCCCGGACGGGAGCAACGTGTTCTTCACCTCAGCCGATCGCCTGGTTCCTGAGAAGGAGAGCAACACCTTCTCGCTGTACGACGCACGCATCGACGGTGGGTTCCCTCCCGCGAGCACGCCTGCGCCCTGCGACGTCAGCAACTGCCAGGGCGGCCCGTCCCTCTCCCCCGCCGCGCCTGCGGTGGGCACCGCGCGCGCCCTCAGGGCCGGCAACCTGCGGCCCCACCGGCATCCGTGCAAGAAGCTGAGAGGAAAGAGGAGAAAGCGATGCCTGCAGGCGCATAAGCACAAGAAGAACAACGCCAAGACCAATCGGAGGGCTGGTTGATGACTGTGGCAAGGACTCCTCTTCAGCCGACCCTGGGGCGGATCGTCAGCAGCCTTTGCCTGTTGGCCGTGATGATGGCGGCGATCGCCTCGCAGGCGGCCGCTGCCAACCTGGACGAATACGGGATCGAAAGCGCCGAAGCCTCGCTCTCGACGACTCAGGCGGGCGACCACCCTGACCTGCAGACGTTCATCGAAGTGAAGACCGATCCGGCAACGCCCGCTGACGGCGACGGCGACCACGAACCGTACGCCGCCACCAAGGATGTCGTAGTCGAAATGCCGCAGGGGCTAACCGGGAATCCGAACGCGGTCGCGACCTGCACCATGCTGGATTTTGCGACCGCTCTCGAAGAAGGGGGTGGATGCCCCGGCGATGCTCAGGTCGGGATCGTCGTGCTCCACCTCTACGGGCTCAATCTCCCCATCCACGAGCCGATCTACAACCTCGAGGCTCCCGGAGGGGACAATGTCGCCCGTCTCGGCTTCTACGGCTACAACGTTCCCGTCGTCATCGACGTGAAGCTTCGGAGCGAAAGCGACTACGGCCTGACGACCTTCGGTCAGAACCTCTCCTCTTCGTTCCCGTTTGTCTCTGCTGAGGTGGATATCTGGGGAGTTCCAGCCGCCTCGAGCCACGACACCGAAAAGCAGACCCCGAAAGAAGTCCTCGACAACCCCGAAACCACTGAATCTCCTCCACGGCCCAGCGGCTTGAAACCGCAGGCGTTTCTCACCAACCCGACGAGTTGCGGTGGGCCACTCTCGGTGGGGTTCGCGGTCGACAGCTACGCGCGGCCTGGGCAGTTCGAGACCGCATCTGCGCAATTGCCGCCGATCACCGGCTGTCAGGACCTCGACTTTCCCACCGGCTCGTCGTTCCGGTTGACGACGACGGAAGCAGATTCGCCGAGCGGCCTCGAAGCGCTCCTTGCGATCGATCAATCCAGCCTCAAGCTGCCGGGGCACCTGGCTCCCGCCGAGTTGAGGAGCGTCGTGGTGACTCTGCCGGAAGGCGTTGCTCTCAACCCATCCTCGGCGGATGGCCTCGCCGGCTGTTCCCAGGAAGAGATCGGACTAACCTCGTCCAACCCGATCCACTTCCAGGCGACCCCTCCGGGCTGTCCGGAATCATCCAAGGTCGGCGCCGTGGAAATCGAAACCCCTGTTCTCGACGGGCCGCTGAAAGGATCGCTTTACGTAGCCGCGCCGTTCGCCAACCCGTTCGGTTCATTCCTGGCGGGCTACCTCTACGCCCAAGGCCAGGGCGCAACGATCAAGCTGGCGGGCAAGTTCGACCTCGATCCCCTTACCGGGCGGATCACGGCGACCTTCGCCGAAAATCCGCAGCAGCCGTTCAGCGCGATCAGGTTGCGGTTCAAGGAAGGGGACCAAGGCGTCCTGGTGACGCCCCCGCAGTGCGGGACCTATGGGGTGGACTCGGCCTTCGCCCCCTGGTCGGCGGCCGACCCGGCCAATCCGACGCCGGCCGAGACGAAGTTCGAAACCAGCACCTTCGACATCACCAGTGGACCGGAGGGACAGGCCTGCCCGAACCCGCCTGCGTTCACCCCCGGCTTCGAAGCCGGGACGGTGACGCCGCTGGCAGGCGCCTATTCGCCCTTGGTCGTGAAGGCGTCCCGGCCCGACGGCAGTCAGAGCCTGCGAGCGATCGACGTCCAGCTCCCTCCGGGCTTGACCGGCAAGCTCGCCGGGATTCCCTACTGCCCGGAGTCGGCCATCGTCGCCGCCGGTCAAAACCCTGGAGCTGCTGAGGCTGCGAGCCCGAGCTGTCCCTCCGCCTCCAGCGTCGGTTCGGTCACCGTTGGGGCCGGGGCGGGTAACCACCCGATCGACGTCAGCGGTACCGCCTACCTCGCCGGCCCCTACAAGGGCGCGCCACTCAGCCTCGTGGTGATCACCCCGGCGCTGACGGGCCCGTTCGACCTCGGGACCGTAGTCGTCAGAACCGCCCTGGAGGTGAATCCGGTGACCGCCCAGATCCATGCCGTCTCCGATCAGCTGCCGACGATCCTCCGCGGGGTTCCGCTGCACCTCCGCTCGGTCGTCGTTAACGCGAGCAGGCAGAAGTTCAGCCGCAACCCCACCTCCTGCGAACCGATGAGCGTCGAGGGGCTGTTGACCGGATCCCCGGACCTGAAGATGGCCAGCGAGCGGTTCCAGGTGGGCGGCTGCGGTGATCTCGGGTTCAAGCCGAAGCTCACGATGCGACTGAAAGGTGGAACCAAGCGCGCTGCCTACCCGGCTCTGCGGGCAACCCTCGTGGCCAGAAAGGGCGACGCGGACATCAAACGCATCTCAGTGTCCCTGCCGCACTCGGAGTTCCTGGCCCAAGAGCACATCGACACGGTCTGCACCCGCGTTCAGTTCGCAGCGGACGAATGCCCCGCCGGTGCGGTTTACGGTCGCGCTCGTGCCTTCAGCCCATTGCTGGCACAGCCGCTCGAAGGCCCTGTGTACCTGCGATCGTCGAGCCACAAGCTGCCCGACCTCGTGATCGCGCTGAGGGGGCAGGTCGACATCGATCTCGCCGGTCGGATCGACTCGGCCCGGGGCGGGATTCGGACCACCTTCGCCAAGGTGCCTGACGTGCCGGTGAGCAAATTCGTCCTCCGGATGAGGGGGGGCAGGAAGAGCTTGCTCGTCAACTCGGTGGATACCTGCAATTCCGATCACCGGGCGACGGCCAAGATGGGCGCCCACAACGGCAGGACCCTGGTAGCGAGGCCGCTTCTGCGAGTCAGCGGCTGCGGCAAGGAGCACGGGAAGAGGTAATCCGCCGGCGTTCCTCGCGCTAGCGGCCGATATGGAAGCCGATCAGCTCGGGGACTTTCGCCACGGCTGAGGAGATCAGGGCGGGCCGACGGCCCGCCATCTCCGCTTCCTCTTTCTTCTCGATCGCGAAGCGGATCGACTCGCCGCCGAGCCAGTGGAAGGGCTCGGGGGGGACGCGGGGGGTCTTGGCGTCGACGATGGCGAGGTGGGTGTGGTCGTCGTCTTTGCCCAGGGCCAGGGAGGCGAGGGTGCGGCCGACCATGTTGCTGGGGCCGACGCCGTTGCCGGTGTAGCCGGCGGCGACCCAGGCGCGGCGCTGGGGGAGGGTGCGGATGGCGGGAAGGTGGGTCGGTGAGGTGTCGATCGGGCCGCCCCAGGCGTTGGTGATGCGGCGGCCGCGCAGGGCGGGGAAGTAGTCGTAGAGGTGCTGCGTGGCGGCAGCGATGACGTCGGCGTCGACCTCGGCGCGGCCGCGGGTGCGGGCGCCGAATGCGATGCGGCCGCCGCCCCAGCCGAAGGCGATGCGGCCGTCGCGGGTGGTGCGGAAGTAGTGGAGCAGGGAGCGGGAGTCGGTGATGCAGTCGCCGCCGGTCCAGCCGATCTGCTCGAGCACGTCGGGGACCGGCTCGGTGAGGACGATGTGGGAGGAGGCGACGGTGAGGCGGCCGCGCAGCGGGCCGCGGCGGCCCTTGGCGGCGCTGCCGATCGCCAGGACGCCGCGTTTTGCGCGGACGGATCCCCCCCGCGTATCCGCCTCGACGCCATCGCCGCTCTCGCGGAACGAGCGCACCGGCGAGGACTCGAAGACCTCCACCCCCGCCGCCAGCAGCTGGGCCCGCAGCCCCAGCGCCAGCCGCGCCGGCTGCACCGTCGCCGAGGTCGGCGAGACGGCGCCGGCGCGGAAGGCCGGCGAGGAACAGCGCTCCTGAACCTCCGCCTCGTTCAGCGGCTGCAGCATCTCCGGCACCCCGAGCTCGCGGCAGGCCGCGAGCGCCCGCTCCCAGGCGCCGTCGTGGGCCGGCGCGGTCGAGACCTGGACGTAGCCGGCGGGGCGGAACCAGGCGTCGACCCCGTGCTCCTCGCAGAAGGCGCCGATCCGCGCCACCGCCTGCTCGGCCGCCGCCGCCACCCTCAGCGCCGCCTGGTCCCCCCAGCGCTCGCGCATCGAGGCGAGCGAGAACCACATCGCGTTGCAGAAGCCGCCGTTGCGCCCGCTCGGCCCGCGCCCGCAGAGCACCTCGGCCTCGAGCAGGACGACCCGCGTCCCGGGCTCCAGCTGCTTCGCGTACCAGGCGCTCCACATCCCGGTGTAGCCGCCGCCGACGACGAGAACGTCCGCCTCGACCCGGCCGCTCAGGCCCGGCCGCGGCTCGGCGGCGCCGGCCTCCTCGATCCAGTAGCCCAGGCGGTCGTGCTGCATCGCGTTGATTCTCCAGCACCCGCGCGGTCGGCTCTGTCCAAAGACCGGCGCCGGATTTGTCCAGTCGGCCCAGAGGAGACCCGTAGACTCGGATCGATGCCAGGAGATGGTCAGGCCTCCACTCCTTACGTCGACGCGATGCTCGCCTATGCGAAGCGCGACCCGGGTCGCTTCCAGGTGCCCGGGCACAAGGGCGGGATCGGCGCCGACCCGGCCGAGGTCGATCTGGTCGGCGAAGTGGGGCTGCGGAACGACATCCCCTCGGTCACCGAGGGCGTCGACGTCGGCCCCGAACCGACTCCGTTCCAGCAGGCGCAGCAGCTCGCGGCCGAGGCCTGGGGCGCCGGCCGCACCTGGTTTCTCGGCAACGGCGCCTCGCAGGGCAACCACGCCGCCTGCATGGCGCTGGCCCACGGCGGCAGCCGGGTCGTCGTCCAGCGCAACGTCCACTCCTCGGTGATCGACGGGCTCGTCCTCAGCGGCATGCGCCCGACCTTCGTCGCGCCCGAGCTCGACCCGGAGCTGGGAATCGCCCACGGGCTGACGCCCGACTCGCTGGCGGCGGCGCTCGACGAGACCCCGGAGGCGGTGGCCGCGATGGTCGTCTCCCCCACCTACTTCGGCGCCTGCGCCGACGTCGCCGCGATGGCCGAGGTGGCGCACTCGCGCGGGGTGCCGCTGGTGGTCGACGAGGCCTGGGGCGCCCACCTCCACTTCCACCCCGACCTCCCGACCGACGCCCTCGCCTCCGGCGCCGACCTCGTCACCTCCTCGACCCACAAGATCATCGGCAGCCTCACCCAGTCGGCGATGCTGCACCTCGGGCGCGGCGGTCGCGTCGACGGCGCCGTCGTCGACCGCTGCGTCAGCCTGGTCGAGACGACCAGCCCCAGCGGCCTGCTCGCCGGCTCCCTCGACGCCGCCCGGCGGCACATGTACGTGCATGGCGAGGAGATGCTGAGCGAGGCCCTGGCGGGGCTGGCGAGGACGCGGGAGATGATCAAGGGGATCCCGGGCCTCGACGTCCTCGACGAGCGAATGGTCGGGCGGCCAGGGGTGACGGGCTGGGACCCGCTGCGCCTCGGGATCGACGTCCGCGGCACCGGCTCCAGCGCCCAGCGGCTCTGGAAGACCGCCTTCCACGTCGCCGAGATCGACCTCGAGCTCTACTCGGGCAACGTCGTCGTCGCGATCTTCGGCGTCGGCGAGGAGGCCGGGGGCAGCGGCGAGCGGCTGGTCGCGGGGCTGCGTCGGGCGGTCGCCGAGCTGGAGGAGACGCCGGGGGCGCCGGACGAGAAGCTGGCGCCGGCGCCGCCCTGGGGCGAGCTGGTGCTGACGCCGCGCGAAGCCTTCCTCGGGCCGCAGGAGGTGGTTCCCTTCGACGCCGCGGCGGGCCGGGTGGCGGCCGAGGGGTTGGCGGCCTACCCGCCCGGAATTCCTAACGTTCTCCCGGGCGAGCGGCTGACCGACGAGACGCTCGACTTCATCCGCGAAAGCCTGGCGCATGGCGGCTACGTCCGGGGTGGATCGGATCGGGAGCTGAAGACGCTGCGAGTGGCGTTGTAGAGGAGTCGGGTGGGGGTCACCGGACAACAGCGGGGAGGGTCCGGTGACCCCCACCCGACTCCTCTAGGCTCATAGCGTGTCCAGCTTCGATCGCATCGCGGACCTGCCGCTTCTTATTGAGAGTTGTGAGTTCGAAGGGCTGAGCCTCGATTGGGGCGAGATGGAACGGCTGACGACGATCGTCAAGCTGCGCGGCGGCGGGTATGAGGGGGTCGGGGAGGACGTGGTCTACGACGCCGTCGACCACATCGCCCAGCAGGACCACGGGCCGCCGGAGGGCCTCGCCGGCAGCTTCAGCTTTGCGGAGTTCTCGGAGCGGCTGGATGGGATCGATCTGTTTCCGGCTGGTGAGCCGGTGCGGGAGGACGTGTCGCGGGACTACCGGCGCTGGGCGTTCGAGTCGGCGGCGCTCGACTTGGCGCTGCGGCAGGCGGGGACGAACCTGGCGGAGGCGCTGGGGCGGGAGCCGAAGCCGCTGAACTTCGTCAACTCGATGCGGCTCGCGGGCTGGGAGGAGGGGGCGCGCTCCTCGATCGAGCCGCTGCGCGAACGCCTTGCCGCCTACCCGACGCTGCGCTTCAAGCTCGACCCCGCCAACGACTGGGACGACGAGCTGATCGCGGCGCTGGCCGAGACCGGGGCCGTCGACTCGCTCGACCTCAAGGGCTTCTACAAAGGCACCCCGGTCGACGTCGAGACCGACCCCGCGCTCTACGCGAAGCTGATCGAGGCCTTCCCCGAGGCCTGGCTCGAGGACCCCGACGTGACCGCGGAGACGAAACCGCTGCTCGACCCGGTCTCCGAGCGCGTCACCTGGGACGCCCCGATCCACTCGATCGCCGACATCGAGGCGATGCCCTGGTCGCCGCCGAAGACGGTCAACGTCAAGCCCTCGCGCTTCGGCCCGATCCGCAACCTCTTCGCCGCCTACGACTACTGCGAGGAACGGGGCATCGGCGCCTACGGAGGCGGCCAGACCGAGCTCGGCCAGGGGCGCGGCCAGATCCAGTACCTCGCATCGATCTTCCACCCCGACACCCCCAACGACGTCGCCCCGGGCGGCTACAACGACCCGCGGCAGGCGACCAAGCCCGGGCTCCCGAGCAGCCCGCTCGAGCCGGCGATCGAGGAGATCGGCTTCCGCTGGAAGCTGTCCTGAAGAAGAGCCGGATCTAGATCTTGACGGCGAGGGCGCTCTTGCGGATCGCCTCGACGATCTCGCGCACGAGGTCGGCGTCGCCGCCGATTTCGAGGTCGGCCTCCTGGCCGTTCATCCGCCGCATCCAGCTCGAGGCGCTGCCCGAGGCCCAGCCCTCCGCTTCGCCCTCCAGGCGCGAGGAGCAGGAGATGACCTTTCCGTCCTCGACGCAGATCAGGACGCCGGCGAAGACGGGAGAGGAGCCGCTTTGGATTTCCACGGCGAGGCGGCACTTGCCGCTCACCTCCGGCGGCAGCTCGATCAGCGGGATCGCGAGCAGGAATGCGGCCTCGACGTCGAGGCGGCCGATCTGCGGCGGCTCGGCCAGGTAGCGGCGCTCCCACCAGGCGCCGGCGGCGAGGGGGACGATCGCCCGCCGCAGCCAGGGCGTCGCCCGATACGGGGTGCCGCGGCCCTCGCCCGGATACGGTTCGACCAGGTCGGCCAGGCGCAGCGCCCCCAGCCGCCGCTCGAGCGACGGATAGCTGATCCGGGGGATCAGCCGGTTGAGGTCGGTGAGCGAAAGCGGTTTCGCCGCCAGCGCCCGGATGATGTTCGTCGACCAGCCCTCGACCAGCGCCTTGGTCGCGCTCTTGCTGGCGGTGGTGCCGAGGCTGATCGGGCCGACGGGGGCTTCCTGCAGCCAGCGCTCGAGGATCTGGCCGATCGCAAGCAGGGCCCGGCCCGACTCGGTGCTCGCGTATTCGACCGTCCCGGGGAACGCGGCCTGCCGCTGCCGTTCCAGGGTCCCGATCTCCACGAGTGTTCGCGAGTAGACCCGCATCGTGCTCTGCGGGGGCGAGCCGACCGCCCGCCGCAGGTCGATCAGGGGAAGCGAGCCGTCCTCCAGCGCCTGCAGGAGATGGACGTTCAGCGGCGCCGCCAGGAGCGAAAGAGCGGTGGCCCCGGCGCGGTTCACGGGCGTCCTGACCGCTGCTGGTCGATCGGACGAGGGATTGAGACTGACACGGACAAAATTGCACGAGCATCATTTGTCGCCCGGGTCGAACCTTCAAGGAGCAGTGACAATGAGCGCATATCCACAACCTTAGCTGACTTCTCAGAACTTTTAAAGTCCTGGAAATTTCAGATCGCCAAATCCTCGCGCGGTCATAAAGTCACCCGCGCGGATACGCACATCCTACTCTTTGGGTACGAATCTGGTACGAACTTTTTCTCAGGCCAGCCAGCCGGCCCGTCTGCGCATCGTCTTGATCCGCCGGAACTCGGCAATGTCCTCGCGCAGGGCAGCCGGCGCCGGGGCGGCTAGGAACCGTGCCGGGAGGGGCGACTCCCTCACCTCCTTCCGCCCGCCGCTGACCCGGTAGGCGCGGGCGCCGCGGCGCGCGGTCAGCGCCGAGGGGACCCCTTCTCCTTCCCAGAGCAGCCCGGCGTAGTCGTCGAGCCCGTAGCCGCTCGGCATCCCGCCGCCGACGGCGTCGAGGTAGGCGGCGCGACGCTCCGGTTGGTTGTTGTAGTGGACGCAGAGGCTGCCGCCGAGGAGCCCGAGGCCGGCGGCGGGAAGCGGCTTGCCGGAGGACTTGGTGATCCCCGCCTCGAACCAGCACATCGCCCCGGCGCTCTGGCCCGCGAGGACGATGCCCTGCCGCCAGGCGAGGCTGAGGACCGAGGCGATGTCGTGCGCCTCCCAGACCGCCAGCAGGTTGACCATGCTGCCGCCGCCGACGTAAATCAGGTCCCGGGAGAGCAGGTGGTCGCGGAGCGCCAGCGGACGGCGGCCGAGCCGGAAGAGGGAGACGTCGGAGGGCTCGCACGAACGCTCGCCGAAGGCGGAGTAGAAGCTGGCGATCTGCTCGGAGGTGTCGCCGCTGGCGGTCGGGAGGATGCAGATCCGCGGCCGTTCGCCGCCGCGTTCGGCGGCCAGGCGCAGCAGCAGCTCGCAGACCGCCCGGTCCGCCGGACGCGAGCTGAACTCGTGCCCCCCGAGGGCGAGGATCCGCCGCACCGCGATCTTCATCGGTGGATGTTCGCCCCGCCTCCTCTCCGCGGCGTTGTACAGGGGTCCGAACTTCAGCCCGGCGCGCTCGCCCCCGCGTACAGCAGGCGCAGCTTGTTGCGAGCCCGGTGCAGACGCACCTTCACGGTCCCTTCGGGGATGCCGAGGCGTGTGGCGATCGTCGCCTGGGTCAGGTCCTCCTCGTATTTCATCTCCAGCAGCCGGCGGTCCCGTTCGCTCAGCCGCTCCAGCGCCGCATGCAGATCGGCGAGCTCGACCGCCGCCAGCACCGCCTCGTCCTCGGCCCCCTCGCGCAGCTCGATCGTCGCTGTCGGGTCCGGGCGGACCCGAGCGTGCTGGCGGAAGGCCTCATTGCGGACGATCGTCGCCAGCCAGTAGTTGCGGCGGCCGGGATCGCGCAGGGTCGAGCGTCGACGCCAGGCCCGGAGCAGGGCATCCTGAGCTATGTCCTCGGCCTCGCCCGGATCGCTCGCGTAGCGGTAGGCCATTCGAAGACAGACCCTCTGTGCCTCACCCCACTCCCAGCCATCGTCGTTCCCGCGGCGATGCCCTATCGGAGTGCTGATTGAACGAACCTACATAAGCAGTGCGCGAAATTGCCAGCCTGGCGACGGAAACTGTTCTGAACTTGCGCAGGTCTTCTGATCGTGGCCAGGGACGAGGGGGAAGAGCTGCCGAGCTGGGCCGAGGTCGCTTACGAGGCGATCGCGCCCGTCTACGACGAGTTCACGGCCCATCACGACTACGACCTCTGGCTGGGCCAGCTGATGCCGAAGCTGGAACTACATGGGATCGCCGGCCACCGTCTCCTCGACGTCGCCTGCGGAACCGGCAAGAGCTTCATCCCGATGCTGGAGATGGGATGGGAGGTGACCGCCTGCGACATCTCGCCGAAGATGGTCGCGATCGCGCGCGAGAAGGTAGGCGGGCGGGCGAAGCTCTCGGTCGCCGACATGCGGGAGCTGCCGGTCTTCGGCGAGTTCGACGTCGTCTTCTGCCTCGACGACGCAGTCAACTACCTGCTCAGCACCGAGGAGCTGGAGCGGGCGCTGACCGGGATGCGGCGCAACCTCGGCCCCGGCGGGCTGCTGATGTTCGATGTCAACACGATGGAGGCCTACCGCAACTTCTTCGCCGAAGAAGTCGTGATCGAGCGCGACGGCAAGCGGCTGATCTGGAAGGGCCTGGCAGATCCCGAGGCGCCGCCCGGGACGATCGCCGAGGCGAGCTTCGAGGTCGAGCCGCTCGACGATTCCGGCGGTCCGGCGATCCCGCCGGAGCTGCATCGCGAGCGGCACTTCTCGGAGGACGAGGTGCGGGCGGCGATGGCGGTCGCCGGCCTCCAGTGCCTCGACGTCTACGGCCACCACCACGATGCGATCCCGAAGCAGCCGCTGGACGAGAACGCCCACACCAAGGGCGTGTACATAGCCCGCGCCGCGCGTTAACAGCGACGCGGGCCGGGCCCATTCACGCCTCGTCGGGCCGTTTCACTTCGCCGCGCCAGCCGTCGCCGCCGCCGTTCGCCTCGACCAGCTCCTTGAACCGCTCGAGGTCTCCGTGGACCCGGCGGTCGGCCGCTCCCAGCGCATCGCCGATCCGCTCCTTGATCCCCTCGGGGACGAAGTCCATCTGGACCATCACCCGGGTGGTGGAGTCGTCGATGCGGTGGAAGGTGACGACGCCGGCGTTCTCCTTGCCGTCGGTGTTGCGCCAGGCGACGCGCTCGTCAGGCTTCTGCTCGGTGATCTCGGCGTCCCACTCGTGGCGCGAGCCACCGAACTCGGCGATCCAGTGCAGGTGGGTGTCGTCGACCTGGCGGATCTCTTCGACCCCCTCCATAAAGAGCGGGAAGTCCTCGAACTGCGTCCACTTGTCGTAGACGCTGCGCAGCGGGGCGTGTACCTCTATCGACTCCTCGATCGTGGACATCGCTGTCCTCCTCCTTGTTTGGCTTTCGTCTCCCCCCGGGTAGCCCGTCCGGTGTAGAGATAAACCTGTACCTCGTGTCCAGACTTGAAGAAGAACCTCAACTCAGCATCGGCGACGTCGTCAGGGCCACCGGTCTCGGCGAGGCGACCCTGCGCGCCTGGGAGCGCCGCTACGGCTTTCCGCAGCCGCAGCGCGAGCCGAGCGGGCACCGCCGCTACGGGGCGGGCGAAGTGGAGCGGATCCTCCGCGTCATCGCCGAGCGCGGGCGCGGGATCGCCCTGCCGGTGGCGATCGAGCGCGCCCGCGCCGCGGCTACCGGAGTCCCTTCGCTGTTTGCCCAGCTGCGCGAGCGCCGACCCGACCTGCAGCCGATGACCGTGCGCAAGGAACACCTGATCCCGCTCGCCCGCGCGATCGAGGAGGAGAGCGCCGCCCGGGCCGAGCGGCCGCTGCTGATCGGGTCGTTCCAGCGCGAGGGCTTCTATCGACAGAGCGAGAGCCGCTGGCGCGAGCTCTCCCGCGGCGCCGAGAGCGCCTTCGTCTTCGCCGACTTCGAGCGGCTGCGAGAGCCGGCCGACGGGCCAGTCGAGCTGCCGATCGAACGCTCGCACCCGGTCAGCCGGGAGTGGGCATTGGTCTGTGCGGCACCGGAGCACGGCGCCTGCATGGTCGCCTGGGAGCCGCCGGGGCGCATGCGTCCCGGCGGCGCCCGCGAGTTCGAGCTGCTGTTGAGCGTCGAGCCGGCGGTGGTACGGGAAGCGGGGGAGACCGCGACGGCCCTCGCCGCACCGATCGCACCCGAGCTGGCGAAGAAGGCACGCACCTACCTGGAGGGGCTGGCGCCGCCGCGGGCCGAGAGCCAGCTTCGCCTCTCCGGCTCGATCACCGCCCGTCTCCTTTCCTCGCTCGGCGGAGGCTTGAACTGAAGGTGAAGGGGGAAACGACGAACATGACCGTTGCCGGAATCTGCGAGCTGGTCCTCGAGACCGATGACGTCGAGCGACTGGCCTCCTTCTACCGCGAGCTCGGGCTGGAGCTGGTTCTGGAGGAAGGGGACCGGGTCTGGCTGGCGGTCGGCAAGCGCTGCCGGCTCGGGATCTGGCCCCCCGGGCAGAAGGAGTACTCAGACCGCGGCGGCCGCCACGTCCACTTCGCCCTCTCCGTCGACCACGACCGTCTCGACTCCCTCACGGCCGAGCTGCAAGAGCGCGGGGTCGAGGTCGAGGGGCCGGTCGAGCACGACGGCGGTGACCGCTCCGTCTACTTCTTCGACCCGGAGAGAAACAGGGTCGAGCTCTGGGACTTCTTCCGCGACGGCGACGGCGCCGAGAACGGAGTGATGGCCTTGGCGGAGGACGGCGATGGCAGCTAACCGCGTCCACGTCCACGCGACTCCCGAGGAGGTCTTCGCGGTCCTCGCCGACCCGGAGTGCTACCCGCGCTGGGTCGTCGGCGCCGCCGGGGTCCGCGACCACGACGAGGAGTTCCCGGCGGTCGGCTCGCGCTTCCACCACAAGGTCGGCTCCTGGCCGGTCGGGGTCAAGGACTACACCGAGGTGTTGGAGCTCGACCCGCCCAACCGGATCGTCCTCAAGGCGAAGGCGCGGCCGCTGGGAACGGCGACGATCGAGCTGCAGCTGCAGGAGAGCGCCAACGGCACCGAGGTGAGGATGGAGGAGGTGCCGGGCGACCGGGTGACCTCGCTGGTGGTCGGCAATCCCGTCGCCGACACCGCCCTGCGGGTACGCAACGGGGAGGCGCTCGCACGGCTGAAGCGCCTGGTCGAGGGCGTGCCGGAGGGAGACCCGATGTACGAGCGCGAGCTGGCCGGGCAGCGTGTCCTGGTCACCGGCGGCAGCAGCGGCATCGGCCTCGCCGTCGCCGAGGGGCTGGTGCGGGAGGGGGCGCGGGTCGCGATCCTCGCCCGCAACGAGCTCGGCCTCGCAGCGGCGAAGCGCAAGCTGGCCGAGGCAGGGGGCGAGGCGATCGCGGTCAGCGCCGACGTCACCGACCGCGAGGCCCTGACGGCGGCGGTGGAGAAAGCCGCCGCCGAGCTGGGCGGGCTCGACGTCCTCGTTACCTCGGCCGCGAGCCTCTCCTTCGGCCGCTTCACCGAGACCGACCCCGACGACTTCGACGCGACGATCGAGACCGTCCTCGGCGGCACCGTCAACACGGTCCGCGCCGCGCTCCCCCACCTCGAGGACTCCCGCGGCGCGATCGTCTGCGTCGGCTCGATCGCCGGCCGGATGCCGCTGCCGGGGATGGCCGCCTACACCACCTCCAAGCACGGGCTCGTCGGCTTCCTCGACACGATCCGGATCGAGCTGGAAGAGGGCGGCTCCCCGGTGACGCTGTCGCTGGTCAACCCCGGCGCGGTCGACACGCCGCTGTGGAGCAATCTCGAAAGTTCGACCGGCCTGCTGCCGCCCGAACCGCCCTTCCCCTCCGTCTATTCCCCCGAGTCGGTCGCCGAAGCGGTGCTCGGCGTCATCCGCCACCCGCGGGACGAGCTGACGGCGGGAGGACTCGCGCGAGCCCAGGTCCTCTTCTACTCCTACTTCGGCGCCGCCGCGAAGCGGGCGATGCAGGCGCTGGCGCGGCTCGAGCACACCGCCGGCGACCGGCCGGCCGGCGAGGGAGCGCTCGGCGGCGGCAAGGGCGCCGGCGAAGTCGAGGGCGGCTTCGGCGGCCGCCCGAGCATCGCCGTCAAAGCGCTCGGCGCATGGGACGGGATGCTGCGGGTAGTCGGACGAGGGTGAGCCCTGCAGACGCCGTCGTCATCGGCGCCGGCCCCAACGGGCTGATCGCCGCCAACCACCTCGCCGACCGCGGCTGGAAGGTGGTCGTCTGCGAGGAGCAGCCCGAGCCCGGCGGCGCCGTCCGCAGCGGCGAAGTAACCGAGCCGGGCTTCGTCCACGACCTCTACAGCGCCTTCTACCCCCTTACCCTCACCTCCCGGTACATCGCCCCGCTGCAGCTCGAGCGCTACGGGGTCAACTGGCTCAGCGCCAGGGGGGTCGTCGCCCACCCCCACCCGGACGGCCGCTGCGCTCTGCTCTCGATGGACTTGGAGGAGACCTGCGCCTCGCTCGACGCCTTCGCGCCGGGCGACGGCGAGGCCTGGCGGCGGCTCTTCGACCTCTGGCGCCGCGCCGGCCCCCACCTCGTCGGGTCGCTGCTGACGCCGTTGCCGCCGATCCGTCCCGCGGCGGGGATGCTGGCGGCGCTGGGGCCGCGCGGTCTCGCCGACTTCGCCCGCTTCTCCCTGCTGCCGGCGCGGCGGATGGCGGAGGAGAACTTCCGCGGCGAGGGCGGCGGCTGGCTGATCGGTGGCAACGCCCTCCACGCCGACCTGACCCCGGAGAGCTCCGGCGGCGGCATGTTCGGCTGGGTCCTCTGCGGGCTCGGGCAGCAGCACGGCTATCCGGTGCCGGAGGGGGGCGCCGGCGAAATCACCCTGGCGCTGGCGCGGCGGCTGCGTGAGCGCGGCGGCGAAGTGATCTGCGAAGCCCCGATCGAGCGAATAGAGGTGCGGGGCCGGCGTGCGCATGCCGCCGTCGCTGCCGACGGGCGACGGTTCGAGGCGCGGCGCGCCATCCTCGCCGACTGCGGCGCGCCGGCCCTGTTCCTGAAGATGCTGCCGAGCGAGGTGGTGCCGGAGCGGGTGCGTAACGACTTACGCAACTACCAGTACGACAACTCGACCTTCAAGGTCAACTGGGCGCTGCGCGAGCCGATCCCCTGGAGCGCCACCGAGGCCCGCCGCGCCAGCACCGTCCACGTCGCCGAAGGGATGAACGGGCTGACGCGGGCGACGACCCAGCTGGCGGCGAGCGAGATCCCCGACCGGCCCTTCCTCGTCCTCGGCCAGTACTCGATGGTCGACCCCTCGCGCTCCCCCGAGGGGACCGAGACCGCCTGGGCCTACACCCACGTCCCCCAGAGCCCGAGCGCCGACGCCGCCGGTGAGCTGAGCGGCGACTGGAGCCGCGCGGAGGAGGGCGAGCGCTTCGCCGACCGGATGGAGGAGGAGGTCGAGCGCCTCGCCCCCGGCTTCCGCCGGCTGATCGTCAAGCGCCACGTCCAGACCCCGCTCTACCTCGAGCGCCACAACCGCAACCTGGTCGGCGGCGCGATCAACGGCGGCACCGCCCAGCTCTACCAGCAGGCGATCTTCCGCCCCTACCCCGGCCTCGGCCGACCGACCACCCCGGTGCAGGGCCTCTACCTCGCCTCCTCCTCAGCCCACCCCGGCGGCGGCCTGCACGGCGGGCCGGGCGGCAACGCGGCGCGGACGGCGCTGCGGACCGAGCGGCTGCGCTCGCTACTGCGGCGCTAGTCGGGCGAAGTAGCCGAACCAGTTGCCCGAGCGCTCGGTGAGCTCCAGGCCGGCGACTGCTCCCATCCGCTCGAGGCTGGCGCGGGTGGTGAAGTGCGGGTCGCCGAAGAGCTCGCCGACGACCAGCCGGCCGCTCGGCTTCAGCACCCGCCGGACCTCGCGCAGAGCGGCGGCCGTGTCGGGGATCTCGCCGAGGACGGCGGTGAGGACGACCGCGTCGATCGAGCCGTCTTCGTAGGGAAGCCGGGTCGCGTCGCCCCGGGTCGGAACGAGGTTGGTCAGCCCGCGCTCGCCGGCCGCCCGCATCACGTGGTCGAGGAACTCCTGCTGGAGGTCGAACAGCTCCAGCGTCCCCGCCGGCGCCACCCATTCGGCCAGGTCGAGACTGTAGTAGCCGGTGCCGACGCCGATCTCCAGCAGGCGCTCGCCGGGCTGCGGGCGCAGGACCGAGCGCAGGCGCTCGCGGCTGATGATCGGGTGCGGCGCTTCGACCCAGAAGCGCTGGCCGTAGGGGCAGGCCGAAGGGTTCTTCCGCCACCAGAGCGCCGCCGCCAGCGTCGCCGCGGCCGCCGCGCCGAGCAGCCGGCGCAGGCCCATCGGCTAGGCGCCGAGACCGAAGCCGACCCGGTGCTCGCCGGACTCGACCCGGAGGAACTGGACCTTGCCCAGGTAGAGGGCGATCGTCCCCTCCTCGGTGTGGAGGTCGTACCACCCGCCCTGCTCGAGCCGGGTGCGGAGATCCTTCAGGTCCGCCTCGCCGAGCCGGGTGGAGATCACCTGACCGCCCTCGAAGCCGATCTCGACTCGCTGCGCATCTGCCATCAGTGCCCTCCCGCGGGTTCGACGATCTCGGTCAGGACCCCGCCGGTCGAGCGGGGGTGGAGGAAGGCGACGCGGCTGTCGCGGATGCCGACCCGCGGCTTGGAGTCGATCAGCTGGATCCCGGCGGCGGCGATCTTCTCCAGCGCCGCGTCGATGTCCTCGACCGCGTAGGCGACGTGGTGCAGGCCAGGGCCGTTCTTGGTCAGATATTTGCCGACGGGGGTATCGGGGCCGAGCGGCGCCAGCAGCTCGACGTGACCCTCGCCGACGTCGAGCAGGACCGCCTCGACCCCCTGCGACTCGACCGTCTCGCGGTGGGCGAGCTCCATCTCGAAGCTGCCTTCGTAGAGCGAGATTGCGGCGTCGATGTCCTCGACGGCGACTCCGATGTGGTCGATCCTTCCGAACAAGGGCGCGAAGTCTATGCGGCCTCGGCCCGAAGGATCTCCTCCAGCGCCGCCATCGCCACCTCGAGCTGCTCCGGCGTCGGCTCCTGGGTTGCCCAGTGTCGCTGGATTTCCCGGCCCGGGGTGTGGAAGGCCTCGGCCAGGGGATCGCCGTGATGACGATCGCTCCAGGCGAACATCTCGACCGCCAGCGAGGCGCCGCCGAGGCCGACCCCGGCGCGGGCGGCGTTGCTCGGTTTCTCGACCAGCCGCTCGAGCAGAAGGGTGCCGCCGGCCGAGAGCAGCATCATCGGCACGATCAGGTTGGAGCCGCAGCGGTCGTGCTCTTTCGGGACCGAGGCGACGTCGTCGACGCGGTCGCGCTCGTAGGCGGCGATCGTCTTGTGCTCGGCCCCGTGGTAGGCGGCGAGGTCGCGGTCGCTCAGGGCCACCAGCGCCGGCACGGCGCCGATCGCCTGCACGATCCCCTCGCGCATCGCGCTCGCCGGCGTCCGCTTGCGCAGGAGCGAGCTGACCGCGATCGTCGCCCCGGCCGCGGCCAGGACCCGCCGGTCCTCGAACGGCAGCCGCGCAGCCGGCATCTGCCGCCGCACCAGCGGCAGCACCAGCATCGCCTCGGCGAGTTTGATCGGGCCGCGCAGGCCCGGCAGCTTCGCCGCCAGCCCCGGCGCCAGCTCCGGCTTGCGCTCGGAGGCGACTTCGATCCCACCCTCTCCGTCGCGGACCGCGGCCGCCCAGTGGGTCGGCCCGTGGATCAGCAGCCCGTTGCGTAGCGCCATGCCGCCGAGGCGGAGCTTCTCGGGCTGCTCAGAGGCCACGCGACCAAGATAGGCGATGCACTACGTCGGCGTTCGTCCTTTCCCGGGCATATCTCGGGGAAAGGACGAACGCCGATAACGAGAGGGCGTCGAGCCCAGTCCTCTCGACGCCCTCGTTCCCCCTGTTTGCAACAGGCCCGGCCGGGGCCCCCAGTCCTGACCGCCGGCCGGGTTGTCGGCTCTCCCTGGCTTAGCTTGGTGAGCCGACTATGAAAACCCCATCCGGTGGGGGAAGTTGCGCCAAAAGCTTTACGGCTTGTCTAATTGTTTCCTCAAGGCCGCGAGCCGTTCGCCGAGCTCGATCTCGAAGCCGCGATCGGTGGGCGCGTAGAAGCGCCGGCCGCGCAGCTCGGCCGGCAGGAGCGGCTGGCCACTGACCCCGCCGGGCTCGTCGTGGGCGTAGCGGTAGCCCTCGCCGCGGCCGAGCTTCGCCGCCCCCGGGTAGTGGGCGTCGCGCAGGTAGTCGGGCGGGGTCTTGGCGCCGTTGGCGCGGACCTCGGCGCGGGCGGCGGAGAGGGCCTTGTAAGAGGCGTTGGACTTCGGTGCCAGCGCCAGGTAGACCGCGGCCTGGGCGAGGTTGAGGGCGCACTCGGGGAGGCCGACGCGGTCGACCGCGCGGGCGGCGGCGTCGGCGACGAGCAGCGCCTGCGGGTCGGCGTTGCCGACGTCCTCGGAGGCGAGGATGACCATCCGGCGAGCGATGAAGCGGGGGTCCTCGCCACCCTCCAGCATCACCGCCAGGTAGTAGAGCGAGGCGTCGACGTCGGAGCCCCGGGTCGCCTTGATCCAGGCCGAGACGAAGTCGTAGTGGCGGTCGCCTTGGCGGTCGTAGTCGATCGCCTTCCGCTGCAGCGCGTCTTCGACCGCGGCGACGTCGACCGTTGCCGACTTCGACCCCACTCCGCGGGGCCCTGAGTCGGATGCGCGTTCGGCCGCGCGCTCCAGGGCGCCGAGCGCGACCCGGGCGTCGCCGCCGCTGCGCCGGGCCAACATCTCGAGCGCCTCAGGCGTCACCTCGGGCGGGTCGGCGATTCCCCGCTCGCGGTCGCTCAGCGCCCGCCGCAGCAGCTCTTCCACCTGCGCTGGCTCCAGCGGCCGCAGCTCGTAGACCTGGGCACGGGAGAGCAGGGCCGAGTTGACCTCGAAGTAGGGGTTCTCGGTCGTCGCCCCGATCAGGGTCAGCGTGCCGTCCTCGACCGCCGGCAGCAGCGCGTCCTGCTGGGCCTTGTTGAAGCGGTGGATCTCGTCGAGGAAGAGGATCGTCGGCCGCCCGCTCGCCCGTCGCCGCTCCCGCGCCCGCTCGATCACGCCGCGGATCTCGGCTTTGCCGGCATTCACCGCCGACTCCTCCTCGAAGGCCCCTTCGGCCCCCGCAGCCGCGATCCGCGCCAGCGTCGTCTTCCCCGCTCCCGGCGGCCCGTAGAGGATCGCGCTGTGCGGCCTGCCCCCCTCGATCGCGCTCCGCAGCGCCGACCCCGGGCCGAGCACGTGCTCCTGCCCGATCATCTCCTCGAGCGAGCGCGGCCGCATGCGAACAGCCAAGGGGGCGTCCCTCCGCAGCTCACCTTTCCCACTGGGCGCTTCCCCGCCCGTGTCAAACAGCTGGCCGTCCACCACCTCGAATTATGAGGGGCAAGGGGAGGGGGTCGCCGGGCCCTCCCCGCTGTTGCCCGCCGACCCCCTCCCCTTGCCCCTCTCTAAACCCGCCGTACAATCGCCCCATGGCAACCACCGAGGCAATACCAGCAGCCCTGTCCCCTTCCACCCTGGAGTCGTTCAACACGGCGACCGGGGAGCTGATCGGGTCGGTGCCGACGATCGTGCCCGAGGAAGTGCAGGGCGTGGTCGACGACGTGGCGCGGATCCAGCCGACCTGGGCGGAGCTGCCGGCGAAGACGCGGGCCAGCTACATGAAGCGCGCCGCCGACGCGCTGCTCGACGACATCGACGAGATCGCGAGGCTGCTGAGCGAAGAGCAGGGCAAGCCGCTGACCGAGAGCTACACGATGGAGCTGCTGCCGACGGTCGACGCGCTGCACTGGTGCGCGAAGCAGGGGCCGAAGATCCTCGCTGACGAGAAGGTGCCGATGACCCAGGCCTTCACGCTGTCCAAGAAAGGCCGCTTCTCCTACGAGCCGATCGGCGTCGTCGGTGTGATCGCGCCCTGGAACTACCCCTGGTCGATCCCCTTCGGCGAGGTCGCGATCGCGCTGATGGCCGGCAACGGAGTCGTCCTCAAGCCCGCGTCCCTGACGCCGCTGCTCGGCGAGAAGATCCGCGAGGTCTTCGAGAAGGGCGGCCTGCCGGAGGGCCTGGTCCGGGTCGTCCACGGCGGCGGCCGGATCGGCGATGCGCTCTGCCGCTCCAGCGTCGGCAAGGTCTTCTTCACCGGCTCGGTCGACGTCGGCCGCAAGGTCGGCGAGGTGTGTGCAGCGGACTTGAAGGGCAGCGTCCTCGAGCTGGGCGGCAAGGACCCGATGATCGTCTGCGCCGACGCCGACCTCGACAATGCGATCTCCGGCGCCGTCTGGGGCGGCTTCGCCAACGCCGGCCAGACCTGCTCCGGGATCGAGCGCGTCTACGTGATGCGCAGCGTCGCCGACCGCTTCGTCGAGGGCGTCGTCCGCGAGGCAGAAAAGCTGCAGCTGGGCAACCCGCTGGACTGGGACACGGCAATCGGCCCGATGACCTCCGAGGACCAGTACGAGATCGTCTGCGACCTGATCGAGGACGCGGTCGCCTCCGGCGCGACCAAGCGCTGCGGCGGCCCGGTCGAGGTGCCCGGCCTGCCGGGGAAGTTCGTCGCCCCGACCGTCCTCACCGGCGTCACCCACGAGATGCGGATCATGCGCGAGGAGATCTTTGGCCCGGTCCTGCCGATCGTCGTCGTCGACACCGAGCAGGAGGCGATCGACCTCGCCAACGACTCCGAGTTCGGCCTCGGCGCATCGGTCTGGACCAAGGACCGCCAGCGCGGCGCCCGCATCGCCCGCCGCATCGAGTCGGGCATGGTCTGGGTCAACGACCACTCCTTCAGCCACGGCGCCTGCCAGTGCGCCTGGGGCGGCGTCAAGGACTCCGGCCTCGGCCGCTCCCACTCCAAATTCGGCTTTTACGAGTGCGTCAACATCAAGATGAACGCCTGGGAGCCGGGGCTGACCCGCGACTTCTGGTGGCACCCCTACGACGAGACCCTCGGCGAGGCCGTGAAAGCCTCGGCGAAGATCCTCTACGGCAAGGGCGAGATTCGCGCCAAGGCGCTACGCGAGGGAATGGGCCCGCTGCTCAAGGTCGGGCGGCGGACGCTCCAGAAGCGCCGTTGACGGAGCAGGCCGGGCCCGCGATCGCCGTCGCCGGGCTGCGGCGCGACTACGGCGACCGGCCGGCGCTCGACGGCGTCGGCTTCGAGCTGGCGCAGGGGAGCTCGCTCGTCGTCCTCGGCCCCAACGGCGCCGGCAAGACGACGCTGCTGCGGGTGCTGGCGACGCTGCTGCGGCCGAGCGGCGGCCAGGTGGCGGTGCTCGGCTGCGCCCTGCCGGGCGAGGCGTGGAAGCTGCGGGGGCGGATCGGGTACCTCGGACACGAGCCGCTGCTCTACCGCGACCTCAGCGGTCGCGAGAACCTGCGCTTCCAGGCGCGCCTGCACGGGATCGAGCGGGGGACGGCGGCTTTACGGATCGAGGAGCTTCTGCGAGCCGTGGGGATGGAGCGCCGCGCCGACGAGCGCGTCGCCGAGCTCTCGGCCGGGATGCGGCAGCGGCTCTCGATCTGCCGCTGCGTCCTGCATGAGCCGGAGCTGCTGCTGCTCGACGAGCCCGACTCCAACCTCGACGCCGAGGGGCGGGAGCTGGCCCGGGGGCTGATCGGCCCGGGTACCGGCCGCACCCGCGTCGTCGTCACCCACGACCCCGAGCGCCACACGCCGGAGGCCGACCAGGTGCTGCAGCTTGGGATCGGCGAGCGGGCGGTGGTCTCGTGACCCCCTCGCGCGCCGCCTTCGCCGCGATCCTCGCCAAGGACCTGCGCTCGGAGCTGCGCACGCTGCAATCGCTGCCGGCGATGGCCCTCTTCTCGGTAACCACCTTCGTCATCTTCCGCTTCGGCCTCGACCGCACCAGCCTCTCCGGCAGCCTCGCCGCCGGCGTGCTCTGGGCGACGCTGCTCTTCGCCGCCGTCCTCGGCATCAACCGCCTCTTCGTCGCCGAGCGCGAGGAGGGCGGCTTCGACGCGATCCGCCTCGCCCCGATCGACCGCAGCGTCCTCTTCACGGCCAAGGTGGCGGCGCTGCTCGTCTACCTGCTGGCGCTGGAGCTGGTCGCTGTCCCGATCTTCGCGATCTTCTTCCTCGAAGACGCGGCCGGGCTCGGGCCGCTGGCCCTCGTCCTCCTCCTCACCGACCTCGGCCTCGCCGCCACCGGCACCCTGATCTCCTCGATGGCAGTCAACTCGCGCGCCCGCGACCTGCTGGTGCCGCTGGTCCTGCTGCCGCTGGCGGTGCCGCTGATGATCGCCGCCACCGGCGCCACCGAGCCGCTGCTCTCGCTGGGCGGTCCGTCCTACGACCGCTTCGGCACCTGGCTGATGGTCCTCGGTCTATACGATCTGATCTTCGGCCTGGTCGGCTACGCCGTCTTCGACTTCCTCCTCGAGGACTGACCGGGAGCCAGCGCTCCACCTCATCTTCCGAGCATGTACGGCAAAGGACTCAAGCCCCTCTCGATCGCCACCGTGGCGATGCTGGCGCTGTCGCTCTCGCTGGTCTTCTTCTACGCGCCGCTCGACGGCGACCAGGGCTTCATCCAGAAGATCTTCTACCTGCACGTGCCGCTGGCGATCGTGGCCCTGGTCGGGTTCGTCGCCGGCGGCGTCTTCGCGATCGCCCACCTGCGGACCGACAACCGCAAGTGGGACGCTTACTCTTACGTCTCGATCCACATCTCGGTGATCTTCGGCGTCGCCGTGCTGATCACCGGCGCGATCTGGGCAAAGGCGTCCTGGGGGCACTGGTGGGTCTGGGACGAGCCGACGCTGGTCAGCTTCCTGATCGTCTTCCTCCTCTACGCGACCTACTACCCCTTCCGCTACGCGATCGAGGATCGCGACCGCCAGGCCCGCTACGCCTCGGTCTTCGCCGTCACCGCCGGCGCCTTCGTCCCGCTCAACTTCATGGCGGTGCGGATGGCCCAGAGCCTGGTTCATCCCCGCACCTTCGCCACCGCCGAAGGCGGGATGCCCGGCGAGATGATGCTCACCTTCCTCTGCTCGCTGGCGGCGATGGCGCTGCTCTGGACGACCCTGGTCAAGTTCGAGCTGACGGCGAAGAGCGCCTCCGGCCAGGTCAAGCGGCTGCGCCGCGCCCTCGACGCGCCGGTCGCCGGCGGCGGCTCCCGGATCGCGCCGGAGGTGAGCTGATGGAGATCCTCTTCGGGGCGCCGGCGCTGCCGCTCGACGAGGCCGGCAAGTACGTCGCCGGCGCCTACGTCGTCTTCGTCGTCCTCCTCGTCGTCTACGTCGCGATCATGGCGGCGAAAGTGCAGCGGATCGAGCGGGAACTGCGAGACGTGGCCGCAATCGCTGAGGAGAAGAAGGAGGCCCAGGCCGCCCCCGGACGCGGGAGTGAGACGCCTTTGGCGTCTCACGGGAGCGGAGGAGGCGGCACTGATGTCTGAGTTGCTGGCGCTCGGCGTCTCCCACAAGACCGCGCCGCTCGACCTGCGCGAGCGGCTCTCGCTGACCGAGGGCCGCGCCGTCAGCGCCCTCGCCGAGCTGACCGCGGCGAAGGGGATCCACGAGGCGGCGGCGATCTCGACCTGCAACCGCACCGAGCTCTACCTGATCGTCTCCGACCCGGTCGAGGCCGAGTCGACCGCCCTCGGCGTCCTCACCCGCCAGGCCGAGATCCGCCCGACCGAGCTGCTCGGCCACCTCTACTCGCTGCGGGCCGGCGAGGCCGCCCGCCACCTGCTGCAGGTGACCGCCGGGCTCGACTCGATGATCCTCGGCGAGGCCGAGATCCAGGGGCAGGTCAAACGCGCCTACGAGCTGGCGCTGGTCGAGGGGGCGACGGGTCCGATCCTCAACCGCCTCTTCCGCGGCGCCCTCACCGCCGGCGGCCGCGCCCGCGAGGAGACCGGGATCAGCCAGAAGGGCGTCTCGATCCCCTCCGTCGCGGTCGAGCTGGCGCGGCGGGCGATCGGCGACCTTTCCGACAAGCGCGTCCTCGTCGTCGGCGCCGGCGAGACCGCGGAGCTCGTCGCCAAGGCCTTGACCGCGCGGGGCGTCGCCACCGTCTTCGTCGCCAACCGCCACTACGACCGCGCGATCGGCCTCGCCCAGCGCTTCGACGGCGCCGCCGTCCGCTTCGAAGAGCTCCCCGAGCAGCTGACAGGAGCCGACATCGTCGTCTCGGCGACCAACTCCCCACACCACATCGTCGAGCGCGACGGGCTCGAGCAGGTGATGGCAGCGCGGCCCGGGCGGCCGCTGCTGATGATCGACCTGGCGGTGCCGCGCGACATCGAGCCGGCCTGCCGCGAGATCGAGGGGGTCGCCGTCCACGACATCGACGACGTCCAGCAGATCGTCGAACGCAACCAGGGTGGGCGCGAGGGCGAGGCGGCGCGGGCCGAGCGAATCGTCGACGCCGAGCTCGACCGCTTCGAGCGCTGGCTCGCCTCGCTGGAGGTGGTGCCGACGATCAGCGCCCTGCGCGAGCGCGGCGACGAGGTCGTGCGCCGGGTCCTGGCCGAGAACGAGAACCGCTGGGAGAGCCTCAGCGAAGGCGATCGCGAGCGGCTGGAGGTAATGGCGAAGGCGATCGCCTCGCGGCTGCTGCACGAGCCGACCCTGCGACTGCGCCGCTCGGCCGGCTCCGACGACGGCTACCACTACGTCAGCGCCCTGCGCGAGCTCTTCGGCCTCGACGTCGAGACCGAGCCGGAAGCGGAAGGCCGTGACAACGTGACCCAACTTCGCCGCAAATCCCCCTAGGGGCAACGTGGCTGACACTCTGCGCCTAGCCACGCGTGGAAGCGCGCTCGCCCTGACTCAAGCGCGTTGGGTCGCCGACCGGCTCGGAGATGCTGAGCTGGTGACCGCGACCTCGGACGGGGAGCCGGGGGACAAGTCGCGCTTCGTGCGCGGGGTCGAGCGGCTGCTGCTGGCCGGCGAGGCCGAGCTCGGCGTCCACTCGGCCAAGGACCTGCCGGGGGCGATGCCGGAGGGCCTGGAGATCGCCGCGGTGCCCGAGCGGGAGGACCCGGCAGACGTCTGGATCGGCGCCGGCTCCTCCCTCGACGAGGTGCCCGAGGGGGCGCGGGTGGGAACCGCGAGCCTGCGCCGCCGCGCCCAGCTGCTGGCGGCGCGGCCGGACCTGCGCGTCTCCGAGCTGCACGGCAACGTCGACACCCGCCTGCGCAAGCTGGAGGAGGGCGAGCTCGACGCGATCGTCCTCGCCGCCGCCGGGCTGCGCCGGCTCGGACGCGAGGAGGAGATCGGGTTCGCGATCCCGGTCGACCGGATGGTCCCCGCCGCCGGACAGGGCGCGCTGGCCCTGCAGGTGCGGGGCGAGGATGAGGCGACGGGGGAGGCGGCGGTGGCGATCGGCGACCTGAAAGCGATGCGGGAGCTGACCGCGGAGCGCACGGTTGTCGCCCTTCTGGAGGCGACCTGCGCCAGCCCGCTGGGAGCGCACGCCCGCGTCCTGGGGGACCGGATCGAGATCGACGCCTTCGTCGGCCTCCCCGACGGCAGCGAGTGGCTGCGCGACCGCCTCGAGGGAAGCGCCGAGGAGCCGGCGCTGGCCGGCGCCGAACTGGTCCAGCGCCTGATCGGCGCCGGCGCCCGCGAGCTCCTCGACCGCGCCGAGGAGATTGCGTGAGCGGGCGGGCGGGGGTCGTCTACCTCGTCGGCGCGGGGCCGGGCGATCCGGGGCTGATGACGGCGCGGTCGCTGGAGCTGATCGCGAGCGCCGACGCGGTCTTCTACGACCGGCTGATCCCGCCCGGTGCGCTCGGCGGTGCCCGCGAGGACGCCGAGCTGGTCTACGTCGGCAAGCAACCCGGCGTGCCCTCGGTGCCCCAGGCGGAGATCGGCGAGCGGCTGATCGAGTCCGCCCGCGCCGGCAAGAGCGTCGTCCGCCTCAAGGGCGGCGACCCCTTCGTCTTCGGCCGCGGCGGGGAGGAGGGGGAAGCGTTGCGCGAGGCGGGGGTCAAGTTCGAGGTCGTGCCGGGCGTCACCGCCGGCGTCGCCGCCACCGCCTACGCGGGGATCCCGGTGACGCACCGCGACGACGCCTCCGCCGTCGCCTTCGTCACCGGCCACGAGGATCCGGGGAAGGACGAGAGCGCGCTCGACTGGGAGGCGCTGGCCCGCTTCCCCGGCACCCTCGTCTTCTACATGGGGGTGAAGCGGCTGGGGCAGAACGCCGTCTCGCTGATCGCCGCCGGACGCGACCCCGAGGAGCCGGCCGCGGCGGTCGAACGCGGCACCTGGCCCGGCCAGAGAACCATCTCCGCAACCCTGGGAACGATCGCCGAAGCGGTCGAGCGCGAAGCCGTGAAGGCGCCGGCGCTGATCGTCGTCGGCGAGGTCGCCCGGCGCCGCGAGCAGCTCGCCTGGCTCGAGCGCCGGCCGCTGCACGGCCGCCGCGTCGTCGTCACCCGCGCCCGCGCCCAAGCCAGCGGCCTCGCCGCGACCCTGCGCGGTCTCGGCGCCGAGGTGGTCGAGTTGCCGGCGATCAGGATCGAGCCGCGGATCGAGACCGCGGAGGTCCGCGACGCCGTCGCCGGACTCGGCGAGTACTCGCTGGTCTGCCTGACCAGCCCGAACGGGGTCCGCCTCCTCTTCGAGGCGATGCGCGAGGGCGGACGCGACGCCCGCGCCCTCGCCGGCGCCACCGTCGCCGCGATCGGCCCCGGCACCGCCCGCGCCCTCGCCGATGCCGGGATCGCCGCCGACGTCGTCCCCGAGCGCTTCGTTGCCGAGGCGCTGGTCGAGGCCCTCGCCGAGATCCCGGTCGAGGGCAGGCAGGTGCTCGTCGCCCGCGCCGCCGAGGCGCGCGACGTCCTCCCCGACGCCCTGCGCGAGCGCGGCGCCGAGGTCGACGTCGTTGCCCTCTACGAGACCGTCCGCGAGCAGCCGGGAGACGACGAGGTCGAAGCCGCGCAAAGCGCCGACTACCTCACCTTCACCTCCTCCTCGACCGTGACCAACCTGATCGAGGCCCTCGGCGACCGCTTCCCCAGCGGCGCCCGCATCGCCTCGATCGGCCCGATCACCAGCGAGACCGCCCGCGCCGCCGGCCTCGAGGTCGACGTCGAGGCCGAGCGCCACGACGTCGACGGCCTCCTGGAGGCGCTCCTCGATGACGTTCGGCATTCCGCATAGGCACTACCGCTCCACGGATTCGACCAACACCCGAGCCCGGGAGCTGGCGGCAGCGGGAGCCCCCCACGGGACCGTCGTCACCGCCGCCGAGCAGACTGCCGGCCGCGGCCGCCAAGGCCGCACCTGGACCGCCCCGCCCGACAAGGCCCTCCTCTACTCCGCCATCGTCCGCCCCCTCGAAGAGCACCACGCGCTCCTCCCCCTCGCCGTCCCCCTAGCCGTCTGCGAAGCAGCCGAGCAGCTCAACCCCGACCTCACTTGCAAGGTCAAGTGGCCCAACGACATTCACGTCAACGGCCGCAAGCTCTCCGGCGTCCTCATCGAGGCCCGACCACAAGACGGCTGGGCCGTAATCGGGATCGGCTTGAACCTCGCGATCGAGCAGGGTGAATTTCCAGATGAGCTCCAAGAGACCGCGACTTCTCTGAGAGAGGTTTCTCCTTCAACTGCATTGCCTCTTCTCAACGACAAGCTGGCGGAGTGGGTTGGCGCGGATGCCGATTCGGTTCTCACCGAGTGGCGCGAGCGCGACGTCCTCCGCGGCCGCGAGATCGCCTGGGAGGGCGGCTCAGGCGTCGCCGACGGAGTCGACGACCGGGGCTACCTGCTCGTCCTCACCCCCGGCGGCGACCGCATCGCCGTCGGCGCCGGCGAGGTCCACCTGACCCGATTTTGAAGCAGGTGCCCTCCGGCGTTGGCGGCGCTGCGATTTCGTTCCCGCCTCCGGGGGGCCACCGTTCTCGCCCTGGCCGTTCTGCGCATCTTTGCGTTTCCGCTTGCGCCGCCGCTTGCCGCCTTTGGGGAAGTTCTTCAGCAGCTCGCGGGCGACCGCCGAGGGTTTCCGCGCCATCCGCATCCGCGCACCGCGCAGCACCTCCTCGCCCTCGGGCGTGTGCGAGACCGCGGCGGCGAGGAGCGCCACCGCCAGGCGCCGGTCCTGTTTGCGCGCGGCGTGGACGAGCCGGCGGGCGTTGCGCCCGTGCGCCCGCCCGGAGGAGTTGACCAACAGGCCGAGCAGCCGCTTCGTCTCCGGCCAGCGCTGCACCGCGTACTCCTCGTGCAGTTCGCGGGTGTAGGAGGCGAGCCGCCAGACCCACGCCTGCGCCTGGTCGCGGCGGCCGATCCGTTTGTCGACGAGAGCCTGCAGCAGCGTCTTCGTCCCCGCCCGCTTGTCCTCTCGGCTCCAGGTGCCGACGATGTCGATCGCGTCGTCGAAGGCCTCGGGATCGCCGAGGTCGGAGATCTCGCTCAGCGCTTTCAGCCGCAGCTGCGAGTTGCGGTTGCGCTGCACGCAGGTCAGCAGGAAGCGCTTGCGCAGCTCCTTGGTGCGGTCGTTCTGCAGCATCGCCCGGGCCCGGCGCCAGCCCTGGGTGTTGACCCGCGCCCCGGCCAGCGCCGCCCAGGCGTGCTGCTCGGGATGGTCGAGGTTCTCGACCGCGGTCCGCCAGATCTCCCGTTCCAGCACCTCCATCCGCTTCTGCTCGACGTCGGAGACGGGGACGATCCGCCGCTCGACCCGGACTTTGCGACCGCGCCCGCGCCGGACCGGGCCGACGACGATGGCGCCGCCGCGGTAGACGTCGCGGTCGAGGAGGCTGTGCAGGGTGACGATCGTCTCGTCGTGGGTGGTCGCCGGGTGGACGAAGTCGAGGACGATCCCCGCCTCCTTGCCCGGCGCCCGCCGGGTGACGCGGCCGACCCGCTGCTGGTAGATCCGCCGCGAGGCGGTCGGCGCCAGGTGCATGCAGATCGTCGCCCGGGGGCTGTTCCAGCCCTCGGCCAGCAGCATCGCGTTGCAGAGGACGTCAACGGTGCCGCGCTCGAAGCCGGCGAGGATCTCGGCCAGCTCGCGCTTCGGCGTTTCGCCGGAGACGGCCTGGGCGTTGATGCCGGCGTCGCGGAAGGCTTTGGCGACGTTCTTCGCGTGCTGGACGCCGGCCGTGTAGACGACGCCGGGGATCTTGCGGAAGCGCGAGCGGTAGAGGTCGGCGATCGCGACGTTGAATGGCTCCTGGTCGAGCAGCGCGGCCAGCTCCTCCTGGTCGAAGTCCTGGTCGACCTCGCCTTTGCGCAGCGGCACCTTGGCGATCGTCCGCACCCCCGGGCCGGGCGGGATCCGCAGGCACCGCAGCGGCGCGATCACGCCGCGGCGGGCCGCCTGGGCGAGGTCGAAGCGCGAGGTCTGGGTCGGGAAGAGGTCGGCGACGTGGCGGGCGATCAGCGCCCCGGTCGCGGTCATGCCGATGTAGACGGGCCCGGGCAGCTCGCGGATGCAGGCGCTGGTTTTCTCGCCCAGGGCGGTGTGCGCCTCGTCGCAGATCACGATCGAGTAGGCGTCGGAGATCTTCTTGTGGTTGCGGACGAACCACTGGTAGGTCTCGACCGTGACCGGCCCGTCGGGGTCGTCGCGGTCGCCCAGCAGCGGCGGGCGCAGCCGCTCCTTGTAGCCGCGGTCGGAGATCTCGCCGATGAACTGGTCGACGAGGTTGCGGCGGTGGGTGAGGATCAGGACCCCGCCGGTGCGGGTCGCCTCGACGAAGCCGACCGCGGCGACGGTCTTGCCGGCGCCGGTCGCGTGCTCGAACCAGAAGCGGCGCTCGGCGCCGGGGTCCTCCGGCGCCTCCTCGACGACCTCCTCGTCCTCCTCGGGAGGCTGTTCCTCCCAGTCCTGGGGCTCCTCGTCGGGGTCGATCTCGTCTTCGTCGTCGACCTCCTCGGCGGCGGCGGGCACGGGGGTGGCGTCCTCGTTGTTGTCGCCACCGTTGTCGGCGGGATCTTCCGCGGTACCGGTCTGCTGCTGACCCATCAGCTCGGCGAGGGTGCCGGAAAGGGCATCGACCTGGTGCGGGTTCAGCTCGGCGCCGTCGCGCAGCTTCGGCGGTTCGTCGGCGAGGAAGCGCTCGAGCCCCAGCAGCAGGGAGAAGTCGCGCCGCCACTGGATCGAGGGGTGCTCGGCGCCGGCGTCGAGCTCCTTCAGGGCGGCGTCGAGGGCGCGCCTGCGCGCCGTTCCCGGGGCGAGCGCCTCGGGGCCCTCGCCGTCAAGCAGGAAGGGCTCGCGGGCGAATGCGGCCGCACGCTCGATGTCGGCGCTTGAAGGAACTGCCGCGTCCGCGGCAACGTCGCTGGTCTTGGCCATAGAAGGCTTCCGGGGCTTCCGTCTCCACCGCACGAGACGAGCGGGTGAGACAAGTGAACGAGGCTGCGGGGGCTCGACTGGCGTCCCCCCCGAGTACTCAGCGCGGTCCGCGAGCCGCGAACCGAACGTCCGTATTGTACCGATCGAACGGATGAGTGCACGACTTAGACTTCTGCCGGCGCTCGCCATCCTGGCGCTGGCGATCCTCCTTGGCACGGGCTGCGGCAGCTCCGAAGGCGACCTCGACGGGTCCCACCCCGATTACTCCAAGGCGCTCGCGGGGTCTCCGCCGCCGCTAGCCGCTCTCTACGAGCAGGGCAACGAGCTGCTCGGCGGCGGCATCGACGCCTACGAAAAGCGGATCGCCTCGCTCCGCGGATACCCGGTCGTGGCCAACGTCTGGGCCTCCTGGTGCGGGCCCTGCCGGCAGGAGTTCCCGGTCCTGCAGAAGCTCTCCGCCCGCTACGGGAAGAAGGTCGCCTTCCTCGGGGTCAACTCCGAAGACTCGACCGACGCCGCCGCCACCTTCCTCGGCGAGGTGCCGGTGCCCTACCCCAGCTACACCGAAACCGGCAAAGACATCCTCTACTCGATCGGCGGCGCCGGCGGCTTCCCCGCCACCGCCTTCTACGACCGCGGCGGAAAGCTCGTCAACCTCCACCAGGGCCCCTACCGGGAGGAGTCCGAACTGGAAGCCGACATCCGCCGCTACGCGCTGAAGAGCGGATAATCGACAGGGCCATGGAAGCCTTCGTCGTCATCGCGCTTGTCGGGACCGGGCTGCTCCTGGCCGAGCTGCTGCTACCGACCGGCGGCGTCCTCGCTCTGCTGGGGGTGATCGGGCTGACCGCAGCCGGCCTCGCCGCCTTCGGCTCCGACAGCGACGTCGCCGACTACGCCGGCGGGGCGCTGCTGGCGCTCGGCCTGCTCTCCGGGATCACCTTCTACTTCGTCACCCGCAAGGTCCTCGCCGCCCACCGCAACGAGTCGGTCCGCACCGGGACCGAGGAGATGGTCGGCGCCGCCGCGGAGGCCCGCAGCTCGATCGACCCCGAGGGCAGGGTCTGGCTCGGAGGGACGACCTGGAGCGCCCGCCTCGCCGCGGGCGCGAGCCCGATCCACCCGGGGGATAGAGTCCGGGTGGAGGCGGTCGACGGGCTGACCCTGGTGGTGCGCCCGGAGCAGGAGGCCGCGGTCAACTCGAGCGAAGGAGCAGGCTGATGGACGTCGTCGCAGGGATCTTCATCGTCCTCCTCTTCTTCGGCGCGATCTTCCTCGGCTCCTCGGTGCGGGTCCTGCGCGAGTACGAGCGCGGCGTGATCTTCCGCCTTGGCCGGCTGATCGCCCAGAAGGGGCCGGGCCTGATCCTGCTGATCCCGCTGATCGACCGGATCGTCAAGGTCGACCTGCGGACGGTCACCCTGAACGTGCCGCCGCAGGAGGTGATCACCCGCGACAACGTCCCCTGCCGCGTCAACGCCGTCGCCTACTTCCGAGTCGTCGACCCCAACCGGGCCGTGGTCGAGGTCGAGAACTACCTCGTTGCCACCTCGCAGATCTCGCAGACGGCGCTGCGCTCGGTGCTCGGCAAGGCGGAGCTCGACCAGCTGCTGGCCGACCGCGAGCGCCTCAACGAAGAGCTGCAGAAGATCATCGACGAATCGACCGAGCCCTGGGGGGTGAAGGTGACGGCGGTGGAGATAAAGGACGTCGAGATCCCCGAGCAGATGCAGCGGGCGATGGCGCGCCAGGCCGAGGCCGAGCGCGAGCGGCGAGCGAAGATCATCAACTCCGAGGGCGAGTGGCAGGCGGCGCAGAAGCTCACCGACGCCGCCGACATCATCAGCACCAACCCCGCCTCGCTGCAGCTGCGCTACCTGCAGACGCTGCTGGAAATCGGCTCCAACCAGAACACGACCGTGGTCTTCCCGCTGCCGATGGACGTGCTCGAGCCGTTCGTCGGCAAAGGCGCGGCCGGCCGCGCTGCGGGAACGGAGCGGCCGCCCCGCCCACCGGAGCCGCCGGAGCCGCCTCCGGTGGACGACATGGACGCCGACGACCTCCCCCCCTCCCGCTCCTGAGCCAGCCCGAGATCCGCATCGACCAGCTGACGGGGCTGAGGACGATCCTCGCCCCGGGCCGCGCCGCGCGCCCGGACAGCTTCTCGGCCCGGGCGAGCGAGCCGAAGGGCCCGGAGAACTGCCCCTTCTGCGAGGGCCGCGAGGACCGCACCCCGCCCGAGCTCTTCGCGACCCGGCCGGCCGGCGGCGAGCCGGACACCCCCGGCTGGACGACCCGCGTCGTCCCCAACCTCTATCCGGCGCTGGGGACGCCGCAAGGCGCTTTAGTGAACGAGGAGGCAACTAAAGCGCCTGCAGGTGGACCCGCCGCCGACGCCGGCTCCTTCTCCAGCGCCGGCGATCCGCTGCTGGCGACGAAACGGGCCGGCGAACCCGACCTCTTCTCCTCGCGGCCGGCGGAGGGAACGCACGAGGTGCTGATCAACTCGCCCGAGCACCTGACCGCGATGGCCGAGCTCTGCGACGAGCAGTTCGCCGCCGCGATCGCCACCTGGCGGGAGCGCATGCGCGCCCACCCCGACGCCTCCTACCTGCAGCTGATCGTCAACGAGGGCGGTGGCGCCGGCGCCTCGCTCGAGCACACCCACGCCCAGCTCTACGCGCTCCCGTTCGTGCCTACGGCGGTGGCCCGCGAGCGCGAGCGGGTCGGCGCCTACGGCGAACGCACCGCCGGCGGCGGCCTCCTCAGCGACGTCCTCGTCGAGGAGGTGCGGCGGCGGGAGCGGCTGGTCGCGATCGACGACGAGGCGGCGCTGATCTGTCCCTGGGCCTCCCGCTCGCCCTTCGAGCTGCGGGTGATTCCGCGCCGCGAGAGCGCCCGCTTCGAGGAGGGCGAGGGCGGCGCGGCGATGATCCGGACGGCGATGCGCGCCCTCGCCGACCTCTTCGATGGCCCGCCCGAGCTCAACCTCTGGATCCGCACCGCCCCCCGCGGCGCCGAGCAGTTCCACTGGCACGTCGACATCGCCCCCCGGCTGACGATCAAGGCCGGCTTCGAGCTCGGGACCGGCGTCGACATCAACGTCTACCCGCCCGAGCGCGCTGCCGCCGACCTCCGCGAGTGCCTCTGATGCGACCGATCGAACGGCCGATCCCCCGCTTCATCGCCGACACGACCCAGGAGGGGATTCCGCACGGCCGCTTCGCCGAGAGGTTGCGAGAGGAGTTCGCGCATGCGATCGAGGCGCTGGAAGACCTCCCGGCCGGAGTCGAGGTGGCGGCAGAGCTCGACTGGTTCCCGGAGCGAGCCTGGGGCGGCCGCGTCTGGGTTCCCTGCTCGACCCACGCCGAGAGCGAGGAGGGCCGACTGGAGCTGTTCGGCCACGTCTCCTACGTGCAGCCGCCGGAGGGCGAGCCGAGCGACTTCGCCGCCAAGGCCGACTTCACCGACATCCTCGCCGCCGACAACCCCGACTGGCGGATCGACCTCAATGACGACGTGATCGGCCGCTGGCGCGGGGAGAACGGCCGCGCCGGCGCGGTGACCCTGGTCTGGGGCCGTCCATTGGTCCGTGGCGCCATCGCCGCCACCGCCGTGCTCGAGAGCGAGACCGTCGACCAGGAGCTGATCTCACAGGACCGCTTCACCCTGATCGCCCTCGACGCGCTCGAGGGCTACGGCGACGAGATCTTGATGGAAGTGAAGCTCTGGAGCCGGCGCGCCGACGAGCTCGCCTCCGAGACCCTTTACGCGTAGGCCGCGCTACCCAAGCACCTCGATCGGAAGATCGAATCCCGATCGCGCTAGGCGTGCGTCAAAGGTGAGCAACGATTCGTCGAGCATCAGCGCCAGGGACACATAGAGGGCATCGTAGAAGGTGAAGTTGTCGCGCAGGCCCCAGGCGACGTGGATCAGGTGTTCGTGCTCCACCCGCTCCACCGGAATCTCGTCGACTTCCCAGAGAGCCCTTCCCGCTGCGTCCGCCGTCACTTTTCCCAAGCGGACCCACCGCCGCAGCGCGTGGCCGACCTCCGCATCGATCAGATGCGGTGCCCACAGCGTGTATTCCTCGGCATCGAGCCGCCCTTCGACCAACTCCCTGTACTCACCATCGCCGAGCAGTTCGAGGAGCACGGATGCATCGACGACGGGCATCAGTCCCCGCGCATCTCACGGATGGTGTCGACGACGTCTTTGGGGGTCAGAGTGGAGCCTGCGCTGCGCCCTCTACTCCTCGCACCGATTTCTTTGATCGTCGATTTGCGGCTTTTCCGGCTGAGCTCTCGCTTGATGTAGTCGGACATGCTCATCCCGGCCAAAGCCGCCCGCGTCTTCAGTTCCCGGTGCATCTCGTCGGGCACATTTCTGATCTGAATCATCTTGGACATGTGCAAAACATTATCCCGTGCTCCGGACATGTCGACCACCGTTGCTGTTCTCATGCACGAGATCCTGCCGAGTCAAATCGCACAGGTGGCGCGCACTCGATGCCAACTTGGCAAATCTTCTGTGAACTAAGAGACAATTCGAGCCCTGCCCCGATAGCTCAGCTGGATAGAGCGATCCCCTCCTAAGGGATAGGCCGCTGGTTCGAATCCAGCTCGGGGCATCAGAGGGCTGCAGGCTTTCGCCCGAGGCCGAGCAACTTTTGCCCCCCGGGCCTGGTTGTACCGAGAGTGCAGAACGTGACCCACCGCTTCAGTCCCCACCGTTGGATCAGCCTCCTGCTCCTCCTGCCTGCGCTGCTTCTGCCGGCAACGGCGGCTGGCGCCCCCACGCACGACATCCACTTCGACGGCCGCACGGTGCAGGCCCCAGCGGGCTGGCCGGTCTACCGGCTCGCGCAACACCCGGGGATGTGCGTGCGGCTCGACCGGCGGGCGGTCTACCTCGGCACGCCCTCCTCGCACCAGCGCTGTCCGGCCGGCGCGATGGGCCGGCGGCGGGCGATCCTGGTCGAGCCAGGGGGCGGCGCCCGCGCCTCCGCGCTCGGCTTTGCCGCTCGTCGTGCGGTCGCATCGGCCGCCGCTGGCGCGACCTTCACCGGCCTCGGCTTCGACGCCTGCACGACGCCCTCCGCGAAGGCGATGGCGGCCTGGAGGGATTCCCCCTACCGGGCGGTCGGCGTCTACATCGGCGGCGCCAACCGGGCCTGCTCGCAGCCGAACCTGACCGGGAGCTGGGTCGCGGCGCAGACCGAAGCCGGCTGGCACCTGATCCCCACCTACGTCGGCCTGCAGGCGCCGACCAGCGCCTGCTCCAGCTGCGCCAAGCTCAGCTCCAGCCAGGCGACCGCGCAGGGCAGCGCGGCGGCGCTCGACGCGGTGGAAGAAGCGGGCGCGGCGGCGATGGGACCCGGCAGCCCGATCTACTTCGACATGGAGTCCTACAGCCAGACCTCCTCGGCGAGCGCCGCGACGCTCGCCTTCCTCGAGGCCTGGACGCAGAAGCTGCACTCGCTCGGCTACCTCTCCGGCGTCTACAGCAGCAGCGCCTCGGGGATCGAGGACCTCGCTCGTCAGATCGGCAGCGGATACGACCTGCCCGACCACATCTGGGTCGCCAACTGGAACGGGCAGCAGAACACCGCCGACCCGGTTCTGCCGGCGAGCGCCTGGAGCCCGCACCGGCGGATCCACCAGTACCGCGGCGGCCACAACGAGACCTACGGCGGGGTGACGATCAACATCGACAACGACTACGTAGACGCCGGCACCGTCGGCTCCGCCACCCTGGTCAGCGGCGACAACCCGGTCGGCTACCTCGACCTTGCCACCTCACCGGCCCCCGGCCAGGTCCGGGTCCGCGGCTGGGCCTTCGACCCCGACGCACCGACCGAACCGCTCTCGATCCGCCTCTCGGTCGGGGGCAAGGAAGGGACCCCCGGCGCGGCCACCTACGAGCTCGGCGCGGTCGCCACCCGCTCCCGCCGCGACGTCGCCGCCGAGTTCCCCGAAGCGGGACCGCGGCACGGCTTCGACCTCAGCCTGGCGACGGTCAAGTCCGGCCGCCAGCGCGTCTGCGCCTACGCGCTCAACCTCGCCGACGGAGAAGACCGGCTGCTCGGCTGCAAGGGGACGACGATCCCGGTGGCGCTGCGCCTCTCGAACCTGGAGACGAGCCGCAACTCGGTGCGGGTGCGCGTCACCTGCCTCTGGCCCGTCGGGACCGAGTGTCCCGGCCAGATCCTCCTCCGCACCCGCTACCGCGTCGTCACCCACTCCCGCCGCGGCCCGCGGACCCGGCCGGTCAGTCGCCCGCTCGGCCGCGCCGCCTTCCGGCTCAGCGGCGGCGGCGCCCAGACCTTCCGGGTCCCGCTCAGCGCCGGCGGCCGCAGCCTGCTGCGCCAGCGCGGGCGGCTGAAGACGCAGGTCGTGGTGGCGATCCCCGGCGGCCGGCGGACGGTCATCGTCGGGTTGCGCGGCTAGCCGCCGAGCGCTTCGCGGAGCCGAGCAACCTCGGCCTGTAGATCCTGCAGCTCGCGCTCGAGGCGCTCAAGCCGATCGTCGTCAGCGGCGACAGCCGGGGAAAGATAGGCAGGATCGGGGTCCTTGACCTGGATCTCGCCCCCGCCCCCGAGCGTCTGCTCGTAGCGGTCCTCCTTCTGCCCCGGGCGCCGCGGGTGGCGGACGACCAGCTCCCGCTCGAGCAGCCGCTCCAGCGTCTCCTGCACCTCGGGCAGGCCGGCGAAGGGGTGGAGGCGCTCGCTGCGTTGCTTCAGCTCGCCGGGCGTCTGCGCACCGCGCAGCATCAGCACCGCGAGCAGGGCCAGCTCGGCGTCGTCGACTCCGAGCGCTTCGGGGAGCAGGTGCCGGTACTTGCGGGCGCGGCTACCGGCGCCGCTCGCGAGCCGGGTCCACCCGCGCTGTGCCAGCCGCCGCAGGGCGGAGCTCACCGCCTCCTCGTCGTAGGAGACGACGGGGAGGCGGTTGGTCGACTGGTTGCAGGCGAGCCGCAGCGCGTTCAGCGAGAGCGGGTAGGCGTCCGGCGTCGTCCGCTGCTTCTCGACCAGGCAGCCGACGACGCGGATCTCGACGGCGTCGGGCTCCATCAGTCGCGGTCGGGGCGGTCCGGGTAGATCTCGTCGATCGTGACCAGGGCCCGGTACGGAGCCTCCGCTGCGGCTTCGATCCGCTCGGCCCCGCCGGCGAGCCGGTCGACCACCGCGACGACGCCCGCCACCTCGAGCCCCTCCTCGCGCACCCGCTCGATCGCGGTCGCGGTCGAACCGCCGGTCGTAACCGTGTCCTCGACGACCAGACACCGCACCCCCGCCTCGACCGGTCCCTCGACCCACCGCTGCAGCCCGTGCTCCTTGCGAGACCCGCGCACGAAGAAAGCCACCAGGTCCTCGGCCCCCGGCCCCGCGATCGCCGCGCAAGCCGGCGGAATCGCCGCCGTCGCGGGACCACCTACGGCCGCGGCGTTCAGCTCGTGAGCCATCGCCGCGATCAACTCCCCCGCCGCCTTGAACCCCGCCGGCCGCATCAAAGCCCTGCGCGCATCCACGTAGTACTGCGCCGTAGCCCCACTGGCCAAGGTCACTTCCCCAAGAATCAGCGAGTGCTCCTTGAGCTCCGAGAGCAGCGTCTCCTTGGCCCCTTCCGCTACCAAATAAAAATGTCCTCGCCGTAGTGGATCCGGTTGTAGATCTCGGGCTGGTCGGCGATGAAGGTCCGCAGGCAGCCGTGGCTGGCGGGGTAGTCGGGGACCGAGTTGTAGCCGTGGACCGCGTAGCCGCCGTAGAAGTACCAGGAGTAGTACATCCCGTGCGAGTTGTAGCCCGGTTCGGGCCGGATGAACTCGTAGTGGCCGGTCACCGTCGGGGTCGAGTACTTGCCGGAGGAGATCGGGTAGATCGCGAAGGCCTTGCCGTCCTTGGCGAAGACGAGGACCTGCTTGGAAAGCGGCGCCTCGACGTGTTCGCCCGCGCCCGGGTGCCGGACCTCGTAGCCGCCCTTGCCGGAGAAGGCTTTCTTCACCAGGCCGGCGCCGGCCCGCTCGCTGCGGGTCATGTCGTTGACCTTGCGGTAGGCGAGGACGCCGCGCCCGGTCTTGCCGCCGTAGCAGCGGCCGTCGTTGGCGATGTAGCCCATCGACCGCATCGCCTTCTTGAAGCCGACGACGACGTCGCCGCACTCGCCCTTGTGCAGGGCGGGGAAGCTCACCTTCCAGCTCTTGCGGACGCTGCTGTCGGCACCGAGCTGCGGCGTCGCCACGTGCTTGGCCGCGACCGCGTACTTGCCGTTCTCGCGCACCTCGATGCTGGTCTTGAAGACTCCCTTGCCCCCCGACCTGCGGGTGGCGAGGTTGCGGCTGAAGAGGACGTGGCCGTCGAGGTAGAAGGTGACCTTGACCTTCTGGCCGGCGACGAAGGGGGAGAGCGTGCCGCTGACGGGGACCGTCTGCATGATCTCCGCCCGGCCCTTCTTCAGGTTGCCGACCTTGACCTTCACCGTCGCTTCCGGCGCGGCGGTCGGCGCCGGCGGCGCCGGCGCGGGCTTCGGCTTCGGGGCGGCACCGGCGCCCGCGGGCATGGCGAGGGCGCAGGCGACCGCGAGCAGGGACGAGAGGCGGCGATTCACGCGCGGAATCCTACTGAGAGAGGAGGGCGACGGAATTGTTCAGCGCGTGCAGCAGGATCCCGGGCACGATCGAGCCGGTCTTCTCGTAGAGCAGGCAGAAGATGACCCCGAGGATGGCCAGCGGCGGCACCGCGCTGAGGCCGGTGAAGGCGTGGAGGAGGCCGAAGACAAGACCTGCGATCAGCGCCGCCGGGACCGTCGAGAGCCGCTCGCGGATGCCGCCGAAGAGCATCCCGCGAAAGCAGAGCTCCTCGGAGAAGGGAGCCGCGATCGCGATCAGCAGGATCTGGACCGGCACCGGGCCGAAGCTTTCGGCGATGTCCTCCTGTTCGGGTTCGACGATGAAGAGCGAGTAGAGCCCGAGCAACAGCAGGTAGGCGACCAGGGCGACGCCCATCCAGGCGAGCGCTGAGGTCTCGAAGCGCCTGAAGCCGAGGCGCTGCAGGGCGGACCCGAGCGAGGTGGACCCGTGGGAGCGGGCGATGAAAAGGGGCACCAGGACCAGCCCGAGGACCAGGCCGACCTGGGCGACGATGTTCCCGGCCGCGGTCAGGTCGCCCTGGGCATCGGTGAAGGCGATCGCGGGCAGGCCGAGGATCAGCCCGACGACGATCGCCAGCACCGCCCCCATCACGGCGCCGCCCGGTCCCCAATTGGAGGGCGGGAACCCGCGCTCGGGCAACTCGGCGACGGGTGGGGCGGCTAGGTTGCTCTCCATGTCGCCCGCAGTCTCACAGGTCTCCCGCACGACCCGGACCCGGCTGCGGATCCTCCGCCGCCTCGCTTTCCTCGGCGTCTTCCTCGTCGTCGCGATGCTGGCGCTGAGCCAGTTCACCGAGCTGAAGGAGTTGGCGACCGGCGTCCTCGCCTCGACCGCGCTGATAGTCGCCGTGGTCGGCTTCGCCGCTCAGCGGACCCTCGCCAACATGATCGCCGGGATCCAGATCGCGATCTCACAGCCGATCAGGATCGGCGACCGCGTCAGCTTCGAAGAACGGGAGGGACGGGTCACCGACATCACCCTCTCCTACACCTACATGGACCCCGGCGACGGCAGCTCCGTTGTGATCCCCAACCAGCTCCTGACCGAAGGTGTCGTCCACAACCACTCAACCGAAGACACGGTCGCTTAGCGCCGTTCGGCGCCAGGGCAGGCCCTAAGTACCCTCTGCTGGATGACGCAGCGCACTCGGCGACGCCAGCGCCGGCACGGGGGGGTCGGCGCCAAGCTCCTGCTCGTCGGGGGCGGCCTCCTCGTCCTGCTCGGGATCGCCGCGATCGCCGTCACCTCCTGGGTCCTCGACGTCGCCGCCGACGCCCCCTCGCTCGCCACCTGCGAGCCGATCGCCAAGGGCGGCAACACCGTCCTCTATGCATCTGACGGCTCCAAGCTCGGGGTGGTCGCCTCGCCCCAGGTCCGCTCGCTGGTCTCGATCGAGAAGGTGCCGAAGAGCCTGCAGCTGGCGACCGTCGCGATCGAGGACCAGCGCTTCTACGAGCACGACGGGCTCGACTACGAGGGGATCCTGCGGGCGGCGCTGAAGGACCTCGAAGCCGGCGAAGCGGTCGAGGGCGGTTCGACGATCACCCAGCAGCTGGTCCGCAACCTCTGCCTCCGCAACCCGAAACGGACGCTCGAGCGCAAGATCGTCGAGGCGCAGCTGGCGATCGAGTACGCCGAACGCCACAGCCGCAGGGAAATCCTCGGCTCCTACCTGAACGTCGCCTCATACGGGACGGTCGAAGGGACGACCGCGGTCGGCGTCGGCGCCGCCGCGAAGATCTTCTTCTCGAAGCCGGTCTGGAAGCTGGAGCTGCCGGAAGCGGCGCTGCTGGCCGGCCTGCCGCAGGCACCCTCCGAATACAACCCGCTGCTGAACCCGAAGGCGGCTAAAGCGCGACGCAACCAGGTGCTGGAGAAGATGGCGAAGCTCGGCTACGTCAGCGAGGGTCGAGCGCGGGCGGCGATGGCGAGCGGCCTGCGGGTCGACCTCGATGAGAGCTACTTCGAGCACCGTGAGCCCTACTTCTTCGACTACGTCGAAAACGAGCTGATCGACCGCTACGGCGCCAACACGGTCCGCCGCGGCGGGCTGAAGGTGCAGACGACGATCGACCCGGCGCTGCAGGAGGTCGGGCTGGAAGCGATGCGCTCCGCCCTCCCGTACTCGACCGACCCCTCCTCCGCCCTCGTCTCGATCGACCCCCGCAGCGGCCGGATCCGGGCGATGGTCTCCAGCTCCAGCTACGAAGAGAGCAAGTTCAACCTCGCTGCGCAGGGGCACCGGCAGCCGGGCTCGACCTTCAAGACCTTCGTCCTGACGACCGCGATCCGCCAGGGGATCGACCCCTACACCACCTACTACACCTCGAAACCGCTCGACCTCTACCTGCCGAAGTGGGGCCACTGGACGGTCCACACCGCCGACGAAGGCTATCTGGGGACGGTCAACCTGCAGCAGGCGACGGTCGCCTCCGACAACACCGTCTTCGCCCAACTCGACCTCGACGTCGGCCCGGCCGCGGTGGCGGCGACCGCGCACCAGATGGGGATCGTCTCGCCGCTGGACGGGATCCCGGCCGAGGGGATCGGCGGCCTGCGGATCGGCGTCTCGCCGCTGGAGATGTCGAGCGCCTACGCAACCCTGGCCGCCGGCGGCATCCACCGCAAGCCGATCGCCGTCACCAAGGTCGTCTTCCCCGGCGGCCACGTCGACCACCCCGACCGGGCGAAGCCGCGGCGAGCGGTCTCGCCGGCCGTCGCCTGGCAGGTGACCCGGCTCCTGCACGACAACATCACCGAAGGCACCGGCACCGCCGCCTACACCGGCTGCGCCGGGCAGGCCGGGAAGACCGGGACGACCGACGAATACACCGACGCCTGGTTCGCCGGCTACCAGCCGAACCTGGCGACGGTGGTCTGGGTCGGCTACCCGGAATCCAACGACGTCTCGATGTCGAGCGTGCACGGGACGATCGTCTTCGGCGGCACCTTCCCGGCGGACATCTGGCACTCGCTCTACGCCAACGCCGGGGTTCCGTGCGAAGAGTTCACCGAACCGAAGCAGCAGATCAGCTGGGCCCCGTTCTACGGCCGCTACGCGCGCTCGAGCCCGCGGGACGAGGGCAGCCTCAACGGCGGCTCCGGCAAGGGCGGGGACGAATCGCCCCCGCCCGGCAGCGCCGCGGTCGGCGGCTACGACCCCAACGCCTACGCCCCGGGAGCCGGGCAGAAACCGTACGTGCCGCCGCCCCCGCCGGGCCCGCAGAGCGTCGGCGGCGGCGAGAACGCGGGCGGGTAGCGGCGATCGATCCGCTGCTCGCCTTCGGCCTGATCTGGGCCGGCTTCGCCGGCTACCTCGGGTTCCTCGCCGCGGCGCCACGGCTGGGCAGCCGCGTCGTCTGGGGCGCGATCCTCGTCTCGGTGACGGCCTTCGCCGTCGCCCCGGTCCTGCTTTCCCACGACGTCTACAGCTACGTCGACTACGCCCGCCTCGGCGTCCGCCACGGCCTCGACCCCTACGTCCACCCACCGCTCGCCGCGCCCGCCGACCCCGCCTACGCCGGGGTTACCTGGACCGAAGCGACCAGCGCCTATGGCCCGCTCTTCACCCTCCTCACCTATCCGCTGGCCTGGCTCTCCATCGGGGTCGCGGTCGCCGTCCTGAAGGCGGTCGCGGCGCTCTCGGTCCTCGGCATCGCCGCGCTGACCGGACGCATCGCCGCCTGGCGCGGCGCCGACCCCCACCGCGCCGCCGCCTTCGTCGCCCTCAACCCCCTCGTCCTCGTCCACGTCGTCGGCGGCGCCCACAACGACGGCCTGACGACCCTGCTGGCGATGGCCGCCGTAGCCGCCCTGCTCAGCGCCCGCGACCTCACCGCCGGTGCGGCCCTCGCGGCCGCAGTAGCGACCAAGCTCTCCGCCGCCCTCCTCGCCCCCTTCGCCCTCCTCGGCGCTAGCTCACCCCCGCCGACGGGACGAAAGTACTCCTATATGGAGGGAAATCGTCCCGTCGGCCGCCGGCTCGCGGGGGCACTCGCTGCGGCCGCGATGATCGGGGCGGCGGCGTGGCTCGCGTTCGGCTGGGACTGGCTGCACGGCTTCGGGCTCGCCGGCGAGAACCAGAGCCGGACCAGCTACATGAGCATCCCGATCACCACCGCCAGGCTCACCGGCCTCGACCCCGATGCGACCCGCCTCGCCGCCGCCTTCCTCTTCGCAGCAGCGGTCACGGGACTCCTCATCTGGACCTACCGCGGCGCCGACTGGCTCCGCGCCGCGGCCTGGGCCACCCTCGCTCTCCTCCTCGTCACCGCCTGGCTCCTCCCCTGGTACCTGATCTGGGTACTGCCTCTCGCAGCCACCTCCCGCGACCGCCCCATCCAGCTCCTAACCCTCGCCCTGACGGCGTACCAACTGGGCGCCCGCATCCCCCTCTGAACCCAAAGCTCCTGTCGCAGGAGGGTCCTGACCCCCTCCGAACGGCTTGTACTTCTCGGGCAGCCGAATCTCGGACGGCAGTCCACGACCCACCCGAGCAAGTTGAGTGAGGAGGGGGTCAGGACCCTCCCCCTACAGCCGCGCCTCCGCCTCTTCCTCCTCCGGAGACGCATGCAGAATCCCCGTCTGCACACTCCACCCCTCGCGCCGCCCCAGGGCCGTCACCAGCCCGACGTAGATCAGTTCCGCCACCGTCAACACCCCGCGCACGGCGATCGCAATCAGCGACCCCAGCGCGAAGCTCTTGCTTGGCAGCGCCGCCTTCAGCCCCCAGGCGAAGGCGGCGTCCTTGGGCCCGAGGCCGGCCGGCGCGACCAGGGTCACCAGCGCCGCGAAGTAGCCGATCGCCTGGGCGGAGCCGACGAGGACGATGTCCTCGGCGGGGATGAAGGTGACCGAGCGGGCGACGCAGTAGAGGCCGACCGCGATCACCAGCCAGTTCAGCGAGTAGAAGGCGATCAGCGCGACTACGCCGTGCAGCGGGACAACCGCCGGCAGCGGCTCGCGGCCGAACATGCGCAGGACCCGGTTCGCCAGCGGCCCGAAGACCTTCGGGTGCAGGAGCGCGATCGCCGCCGGGATCAGCAGCAGCACCGCCCAGCGGTAGGCGTGCCCCTGCAGGTCGGGGTGTTCGATGATGAAGTAGGAGGCGACGACGACCGCCGAGGTGGCGGAGACTGCCTGTTCGTAGACGATGCTGGCGATCGTCATCCGCCGCGGGATCCCGGCTTTTTCGGAGAGCAGGACCCTGCCCAGCACGTAGAGGACGCTGCCGGGGACGTAGCGGGCCAGCAGCGGCTGCCCCCACGCGACCTGGGCCCGGCCGAAGCCGATCCGGTAGCCGAGGAAGCGCAGGGTGAGGTCCCAGCCGAAGGCGCTGAGGAGGTAGAAGATCGGCAGGACGACGAGCGCCGGGGCGAGCCAGGCGACGTGGAAATGGATCCCCTCGTCCTTGATCTCCCCCCACTGGTCGATCACGGTCAGCACCAGGAAGCCGAAGACCACGACGGCGAGGCCGAGCTGGAGGGCGAGACGAACCTTGCGGCTGCGGGGCGGCTTTTTGCCGACCCGCGCCCCCGCCTCGCCGACCCGGTGCAGGAATGGTTGGCGGCTCTCCACGTCCGGGCTCACCTTAGTGGCTATCCGAGCGTCTGGAATAGTCGGGGGATGGGCGAGTTCGAGTTGCTGGCGAAGCTGCGCGAGCGCCTGCCCGCGGCGGGCCCGCGGATCGCGCTGGGCAGCGGCGACGACGCCGCGGTCACGGTCCCGGGCGGCGCCACCGCCACCTCAGTCGACGCGATCGTCGAGGGCGTCCACTTCCGCCGCGGCGAGACTGACCCGGCGACGATCGGCCGCAAGGCGCTCGCCACCGCCCTCTCCGACCTCGCCGCGATGGGGGCGGAGGCGGGAGAGGCATACGTCGTCCTCGGGGCGCCGAGCGACCTCGGCGAGGCCGACCTCCACGCCCTGCTCGACGGGATGCTCGAGCTGGCCGCGGCCAGCGGCACCGCGATCGCCGGCGGAGACCTGACGCGGGCGCCGGTCCTGACCCTGGCGGTGACGGTGGTCGGCCACGCGCCGGCGCCGTCCGACTTCGTCACCCGAGGGGGGGCCGAGCCCGGCGATCTCCTCGTTCTCACCGGGGAGATCGGCGGCGCGGCTGCCGGCCGGCTGCTTCTCGAGAACCCGAGCCTCGCCCCCGCTGTCCCCGAAGCCGCCGCGGCGCGGCTGCGCGCCCGCCAGCTCGACCCCTCCCCCCGCCTGCGGTCCGGTCGCGCCCTCGCCCGCGCGGGCGCCAAGGCGATGATCGACCTCAGCGACGGGCTCGCCGGCGACGCCGCCCACCTGGCCGGCGCCGGCGGCGTCGGGCTGGAGATCGACTGCGGCACGCTGCCGCTAGCCGAGGGCCTGGCCGTGGCCGCAGCCGCAGCCGGGCGTGATCCCCTGCAGCTTGCGGTCGCCGGCGGCGAAGACTACGAGCTGCTGGCGGCGATCCCCGCGGACGGGCTCGCCGAAGCCGCGTGGCGGATGGGCGAAGCGGCCGAGACGATCCTCACCCCGGTCGGCAGGGTCGCGCCGGGAGCCGGGGTCGAGCTCAGGCTGCCCGGGGGCGGACGACTGGAGGCTGCGGGCTTTGACCATTTTGAGGAGCCGTAGCGTGAATCCCGGTCAGCAGCTCGCGGACACCGCGACGGGAGAGCATCGCCATCGCGACCTGCGCGGGGTCCGGCTTGTAGCTGCCGGCCTCGACCAGTGATTTCAGTTCCTGGGGCTCCATGGGCTTCGCGGTCATTATCGGCGTGGGTACCCGGATCCTTAGTTCTTAGTACTCGCACATGCGTCCAACCTGGCCCGGGGATTACCCTTGGAGGTTGTGCCGAACGGATCAGCCCGCATCCTCCTGGTCGACGACGAGCAGTCGATCCAGACCCTGCTCAGCTACCCGTTGCGCAAGGACGGCTACCACGTCACCTCCGCCCTCGACGGCGGCGAGGCGCTGCGGCGCTTCGAAGAAGGCCGCTTCGACCTGGTCATCCTCGACCTGATGCTGCCGCAGATGGGCGGGGTCGAAGTCTGCCGCCAGCTGCGCTCCCGCAGCCAGGTGCCGATCATCATGCTGACGGCGAAAGGCAGTGAGACCGACAAGGTCGCCGGCCTCGAGGTCGGCGCCGACGACTACATCACCAAGCCGTTCTCGATGCGGGAGTTCCGCAGCCGGGTGAAAGCGGCGCTGCGGCGGTCCCGCATGGGCGGCGAGAGCAGCGACGGGGGGGCGATCGAGTGCGGCGAGCTGACGATCGACTTCGACCGCCGCACGGTCGAGCTCGCGGGCGAGGAAGTCAAGGTCACCTACGTCGAGTTCGAGATCCTCGGCGCCCTCGCCCGCTCCCCCGGCCGGGTCCTCACCCGCGAGACCTTGTTGGAGCACGTATGGGGAGATTCCGAGTACCGCGACCCGCGCACCGTCGACGTGCACATCCGCCACCTGCGGGAGAAGCTGGAGCGGGACCCGAAAGAGCCCGAGTACCTCTTCACCGTGCGCGGCGTCGGCTACCGCTTCCGGGACTAACCGCGATGCGGCGGCTCCGGCTCAGCGACCTCGCCAGCCGCATCACCCTGATCTCGATCGCGATCGCGGTCGCGGCCACGGCGGTCGTCTACGTCTACGCCGTCGCGATCGGCGGCTCGGCCAGCGGCGACAGCGACGTCAAGCTGCAGATCCTCACCGGGGGCCTGATCGCGGTCGCGATCGCCACCGCGATCGGCCTCTACTACACCCGCGCCGCCGCCAGCAACATCCAGCGCCTACAGGAAGCGGCCCGCAAAGTCGCCGACGGCAACTTCGAAACGACGATCCCGGTCGCCTCCGCCGGCCAGCTCGGCGACCTCGCCCGCACCTTCAACGAGATGCAGCGCCGCCTCGCCGAGCTCGACAGCGCCCGCAAGCAGTTCATCGCCAACGCCTCGCACGAGCTCCGGACCCCCATCTTTTCCCTCGGCGGCTTCGTCGAGCTGCTCGAAGACGAGGACCCGAGCCCGGAGGAGCGGGCCGAGTTCGTGCGGACGATGCGCCAGCAGATCGAGCGCCTGACGAAGCTGACCACCGACCTCCTCGACCTCTCCCAGCTCGACGCCGGCGCGGTGGAGATGCGGGCCAGCGCCGTCGACCTCACCGCTCTCGCCCGCGAGGTCACCCGGGAGTTCGGGCCGCGGGCGGAACTGCGCGGCTCCCGTCTGCAGCTGCGGACGCCGGAGCAGGCGGCGGTCGCCCTCGGCGACCCCGATCGGGTGCGGCAGATCATCCGTATCCTGCTCGACAACGCCCTCACCCACACCCCCGAGGGCACCGACGTCACCGTGACCACCTACTCCGCCAACGGCCGTGCCGAGCTGACCGTCTCCGACGCCGGATCAGGGATACCCCAGCGGGTACAGAAGCGGATCTTCGAGCGCTTCTACACCGCCGACAAGGCGGGCGGCTCCGGGCTCGGGCTGGCGATCGCGACCGAGCTCGCACAGCGGATGCAGGGTGAGATCACGATCAGCTCCAGCCGCCGCTTCACCGCCTTCACGCTCGACCTGCCGCCGGGCGCCCGCGTGACGACCGCCCCGCGGTCCGCCCGGGTTCCGGTCAGGGTCCCCTCGTGAGGCGCTCGCTCGCCCTGCTCGGGCTGCTGGCGGCCCTGGTCCTCATTGCCGGCTGCGGCTCGGGGGAGGAAACGACCGCGGGGGGCACCGCCTCCGTCGCCAGGGTGGCCGGGACCCCCAAGCCGGAAGTCGTCGTCGAGGCGTCCAGCCCCGGCTTCGACGCCACCCGGGTCTACGAAGAGGCCTCGCCGGGCGTGGTGACGATCCGCTCGGTCTTCGACGGCGGCGCCGCCGAAGGATCCGGCTTCGTCCTCGACACGGACGGCGAGATCGTCACCAACGCCCACGTCGTCACCGACGAATCGAGCGGCGACCGCGAGGCGGCGAAGCAGGTCTACATCGAGTTCCCCGACCGCAACGTCGTCCCCGCCGAGATCGTCGGCTTCGACCCCTTCGTCGACGTCGCCCTGCTGAAGATCGCGCCGGCCGGCCTCGACCTCCACCCGCTCGAGCTCGGGGACGACGGGAAGCTGCGGGTCGGCCAGCCCGTCGCCGCCATCGGCAGCCCCTTCGGCGAGCAGCAGTCGCTCTCGGTCGGGGTCGTCTCGGCCACCGACCGCTCGGTGCAGTCGCTGACCAAGTTCGAAATCGCCGGCGCGATCCAGACCGACGCCTCGATCAACCCCGGCAACTCCGGTGGCCCCCTGCTCGACGCCGGCGCCCGGGTGATCGGGATCAACCAGCAGATCGAGACCAATTCCGGCGCCAACGACGGGGTCGGCTTCGCGGTCCCGATCTCGGCGATCAAGCACTCCGTCGCCCAGCTGCGCGCGGACGGCACGGCCGAATACGCCTACATCGGCGTTTCCGGCCAGTCGCTCTACCCCCAGCTGGCGCGCAAGCTCGACCTTGACACCACCTTCGGCAGCCTCGTCGCCGAAGTCGTCCCCGGCGGCCCGGCGGAGAAGGCCGGGATCGAAGGCGGCGACGGCAAGCTCCAGTTCCAGGCCGGCCAGTACCGGACCGGCGGCGACGTGATCCTGCAGGTGGAGGGGAAAGACATCGTCCGGCCCGACGATCTCGCCGAAGCGGTCGCCACCAGGCAGCCGGGCGACGTGGTCACGCTGACGGTGCTCCGCGATGGCAAGCGCGAAGACGTCAAGGTGACCCTGGGCAAGCGCCCCGACAGCTCGGGCTCGGGCTGAGCGGGCCGACGCCGGGGCCGCGGCTGGACACCACGTCGCCGCGCATCGGTGTAGAACTCCAGCCTTGCTTCAGGAAGTCGCCCTCGGCCACAAGACCCTCGCCGACTACACCCACATAGTCGGCAAGGACCTGACGGAGCAGATCCGCGAGCTCGCCGAGCCGCTGAAAGGCAAGCGGGTTCTCCACGTCAGCGCCACCGCCTTCGGCGGCGGCGTCTCGGAGATCCTCTACACGCTGGTGCCCCTGATGCGGGACGTCGGCATCGACGCCCACTGGCACGTGATCTTCGGCAAGGAAGAGTTCTTCGAAGCCACCAAGCTCCTGCACAACTCGCTGCAGGGAGCGGAGGAGAGCCTCAGCGACGAGCAATGGGAGGTCTTCGACGAGATCAACGCGATGAACGCGGAGGGCCTGCAGGGCGAGTGGGACGTCGTCATCGTCCACGACCCGCAGCCGATCGGCCTCCGTCGCGGCGCCCTCGCCAAGGGCGGGAAGTGGATCTGGCGCTGCCACATCGACCTCTCGACCCCGAACCCGGCGCCGCTCGAGCGGCTGCTGCCGATGATCGAAGAGTACGACGCCAGCGTCTGGCACATGGAGCAGTACGTACCCAACGACATGGGCCGCCACCGCGAGGCGGTCAACATCATTCCCCCGGCGATCGACCCGCTCTCGCCGAAGAACATGGCCTTCTCCCCCGAGGACGCCGCCTTCGTCTGCCGCCAGTTCGGGATCGACGTCGACCGGCCGCTGATCACCCAGGTCTCCCGCTTCGACCCGTGGAAGGACCCGATCGGCGTCATCGACGCCTATCGCGAGGTGACCGAGCAGGTGCCGGAGGCGCAGCTGGCGATGGTCGGCTCGATGGCCACCGACGATCCCGAGGGGATGGAGTTCTTCCAGAAGACCTTCGAATACGCCGGCGGGGACGAGGACATCAAAATCCTCAGCAACCTCAACAACGTCGGCGCGATCGAGGTCAACGCCTTCCAGTCCCAGTCCGACGTCTGCCTGCAGAAGTCGATCCGCGAGGGCTTCGGCCTCACCGTCACCGAGGCGCTCTGGAAGGGACGGCCGACCGTCGCCGGCAACGTCGGCGGCATCCCCCTGCAGATCGAGGACGGTGTCAGCGGCTTCCTCGTCGACTCCCCCTCCGAGTGCGCCCAGCGCTGCCTCGAGATCCTCGGCGATCCCGGCCTCGGCAAGCAGCTCGGCCGCGAGGGCAAGGAGCATGCCCGCCGCCGCTTCCTCACCCCGCGCCTGCTGCGCGACTGGCTGCAGCTCTTCGGCGACCTCGACGCCTGATCGGCCGCGGCGCCGCTACCCCATAGTCGGTACCCCTTAGTCTCTGCGGCGTGAGCTCCTCGCCCCTGATCATCGTCTCCAACCGGGGCCCGCTCCAGTTCGACCGCGACGAGAGCGGCCAGCGGACGGTGCGCCGCGGGGGTGGCGGGCTGGTCACCGCGCTCTCCGGCCTCGTCTCCCACCGCGACGCCCTCTGGATCGCCTCGGCGATGACCGACGAGGACGTCGCCGCCTCCGAGGAGGCGGGCGGCCCGATCGAGCAGGAGCTGGACGGGATCGAGTACCGGGTGCGGCTGGTCGGCAGCGATCCGGAGGCCTACGACCGCTTCTACAACGTGATCGCCAACCCGATCCTCTGGTTCATCCAGCACTACCTCTGGGACATCTCCAACGCCCCGGACATCCGCCAGCAGGAGATCGACGCCTGGGACCACGGCTACCAGACCGTCAACCGGGACATCGCCCGCGCCGTCCTCGCCGAGATCGAGGGGGAGGCCGACCCGCTGGTGATGCTGCACGACTACCACCTCTACACCGCTCCCGGGATGATCAAGGCCGAGCGTCCCGACGCCTTCCTCCACCACTTCGTCCACATCCCCTGGTCGCAGCCGGACAGCTGGCGGATCCTGCCGAAACGAATCCGCGAAACGATCTACGAGGGGATGCTGGCGAACGACATCATCGGCTTCCACACCCAGGCGTACTGCATCAACTTCCTCCGCTGCTGCGACGAACTGCTCGAGGGCGTCGAGGTCGACTACCACGCCGCCGAGGTGCGGCACGCGGGCGGTAGGACGATCGCGCGCGCCTACCCGCTGGGGATCGACGCGCAGCGGCTGAAACGGGCGGCCGCCTCGCCCGAGGTCGCCGAAGCCGAGCGCGAGGTGCTGGAGCGGCGGCGCCAGCACCTGATCATCCGCGTCGACCGCGCCGACCTCTCGAAGAACGTGCTGCGCGGGTTCACCGCCTTCGACACCTTCCTCACCCAGCACCCCGAGTTCCGCGAAAAGGTCACCTTCATCGCCCACCTGCAGCCCTCGCGCCAGGACGTCCCCGAGTACGCCGAGTACCTGGAGCGGATCGAGGCGCTTGTCGCCGTCGTCAACCACCGCCACGGGACCACCGACTGGATGCCGATCGACCTGAAGATCTACGAGAACTTCCACGACGCGGTCGCCCGCTACAAGCACTTCGACCTGCTGATGGTCAACTCGCTCTTCGACGGGATGAACCTGGTCGCGAAGGAGGCGCCGGCGGTCAACACCCGCGACGGGGTGCTGATGCTCTCCGAGAACACCGGCTCCCACGAGGAGCTGCTCGACTACGTGCTCTCGGTCAACCCCTTCGACATCCAGGAGCAGGCCGACGCGATCCACCGGGCGCTGACGATGGACCCCGAGCAGAAGCGGCGCCGGGCGGAAGGGCTGCGCGAGATCATCTTCTCCCGCAATCCCGGCGACTGGGTCGACGACCAGCTACAGGACATCGAGGCCGCCCGCTCGCACGCCTGACTCCTCAGGGGGGAGAGTTTTGCCCTCTCGTCCCTTAGGTAGGGATGCGGGGAATTCGATTCCGGTGGGCGGGGATGGCGAAGGTGGCGGCGCTCGCCGCGGTCCTGCTCCTCTCCCTGCAGGCGCTGCCGGCGCTCCTGCGCCCGCCCGAGCCGCCGCCGCTGGGCGCGGACGTCGGCCTGCCGCGGGTCCTCCCGGCGCCCGAGGAGCCTCCGCCTCCAGCCCACGAGCAGATCGGGAGGAAACCGCAGCGCAAACACGCTCACAAGCCCCGCCGCCGGCCTCGCCGGACCGCCAAGCCGCCACCTCCGCCGTCCCCGCCCGCGCCTCCTCCAGCTGAACCGGCCCCTTACGAGCCGCCGCCTGCACTGGCGCCTCCGCCTCCGCCGCCTCCCGCTCCTCCAGGCGACGGGTCGGAGGAGTTCGCGCCGCGCTAGCGCCATCCCGCCGCTATAGTCCTTCGCCGTTTTGGCCGCACCCCGCGAATACGAGCTGGTCCTGATGCTGGACCCCCAACTTGACGCCCCCGCGCGCGACGCGCTGGCGCAGGACGCCCGCAGTCAGATCGAGGCCAAAGGCGACCTCAAGCACGAAAATTCCTGGGGCCTGCGAAAGATGGCCTACGAGATCGACCACCGCACCGAGGCCGACTACCGCTGGATGCGGTTCGAGGCCCCGAGCGAGCTGCTCGACTCGATCGACCACAACCTGAAGATCGCCGACGGCGTCCTCCGCTTCCGCATCTTCAAGGTGGACCCGGGCGCACCGGTGATCGTGCCGCCCGCCGTCACCGCCGCGCCCGGCCCGCGCGAGCGCAGCGCCCACGGAGCCCGCGACGATCGCGGCGACTCCCCCGACGATTCCGACGAGTAATCCGCCCGGCGCCGCTCGCTGTTTGCGGAAAGCCCTCGCTGAAGGGGGGAGAGTCGAGCCGCCTGCCTCCTTAGACTGGCATCCAGATAAGCGAATCCGTAAGGAGTGAGTGAATTGGCAGCTTCGAACGTAAACGTGGTCGTGATCACGGGGAATCTGACCCGGGATCCGGAGCTGCGTCATCTCGGCAGCGGAACCGCCGTCTGCAAGCTGCGCGTCGCGGTCAACAGCCGGCGCAAAGACGGGCAGAGCGGCGAATGGGTGGACAAGCCCAACTACTTCGACGTCACCGTCTGGGGCGCCCAGGGCGAGAACTGCGCCAACTACCTGAACAAAGGCCGGCCGGTCGCGGTCGAAGGCCGTCTCGACTGGCGCGAGTGGGAGGACCAGGGCGGCAACAAACGCCAGAGCGTCGAGATCATCGCCAACACCGTCCAGTTCCTCGGCTCCCGCGACGGATCGGGCGGCGGTGGCAGTTCCAACGGCGGCAACGGCGGCGGAAACGGCGGCGGCTTCGCCGCCCCTCAGAGCGACGTCCCCGCCGACATGTCCGACTTCGGCGGCGCCCCGGCGGCTGCGGGCGGCAGCTCCGAAGACGACATTCCCTTCTAAACGCTCCTGACGAGTTCCAGCGGTTGCCTGGCAAGGAACTCGCGCTACGCGCTCGCACCCCCGCCAAAGGGCGGGGGTCGCGAAGCGTGTTCCGCACGCGAGCGACTGAGGACGCCGCCAGGCGGCCGCTGGGGCCGTCAGGTCTGTAGCATGGCCGGCCGATGGCAAGGACTGCTGACACTTCTTCGCGAGGCGGTGCCCGGCGCGGCGGTAGGCGCGGGGCCGACCGGGCGCGTCCCCGCAAGTACACGCGGGTCAACTCCGAGGTCGTCGACTACAAGGACCTGAACCTGCTGCGACGCTTCCTCTCCGACAAGGGGAAGACGCGCGGGCGCCGGGTCACCGGACTTTCCCGCCGCCATCAGCGTCAGCTCTCGGTGGCGGTGAAGCGGGCGCGCGAGATCGCCCTGCTTCCCTACGTCGGAGAGCGCTGATGGCGCAGGCGATCCTGCTCCAGGACGTCGATTCCCTCGGCGAGCGCGGCCACGTCGTCGACGTCGCCCCGGGTTACCTGCGCAACTACCTGGTTCCGCGCAAGCTGGCGCAGCCGGCCACCGCCGGGGCGCTGGAGGAAGCGAAACGGCGGATGGAGGCGGCCGAGCGCGCAGCCAAAGCGCGGACCGAACGGGAAACGGAAGCCGCCGGCCTGCTCTCGAAGACCGTGCTGACGATCCACCAGCGCGCCGGCGAGGACGGAAAGCTCTTCGGCTCGGTCGGGCCGAAGGAGATCGTCGACGCCCTCAGCGACGCCCGCGGTCTCCGGTTCGAGAAAAAACAGATTCAACTCGAGCAGCCGCTGCGCGAACTCGGCACCTTCATGGTCGAGATCGAGCTCTCCGACGGCACCACCGCCGCCGTGAAGACGATCATCAGCGAGGAGAAGTAGTCCCCCTCCGTCGTCGCAGGTCCGGCTGGGTTCGCTCCGAGCGGGCGACGGTCGGCCTCGCGGCCGTGGCCATCGGCGCCGCCGGCAGCGTGATCGCCGGCCAGTTCAGCCGCATGCTGGCGCGGCGGGCAAGCGAGGCTCACGACCCCGAAGCGCTGCTGGAATCGGCCCCGGCCGCCGCCGCCGACACGGTCGGGGTCGCGGTCCGCGGCTACGAAGAGGCGCCGCGCTACGAAACCGTCCTCTTCAACCTGCTCGGCGGCTTCCTCGGCTCCTTCGCCCTGGTCCGGCTCTCGACCTGGGCGATCCGCGACGGCCGGGGGCCCTTCCGCAACGTCAGCATCGGCGGCCGCCACATCCACCACTTCGTGCCGGGGATCCTGCTCGCCTTCGGCTCCGGCACCGCCGCCCTGCTGACCGACGACGACGAGCTCGAGCAGTGGCTGGCGGTCCCGATGGGGGCCGGCTTCGGCCTCACCTTCGACGAGGCGGCGCTGCTGCTCGACCTCCGCGACGTCTACTGGAGCCGCGAAGGGCTGCTCAGCGTCCAGCTCAGCCTCGGGGCCACGGCGATCCTCAGCATCGCCATCCTCACCCTGCGGATGCTGCGCCGCGGCGAGCGGCGCCAGGAGCAGGAGGGCCTGATCCCGCCCTCGCATCATCACCAGCTCTCCTTCGGAACTGCCGCATAAGCGCGCGGAAGTGTGAATTCTTTTCGGCGGCTTTTGCAGGGAAGCCGCACCTCAGGCACGGCTGCCTCTGGTTTGCTTGCAGAGCAGCTCCGCCAGAGCCCGGTTCCGCCGCCCGGGCTCCTTTACTGACAAGCCGATGCCGCAGCCGCCCACCACCCACGTCCCCCCGCAGAACATCGAGGCCGAGGAATCGGTCCTCGGCGCGATGCTGGTCGCCGAGTCGACCTTGACCCGGGTGATCGACGAGGTGAAGCTGCACGCGGCCGACTTCTATCTCGACAAGCACCGGCTGATCTTCGAGGTCGTGCACGACCTCTACGCCGTCTCCGACCCGGTCGACGAGCTCAGCGTCAGCGAGGCGCTGACCCAGCGCAACAAGATCGACGACGCCGGCGGTCGCCATTACATCTCCGAGCTGGCCGCAAAGGTCCCCGCCGCCGCCAACGCCAAGCATTACGCCGAGATCGTCCAGCAGAACTCGCTGCTGCGGCGGCTGCTCGGCGCCGGTCAGGAGATCCAGGGCTGGGTCAACGAGCGCGACGGCGAGCCGCGGGAGCTCTCCGAGCGGGCCGAGAAACTGCTCTTCGAGGTTGCCCACAAAGAGCAGGCGAGCGACTTCAAACTGCTCGGGGAAATCCTCCACGACGAGGTCGACCGGCTGGAGAAGCTCTCCACGGGCGAGACCGAGCTGACCGGCACGCCCTCGGGCTTCCGCGACGTCGACGCGATCACCGGCGGCTTCCAGCCCGGCAACCTGATCATCGTCGCCGCCCGCCCGGCGATGGGCAAGAGCGCCCTCGTCGCCAACATCGCCGAAAACGTCGCGGTGAAGAAGGGGCAGGCGGTCGCCTTCTTCTCGCTCGAGATGTCCGAGGTCGAGCTGGCCCAGCGCTTCATCGCCTGCCGGGCGCGGATCTCCGGCGACAAGCTGCGGAAGGGCCAGGTCTCCAAACGCGACTGGCCGAAGGTGCTGCGGGCCTGCAACGAGCTGGAAGAAGCGCCGCTCTGGTTCGACGACTCCTCCGACCTCGGGATCCTCGACCTGCGGGCGAAGGCGCGGCGGCTGCACGCCCAGGAACAGGAGCGCGGCGGCCTCGGCCTGATCATCCTCGACTACATCCAGCTGATGCGCTCCGACGACCACCGCGCCAACCGGGTCGAGCAGGTGGGCCAGATCAGCCGCGGGCTGAAGATCCTCGCCCGCGAGCTGGAGGTGCCGGTGGTGGCGATCTCGCAGCTCTCGCGCGCGCCCGAGCAGCGGACGCCGCCGAAGCCGCAGCTCTCCGACCTGCGCGAGTCCGGGCAGATCGAGCAGGACGCCGACGTCGTCGCCTTCCTCTACCGCGAGGACTACTACCGCGACCCCGACGAGGAGCCCGACGGCCTCGCCGACCTGATCATCGCCAAGCACAGGAACGGCCCGATCGGGACCAGGAAGCTGGTCTTCCTCGACCGCTATCCGAAATTCGCCGACCAGGCCCACCAGGAGCCACCGATCGAGCAGCCCGCCGGCGAGCCGCCGCCGTTCGAGGACGCCGCCGCGGCGGGGCCTGAGTTCTGATGCCGGCGATCGCCCGCTCCGAGCCCTTCCGCGAACAGGCCTGCCCGCTCGGCGTCTGCGACGGCTCCGGCTGGATCCTCGGCCCCGAAGACGTCGCCCGCCCCTGCGAGTGCCGCGGCGAGCGGCTCAACCGCGGTCGCAGCCGCGGCGTCGCCTCGGCGATCCCGGCCCGCTACCGCGGCGTCTCCTTCGAGCGGCCGCCGGTCTCCGACATGGCGCGGGACATGGAAAGCCGGCACGTGGTCCAGGCCGCGCGCAGCTACCTCGAAGAGCTCGACGAGAACATCGCCGCGGGACGCGGGCTCTGGTTCATGGGCGACACCGGCACCGGCAAGACGACCCTGGGGATGCTGATCGCCAAGGAAGCGCTCGCCGCCGGCAAGACCGTCGGCGTCTACTTCACGCCGAAGCTGCTGACCCGGATCCGGCAGACCTACCAGGAAGCCGAGAGCGAGGACGCCTACGGGCAGTTCTTCAACCGGGTCACCGCGGTCGACCTCCTCTACATCGACGACCTCGGATCCGAGCGCCATACCGACTGGGTGGTCGAGCAGCTCTACGCGGTGATCAACGAGCGCTACGAGAACCAGCGGCCGATGCTGGTCACGAGCAACGCCGGCGGCGACGTCGACCAGGGCCAGCGCCAGCTGGAGGAGCAGATCGGCCGCCGCACCGTCTCCCGCCTGGTCGAGATCTGCGGCGACCCGCTCCCCCTCTTCGGCGCCGACCACCGGTTCCAGGCCCGCGCCGGCGACTGACGCCGCAGCCCCTCCGCCGGGGCGGACCGTCACAATCTCCCGCGGCATGCCAGGAGTGGTGATAGTCGGAGCCCAGTGGGGCGACGAGGGCAAGGGGAAGGTCGTCGACCTGCTCGCCGAGCGGGCTACCACGATCGTCCGCTTCCAGGGCGGCAACAACGCCGGCCACACGATCGTCCGCGAGGGCGAGGAGTTCAAGTTCCACCTGATCCCCTCCGGGATCCTCTACGCCGACAAGACCTGCGTGATCGGCAACGGCGTCGTCGTCGACCCGCGCGTCCTGCTCGGCGAGATCGACGGCCTCAAACGGGCCGGCGTCAGCGTCAACAACCTCCGCCTCTCGGCCAACGCGCACCTGATCATGCCCTACCACGTGCTGCTCGACAGCGCCGGGGAGACGAAGCTGGGGAAGCTCTCGATCGGCACCACCAGGCGCGGGATCGGCCCCTGCTATGCAGACAAGGCGCTGCGGCTGGGGATCCGCGTTCAGGACCTGCTCGACGAGAAGATCCTGCGGACGAAGATCCGCGCCGCGCTGGAGCCAAAGCAGCAGGCGCTGCGCGAACTCTCGGTCCAGCGGCGCAAGCAGCTGAAGGAGGCCGGCGAGGAGGCGAAGGGAAGCGAGGCCCCGGTCGGGGGGCCCGACCCGCGCCTCGACCTGCACGCGATGGTCGAGGAACACGTCAGCTTCGGCCACCGGCTCGAGCCGCACATCGCCGACACCGCCCGCCTCTGCTGGGAGGCGCTCGACCGCGAGGAGACGGTGATCTTCGAGGGGGCGCAGGCGGCCCTGCTCGACCTCGACCACGGCACCTATCCCTTCGTCACCTCCTCCAACCCGATCGCCGGCGCCGCCACCGTCGGCGCCGGCATCGGCCCCAAGGACATCGACGAGGTCTGGGGGATCGCCAAGGCCTACGCGACGCGCGTCGGCGCCGGCCCCTTCCCGACCGAGCTCTTCGACGAGACCGGCGAGCAGATGCGGCAGCGGGGGCACGAGTTCGGGACGACGACCGGGCGGCCGCGGCGGTGCGGCTGGATGGACCTGGTGGCGTTGCGCTACGCGGTTCGCCTCAACGGGATGGACGCGCTGGCGATCACCAAGCTCGACGTCCTCAGCGGCATCGGCCCGTTGCGGGTCGCGGTCCGCTACCGCTCCAGGGAAGGCGCCGAGCTCGACACCTTCCCGTACCACCAGTCGATCCTGCACTCGGCGACACCCGAGTACGAGGAGCTGCCCGGCTTCGACCTCGACCTCACCGCCTGCCGCGGCGCTGAGGACCTGCCGCGCGAGGCGCGCGACTACCTCGGCTTCGTCGCCGAGTTCGTCGGGGTGCCGGTACGGCTGGTCGGGGTGGGGCCGGATCGCGAGCAGGTGATCTGGCTCGAGAGCTGAGCCCTAACCCGCCGCCTTTAACTTAGGAAAGAAAGCTCTACCGGCCGCCAGCGCTGCTCTACAGTCTGGCTGTGGCCTCCGGTAGACGCTTGAACCAGCCGAATGAGAGGCTTCCCCGGGGAAGGCACCGCCTGCCGCGGGAGGCGGTTACCGAGTCCCAGCGCAACCGCATCCACCGGGCGATGATCGAGGTCGTCTCCGAGCGCGGCTACCCCGAGACTCGGGTGGTCGACGTGATCGGGGTCGCCGGCGTCTCCCGCAAGACCTTCTACGAGCTCTTCGAGAGCAAGGAGGACTGCTTCCTCGCCACCTACGACATCCTCCTGGAAGGCCTCCTGGGAGAGGTCACCGAGGCCTTCGAAGCGGCGCCTGGGTCCCCCTGGGCGGAGCGAATCGCCGCTGCGCTCGAGGCGCTGCTCGAGCACCTCTCGCGCCATCCCGGCGAGGCCCGCTTCGCCATCGTCGAGGTCTTGGCGGCGGGACCGAAGGCGCTGGCGCGGCGCGACGCCGCCCTGCGCCAGTTCGCCGGCCTTCTCGAGCCGGGACGGTCGGAGACGGGCGTCGAGCTGCCCGGGATCACCTCCCTTGCGGTCGCCGGCGGCGTCAACGAGCTCCTCTACAGCGAGATCCTCCACGGCGCCGCCGGCCGCCTTCCCAGCCGGCTGGGGGACCTGACCTTCTGGATGACCCTGCCGTTTCTCGGGGCGGAGGGCGCTGCGGCCGAGCGCGAACGCGTGCGCCGCCTGCGGCCGGCTTCATAGCGCCGCGGTTAAGCCGCTCCTTTTCGCGAACGAGCGGGTTTACGAATGAGGGCGGGGTGGTAGTTTGACCCGCTGGAGAGACGTTCAAGCAAGTGTTCCCACGGCATCGGACCCCAGGACGGGCAGGCCGCAAAGGAGAGATATAGGGATATGCGTAAGTACTTGATGTTGACGATGGCCGTTGCGGCCTTGGTCGCCGTCAGCGTGGCGGGGATCGCCACTGGCGCCAACAAGCCGGTCACGGTCGAAGCCGGAAACCTCAGAGTCACCTTCGACGGCCATTTCACCCCGACGAAGCTGCCGAAGAAGAAGTTCGCACCGATCAGCCTCAACGCCTCCGGCAAGATCGAAACCAAAGACGGCACTCATCCGCCGGCGCTGAAATCGGTCGTCCTGGAAAGCGACAAGAACGGCGCCATCAACGTCAAGGGCATCGCTGTCTGCAAGTCCGGCAAGCTGCAGTCCCGCGACACCAAAGCGGCGGAAAAGGCCTGCCCGAAGTCGATCATCGGCAAGGGCACCACCGAAGTCGAGGTCCAGTTCCCGGAACAGAAGCCGATCCCGGTCCAAAGTAAGCTGCTCGTCTTCAACGGTGGCGTCAGCGGGGGCACGACGACCCTCTTCATCCACGCGTTCATCACCGTCCCGACTCCGGCGGCGATCGTCACCACCGTGAAGATCAAGAAGCACAAGAACGGCCGCTACGGCCTCAAATCCGTCGCCACGATCCCGAAGATCGCCGGCGGCAGCGGCTCGGTGAAGAAGTTCAACCTGACGATCAACAGGAAGGGCGTCCTCACGGCCAGATGCCCCGACGGCAAGCTCCAGGTCCACGGAGACGCGCTCTTCGCGGACGGGACGAAGGCCTCCGCCACGATCCTCAGGACCTGCACGGGCACCTGAGTTTCCGCTTTACGAGCGTCTCGAAAGGGCGGCCTCCGGGCCGCCCTTTTCTTTGCCTCGGCGCTTGCACTCGCCGGGCGGCAGTAGTACAAATAGGCGCACTCGATTAAACCCAGTTGTTTAGATTGGCGGCGATGTTCTTGGGCAGCGACAGCTTGCCGACCGCGGTCGAAAGCGCGAAAGAGCGGGACCTGAAGCCTCTGGCGGAGGAGAGCGCCGAAAAGCTGGGCCTGGACCGCAGGCAACTCGAGGTGATGGAGGGCTACCTCCACGACGCCTGGTTCTTCGGCATCCGCACCGGCCACACCGTGATGGTCGAGACGAAGATGGGCCAGACAGATCCGGCGCCGGTGATTCTCGGCATGCAGGACGAGTTCCAGGAGCTGATGGAACGCTGTGGCGAGGCGCTCAACACGACCGTCGGGACAACGGTCCAGGCCTGGAACTACCTCGGGCGCGCCTGGGTAGCCGGGGCGAGGTTCTGGGAAGTGGAGATCGCCGCCCGGCTGATCGAATCCCGGATCGGCGGGTTCGACGAGGTCCTGCGGCAGCTGAGCGATCCCGAATAGATTGCCCCGGCCGCAGCCGGCGCAGCCCGCGCGACCTGCCCTGAATGCTCGGCTATTCTTGATATATGACCCTGAAGCTGGTCACCCTTGGCCCCGCCGGAACCTGCCATGAGCGCGCGATCCGCCGCTACATGAGGTTCCAGGGAATAGACGACTTCGAGATCGAGTTCATCGCCGACTTCCTCGACGGGCTCGAGAGGGTCCGGGGCGAGGACGACGCCTTCCTGGTCCAGTGCAGCGCCCACCCGAAGGTCCACGAGGTGACCGAGCGCTACTGGCGCGAGGTCTTCGTCGTCGACACCTTCATCTACCCGACCAAGCACCTGGTGGTGCTGACCCGGCGGGAGATCGAGCGCGCCCGCTCGATCGGGATCGTGCCGGCGACGAAGGGCTACGTCGACCTCTCCCAGTGGGAGGAGGTGATCGACGTGGTCTCCAAGCCGGTCGTCGGCGAGGAGCTGCTCGCCGGCCGCTACGACGCCGGGCTGACCCACATCGAGCACTTCGAAGAGCACGAAGACGAGCTGCGCCTCGATCTCGACATCGGCGAAATCGATACGACCTGGCTCGTTTATGGGACCCGGAAGCGCTTCGACGGCGAGGTGATCGGGATCCCCTCGCGAGAGGTCCTGCTCGGCCGAGTCGCCGCCTGAGGCTTACCGTCCTAGCCCTTCCTGGCGCTGGCGAAGATCTCGAACTGGTTCTCGGTCGGTTCCTTCGGGCGGCCGTTGCCGTGGAAGACGCGCTCGAGGCTCATCCCGACCGAGTCGTAGACCTCGCGCAGCTCCTCGACGGTGTAGAGGCGCTGGCGGAATTCGATCCGCTTGTCGAGGTTCTCGAGGGTCTCGCCGAAGCGGACCGGGATCATCGCCCCTTCCATGTAGCTGTTCTTCTTGTTCCAGCGGTGCTCGACCAGTTCGACCATGCTCTCGCTGGGGATCCAGGAGCGCTGCGGGAGACGGGCCCGCGCGTAGAGGATGTTCGGGACCTGGATCAGGTTCTGGCCACCGGGCTTCAGCGCGCGGGAGATCACCTCGAAGGTCTTGTGGTTCTCCTCGTCGGTCTCGAAGTAGCCGACGGCGCCGTCGTTGAGGTTGAGGACGATGTCGAACTCCGCCTCGTAGCCGAGCTCGCGCAGATCGCCCTGGACGAACTCGGCCTCGAGCCCCTGCTCGGCCGCGTCCTTGCGGGCGATCTCCACCAGTTCCTCGCCGATCTCGACCCCGACGACGGAGAAGCCCTGGCGCACCAGCTCCAGCGAGTGACGGCCGGTGCCACAGGCGAGGTCGAGGATCCGCTCTCCCCCCTGCGGCCGCAGCATCGTCAGGGCGCGCTTGATTTCGGACTCGGTCCTCTCGGTCCAGGCCATCTCGGCGCTCATCCCGGTGAACGCCGTCTCGTACCAGTCCTGCGGAATCTCCTCCTGAAGAACCGTCATCTCCCACTCCCTCGCTGGCTTCCCATTGCGCAGGAAAGCTTAAAAGATCAAGGGTTGTGCTGCTTCTCCTGCCGATGGTGGCGGCGGACGAGCGGAGCGATGTAGCCGATCAGGGCCCCGACGAGGGTGGCGAGGAGGATGACGACGATCAGCGGCGCCTTGAAGCTGGCGAAGAGGACGTCGAAGCTGACCTCCTGCGAGTTCTGCAGGGCGACGATCAGGACCAGCGCGCTGAGGACGCCGACCAGCCAGGCTCGCCAGTTGACCGGCTTCTTCTCCTGCTGCATCAAACGATCCTAGTGGCCGACGGGATCTCCAGCCGCTGGTGCGATGTTGCGACTTGAGAGTTCCTTCACCAATTGCTCAGTGCCGAGCTGGTGCTCCAGAAATAACTGAGACAGCCGCTCGACAAGTTGGTCGCGGGAAAGGGCAGGGGCCTCGTTAGCTGCAACCCTTATCGCGTCCCGGGCTCTCGACGCGACGCTCCGCACCACCTCCGGCGAAACCAGAAAGAGCCTCTCGTCGGCAACGGAGGCGGCATCGGGGTGGAGCGCGTCTCGCCGGCACACCACCAGCGTGATCGACTTCCGTGGCTCGGGCCAACCCAGCTGGCGTGCCACCCAGGTGTGGTGGGAATTGGCCTGGCGAATGTCACGGACGGGAAGTTGTCCGTCCTCGCCCTCCATCGTCTTCGCCTCCCACAGCAACCAGAGGTCCGCTCCGAGGCGCCAGGCGCCGTCGGGGTCCGCGCGTCCGTTCGGGCGGACAGCCTCGAAGCCGAGGATCTTCCCCATTGACTCCAAGCCAAGCTCGAACTGCTTGTAGTCGTCGGCTTCGATCTGATTCATGAGCGACTCCAAGCCCCGTTTCAGTCGCGGACCGCGGCGATAAGAATCAAGCCAGTCGGCGGCGCGCTCCGCCCGCCAGGCATACCCGGGGCCGACAGGGGGAGCCTCTGCCTCGCTATCGAAACGCGGGAACCAGGGCACCGCGGTGAAGGCGTTTTTCGCGTCCCGCTGAAACTCCGCGGCCAGGCGCTGATCGCGCTCATCCTTCGTGGTCTCGGCGACCACCTGGGCCCACGAAGCGGCGAGGTAGCGCCAGAGGGCACGGTACTGCTTCACCTCGGCGCCGATCAGAGTTTCCGCCGCCTGCGCCGCATGGTCCCGCGCTCCGGCGACGTCCCCCCGCCAGGCGTGGTTCCAGGCCCGTATCTCGTGAGGAGCGGCTGCGGCCAGCGCCTCCGCCCCAGGCATCGGATCGACGGTCAGCTCCTCGGCCGACTCACGCAGGTGCTCCTCGAGGGGTTGCCAGTCCTCGCCCTGGTCAAAGAACGCCCGCAGCACGTCGAGGATCGGAATTTCCCTGTCGGCGTAGTCAAGGCCAAGGTCCACCTCTGCCTGGAGCTCAGGCCGAATCGATGCCCGCACGTCCTCGCGTGAGAGGAACGAGATCAGTTCGCTGCCGGTGAAGATGACAGCGGCGAAATCTCGCCGGTTTCTGGTGGCGCGCCCCATTCCCTGGGTCACTCGGGTACGGATGCGCTCATCCAGGGCCTCGCGTGCTCCCAGCGTCTCAAACAGGAATCGCTCCTGAAGGTGCGTCCCCAGCGGCAGTTCGTGCAACAGCACCAGCCGACACGACTCATCCGGCAGGTCCATTCCGTCGTAACGATTCGCCAGCACGAGTGCCGCCTTGTCCTGGCTCGTGAAGGCGGAGAAGTCGGTGCTGACGTCGTCCTTATTCAAGACCGGCATACCCTCGGGGACATAGGTTTCGACAGCCGTCGCCGCCTGGCGCTCCGATGGAGCGATGACGAGACTGCGACCGGCGATGCCCATTGCGTCTTTGATGGAACTGTGAAAGTCGGCTTCGCCCGCCAGGACTGGAAAGAGGGCGAGGCGGCGGCCGCTTCCCTGCCGCTCCCAGCCACGGGGCAGGGGGATCCGCTCTATCTTGGGAACGCCAAAGCTCCGCTCCAACTCGCCGGCCTGACCGAGCGTGGCCGACATGTAAACCCGTTGCCGAGCCTCGGCGAACTGAGGGAGAGTGGCGGTCGGCGCGACCAGGGGCCGGAGCAACATCCCACCCCAAGAGACGTACAAAAGGCAGGAGGCCAGCCCAGACCTGACAGCAGTCCATGAATAAGAGGCGGAAGAGCCTGGCTCCACGTGCCTTTCGATCGCCGCGGCAATCCTCCCTTCCAACCTGGCGACCATGGTGGGGGCGACAAGCTCCACCTGGTTGCGGGCTCGGGGGTCCAGATTATCCTCCTGGAGCATTCGAGAGAAATGACCTGGGAGGGTGTCGACAATCACTTCCCGCAAAGCCTCATAGAGGTCGCTCGAACGCTCGACCTCCAGGGCCCAGCGGCTGGCGACGGCCGGCTCCCCCGCATGGGCATCGTCGAATACGAGCGCCTGTGGATCCAACTTGGGATCCGAGTTGAAGATGTGGTGATAGTTGGTGATCGCCATGGCGGTTCCCGCCTCGAAGGCCGCCCGATCCGCTGCATCCCAGCCGCGGTGACTACCGATCAGCAGGACGGCGTTCACCCCGTATCCAGCGGCCTTCCTCGCAGCCTGGTGCGCCAGCTGGTTGGTTGGACAGACGAGCGCCACCCGCTCTTTGAATTTCTGGCGACGCCACTCCGCGATCAGCACTCCAACCAGGGTCTTCCCCGCCCCGGTAGGAAACTCGAGAGCCACGTCCTGGCTCTCACGGTGCTGGTCGTAATAGGTCCGCAACGCGTCCGCTTGATGTGACCAGAGATGTCGAACGCCCGGGTCGGAACCCTGAAGAGTGTCGTAGAGATCCTCCGGCGTTTGCGGAGCCGCCGCACGCCGGCGCGGAACTGGCAGGGGTGGCATGGCCCAGAAAGTACCGAAATGGAACTGCCCCTCGCGCGACCCACGCGATCGAGCCTCACGATCGGGCAGACTTAAGCCCGTGGGAACCGCGCAAAGACCTGACCCGACCGAGTCGGTCCGCCACCAGCTGCGGCCGCTCTTCGACCAGATCGTGATCAAGGAGCTCGACCAGGACCGCGTCCGCCGCTCCGGGCTGGTGGTTCCGCCCGGAACCCACGAGCCGCCGCCCGAGCAGGGCATCGTCCTCGCCGTCGGCCCCGGCCTCGACTGGTGGGCCGGCGCTGGCGTCGAGATGCCGGTGCAGCCCGGCGACCACGTCGTCTTCCCCTCCAGCGCCGGCGCCTGGGTCGAAGTCGACGAGGAGCGGCTCCTGGTCTGCCGGGTGACCCAGATCCTCGGCGTGCTCGAGTCGGCTTCGCTCGACCGCCGGTAGCTCCCGCCTACGGCTAGACGGCCTCGGAGAACGCGGGCTCCGGCTCGCCCTCCTGCGGCGCCGGCATCTCCTGCGGCCTCGGTGAGCGGAGGACGAAGACGGCGATCGCCACCGCGATCGCCGCCAGGCCGGCGCCGATCAGGTAGGCGACGTGGTAGCCGGAGTTGAGCGCCTGCAGCTGGCCCTCGCCGTCGGCGAGCAGGGAGTTGGTGCGCTCGGTCGAGAGCGTCGCCAAGACCGCCAGGCCGATCGAGCCGCCCACCTGCATGCTGGTGTTGACGAGCCCGGAGGCGAGGCCGGCATCCTCGGGAGTGGCCCCCGACATCGCCAGGGTCATGATCGCCGGGAAGGAGGTGCCGACCCCGATCCCGATCAGCAGGAACGGCGGCAGCAGGTCGGTCAGGTAGTCGCCTTGCACCGGGGTGCGGGCGAAGAGCAGGAGGGCGACGACGACCAGGCAGACGCCCGGGATCAGGGTCGTGCGGGGGCCAAAGCGCATGATCAGCTTTTCCGAGAAGCCGAGCGAGAGCGAGCCCATCACGATCGTCGTCGGCAGGAAGGCGAGGCCGACCTCGAGCGGGCTGTAATCGAGCACCCGCTGCAGGTAGAGCGCCCCGAGGAAGAACATCCCGAACATGCCGGCGACGAGCAGCGCCTGCAGGACGTTGGCGCCGGCGACGTTGCGGGAGCGGAAGAGCCGCAGCGGCATCAGCGGGTTGGCGATGCGGGCCTGCCTGAAGATGAACAACGCCAGCAGCACCGCCGAGATCGCGCTGAGGATGAGGGTGCGGGTGTCGCCCCAGCCCCACTTCTCGATCTGGAGGATCGTGAAGACGCCGAGCATCAGCGAGCTGGTCAGCAGGACCGCGCCGGGGAAGTCGGCGCCGGCGCTGAGGCCGATCCCGTCGGGGTTGGCGACGAGCCGTTTGGCGAGCAAGGCGACGGCGATCCCGATCGGCAGGTTGATGAGGAAGATCCAGTGCCAGCTGATCGCATCGGTGAGGACGCCGCCGAGCAGCAGGCCGATCGAGCCGCCGGCCGAGGCGACGAACCCGTAGACGCCGATCGCTTTCGCCTGGTCGGCGGGCTGCGGGAACATCGTCACGATCATCCCCAGGATCACCGCCGAGGAGAGGGCGCCGCCGATGCCCTGGATGAAGCGGGCGCCGACCAGCATCTCCTGCGTCTGCGAGATCGCGCAGACGAGCGAGGCGATCGTGAAGACGGCGAGCCCGACGAGGAACACCCGGCGCTGACCCAGCAGGTCGCCCATCCGCCCGGCCAGGAGCAGCAGCCCCCCGAAGGGGATCATGTAGGCGTTGATCACCCAGGCGAGCTTGTTCTGGGAGAAGCCGAGGTCGTCCTGGATCGAGGGCAGGGCGACGTTGACGATCGTCGCGTCGAGGACGATCATCAGCATCCCCGCGCAGAGGACGTAGAGGGCAAGCCAACGGGTGTTGTCGTTCGGGGTGGTGTTCATGCAGATGGGACTCCTAGGACTGGGTGGCCGAAGCGCCGGAAGACGGTCGCCGCGCGGTTGGGGGGTCGCAGCGCGGGCGGGTCATCGAGGATAACGATCTCCGACCACGTCAGCGCCCGCGCCGGCCGAAGGCGTGGCCGGCGGGGGCAACGGCGCGCAGCTCGGCGACCGCCCGTTCGCGCGGCTGCGGCGGCCGGCCGCTCGGCTTCGGGCCCGACGCCGCCGGCTCCAGTGGCGCCAGCTCCGAGACGACGACGTTGATCGACCCTTCGCGGCGCTCGAGCCGGCCGCGGGCGCGGAGCAGGGGGGCGCTGCGGACGAGAGTGCGGTGGCGGTCGTAGACGGGGGGCGGGACGACGAGGTTGACCGAGCCGCGCTCGTCCTCGAGCAGGATGAAGGTGATGCCGTTGGCGGTCTCGGGGCGCTGACGGGCGGTGACCATGCCGGCGATCTCGACCGTGGCGCCGTGGTCGATCCGGGCGAGGTCGGAGGTGCGGGCGAGGCGGGGGTCGAGGCGGGAGCGGAGCAGCTTCATCGGGTGCTTGGCGACGGTCATCCCGGTCGAGCGGTAGTCGGCGATCAGCTTCCCCCACTCGCCCAGCGGCTCCAGCTGCGGTGGCGCGGGCGGCTCCATCGGCAGCGCCAGCTGGGTGCCGTTGCCGCCGAGCTGGCCGGCGGCGGTGACGCCGATGCGCCAGAGCGCCTCGCGGCGGTCGCCCTCGGAGCCGGCGGGGATGCCGTCGAGGGCCCCGGCCCAGGCGAGCCGTTCCAGGCTCGGCAGCCCGGCCCCGGCGCGCGAGGCGAGCTCGGCGATCCCTTTGTAGGGACCGCCGCGCTCGCGCTCGGCGACCAGCGCCTCCACCTCCTCCCTCTTCACCCCCTTCACGTAGCCGAGGCCGATCCGCACCACGAGGCCGCCGCGCACGTCCTCTTCCTCGCGCGGCGTTTCGACGTGGCAGAGGGACTTGCTGCGGTTGGCGCACGGCGGCGCCACCCGGATCCCGCGCCGCTGGGCCTCGTGGACGAGCGAATCGGGGGGGTAGAAGCCCATCGGCTGCTCGTTCAGCAGCGAGCAGAGGAACTCCGGTCCATAGTGGATCCGCAGCCAGGCCGACTGGTAGGCGAGCAGGCCGAAGGCGGCCGAGTGGGCCTTGGGGAAGCCGAAGCCGGAGAAGCCCTTGATCTGGTTCCAGACCCGTTCGGCGATCTCCTCGGAGACCCCGTTGGCGGCCGCCCCGGCGAGGAAGCGCCGGTGGTGCTCCTCGATCGCCGCCTCCGAGCGCTTGCGGCTCATCGCCCGCCGCAGCCCCTCCGCCTCGGAGGAGGAGAAGCCCGAGAGCGCCATCGCCACCTCGATCACCTGCTCCTGGAAGACGATCGTCCCCAGCGTCTCCTCCAGGACCGGCTCCAGCAGCGGGTGCTCGTAGGGGATCTCGTAGCCCGGGTCCTCCCGCCGCAGCTTCCGCCTCTCTATATAGGGGTGGATGGCGCCGCCCTGGATCGGGCCCGGCCGCACCAGCGCCACCTGCACGATCACGTCGTCGAGGTCGCGGGGCTGGGTCCGCGGCAGCATCTGCATCTGCGCCCGGCTCTCGATCTGGAAGACGCCGGTGGTGTCGGCAGCGCGGATCGACTCGAAGGTCTCGGGGTCGTCGAGCGGGATCCGCGAGAGGTCGAGCCGCTCGCCACGGGCGCGGCCGATCTCCTCGACGCAGCGCTCGACCGCCGAGAGCATCCCCAGCCCCAGCAGGTCGATCTTGAGGAAGCCGGCGTCGGCGCAGGAGTCCTTGTCCCACTGCACCGTCTGCCGCCCCGCCATCGCCGCCGGCACCACCGGGCAGACGTCGATCAGCGGCCGGGTCGAGATCACCATCCCGCCGGGGTGCTGGGAGGAGTGGCGGGGCAGGCCCATGATCTCCTCGGCCAGCCCCAGCAGCACCCGCCACCGCGGCTCTTTCGCCCGCTCGGCGCCGAGAGCGGCGAGGAGGTTGCGCTCGACCTCGGCGGCGCTCTCGAAGAAGCCGACCGTCTTCGCCACCTTGTCGACCTCCGCCGGTGGCAGCCCCAGCGCCTTGCCGAGGTCCCGCACCGCCCCCTTCGGCCGGTAGGTCGGGAAGGCGGCGACCAGGGCGGAGTGCTCGCGGCCGTAGCGCTCGTGCACGCGCGGGATCAGGACCTCGCGGATGTCGCGCGGGAAGTCGAGGTCGATGTCCGGCATCGAGGTCGTTTCCTCGTTGAGGAAGCGGCCGGAGAAGAGGCCGGCCTCGACCGGGTCGACGTGGGAGAGGCCGGTCAGGTAACAGACGATCGAGCTGACGCTGGAGCCCCTTCCGCGTCCCGGCGGCAACACAGATCGCGCTGACTCTCTGCCCCGGACTTCGGCGGCGACCTCACGCGCCAGCTCGAGCAGGTCGCGGTGGAGGAGGAAGAAGCCGGAGAGGCCGAGCTTGCGGATCGTCGCCAGCTCCTCCTCCAGCCGCCACTGGGCCTCGAGCAGCCGGGCGCTGCCGGCGTAGCGCTCGCCGAGGTGGTGGTTGCAGACGCGGGCCAGCTCGGCGTCGGCGCTGGGGTCCTCGCTGCCGGGATAGCGGTAGCCGAGCTGCTCGGTGAGATCGAAGCGCAGCCGCTCGGCGAGGCGCTCGCTCTCGGCCACCGCCTCCGGGTATTCGGCGAAGCGGGCGGCCATCGCCCCCGGCGAGGTGAGGGACGAAGTCGAGTTGCCGCGGCGGTGGGGCTCGGACTCCTCCAGCGTCTCGCAGCGGCCGATCGCGACCAGCGCGTCCTGCAGCGGCGCCCGGCGGCGGTCGTGGGCGTGGACGTTCCCAGTCGCCACGCAAGCCACCCCGAGCCGTTCGGCCAATAGGGCAAGCCAACGATTCCGGGCCCGATCCCGCCGCCAATAAGGCCGCTGCAACTCCATCCGAAACCGCTCGGGCCCGAAGATCGAGAGCAGCCTCCGAGCCAACTCCTCCCCCCCGGCGGTGTCTCCTCTTTCGAATGCTCCCGCAATGGCCCCGTCCCCCGCGCAGCCAGAGAGACAAATCAACCCCTCCGCATGCTCCTCCACCTGCTCCAGCGTCGCCCAGGGTTGCGTCTGCGTCCGCGCGGTGTTGTCGCGCGTATGCGCATGTGCAGCAGTCAGCAACCTGCACAAATTCCGGTAGCCCGCCTCGCTTTCGACCAGCAGCGTCAAATGTGCGGCTCCTCCGGCGGGTGGCGACGATCGGGAGGACTCTCCCGCTAGGGAGAGCCCCCGATCGGAGACAGGACCCGCCGGCCAGCAACCCACCGTCAACTCCGCTCCCGTAATCGGCCGGACCCCGAAGCCCTTGCAGGCATGGGCGAACTCCATCGAGCCCCAGAGCCCGTCGTGGTCGGTGAGGGCGAAGGCGGGGTAGCCATGGGCGGCCGCGGCCGCGGCGAGCTCCAGCGGGGTCGAGGCGCCGTCGAGGAAGGAGAAGGCGGAGTGGGCGTGGAGCTCGACGTACATCGCCCCACCTACGCCCGCTGCCGGTACCAGCGCTGGGCGCGGGCGGTGCGGAAGACGGTGAGCCCGCGTCCGTCGGCGGTCGCCACCTCGAAGTAGTGGCGGCGCAGCGGCTGCGGCGTCCACCAGCGGTCCTCGACCAGCCACTCCTCGCGGACGGCCTCGACCGCCACCCCCTCGACCGTTGTCGGAGCGCCCCGGGGGTCGGTCCGCACCGCCACCCGCTGGGGGGCGTAGAGACGACGGAGGCCCGGCATCAGAGCTCCGGGTAGGGGGTCAGCATCGCCCAGCGCTCGGGCACCCGCGAGGTGGCGTCGACCGGGAGGATCTTCAGCAGCGCCTCGGCCCCCTGCGCCGCCCGCACCTCGCGCACCGCCGCGCCGAGCCGGCGCCGGCGCGGCTCCTCGCCGCCGACCGTCAACTCGAGCTGGTCGCGGGCGGGCAGCCCCAGCCCGACCGCCCGCAGCCGCAGCGACGTCGCCGGCCCGGGCAGCTCCTCCAACCGCGGCGCGAGGACGCGACGCAGGACCCGCGGCGCGGCGCTGGGCCGGCCCAGCCCCTGCTCGACGCTCCAGCTGCCGCCGGCGGCCAGCCGGGCGCCGAGGCGGAGGCCGAGCAGGGTCCGGCCCCGGCGCTGCGGCGCTGCCAGCAGGCGGTCGACGAGCAGCTCCAGGGCCCGGTCCAGCTGCCGCCCCGCGGTCCCTTCCGGCAGCTCGATCTCCTCGTTCAGCTCCTCCTGCGGGGTCCGCGGCCGCAGCGCCTCCTCTTCGCCGCGGCAGAGCCGCATCGCCTCGAGGCCGAGCGGGCCGAAGCGGTCGGCGACCTGGTCGTCGCCGAGGCGGACGAACGCCGCCACGGTCTCGATCCCGAGGCGCTCGAGCGCCTCGATCAGGTCCGCCGCCTCGCGCTCGGAAGCGCCAAGCCGCGTTCGCAGCGCCGCCACCGGGACCGGCCGGGGGCACCCGACGGCGGTGAGGTAGGCGGCGAAGCGGGTGGTTCCGGTGCCGATCGCCTTCTCTTCTCCCAGCGCCCGCCGCACCGCCGCCAGCACCCCGGACGGGGAGCCCCCGTAAAGGCCGCGCAAGCCCTCGAGGGAGAAGAAGGCCTCTCCGGCGCGCTCCGACTCGACCCCGGCGCCGAGCGCCTCCAGCGCCCGCACCGTCGACTCGGTCGCCTCAGCCGCGGCGACGGGGTCGCGAAGAAGATCGCCGCACCCGGACCAAGGCCCCCCGGCATGGTCCAGGCGCGGCGGGATCGCCAGGCGCTTGTCGATTACACAGGCGATCTCCATACGAACGTATGTTCGTATGGAAGGGAGAGTAACTCCATAGCGTTAACTGCAAGGCGCCGATCGCGAGGGCCGCTCAGGCGCGGGCGACCCTGGCCGCCTCGGCGCTGCCCAGGTACGGGGTCAGCGTGAACTCGACCAGATCCGGGAGCAGCGACTCCAGCTCCTCGGTGCGGTCGGCGAAGATGCGGCGGGAGATCAGCGAGACCATGCCGCCGACCAGCGCCTCCTCGGTGGCGGGGGAGAGGCCGGCCAGGACCTCGGGGGAGCGGCCCTCGCGCCCGGCGGCGAAGTAGGGCACCAGGCTCTGGATCGCCGCGTCGTAGCGCTCGACCACAACCGGCCCCGCCACCAGCGCCTCGACCATGCTGAGCCGGGCCAGGTGGGGCTCGGCGACGAGGAACCCGAGCATCGCCGCGATTCCCGCGCGGACCGCCTGCGGCCAATCCTCCTCCTGGTCGAACGCCTCGCCGACCCGCTGGCGCAGCTCGGCCATGACCGAGTCATAAGCGGCGACGAAGCACTCGTCCTTGCTGTTGAAGTGCTCGTAGAAGGTGCGCCGGGAGACGGCGGCATGACGGGTGATGTGCGCGATCGTCGTCCCCGCGTAACCGTTCTCGGAGACGGCCTCGGCGAGGCCCGCGATCAGCCGCTCGCGCTGGTTGTGGCTGACGAACTCGCGGGGGAGGCCGTGCCGCCCGGGGGGCAGCCTTGCGAGCTCAGGCGGGTACTCGGGAGAGTCCACCGACGGATTGACTGGATCACTCAAGAGAACCGACGATACCGATCCAAACGAGTGGGACACGGTTTGGCTAATTGGCCAGTTTCTTGACCGCGAAAGGGGTTCTCGCTGCGCTTTTTGGACACCAATCAGCCCTCCAGGGCGATCTTCCGAGCCGCCTCGGCGCCGAGGTAGGGCGTGAGGGCGAACTCGACCACTTCCGGGAGCAGCTGGGGGGCGGAGCTCGCCTCGGCGACCGCGAGGCGCTGGTAGACGATCCAGAAGACGCCACCGATGATCGCTTCCTCCAGTGTCTCCGGCAGGTCCCCTCCGTGGGGCGAGACATCGCGTCCAAGCCGGAAGAGCGAGACGAACGCCTGTTGGGACTCCTCGTAGTACTTCACCGCCGCCGGCCCGGCCGAGAGCGACTCGACCATGCAGGTGCGGGCGAGCGCCGGCTCCTCCGCCACGTATTCGAGGAAGGCGGCGAGGCCGGCTCGGACTCTGCGCGGCCACTCCTCGAGCTCTCCGGCAGCCGCCACGACCCTCTCCAAAGCCGCTGACATCGCGAACTGCTGCGCCGCGAGGAAGCAGTCCTCCTTCGAGCGGAAGTTCTCGTAGAAGGTGTTGCGGGCGATCGCGGCGCGCTTGACGATGTCGGTGACGGTGACCTTCCGGTAGCCCTTCTCCGAGGTCTCCAGGGCGAGCGCGCTGATGATCCGGGCCCGCTGGTGCCTGGTGATGAACTCGCGCGGCAGCTGCTCCCGTCCAGGAAGTGGACGCGTTGTTGACTTCATAGCCACGAACGGAACAGTACCGGAGTCGAATCGGTGCGGTGCGAACGCCCAGAAACGGATACCGTTGAGGTACCGAAAGGTAGACAACCCGTTTTATCAATCAACTTAGACCGGGCGGGGACTTTGACCGGAAAGCGTCAGCGCATTCTCAGGGGAATGCTCGAAGCCGTTGGGGCCCATGGCTATGAGCAGACGACGGTCCAGGACGCGCTCACCAGCGCGGGCTTATATCGACAGGCCTTCTACGACAACTTCGACGACAAGGAGGACTGCTACCTCGAGGCGCTCGAAGCCGGCTCGGCCTGGGTCGAGCTGGCGATGCGGAGGGCGATCGGCGACGAGGACGGCTGGCGCGAGCAGCTGCGGGGCGCCCTTTACGGCCTGCTCGCCTTCCTCGACCAGGAACCCGCGATCGGGCGGGCCCTGCTCGTCGAGGTCCACGCGGCGGGGCCGCGTGCGGTCAGCAAGCGGACAGAGGCGATGGAGCGGGCCGCGAAAGCGATCGACCTGGCCAGGGAGGAGAGCGCCGACGACGCGCCGGCGATCTCCGCCGAGGCGGTGGTCGCAGGCATCCTCGCCGTTCTCCACAGCCGCCTCGCCGGCCGCGACGACGGCAGCTTCACCCGTCTGCTGCCGGAGCTGATGTACCTCGCGGTGCTGCCGTACTTCGGGGCCGAAGCTGCCGCCGCGGAGATGCGGAGCGGGCCGGCTTGAAAACGCGCCATGGCGCCCTAGGCGCCGGCGCCGTGGCGGCCCTCGCCACCGGCGAAACGGGCGGCTCCGCGCGCCGCCACCTCCAGCACCTCGCGCCCGAGCCGGTGCTCCAGCTCCAAGCCCTCGGCGAGCGGGAGGCCGGCGCCCTCGATCGCCGCCCGCCGGTCGCTCAGCATCGTCTCCTGGGGAAAGCTCGCGAGCCGCTCGGCCAGCTCCAGCGCCCGCGCGAGGTGCCGCCCCGGCTCGACGACCTCGGTGACGAGGCCGATCGCCAGGGCCTCCTCCGCTTCGACCGGCCTGCCGGTGAGGATCAGGTCGAGCGCCCGCCCCATGCCGACCACGCGCGGCAGCCGCTGGGTGCCGCCGTCGATCAGCGGCACCCCCCAGCGCCGCTCGAAGCAGCCGAAGGTCGCGGCATCCGTCGCGATCCGCAGGTCGCACCAGAGCGCGATCTCCAGGCCACCGGCCAGGCACCAGCCGTCGATTGCCGCGATCGTCGGCTTCGACGGCGTCAGCCGCGTGAACCCCATCGGGCCACCGGGATGCTCGACGTCGAGGTCGAGGGCCTTGAGGTCGGCGCCGGCACAGAAGGCCTCGCCGGCGCCGGTGAGGACCAACGCCCGCGCCTCGGTGTCCGCCTCGAAGCGCTCGAGGCCCTTGCGCAGCGCCGCCGCCGTGGCCGCGTCGACGGCGTTGCGGCGCTCGGGGCGGTCGATAGTCAGCACCGCCGCCGCTCCGCGTCGCTCGTAGCGCACCTCCTCGCCGCTCATCGGCTGATCGTCCCACAGGCCCGAGCGTCAGGCCCGAACCGCTTGCGTCCGGCTACCCTCAGCGGGTGCGGATCGACGAAATCATCTCCGAGCGCCGGCCGACCTTCTCGATCGAGTTCTTCCCGCCGAAGAGCGCCGAGGCGACCGAGCAGCTCTACGAGACGGCGCGCGAGCTGCGGGCGCTGGAGCCCGACTTCGTCTCGGTCACCTACGGGGCGGGCGGCGCGAACCGGGACGGCACCGTCGAGGTCACCAGGGCGCTGAAGGAGGAGATCGGGTTCGAGACGATGGCTCACCTCAGCTGCGTCGGCGAGACCACCGAGGGGCTCTCGTCGACGCTCGACCAGATCGCCGCGGCCGGGATCGAAAACGTCTTCGCCCTGCGTGGCGACCCGCCGCGCGGCCAGGAGGACTTCGTCCAGCCCGAGGGCGGCCTCGGCAGCGCCGCCGAGCTGGCGCAGTTCATCTCCGCGAGCTGGGAGTTCGGCATCGGCGGCGCCTGCTTCCCGGAGGTCCACCCCGAGGCTCCGGACCTGGAGACCGACCTGCGCTACCTGAAGACGAAGGTCGACTCCGGCGCCAGCTTCCTGATCACCCAGCTCTTCTTCGACAACCAGGTCTACTTCGACTTCGTCCGCGCGGCCCGGGAGGTGGGCATCGAGGTGCCGATCCTGGCCGGCGTCATCCCCGTCGCCAGCTTCGCCCAGACGAAGCGGATCTGCGATCTCTGCGACGCGACGATCCCGGCGCGGCTCGAAGCTGCCTTCGCCGCGGCGGGCGGGGACCCGGAGCGGGAGTTCGAGCTGGGGATCGCCTTTGCCGCGCAGCAGTGCGCGGAGCTGCTGATCGCCGGCGCTCCGGGAATCCACTTCTACGCGCTCAACCGCGCGCCCGCGACGCGGGCGGTGCTGGGTGCTCTGCGGGCCTCCCGCCCCTGGGAGCGGGTACGAGCCGACGCCGCCGAGATGGAGCGGGCAGAATAAGAGCCCATGGGGAAGGGAGAGCGCGAAAGAGAACGGCTTCGGCAGGAGCGGATCGAAGCCGAACAACGTGAGAGCCGCAGCGGCAACAACCGTTTGATCGTCACCTACGCGATCGTCTCCACGGTCGTCCTCGCGGTCGCGGTCCTGGTCTTCGTCCTCGTCAGCAGCGGTGGCGGTGGCGGCGACAGCGAAAGCGCCAGCGCCCACATCAACGGCAACCAGGCGATGGGCAGCACCAACGGGGTCAAGCCCGACGAACGCGCCGGCATCGCCCCGGCCCGGACCAAGGTCTTCGACCTCCACCAGGCAGCCAAGGAAGCCGGCTGCGTGCTGGAACTGAAACTGAAGGACGAGGGCCACAACCACCTCCCGCACAACTCGCCGGAACCGAACTACGAAACCAACCCGCCGACCTCCGGCAACCACGTCGAACCGCCCTACCAGCAGGCCGACGGGGCCTACAGCGAAGAACCGAAAGCGCTCGACTACGTGCACTCGCTCGAGCACGGCCGGATGGAGATCCAGTACTCGCCTGACCTGCCGGAAAAGGCCCAGCTGGAATTGAAGGGGCTCTACGACACGATGTACGGAGCCACCCTGCTCTTCCCGAACAGCAAGATGCCGTACGACGTGGCCGCAACCACCTGGACGAACCTGATCGGCTGCAAGACCTACAAGGGCGCGATCACCCTCGACGCCATCCGCGCCTTCGGGCGGGAAACCTGGGGCAAATACGGCGGCGAGCCGGTGGAAGGCTTCACCTTCACCGGGCCCACCCCGGCCAAACCCGAAGAACCGACCGAATAAGCCTTTAGGAAGTTTTCGCGCGGTAGGCGGGGAAGAATCCGTCACGCGGCCGGCCGGCGCTGAGCTCCGCGTAGGCGCCCTCGTCGCAGATCAGTTCCGAGGTGAGCCAGGCCTGGCGCCGGTTGGCGAAGCCGCGCTTGAACTCCTCGAGCGCGTCGCCGGGAGCGATGCCGCCGCCGAGGTTGAGCGGCAGGCTCAGCTCGGCCGCGTGCTCGACCAGGCGGGTGACGACGTTCTTCATCGGCGCCGCACGGAGGTGCGAGTCGGCACTGCCGCTGAGGTAGTAGTGCAGGTAGCCGTCGCTGACTACCCCGATCGAAGCGGCCGCAAGATCGCCCTCCGGTCCTCTCGAAAGGACCAACCAGGTCCGCTCCGCTTCGAGA
>Ga0207659_10000045_pt1 | contig 88264 bp, 75 predicted proteins | sample KBSM43metaG_FD_184330 | JGI IMG/M metagenome (GOLD analysis project Ga0207659, IMG submission 184330) | Miscanthus rhizosphere microbial communities from Kellogg Biological Station, Michigan, USA - KBS M4-3 metaG (SPAdes) (version 2) | ecosystem: Host-associated > Plants > Roots > Rhizosphere >...
GGGGGGGGGGGGGGGGGGGGGGGGGGGGGGGGGGGATGAGCGGTGGGGGTGCGGGGTTAGAAGAAGGCGGCGGGAGCGGATTGATTGGCTCGGTGTTGGGTTCTTCTTCTATTTTTTTTTTAGATCGGCGGGGGCGAGCTTGTCGTGGGGAAGCGTTTCGACGTTCACGCGGTCATGCTGAGACGTCGCGATGATCTCGAGGTTGCTCAGGTCCTCGGTCGGCATCGGCGGCGCCGGTTGATCGAAGGGCTCCGCGGCGGCGATCGGCGAGGCTTCCGACTCGGTCGGCAACTCCTCGGAAAACCTTCCGTACGTGTTGCCCATGCGCAGCCGCGCGCCATGCGTCAGCGGCGCTACGCGGATGCGCTTTCCATTCACATACGTTCCGTTCGCGCTGGCGAGATCGTGCAACACGAAGAATCCCCGCTCGAACACGATCTCGCCGTGGTGGCGCGAGACTTTCGGGTCGCGGAGGATGATGTCGTTGCCGGGATCGCGCCCGACCGTGAACGGCCGGTGCGTCTGCAAGCGGTAGCTTTTCTCCGTGCCGTCGAGGCCGACGAAGAAGATCTTGGCCATTCGTGTGGCGGATTCTAGCCTACTCGGCGGAGACGCCCCTCATCCGCCCCTTCGCTACGCTCAGGGGCACCTTCTCCCCGCGAGCGGGGCGAAGGACTCTCGCGGCACACTTTCATCGAGAGTCCCTCGCCCCGCTTGCGGGGAGAGGGTGGTCCTGAGCGTAGCGAAGGGCCGGGTGAGGGGTGCGCTTGTGCCGGGCCTAGCCTAAGCGCGGGCGGTTGATCTCGGTCGCGAGCTCGTCGACCGACAGCGGCTTGGTCAGCCAGCTGCGGATTCGGCGCGGCATTTCGGTCGGGGCCGGCTGTCCGCTGATCACGATCACTTCGATGTCGGTCGCGGAGTTTTGCGTCTCCAGCCGCTCCAGCACCTCGCTGCCGTCCATGAGCGGCATCAGCCAGTCCAACAAAATGTAATCCGGGCGTTCCGAGGCGACACGATCGATGGCTTCGGCGCCATTCGAAGCGAGCTTGACCTCGAAACCACGCTGGTTGAGTCCGATCGCGTACAGCCGCCGGACGTCCGCGTTGTCCTCGACGAGCAACACCTTGGGCTTAGAGGCCATGACCAGTTCGGGAGTGCAGGAAACGCGCCGCGAATCGTCGTGATATCCTCTCGCGCCGATCCGTATGAACGTGAAAAAAAGGCTACTCGATGGCGCGCGGATGAATCGCGCCATCCGCCGCATGGCCATCGAAGTCGTCGAGCGCAACCGCGGACTCGATGACCTCATGATCGTCGGGATCCGCAGCCGTGGAGTTCCCATCGGCGAGCGGATGGCGAAAGAGATCGAGGACATGGAAGGGCAGCCGGTGGCATTCGGCATCCTCGACATCACGCTGTATCGCGACGATCTCACCACCATCGCGCCGCAGCCGGTGGTGAAGCCGACCAAACTTCCCGAGCCGATCGACGACAAGGTGATCGTGCTCGTCGACGACGTGCTCTACACCGGCCGCACCGTGCGCTCCGCGCTCGACGCGCTGATCGACTTCGGCCGCCCGAAGCGGGTCATGCTCGCCGTCCTCATCGACCGCGGCCACCGCGAACTTCCCATCCACGCCGACGTGATCGGCAAGACCGTTCCGACGGACGCCGATGAGGTGATCAAGGTCAAGCTGGCGGAGACGGATGGGGAAGATGAAGTTCTGATTATGGAGAAGTGAGGCAGTCTCCGAGTCTCCAAGCCTCCTGGTCTCCTGGGAGACTGGGAGACCAGGAGACTGGGAGACTACGAACTCGATTGATGCGTAACCCGACCTCCTCTCTGAAATCCAAAGACCTCCTCGGCATCGAGCCTCTCACTCCCGACGAAATCACGCTCATCCTCGACACCGCCGAGGGATTCAAAGAGGTGAGCGAGCGTCCGGTGAAAAAAGTGCCGGCGCTGCGCGGGCAGCTGGTCATCAATCTCTTCATGGAAGCGTCGACGCGCACGCGCGTGTCCTTCGAGATCGCGGAGAAGCGCCTCTCGGCGGACACGCTCAACTTCGCGGCTTCGGGATCGGCGGTCGAGAAGGGCGAGACGCTCATCGACACCGCCGAGAACCTCGTGGCGATGCATCCGAACATGATCGTCATCCGGCACAAGCATCCCGGCTCGCCGCAGATGCTCGCCGACCGCTTCGACAACATCTCGATCATCAACGCCGGCGACGGCGCGCACGAGCATCCGACCCAGGCGCTGCTCGATGCGTTCACGATCCGCGAGCGCCTCGGGCGTCTGCAGGGCGTGAACGTCTCGATCATCGGGGACATCAAGTACTCGCGCGTCGTCCGTTCGAACATTCACCTGCTGACCAAGATGAAGGCGAACGTCACGCTCGCCGCGCCGCCGACGCTTCTGCCCACGGAGATCGAGCGGATGGGCGTGCGCGTCGTGCATTCGCTCGATGAGGCCATCGAAGGCGCCGACGTCATCATGATGCTGCGCATCCAGCTCGAGCGGCAGGGGAAGCTCAGCTTCCCGTCGCTGCGCGAGTACTACAACACCTTCGGACTGACGCGCGAGCGCGTGCGGCGGGCGAAGGAAGGCGTGCTGGTGATGCATCCCGGGCCGATGAACCGCGGCGTGGAGATCGCGTCCGACGTCGCCGACGATCCGAACGTGTCGGTGATCCTCGAGCAGGTGACGAACGGCGTCGCGGTGCGGATGGCGGTGCTGTATTTGCTGGGAAGTGCGCACGGGGGAGGCGGGGAATGAACCTGCTGATTACCGGCGGCCGCGTCATCGATCCGAGTCAAGAACTTGACGCGGCGATGGACGTCCTCATCGAAAACGGCACCGTGTCGCGCGTCGACAAGAAGATCAAAGCCGCCGCCGGGATCGAGAAGATCGACGCGAGCGGCCTCATGGTCACGCCGGGATTCATCGACCTGCATACACATCTCCGCGAGCCGGGGCAGGAGCACAAGGAGACGATCGCCACCGGTACGCGGGCGGCGGTGGCGGGCGGGTACACCGCGGTCTGCGCGATGGCGAACACGGTGCCGCCGAACGACGAGCGCGCGGTGACGGAGATGGTCGTCGCCGAGGCGGCGCGGAATGGCTGGTGCCGAGTCTATCCGGTCGGCGCGGTGAGCAAGGGACTGAAGGGCGAGGAGATGGCGGAACTCGCCGATCTTCGCGCGGCCGGCTGCGTCGCGGTGAGCGACGACGGCAAGCCGGTGTTCAACGCGCAGCTGATGCGGCGCGCGCTCGAGTACTGCTCGATGCTCGGCATGCCGGTGATCGCGCACGAGGAAGACGCGAACCTCAACGAGGGCGGCGTGATGCACGAGGGCTACTACTCGACGCTCCTCGGCATGCGCGGCATCCCCGCGGCGTCGGAGGAAACGCTCGTCGCGCGCGACGTGATCCTGGCGAAGCTGACCAACGCGCACGTGCACATCGCGCATCTCTCCACCGCCGGCGCGGTCGATGCCGTGCGCCGCGCGCGCAAGGAGGGTGTGAGGGTGACGTGTGAAGTCACGCCGCACCACATCGCCCTTGGCGACGAGAGCGTGCAGTCGTTCTCGACGAACCTGAAGATGAATCCGCCGCTGCGCAGCGAGCAGCACCGGAAGGCGATCCTGGCCGGCATCGCCGACGGCACGATCGATGCGATCGCCACCGATCACGCGCCGCATCATTTCGACGAGAAGAACGTCGAGTTCGACCTCGCGCCGTTCGGCGTGATCGGCCTCGAGACCGCGTTCGCGGTCTGCTACGAGCACCTCGTGCGGGCGAAGGTGATCAAGCTCCCGCGCCTGGTCGACCTGCTCTCGTGCGGTCCGGCGCGGGTGTTCAATCTTCCCGGCGGTACATTGCGTCCGGGAGCCCTCGGCGACGTGACGTTGATCGACACCGACGCGAAATACGAAGTGCCGCGCGAGTTCCATTCGAAGGCGGCGAACTCGCCGTTCATCGGGCAGAAACTGCGGGGACGCATCGCGGCCACGATCGTGAACGGACAGATCAAATACGAGACAAGCGGAACGCCGGCGTCCTCGCCGGCTGGACGGGCGCCGTCTCGGCGCCCCGAGGCGGCGGGACGCCGCCTGACCAGCCGCCGGGACGGCGGCGTTCCGAAAAAGCCATGAGCGACACGAACAGCAAACGCGTCGTCATCGTCGACGACTCGCCGTCGTATTGCGACCTCTGGTCGAACTTCATGCTCGAACGCTATCCCGACGTGGCCAAGGTCGAGACCTACAGCCACCCGTACGACGCGCTCCCGAAGATCGACGACACGATCGACCTCCTGATCGTCGACCTCGAAATGCCGGGCATGGACGGGAAGAAGTTCGTCGACTACGCGCGCCAGAAAGGCGTCTCCCCCCGCCGCATCGTCGTGACGTCGAGCCATTCCGCGGACGAGCTGCACCAGCGTTTCCGGATCGGCGAGACGATCGCGGTCATCAACAAGACCGAGGCGAAGCAGCAGGAGGCGTTTCTGATGATTCTGGATAGTGTGATGAGGAGGTGAAAGGAAAAAGGTAAAAGGTAAAAGTAGCTGCGCCTTCGGCAGCGGGCCGCGTAGCGGCCACTTTTACCTTTTACCTTTTACCTTTTGCCTATAATCGTCGCGTGACTGCAGCACCTCCCGAGCAACCGCAGCAAGCCCCCTCGTTCTCGCTGAACGACCTGCTCGTCTACATGTCGAAGCAGCACGCGTCGGACTTGCATCTGAAGCCGATGCGGCCGCCGCTGGTGCGGGTGCAGGGGAAGCTGATTCCGATCAAGACCGAACCGCTCAAGCCGGCCGATCTGGAGCGGATGCTGTTGCCGCTGCTGAACCGCTCGCAGAAGGAGCGCTTCGACGCGCAGCAGTCGGTCGACTTCGGGTACGGCGTGCCGGGCGTGGCGCGGTTCCGCGCGAACATCTACATGCAGCGCGGCACGGTCGGCGCGGTGTTCCGGCGCATCCCGATCCAGATCCAGACGATCGACTCGCTCGAACTGCCGGTCGCCGTGCGCGAGGTGACCTACAGCCCCGACGGCCTGGTGATCGTTACCGGTCCGACGGGCTCGGGCAAGTCGACCACGCTGGCGGCGATGATCCTCGAGCTGGCCGAGCACGAGGCGATGCACATCGTCACGATCGAGGACCCGATCGAGTTCCTCTTCCAGGACAAGATCGCGGCGATCTCGCAGCGCGAAGTCGGCACCGACACGCCGACGTTCAAGGAGGCGCTGCGCAACTCGATGCGCCAGGATCCCGACGTGATCATGGTCGGCGAGATGCGCGACGTCGAGACCATGCAGACCGTGCTCACGGCGGCGGAGACCGGGCATCTCGTGCTCTCCACGCTGCACACGAACAACGCCGCGCAGACGCTCGACCGCATCATCGACGCCTTCCCGCCCTCGCAGCACAAACAGATCCGCGCGCAGCTCTCGCTGGTGCTGCGCGGCATCATCTCGCTCAAGCTGATCAAGGCCGTCGACGGCACGATGACCGCGGCGGTGGAGGTCCTCAAGAACTCGCCGCGCATCGCGAAGCTGATCGAGGAAGGGGCGACCAAGGACATCCTCGAGGAGATGGAGAGCTCGGTCGGCCTCTACCGCATGCAGTCGATGAATCAGTCGCTGATCGCGCTGCTGGTGCATCAGAAGATCACCTACGAGGACGCGATGGCGCTGGCCAGCGATCCCGACGATCTCTCGCTCAAAGTCCGCAAGCTCTTCCCGCAGATCGAAGAGCGCGTCCGCCAGGGAGGAGACATGGCCCCGAGCTATTCCGATTTCTCGCAGATCACCGAGCTGATGGACATCAGGCGCATGTACGAGGAGCAGGAAGTGCAGTGGCGCCAGCGGATGCTCGACAAGGACGAGGAGATCGAAGGCATGCGCCACGATCTCGACTACCTCCGCACCCAGTCCGCCCAGAACCACGGCGGCGACAAGCAGAAAGACGACGAGATCGCCCGCCTCCGCGCCGAGACCGAGCGCCTGCGAGCGGACGCGCAAGCCAAGATCACGCAACTGCAGGAGCGGATCAAGGAGCTGAATCAGAAGCTGATGGCGGCGAATCCGGCGAGGCCGCGATGAAAGTGGGTTGCTCGGTTGCTAAGTTGCTGGGTTCCTAGCAACTCAGTAACCCAGCAACTCAGCAACTATGACCACCAAGCCCTCCAAACACCTCGAAACCTTCCCCAACCCCAACCCCCAACGCGACTACGAGATCGCGTTCGAGGCGCCGGAGTTCACGTGTCTCTGTCCGATGACCGGGCAGCCTGATTTCGCGACGATCCGGATCCGCTACGTGCCGGACGCAAAGTGCGTGGAGCTGAAGTCGCTCAAGTTGTATCTCTGGTCGTATCGCGATGAGGGGACGTTTCACGAGGCGGTGACGAATCGCATCGCCGACGATCTGATCGCGGCGCTCGACCCGCGCTATCTCCACGTGGAGGGCGACTTTTACGTGCGCGGGGGCATCAGTACGAAGGTTCGTGTGGAGCACCGGAAGAGCGGCTCAGCCGCCACTGCTCGTTGACGTACTCCCAGAACACCGGTTCCCTACCCGACAGCCACTCCGTCAGCAGCTCCGCGCTGGTCTCATCCAGCGCCTCGATGATCGACAGGCTCGCTGCCTCGGCGACCCTTGCGACCGGCTTGTCGAGCTCCACGACCGCGCGCGCGGAGCGGGCGATGAGTCCGGCGAGATCGAGATCGAGCTCCATGGCGATCATGCGCGACGCGGTGAGCGTGAGCAGCACGGCGGCGTTCCAGTTCGAGCGCTCTTCCCAGTTCGGCGGCGTGACGAAGTCGCGCATTCCGCGGGCGGCCGCGAGCGCGGCGATGTGGCGCTCCGTCGCGAGATGGATCGGCGCGGCGTCGGCGTGAAAGAGCATCGCGTAGCGGTCGTCGCTGCTGCCGAGTTGCAGCTCGTTCGCGATCGCCTGACGCGCGGTCGCGTCGGCGTCGACCGGCATCGCCGCGAAGAATGACGCGCCGTTGGTGCGCGCGCTTTCGGCGAGCGCCTCGAGCGCGTCGAGATCGGTCGTGATGGGGTAGATCACCGGGATGACCACGCCCCACTGGAGCGCACGCGCCTGCTCGAACAGCTCGCCGAGGCGCGCGGGCTCGAGCGGCCACGCGGCGATGGCGAGGACCGTCTCAGTGGAGCGGCGGGCTCTTAGCCCGCCGTCGTCGTTTCGGCGGGCTGAGAGCCCGCCGCTCCACAAGACGTTGGTCAGATAGAGCGCGTCGAGGCGCTCTTCGTCGCAGAACATCAGCGCCTCTTCGCCGCGGCGAAACACCACCTCCGCGGCTTCGGTGGCGTCGATCAGCACCGGCGGCTGGATGCGCGTGCGTTCGAGCTCGTCGCGCACGTTCTCGCAGACCGTGACCTCGCTGCGCTCGCCGGCGGCGGTTGCGCGCGAGGCGAGGTAATCGATCGCCACCGGCGCGCCGCGTTTCCCGGCGTACGGCGCGATCGCCGTGGCGCACCAGAACGGCGGCTCCGGTGCGGCGATGCGCCTCACGCGGAGCGGCGCTGCTTTGCGATAGAGGATCACGCCGGCAGGTAAGGAGCGACGAGGTTGCGCACATGCTTCGCGATCATGTCGAACTCCAGGTTCACGCGGTCGCCGACGTGCGCGTTGCCGAGGTTCGTGCGGCGCAGCGTCTCCGGGATCAGCGCGGCGCCGAAGCTCGAGGCGTCGGGATCGACGATCGTCAGCGAGACGCCGTCGACGGCGATCGAGCCCTTGCTGATCACCAGCTCCGCGAACTCGGCCGGGAAGCTCCAGCGATAGACCGCGAACTCTCCTTCGTGCGCGATCGACGCGAGCGCGCCGGTCGTGTCGACGTGTCCCTGCACGATGTGCCCGCCGAGGCGGTCGCCGACGGCGAGCGCGCGCTCGAGGTTGACCGGAGTTCCCGGGTCGAGCGTGCCGAGGGTCGTGAGCGAAAGCGTCTCGTCGGAGAGATCGGCCACCAGCGCGCCGTCGCCCTCCGGGATCACCGTGAGGCAGACCCCGTTCACGGCCAGACTCTCCCCGCGCACGAACGGCTCGGCGTCGTTCGAACGGATGCGCAGCCGCGCGCCGGACGGAACGCGCTCGAAGCTCTCGATGGAGCCGGTGTGGAGGATGATGCCGGTGAACATAGTTGCTGGGTTGCTGGGTTGCTGGGTTGCTAGTAACTCAGCAACCTAGCAACTCAGCAACTCTCATGTCGGGTACGCGACCACCATTAGATCCGTTCCCACAAACTCCGCCCGATCAAACCGAAAGCGATAACCCTCTGTCAACCGGCTGACGCCTTCTCCCTGCAGGATTGCCGGTGCCTCGGCGCCTCCGATGATGAGCGGCGCGATGAAGGCGATCATCTTCTGCCACAGCCCGCGGCGAATGAGCTCGGAGTGCAGCATCGAGCCGCCTTCGACGAGCACCGACCGGATGCCGCGGGTGTGCAGCTCGCGCAGCACCTGCACGAGATCGGCGCGTCCGTCGGTCGGGACGATCTCCAGTGATTCGCTGCGCGTGAAGTTCGCCGGCTTGCTGGTGAAGAGGATCGTCCGTCCGCCGTCGCTCAATATCTGCGCGTGCGGCGGCACCTCGCCGTCGCCGTCGAGCACCACGCGCGTCCAAGGCGTGACGGCGGTGGCGAGGTTCAACCGTCGCGTGAGCCTCGGGTTGTCCGTTTTCACCGTGCCGCTGCCGACCAGAATCGCGTCGAACTCCTCGCGAAGCGCGAGGCTCTTCTGCCGCGCGGCCTCCGAGGTGATCCATTGCGACTCGCGGGCGACGGTGGCGAGCTTTCCGTCCAGCGTCATCCCTGCCTTCAGCAGCACGAACGGCAGCTTCTGCGCCACCGACCAGGCGAACTTCTCATTGAGCCGCCGCGCCTCCGCCTCGAGGACCCCTGTCGTTACTTCGATGCCCGCCGCGCGCAACGCGGCGATGCCGCGGCCGTCGACGACTTCATGCGGATCGGTCATCGCCACGACGACGCGTGCGACGCCCGCCTTGATCAACGCCTCGGCGCATGGGCCGGTGCGCCCGTGATGGCTGCACGGCTCGAGGTTGACGTACAGCGTCGTGCCTCGCGGATCGTCGCAGGCGCGCAGAGCCATGATCTCCGCGTGCGGTTCACCCGCGCGCTCGTGAAATCCCTCGGCGATGACCGCGCCGTCGCGCACGATGACGCAGCCCACCATCGGATTCGGGCTGACCGAGTAGCGGCCGCGCTCCGCCAGAACGAAAACGCGCCGCATGAACTCTTCATCGTTCATGCGGCGCGATTGTAAGTGGTGCGGAGTTACGGAGTCTGCAGAATGCGATATGTCGAGATCGTGCCGTTGCGCGTCTGCGACGTGACGTAGAGGCGCAGGCGCTGGCCGGTCTTGACCTTGTCGACGGCGTTGCGGAACTCCTCGACGTTGTTGACGCGCTGGCCCTGCACTTCGCTGATGACGTCGCCCTCGGTGAGGTTGGCGTCACCCGCGGCCGAGACGTTCTTCACGCCGACGACGACCACGCCATTGAGCTCGTTCGGGATGCTGTACAGCTTGCGCAGCTCCGGCGTGATGTTGTTGACCGACATGCCGAGCTTGTTGCGCACCGGCTCCTCGGGGCTGTTGCTCTCGCTCTCGTTCGAGGCCGTCTCCGACGGACGCTCCTGCGTGCGGGCCGTGACGGTCATCTTCTGGCCGTTGCGGATCAGCGCGATCTTCACGTCGCTGCCGACCGGGAGATACGAGATGTAGTCGATCAGCTCGCGGTTGTTGCGGATCGGCTTGCCGTCGACTTCGGTGACGACGTCGCCGTGCTTGATGCCGGCCTTGTCGGCAGGTTTGCCTTCCTCGACGGACTGCACGAGCGCGCCGCGCGCCTCGGAGAGACGGAAGGCCTCGCGGATGTCCTCATCGACGTCCTGGATCTGCATGCCGAGGTAGCCGCGCGTGACCTTGCCGGCCTTCAGCTGCGTCAGGATCGTCTTGGCGGTGTTGATCGGCGTGGCGAAGCCGATGCCCTGCGCGCCGCCGCGGATCGCGGTGTTGATGCCGACCACTTCGCCGGCGATGTTCATCAGCGGGCCGCCGGAGTTGCCGAAGTTGATGGCGGCGTCGGTCTGGATGAAATTCTCGAACGAGCGCGTCTCGGCGCTCAGACCGCCGAGCGAGCGGCCCTTCGCCGAGATGACGCCGACAGTGAGCGTGTTCTCGAACTGGAAGGGATGGCCGACGGCGATCGCCCAGTCACCCTTGCGGATGCGGTCGGAGTCGCCGAGGCGGATGAACGGGAGCTGCTGATCGACGTCGATCTTCACGAGGGCGATGTCGGTCGCCGGATCGCGTCCGATGACTTTCGCCTGCGCGGTGCGGCCGCCGTTGCCGTTCTCGTCGGCGCCGTAATGCACCTGGATCTTGCTGGCGCCTTCGATGACGTGATTGTTGGTGAGGATGTAGCCGTCGCCGGAGATGATGAAGCCCGAGCCGCCGCTGACCTGCTGCTGCTCGTCGTCATCGTCGGGCTGGGCCGGCGAGCGGCGCGGACGGCGCGGATCGTTCGGATCGGGGAAGAAGAACTCGAACGGATCGATGCCGAAGCGGCGCTGCTGGTCGCTCATGTGGACGATCTCGGTGGAACGGATGGAGACGACGGACGGCATGACGCGGCCGGCGACATCGGCGAAAGACGGAATCGTGACGGCGGCGACGGTGCCGCTCGGGGTCTGCATTGACGACGACTGCGCCTTCGACTGCTTCATCAGCCCGAGGTCCGCGCTGATGAGGATGCCGAACGCCACCGACGCGATGACGATCGCGATCGTCGAGAGAATGCGTTTGGTGGACTGATTCATAGATTCTTTAAAACCTCCTGGTGGGCCTTGCAAGAAAAGGTAAGCGCCGGGCAGCTACTCCCATTCCCGTCGTACGTTTCAGACGTGCGGGGCGTTGAAATGTTCCGGGAGTGGACGGTTACGAATCGTCAAACGAAAAAAGGGCCTCGCTACGCGCGAGGCCCCGGGCCATCGTGAAACCAGGAGAGGGTGTGAGTTTGCCGTCTCAGGCGACTGTGCGTCGTCCGACGATCAGCCGGTAGATGAACAGCAGGGCGATCGCACCGATGATCGAGCCGATCCATCCCGCGGTCTGTTCCTGCCTGCCCATCAGCGTCGTTGCCAGGAACCCGCCGACGAACGATCCGGCGATGCCGAGCAGAATCGTGACGATCCAGCCACCCGGATCGCGTCCCGGCATGAGGAACTTGGCGATCGCGCCGACGACCAGACCAAATAAAATCCATCCGATGATGTTCATGCGCTTTCCTCCGAAATCAAAGCGGCCGTTGAGGCCGACGTTGTTACTGATGAGCATTGCGCGTGCCAGAGAAGAGCGGGCTCGGCCGAACTAGCGAGTTGCGCCACCGATGAGCACGAGTCCGCCCCAGACATTGAGGGGCGCACGGCTTCGGAGCGCATGGATCTGCGCATCCCGCACAGCTTGCGCGACAGGCATGCCCGCGGCCACATCACGATGAATCCGTGCGAAGAGCGCCGCCGAGCGCTCGTCGTCGACGTTCCATAACGTTCCGACGACCGCCTTCGCGCCGGCGGCGATGAACGAACGCCCGATGCTGGGCATGCCGTCGATGTGGACCGCCGACCCTCGGATCGATCCGCATGCGGCGAGGACGACCAGAGATACGCCTTTCAGTTTGAGTCTGGCGATGTCGCGCGAATAGAGCACGCCCGAGTCTCCGGTCGTTTCGTCGGACGCGAGCACGAGGAACGAGCGATTATCCGCGCTCTCGGACGAGATCGCGTGGGCCGCGAAGTGCAGCACGTCGCAGCTCTCCGCTTCGCGGCGGACACGTCCGGTCGTGGCGTCTGCGCCGAGGAGCAGCGCGTGCGCGGGATAATGCCCGGCGATCGTCCTCGCCTCCTCTTCCGCGCCTCGCAAGGCGGGAAGATCGACGAACGCCGGGCCTAACTTCGGGTTGCCGACGATCAGCGCGCGCCGGACGGGCGTCGCGCCGGCGGCCGGCATCCTGGCGAACAGGGTGACACTCGGCGCGGAAGTGACGGTCACGTTCTCCACGACATAGCGCATCTGCTCGCGGTCGTACAGCGCTGCCCAGGGCACTCGTTCGAGGATGCCGTTCGGTACGAAGACGAGCGTCGAGACTCCGGAGGTGACGGCCCCGAGAGGACGCAGAAGAACGTCGTACAGCTCCGCCGCCGCTGCCCGCACTTCGTTCGCGCCCGAGTCATTGACGATTCCCGCCGTGAACGCATCGACCATCCGCTCGAGATCCGCCCGGGCGACAGCGAGCTCCTTCATGCGCAGCTCGCGATCGATCGTGAAGACGATCACTTTCTCCGGCAGCACCATGAGCTCCACGACGCGCGTGCCGTCCTGCACGCGTGTTGGTGCAGGCGCGTCGCCGGGCGCGAGCCGGCTCAAGAGGGCTCTGCCGCGCGAGCGTTCCGAAAATCCATAGGCGCGTTCCGCGTCCCCTCTGCGCACCGCCGCGCGGACGGCTTCGATGAAAAGATCCTCGGCGACGTCCGCGGCGGTGCTGTTGAATTCGAGGTCCGAAAGCGTCGCCCGCTGCTCCTCCAGCCGGTCGATGCCGGTGCTGAAGTCGGCGAGGGCCTCGATCTCCGAGCCGCGCGCGAGCTGCGCACGTCCCCTTTCGAGATAGAGATCGGGCAGCCGGATTCTCGACGCGCGCTCGTAACAGGCGATCGCGTTCGTGAACAGTTGAACGCTGTTCGCCGGATCGCGTTCGCGATCGACGATGCCTTCGGCGGTGTCGATCGCGGCGATGATCTGCTCATGTTCCCGCGGATCCTTGACTCGAGGCGCTGCCGCTCGCGCAGAGGCGACGTCCTGACGCGCTCCGGTCACGTCGCCGCTCGCGGCTCTCGCCCGCGAGCGGCGGCTGAGTGCATCGCCGAGCAGAGACGGCTGGCCGGCGTGCCGGGACTCGGCAATTTCGAGATCGAGCAAGGCGAGGGCGGCCGACCAATCCTTCCGCCGAATGCGTTCGCGTGCCGCGCCGCCGAGTGAGACCTGCAACTGCCGAGCGTTTCCTGCTCTGCTCAGGAGATCGAACGCGGCGAGCCGGTGTGTCCATGCACGCTCGGGCTGACCGAGATAGTCATGGATCTCGGCCAGCATGTTCTCCATGAACCCGGCGCTCTGCTTCTCGCCAAGAGCGCGGAAGCTGTCGACCGCTGTCTGGGCAGCGGCAAGTGCGGCGTCCCAATGCCCGCGGCCGCCTTCGGTCCTGGCCATCTGCCAGGCGAGATGGGCGGCAAGACCCCGGTGCCCACGCATTGCGCGTTCGGCGCGTGTGATTGCAGCATTTTCCGCCGCTGCGTCATCGAGCCGGTATTGTTCGAGGATCGCTGACGCGGCGTAGTAACGCGCGACGCTCGCCATGGAACTGTTCGCGCGTGCGAAGAGGCGAACTGCTTCTGCGAACTGAGTCTCGGCCGCGGCGAAGTCGCGTGCGTTGAGCAGCCCGCGTCCTTTGCCGTAAACGGAATACGCGGCAACGATCTCCGACATGCGAGCTTCGCTTCCGCTCTTCACCGCCGCGTCGATGGCAGCGACGGCTTCAGCAGCAAGGGTTTCGCCGGAGCGGTCGCGCAATGCAGCTGCGATTGCACGCGCGAGATTCAGGTTTTTCTCCGCGGTCGCGGGGTCGCCTTTCACGACGGCCGCGGCCCACTGCGCAGGCAAGGCACCTTCCGCCAACCGGCGCGCTTCCTGAGGGAACCGGTCGACGCCTTCCACGACGCCGGCGGCATCGCTCGGATCGAGGCCGTCAATGGTTTTTAGAGCGATCCGTTCATCACCTTCTGGTGGAATGGCATCGACGTGTTTCCCGATGTCGTTGCGCCACCGGGGATCGTTCTCGGCGATCAGCGCGAGCCGCCACGCATCGCGTGCGTGCTGCCACAGCTCCATCTGCTCGAGGATGGCGGCGCGGTTGTACAACGCCGCCGAAAACGTCGGATCGGCGGCGAGCGCGTTCTCGACCGAGACGAGCGCGGGGACGGCCTCGAGGACCTGGTTTCGGGATGTTTCGAGCTGCGCGGCAGCGAGATCGTTCCAGGCAGCGGCGCTGGGCGACGTGAGGACGACCTGCTTCAGTTCCCGCACGGCATGCGCGTAGTCGCCGATGTAGTAGTGGGCCACCCCGGCCGCGCGATTCGAAGCGGCACCGCTGACCTGCTTTGCGCTTTGAAGGACGGAGTCCGCGGCGGCGTACAGCCCGATGGGCCTCGACGTCTCGATCGCGGAGCGCATCTCGACGCGCCGGGGTGCCGTGGCGACGCTCAGCCTCGAACGTGGACTGGATTGGGCCGTCGCCGCGACGACCAACCGCGAGAGGTCGCGCCGCAGAATCGCGTCATGGTAGGCATGGCTTAACGGAGTGATGCCGAACGCCGCACCGAGGACGGCGCCGGCAGCGACGGCGAATGTTACCGCTTTGCGCGTGCGCCTTGTCATCCGGCGCGGCGCCATGAAGAGCGCCGCGCCGGTATCGTACGCCAGCTTGACCGTCCCCGCTCACGGCCACTGCGTGTCGCCGCAGCCGGGGCCGAGGCCTTGAGTTCCTTTAGGGACCGGCAACTGCCCGGTCGGACGATGCTGCGCGAGGTCGTAGTAGTGAGGGAAGTGATTGCTGTTCGGCAGCGGCCGGTCGCCGTGAATGTCGCGCAGCGGCTGATTGCCGATCGTAACGAGATCCGCACCCTCTTTGAGCACGAGAGTACGGGTGCCTCCGCCGTTCAGGCTTTTGACGCTCAGCATCGGGGCATTGCCGCCCACCTCTACCTCGAGCTCTACCCACTGTCCGAGATGCCGCTTCGGCCACTTTCTGACCGGGTTGAACAGGGTCCGGAACCCTTCCGACGGTCCCGATGAGAGTACTCCCGCCTGGATGTCGAAGTATGCGGCGACCTGGCCCGACGCAATGGTCTGCTGAAGGAGGCTCGGCTTCACGGCGGTGAATCGGGGCTCTACGTCCATGAGCTTCGGGATGCGCTCGTTGAACGAAGGGAGAGCCATGAACTTCGTGGACGTGATGTTCAGAAGCTCGATCTTCACATCCTTGACCGTCGTGTGCTGGTAGCTGCGGTTGTCTCGCGTATACGGCGCGGTGAATTCGAAAGCCGGATTCGAGGCCACGTCGACGTCAGTCGTATACATCTCGATGTACGTGACGTGTTCGTGCACGTCCGGCAGCACGCTGCGGCGCTCCACGCCGGCCGGCGTGCCATTCGGAGGTTTGATGTGGCAGCAAATCCCATCGAATTGAATTGTGAAGGCGGCCATGAACGACTCCTCTCTTTGCTGTTGCTACGGAAGGTAGAGGACCGCCGTAAAGAAATTCTCCGCCGCGCAACGGGAAAGTTTGGCGCGCGTCGCTCCAACGAGATTGGGTTCGAAACAGCGGAGGGTCGCATGGCCAGAAAATTCCGGACAAAAGAGTGGGCAGTGCTGATGTACATCGCGCATGACAACGATCTTGCTCCCTTCACGCAAGCGAAGACCGGGGAAATCAAAAGCGTCGGGTCGACCGCGGCCGCGGACGTGATCACTCAAGTCGACACGCCGGACCAGCCGCTCATTCTCCGCAAGCGGGAGAGCAAGGGTCGCAGCTATCCGCTTCCAAACCCGGAGAAGAACCCGAATTTTGGCGATAAGAGAACCTTGAAGAGATTTATCGAGCTCACGCTGACGGATTTTCAACCGAGACGATCGATGCTCGTCATCTCGACGCATGGCACCGGGTTCACCATCATCACCGATGACAGTGCCCGGAGAGAGCGATCGTCGCCCGGCCACGCGGATCACAACGGGCATGGCGCCGAAGATCATGACAACGACCCGAGAACCCGGGCCGAGGTTACGCTGGACAACGTCGAGTTGAAAGAGGCATTGATGGCGGCGGTTGAGCAGCGCGGTCCCTTTGACCTGATCGTCTTCGACGCCTGTCTCATGAACACGATTGAAGTCGCCTACCAGATTCGCGAGGCCGGCAGATTCATGGTCGGTTCTCAAAGCAACATTCCGGTGCCCGGATGCCGGTTCTCGCCCACGTTCGAGATCATGCGCGACGAGACCATCTCGACCGCGGACGTGGCCCGAGCTCTGGTCGACAACGGCATGATCACGCAGCTCATTCAGGACGAATGCTCCGCGATGGCGGCGCTCGATCTCGGCCAGGCCGACGCGCTCGCGAAGGCCATCTCCGAGCTGGCGAAGGCATTGATCAAAGCGCTCGGCAACCGAAAGGCCCTCGATGCGATCACACTCGCGCATCTCGGTGCATTGGCGTTCATCGATTCGGAGACGGTCGACCTCTTCGATTTTTGCCGGAGGCTTGTCGGCGCAGTCGATGATCAGGACGTACGGGCTGCCGCAACGGGCGTCATGTTCGCGGTGGGATCCTTTGTCATTCGCTCGAATCCGCGCGGCTCGGTCGTCGAAGGGGCACGCGGAATCTCGATCACTCTTCCGCGAAGCAACATCCTTCCCCCCGACTATGACAAACTCGATTTCGCTGAAGAGACACAGTGGATCGCTTTTCTGAAGGCGTACCTCGGAAAGGCTTTTGGTGAGAGAGCGGGAGAAATCGAGCCCGAGCCCGAGCCCGAACATGAGCCCGAGCACCAGCACCAGCACGAACCCGCTCTTGCCGCCGCCGGATGACGCGGGACCGCGTTTTGTATAGTTCCCCGCCGTGCAACGTATCGGCATTCTCACGGGTGGCGGCGATTGTCCTGGTCTCAACGCGGTGATTCGCGCGGCGGCGCGGACGCTGATTCGCGACTACGACACGGAAGTGGTTGGGATCCAGCTCGGCTTCGAGGGGCTGCTGACGAAGTCGATCGTGCCGCTGACGCTCGAGACCATTCGCGGGATTCTGCCGAAGGGCGGGACGCTGCTGCGCACGACTAACCGCGGCAATCCGTTCGAGTATCCGGCCGGGGACGGGCGGTGTGAGGACCGTTCGCAGACGGTGATCGACAACATTCACGAGCTCGGCATCGACGGCATCATCGCCATCGGCGGCGACGGCACGCTCAAGATCGCGCAGCGTCTCTGCGACAGGGGCATTCCGATGATCGCGGTGCCGAAGACGATCGACAACGATCTCGCCGCGACCGACTACACGTTCGGGTTTCACACCGCCGTGGCCGTCGCGACCGAGGCGATCGACCGGCTGCACACCACCGCCGAGAGCCACGACCGGGTGATGATCCTCGAGGTGATGGGGCGCAACGCCGGCTGGATCGCGCTCTACGCCGGCATCGCCGGCGGCGCGGACATCATCCTCATCCCGGAGATCCCGTACGAGCCGGCGAACATCGTCAACATGGTCCAGGGACGCGAGGCCGGGGGAGCGAAGTTCGACATCATCGTGGTCGCCGAAGGCGCGAAGCGCATCGGAGGACAGGAGGCGTATCTCGACAAGTCCACGCGCCGCCTCGGCGGAATCGCGTATCAGGTCGCGGCCGACATCGCCGAGCAGATCGATCTCGAGATCCGCGTGACCGTCCTCGGCCACGTTCAGCGCGGCGGCTCGCCGATCGCGTTCGACCGCATCCTGGCCAGCCGCTTCGGAAAGGCGGCCGCCGATCTCGTCGCGCAGAAGAAGTTCGGGCACATGGTCGCCGTGCGCGGCGACGACATCGTCTCCGTTCCGATCCGCGACGCGGTCTCGCGCCCGAAGTACGTCGATCCCGACGGCAACATGGTCGCCACCGCGCGCAGCCTCGGCATCTCGTTCGGGGATGGGAGATAGAATCCGCGCCATGGCAGGAAACCTGGTTGATTACCGTGTGGAAAAGGGCGTGGCGATCTTCGAGCTGAACGATCCGCCGGCCAATACCTACACGTACGAGATGAACCGCGAGCTGGACGAATGCATCCTCCGCGCGCGGATGGACGACGAGGTGCACGTGATCGTGCTGCGCGGGGCGGGGGAGAAGTTTTTCTCCGCGGGCGCGAACATCAAGATGCTCTCCGAGGTCACGCCGCAGTTCAAATACTACTTCTGCATCCACGCCAACGAGACTCTTCTGCGATTGGAGCAGACGCCGAAGCTGGTCATCGCCGCGCTGAACGGACACGCGGTCGGCGGCGGGCTGGAGATCGCGATGGCCGCGGACATCCGCATCGCGCAGCAGGGCGGCGGGAAGTGGGGGCTACCGGAGATCAATCTCGGCGTCCTCCCGGGAACGGGCGGCACGCAGCGGCTCTCGCGCCTCGTCGGGAAGACGAAGTCGATCGAGCTGATGATCGACGGCGGTCTCTTCGAGTACGACCGCGCGCTGGAGCTCGGCGTCATCAACTACCTCTGGCCCGCGGAGGAAGAGGGGAAGAAGTGGTGGGACCGCGTCATGGACTACGCGTGGAGCTTCTGCCCGCCGAACAAGGCCGCGAAGGCGGTCGGCAGGATCAAGCGCGCGGTGCAGACCGGATGGGAAGTGCCGCTCGAGTCGGCGCTGGCGCTGGAGCGCGAGCTGCAGCAGCAGTTGTTTCAGAGCGACGATGCCGGGGAGGGGCTGGCGGCGTATAACGAGAAGAGGAAGGCGGCGTTCACGGGACGGTGAATCGGTTGCTGAGTTGCTGGGTTGCTGGGTTACTCGAGCAACTCAGGAACTCAGCAACTCAGGAACTCTAAAATGCGCTATCGAAAACTACACAACACCCACCTCCAACTCTCCGAGCTCGGCTTCGGCACCTGGACGCTCACCACCGGCTGGTGGGGGAACTACAGCGACGACGAGGCGCAGCGGCTGATCCGGTCGGCGATCGAGCGCGGGATCAACTACATCGACACCGCCGACGCGTACGGCAACGGGCGCGGCGAGACCGTGCTCGCGCCGATCCTGAAGGATCATCCCGACCTCATCGTCGGCACGAAGTTCGGCTACGACTTCTACAACAATCCCGAGCGGCCGCGCGGACAGCGCGAGCTGCCGCAGAACATGGCCCCGGAGTTCGTCCGCTTCGCGTGCGAGCAGTCGCTGCAGCGGCTGGGCGTCGATCACGTCGCCATCTATCAGCCGCACAACCCGCGCGTGAACGTGCTGATGCAGGACGAGCATTGGGAGACGCTCGAGCGTCTCAGGGAAGAGGGCAAGATCCTGTCATACGGTCCGTCCCTCGGGCCGGCGATCGGCTGGCGCGACGAAGGCGTCTACTCGGCCGCCGTGCGCCGCGCGCCGGTGACGCAGATGATCTACAACGTCCTCGAGCAGGACCCGGGACGCGAGTTCATGCTCGCCGCGCAGGCGGGACCGTCATACGAGGGCGTCGCCGAGGCGATGAAGGGGGAGACCGGCAAGCGGGTGTGCGAGCCGACGGCGAGCTTCGATCACGGCTTCCGCGCCTGGAAGGCCGACACGGAGCCGCAGTTCCTGATCCGCGTCACGCATTCGTCGGGGATGCTCGAGGGGAAGTACACGATCGACACGAAATTCGAACCCGACGACCACCGCTCCCACCGCCCGCGCGCCTGGCTCGTCGAAGGCCTGCAGAAAGTCGAGAAGCTGCAACCGTTCTGCGACGCGCGCAACATCACCATCGGCCAGCTGGCGCTGCTGTGGCTCTACGCGCATCCGTCGATCGTCAGCGCGCTGCCGAACATCTACGACGAGATGCAGCTCAAGGAGTTCGTCTCCGCCTCGCAGCACCCGGCGCTCAGCGACGAGGAGATGGAGGAGATCCATCAGCTCTATGTTCGTAACTTCGATGTGACACCCTACGTGGAGGAAACAGCGGCAGCGACGTAGTAAACTACCGGCATCCACTAAAGAATGCCGCCCGTAAGTGGCTCTGGAGGTCCATATGAGCTTCCTTCGGTGTCTACTCCGTCGCTATCTAATAGCTGCCCTCGTCCTGACTCCGGCGATCGCGCAGGCCGCGGTTCCGCTCGAGGCGGGGCTCTCGTTTCAACCTCTCACCATCAACGTCGGCGAGACGTCGGCGATGACCATCGAGATCACGAATCCGAACGACGTCGCGGCCACCGGACTGGCCGTGTCGGATACCTATCCGGGCGGCATCTTCAACGCCAGTCCCGCGAACGCGACGTCGACCTGCGGCGGCACGGTCAATGCGCCGGCGGGCAGTGCGTTCACGTTCAGCGGCGGCTTCCTCGCGGCGCACTCCACCTGCGTCATCACCATCGATGTCCTCGGCGCGCAGGGGTTCTGGGTGAACGCGCTCGATCCCGGAAGCGTGACCAGCAGCAGCGTTCCCTCCAATGCGACCTTCTCCACTGCATTGTTGATCGTGAACGTCCCTGCGACTCAGGGGCCGGGCGTGGCGATGGCGTTCACGCCCGCGAGCATTCACGCGGGCAAGACGGCGACGCTCTCGATCGTCATCTCCAATCCAAACGGGAACGCGATGACCGGCGTCGCCTTTGCGGCGGAGTATCCGTCCGCGCTGATCAACACGCCGGACGGCGCGAGCTCGACCTGCGGCGGGACAGCCGTCACGAAGCCGGGCTCGCGCACGCTCACGTTCAGCGGCGGATCGATCCCCGCCGGCGGCAGGTGCAGCATCGACGTGGTCCTGCGCGGCAGCACACCCGGGACGTACACCGTGGCGTTGCCTGCCGGCAGCGTGACCACGGCGACGCATCCGGCATCGGCGCAAAGTGCCACGGCTTCGCTGACAGTGTCTTCGTCGGGCCGGTAGAGCGACAGGGACAGCCAAATAGTCTCCTGGTCTCCTAGCCTCCTGGCCTCCTAGGAGACTGGGAGACTGGGAGACTAGGAGACTGAGAGACTGAGGCCTGCAGCCTCGAATCCGAGGCCTACGCGATAGACTTCGCGCGCCATGCAGAACCAACTGTTCATCAACGGCGAATTCACCGACGCGCGCGGCGGTGAGACGTTCGCTACCATCAACCCCGCCACCGAAGAGAAGATCACCGACATCGCGTCGGCATCCGTCGAGGACGTCGATGCGGCGGTGAAGGCCGCGCGTGCGCAACTCGAGCCGGGCTCCGACTGGCAGAAGATGAAGCCGCGCGACCGCGGCAAGATCCTCTGGCGCATCGCCGACATGCTCACCGCGCGCGCCGAGGAGATCGGGCGCATCGAGACCATCGACAACGGCAAGCCGATCTTCGAGTCGCAGTACGTCGACACGCCCGCGGCCGCGGAGTGCCTCTACTACTTCGCGGGCTGGTCGGGGAAAGTGACCGGCGAGACGCTGCCGGTCGCCGAGAACGCGTTCACCTACACGCTGCGCGAGCCGGTCGGCGTCGTCGGCGCGATCACGCCGTGGAACTTCCCGCTGATGCTCGCGGTCTGGAAGATCGCGCCGGCGCTGGCGTGCGGGAACACGGTGGTCATCAAGCCGGCCTCCAACACGTCGCTGTCGCTGCTCAAGCTCGCGGAGTACGCGAAGGAGTGCGGACTGCCGGCGGGCGTCCTGAACGTGATTCCGGGACGCGGGAGCGTGGTCGGCAACGCCATGGTCGACCATCCCGGCGTCGACGCGATCGCGTTCACCGGCTCGACCGACGTCGGCAAGCAGCTCATGGCGCGCGCGGCGAAGACGCTCAAGAAGGTGTCACTGGAGCTCGGCGGCAAGTCGCCGAACATCGTCTTCGCCGACGCCGATCTCGACGCCGCCGCGAAAGGCGCGCTCAACGCGATCTTCTACGGCAAGGGCGAAGTCTGCGCCGCCGGCTCGCGGCTCCTCGTCGAAGAGGCGGCGCACGACGAGCTGATGGAGAAGGTCTGCGACCGCGCCGCGAAGATGACCGCCGGCGATCCGCTCCACCCGAAAACGCGCCTCGGCGCGATCGTGTCGAAGGACCAGATGGAGACCGTGCTCTCGTACATCGAGGCCGGCAAGAGCGAGGGCGCGAAGCTGGTCTGCGGCGGCGAGCGCGCCGATATCGGCACGGGCAAGGGCTACTTCGTGAAGCCGACGATCTTCGACGACGTCGATCCGGACATGCGCATCTCGCGCGAAGAGATCTTCGGGCCGGTGCTGGCGACGATCCGCTTCAAGGATGCCGAGGACGCGGTGGCGAAGGGGAACGCGACGGTGTACGGACTCGCGGCCGCGGTCTGGACGCGCGACGTCTCGAAGGCGCACCGCATCGCCCGCGCGATCAAGGCGGGCACGGTGTGGGTGAACACGTACAACCTCTACGATCCCGCGCTGCCGTTCGGCGGGTTCAAGGAGTCGGGCTTCGGCCGCGATCAGGGGAAGGACGCGCTCGAGAAGTACACGCAGACGAAGAGCGTGTGGATCAACTTGTAATGCGAATCCTGGTCGTAGGAGCCACCGGCACCATCGGCAGCGCGGTCGTGGACGCGCTTCGCGCGGAGCACGAGGTCGTCGAGGTGAGCCGCAGCCACACGCCGCTCACCGCCGACATCTCCGATCCCGCGTCGATCCGCGCGATGTACGCGTCGGCGGGCCGCGTCGATGCCGTCGTCAGCGCCGCCGGCGCGACGCGCCGCAAGACGCTGGTCGAGCTGACCGACGAGGACTTCGAGTTCTGCCTCCGCAATAAGCTGATGGGGCAGGTGAACCTCGTCCGCTACGGGCTCGAGCACGTGAGCGACAACGGCTCGTTCACGCTCACGAGCGGCATCCTCGCGCGCCAGCCGATTCCCGGCAGCGAGGCGATCAGCCTCGTCAACGCGGGACTGGAAGCCTTCGCGCGCGCGGCCGCGCTGGAGATGCCGCGCGGCATCCGCGTCAACGTCGTCAGTCCGCCGTGGGTCACCGAGACGCTGCAGGCGCTGGGCATGACGAACATGCACGGCCTGCCGGCCGCGGACGTCGCGCGCGCTTATGTCGAGGCGGTGACGGGATCGCGCAGCGGAGAGGTCATCGAACCGTAGGAACGCCGCCGTCCCGGCGGTTGGTCCGGCGGCGTCCCGCCGCCGTTTGGGCGTCGAGACGACGCCCGTCCAGCCGGCGAGGACGCCGCCGCTCCAACGAGTGTCATCGCACCGACCTCCGGCGCGCGTTGGCGATCAGCTCGAGCGTCTGCAGGAACACCCGCGAGATCAGGCGCGAGGGAAGGCCGATCGTGTGCGAGTTGATGATCCATCCGTCCGCGGCGGCGGCGTTGGTGGACAAGGGCGCGATCACCACCGGACCGGAGACGAGCTTTCCGCCGCGATCGATGATCGCCGCGTGCAGCTCAGGATCGTTCCAGAGCAGGAGGAAGTCGTCGCCGAACGCGGAGGCGTGCGGCATGACCGATTGCGCGATCGCCGGCGACGTTGCGATCGGCGCCGGCGCCGAGCCGAGGTTTCCGAAGGCGTCGACGGTGAACCAGCTCACCGTGGCGTTGAACGGCGCGCCGTTTTTCGCCGCCACCAGAAACGTGTCGCGGTTCCACGCCACCGACGTGATGTAGCCATAGGGGACTTGAAACGTGAGCGGTGTGACGACGTCGCCCTGGGAGATCAGCGCGCCGCGGACCTCGTTGCTGAAGTTCCAGACGAGCAGCGCGCCGTTCGGTCCGGCCGCGATCGCCGGATACGCGAGGAGCCCGCTCTGGTGGACGACGAAACGCGGCAATGGATTGCCGCCGGCCGGAACCCGGACAGCATAGAGGTTGGCCAGGTAGATTCTGGGACCGCTGAGATACGCGACGAGATAGGTCGTGCCATCCCAGCCCACGACAGGCGGGCTTTGCGTTTGAACCTCGTTGAGCAGAAGCGGCGTGGAATCGCGCAGCGTCCCGTCGTGTGCGACGCGTACGGCCTCGACGCGCATGTCGTTGCGCCAGACCACGAGCCAGTCGGTGCCGTTCGAGGCGACGCGCGGCGCGTGCGGATTGTTGGTCGTGCCGAGCCTGAGCGGCTGCGCGTCGAGAGACGCTCCGCCGGCGCCGAGGCGCATCGCGTAGACGGCGCGCACGCGCTGGCTGGTCTCGTATCCGAGCCATACCGCCAGCTTCACGCCATCTGTCGCCGCGGCGATGTCCGGCAGTTCCTGATGCCTCGGCGCGGCCGCAAGCGGGCGCGGCGTGGTATCGCCGAAGAAATTCTGCACGTAGAGATCGCCGCCCATCGTGTCGAACGCGTTGAAGCGGCGCAGGATCGAGACGATCCGCGTGGCGCTGGTCGCGGTGTCCGACATGATCGTCAGCGTCGGCGCCTCGACCACGAACGGCGGGAGCGCGGCTTCCTGTGCGCGTCGCGCGAGCTTCTGATTGTTGTCGCCGTAGATCAGCAGGTATCCGAATCCGTCGACGACGACGTTCTCGAGCCATTTGAACGGAACCGCGATCGTCTCGACGGCGCCAACCCCGACGACCGTGACGAGAACGTCGTTGAGCTCCTGCCCGCTGCTGGTGGACCAGGCGATCAAGAGGTCGTTGGCGCGCGCGGCGATGTGAAACTTCTCGACGAGCCGGTTCGCGGGCCCGAGATCGACCGGCGCGGAGACCTGCCCGCTCGCGTCGACGGTCACCAGCCTCGGGAGCATCGCGAAGTTGTCGTCGGTGCGCGCGGGGTAGGCGTAGTAGAACGTCCCGGCCAGCGCGCCGAGGTCGGCGTCGCGATCGGTTCCCGGAAGCGTGACGCCGGCGAGCAGACGTCCGTCGGGATCGATGATCCTGCCGCGCCAGTTGAAGCTGTCGAGCCACGTCACCAGGAACACGCTCCCGTTGAAGGCGAGATGCGTCTCGATGCCGCCGTAGAGCTCGCGGGTGGCGATCTCGAACGGCTCGCGCATCGTACCGTCGCGCTCGATGAAACGCCCGTTCACGGCGTGGGTCGTCTGCCAGACCGCGAGGTAGCGATCGGCGCCCCAGGCGATCTCGGGAAGCGTGGCGTCGGCGGCAGGGGCGACGACGAGCGGCGTCGTGTCGATCACGGCGCCGCTTGCATCGAGCCGCGCGCCGAGCACGCCGCTGCCGAAGTCGTCCCACACAGTGAAGAACGAGGAGCCGTCGGTGGCGATGTGCGCGTTGGCCTGATTGAACGCCGTGACGTCGGTCTGCTGTGCCGTGAGCTCGCGCTCCGCGCTGGTGCGGATCAGCGGGAACGCGGGGTTCGCCAGAAAGAGGAGCGCGATGAGAGCGAGCCGGCGCATCAGCGTACCGACCTCCGGCGCGCGTTCGCCACCAGCTCGAGCGTTTGCAGAAACACGCGGGTGATCAGGCGCGATGGATGGCCGATCGTGTGCGCGGTGAGGATCCATCCATCCACGGCGACCGCGCTGTTCACCGCCTCGCCGATCGTCACCGGACCGGAAATGATTTTTCCGTCGCGATCGATGATCGCGGCGTGCGGCTCGGGATCGTTCCAGAGCAGGAGGAAGTCCTCGCCGAACGCCGACACGTGCGCCATGCCGTTGCCGTACTTCGTCTCGATGGCCGTGTGCGAACGGACATTTCCGAAGGCGTCGACGGCCATCCAGCTCAATTCGGCTCCGAACGGCGTGCCGCCTCTCATGGCGACGAGAAACGCGTCTTTGTTCCAGGCGATGGAGCTCACATAGCCGTACGGCACGCTGAAGGTGAGCGGCGTGATCACATCGCTCGGCGAGAGCAGCGCGCCGTGGGTCTGATTACTGAAGTTCCAGACGATGAGCGCACCGTTCGGACCGGCGGCGATGACCGGATTCGGCACGGGCGGCTTTGGCTCGACGATGAACGCCGGCGAGGGATTGCCGGTTGCCGGAATACGGGCTGCGAAGAGCACAGAGATGACGAGTTTCACGCCGCCGCCCCACACGACGATGTAGCTCGTGCCGTCCCACGCGACGTCGAGGTCGGTCTGCGGACGCAGTCCGTCGAGCAGCAGTGGTGTCTCGTCGAGCAGCGTTCCATCGTGCGCGACGCGCTGCGCGTAGACGTTCAGGTCGGTGCGCCAGACGACCAGCCAGTCGGTGCCGTTCGAGGCCACGCGCGGCCGGTAAGGATTGGTTGTCGTGCCGAGGGCGATCGGCGGGCCGAGCGGCGCGCCGCTGCTGTCGAGCCGCATCGCGACGTTGACGCGCGTCCGTGCGGTGGTGTTGTATTCGAGCCAGACCGCGAGCTTCACGTCGCCCGCCGCAGCGAGATCGGGCCGCTCCTGATGCCTCGGCGCGGCCGCGAGCGGCCTCACCGCGGTCTCGCCGAAATTCTGCAGATAGAGATCGCCGCCCATCGTGTCGAACGCGTTGAAGCGGCGAAGGATCGAGACCGTGCGTGTGTTGTTTGTCACGGTGTCCGACATGATCGTGAGCGCCGGCGCCTCGACGTCGAACAGCGCCACCGCCGCCAGTCCCGCGCGGCGCGCCAGCTTCTGATCGTTGTCTCCGTAGACGAGCAGATAGCCGATCTGATCGACGACGATGTTCTCAAGCCACTTGAACGGAACCGCTATCGTCTCGACGGCACCCACACCGGCGACCGTGACGAGGACGTCGTTGAGCCCCTGCCCGCGGCTGGTCGACCATGCGATCAAGAGGTCGTTGGCGCGCGCCGCGATGTGAAACTTCTCGACGAGCACGTTTTCCGGTCCGATCTGGACCGGCGCCGACGTCGCGCCGCTCGCGTCGATCGTCGTCAGCTTCGGGAGAAACGCGGTGTTGGTCTCGTTGCGCGCGGCATAGGCGAAATAGAACCTTCCGGCGAGCACGCCAACGTCGGCATCGCGATCGAAGCCCGGCAGGCTGATGTCGGCGAGAGAGTTTCCGTCCGGATCGATGATCCTGCCGCGCCAGTTGAAGCTGTCGAGCCACGTCCCCAGGAACACGCTCCCGTTGAAGGCGAGGTGCGTCTCGATGCCGTTGAAGAGCTGGCGCGAGGTGATCTCGAACGGCTCGCGCATCGTGCCGTCGCGCTCGATGAAGCGCGCGCTCACGCCGTTCTTCGTCTGCCAGACCGCGAGCCAGCGATCGGTGCCCCAGGCGATCTCGGGAAGCGTGCCGTCGACGGCGATGACGAGCGGTGTGGTGTCAACGACAACGCCGTTCGGGTCGAGCCGCGCGCCGAGCACGCCGCTGCCGAGGTCTTCCCACACCGTGAGGAACGAGGAGCCGTCGGTGGCGATGTGCGCGTTGTTCTGATCGAACGCCGCAGCGTCGATCTGCCGCGCCGTGAGCTCGTGCTCCGCGCTGGTGCGAATCAGCGGGAACGCGGGGATCGCCAGAAGGAGGAGAAGGAAGAGGGCAATGGGGTACCGGGGAGCCATTGCCCTCTGGTACGCAAACCGGATGCGTTGTGTCGTGTTACTTCGCCGTCTTCCTGCAATCCAGCAGGCGCTGCAATTCGGTTCCTCCCGAATACGATCCTTTGATCTTGCCGATCGTGGCCAGGATGCCGGAGATGTCGCCGGTCGCGGCCGCCTTGCCGGCCTCGAATCCGGCCTTGACGATGTTGTAGCCGAGCTCGCCCGTCGCGGTGCAGACGATCTTGTCGGCCTGGTCGCGCTTGATCGGCGTCTCGAGGATCGAGCCGTCTTCGAGCTTCTCGACGGTGCACTTGATCGGGCCGCTGAAACGGTCGGAGATGCCCTGCACCGCGCCGCAGCCGAAGCGCATCATGTTGCCGGCGACGCGGTCGGTGCACGCGCGCTCGTGCGTCACCGGATAGAGCGTGCGCGTGTAATCCTTCGGACACGAATAGCAGTTGCCGTCGGGGTCCCAGAACTGTCCCGAGGGGCACTCCACCTTCATCACCGCGCCGGCGGCCTTGCCGTGATTCGTCGTGCGCGAGAAGCGCTCGGCGTAGTTCGAGCACGGCGGTTTGTTCGCGGCGGCGTTCATCGACTCGGCGAGCGTGCCGCCGGTGGGTGCCGTCTCCATCACGCTGTTGGCGAGGTCGGTGTAGCCGGCGGCGAGATCGCGCAGCATGGCGCAGGCGAAGCCGACCGCCGCGTCCTTGCTGCAGCGCGCGCCGATCGCGACCTTGTCCGTACCGGGGATGTCGATCTGCCCGAGGAGATTCTTGCACTGGCCCTGGAGATACGCGCCCCAGTAGCCGGCCAGCGAGGAGAGCCCGCCGGTGAACGGCGTCTCGCCCGCGCGCAGCTTCACGCACTGATTGGCCTTGAAGTCTTCGCGCAGTCCCGCATCGCATGACGGAAGGCGCTCGCTGATCTCGCACGGGCGCTGGCCTTCCTTGCCGCACACGCCGGTCTTCACGCACTTGTTGCGGATGCTGCTCAGCCCCGGCCCGCAGCCGATGAGCCCCGAGCCGCCGCCGATGAACTTGTATTCGCACGCGTAGCCGGTGTTCACCGGCGCGATGGTGCGATTGAATCCGGCGGGGCAGCTCCAGCACTCGCCGCCGTTGCGCGGATCCCACAACTTTCCTTCGCCGCACGGCGGACCGATCTTCGTTGCCGCCTTGAATTCGCCCGGAATGCCCTTCGCGCACTTCCGGTCGCTGTGCACGTGCTCGAAGATCTGCATCGAGTAACCGGAGGGGCAGCTGTGGCAGCGCCAGTCGTCGGCGTCCCAGAACTGGCCGCCGGGGCAGTCGGTGCCGAACCAGCCCGTCCCTTTGTCGTGCTCGTTCGCGCGCCGGAAGTCGGTCGACGACGCTTTCTCGCAGGCCTGGCCGGTATTGACCGCGAAGACCGTGCGGGCGTAGCCGGCCGGGCAGGTCCAGCACGTGCCGCCGCCGATGAGGTCGAAGAACTGGCCCGACGCGCACAACCCGCCCTGTTTGAACTCCAGCCTGGCATCGCTGAAGGCGCAGGGAACCTGGTTTTCCTTGCCGCAGTCCTTTTCCCACGCAAAGGTCGGGGCGGCGATGGCGATGAGGCATCCGAGGAGAAATCCAACGACACGACGAGATCTCATCTTGTCCTCCTGGCTATTCAATTGTTTTGGACCCGTGACCGTGCCTGCGAAGGGGGTCGGAGAAATTCTACTCCCGGCCGCCGCTCGATCCGCAAATCGAGCCGCTGGAGGCGTTGCGACGGAGGTGTGGCACGCCACGCGCTTGCGCTCGTGTAGAATCCGCCCCCGTTAAGGGAGACTGCATGAAACGGAACGTACTGGTTGCCATCACGTGCGCACTCGCGCTCGCATTCCTCGGATGCCCGCCGAAAAACGCGGAGACCCCCAACGCCACCACGACCGGCGGCGACGGCGAGATTCTCGTCGGCGAATACGGCTCGCTCACCGGAAACCAGGCGACGTTCGGAACGTCGACGCACAACGCGATCATGCTCGCCGTCGACGAGATCAACGGCGCGGGCGGCGTGAACGGCCGCAAGATCAAGGTGCAGACGGAAGACGATCAGTCGAAGGCCGAAGAAGCGGCGAACGCCGTGACCAAGCTGATCGCCCAGAACAACGTCGTCGCGGTTCTCGGCGAAGTCGCATCCTCGAGCTCGATCGCCGCGGCGCCGATCTGCCAGAACAACAAAATCCCGATGATCACGCCGTCGTCGACCAACCCCGCGGTCACGAAGAAGGGCGACTACATCTTCCGGATGTGCTTCCTCGACGACTACCAGGGCGCGTCGATGGCCCGCTACCTCAGGCAGACGCTCGGCATCAAGAACGTCGCGATCCTGATCGACAACAAGAGCGACTATTCGACCGGCCTCGCGAAGTACTTCGGCGACGCCTTTACCGCGATGGGCGGAACGATCGTCGGGACGCAGAGCTTCACCAGCGGCGACAGCGATTTCCGCGCGCAGCTCACCGCCATCCGCACCACCAAGCCGGAGCTCATCTACATCCCCGCGTACTACAACGACGTCGGCCAGATCGCCATTCAGGCCCGCGACCTCGGCATGAACATGCCCCTCGCGGGCGGCGACGGCTGGGAGTCGCCGAAGCTCATCGAGATCGGCGGCAAAGCGCTGGAAGGCTGCTTCTACTCGAACCATTACTTCTTCGGCGACACGAATCCGATCGTCCGCAACTTCGTCGAGAAATACAAACAGCGTTACAGCGCGACGCCCGATGCGCTCGCGGCGCTGGCCTATGACGCGGCCCGCGTGCTCGCGGACGCGATGAAGCGCGCCGGCGGCAAGACCGACGGTCCCACGCTGCGGGAGGCCATCGCGGCGACGAAGGGCTTCGCCGGCGTGACCGGCACGATCAACCTCGGTCCCGACCGCAACCCGGAGGGGAAGACGCTCGTGATCGTCGAAGTGAAGGGTGGAGAGCTGACCCTGAAGGCGAAGGTCGAGCCGGAAGGCGCTCCGGCGGCCACCGGAACGGCGACGACGACGACCACGGGCACGACGGGGACGCAGTAACGTAGAATCGCCGCCTTGCAAGAGCTTCTACAGAACCTGCTGAACGGGATTGCCGCGGGGTCGATCTATGCCCTGATCGCCCTCGGCTACACGATGGTGTACGGCATCCTGAAGCTGATCAACTTCGCCCACGGCGACGTATTCATGATCGGCTCCTTCGTCGGCTTCTACGCCGGCGGCTGGTTCTCGAAGCAATTGCACGGAGCGACCGGCGGCTCCAGCCCGGCCAGCGCCGCGGTCGTGTTGCTGCTCTCGATGATCGTCTGCGGCGCGCTCGGCTATCTCAACGAGCGCGTCGCCTACCGTCCGCTGCGCAACGCGCCGCGCATCGCCTCGCTCATCACCGCCATCGGTATCTCGTTTCTCCTCGAGTACGGCGGCCAGTTCGTGTTCGGTCCCGACCCGAAGTTCTTCCCGACGCTGATCGAGAAGCACCTCATCAACATCGGCGGCGTCGTGACCACGAACTACCAGCTGATCGTTCTCGGCGTGGCGATCGTGTTCATGGCCATCCTGCAGTACATCGTCTACGGCACGAAATTCGGGCGTGCCATGCGCGCGGTCTCGTTCAACTTCGAGACCGCGTCGCTGATGGGCATCCCGACCGACCGCGTGATCTCGACGACGTTCGTCATCGGCTCGATGCTCGCGGCCGTGGCCGGCATCCTCTTCGGCCTGGCATACCCGAAGATCGATCCGCTGATGGGCGTCATGCCCGGCCTGAAAGCCTTCGTCTCGGCCGTCCTCGGCGGCATCGGCAACGTTCCCGGCGCCGTCGTCGGCGGCCTGCTGATCGGCGTGATCGAAGCCTTCGTCGGCGGCTCGCGCTTCTCGAACTACCGCGACGCCATCGCCTTCGTGATCCTCATCGTGATCCTGCTGTTCCGTCCGAGCGGCCTGTTCGGGAAATACCAGCCGGAGAAAGTTTAGCGATGCCGCGTACCTGGTGGCTTCGCGATCTCTTCTTCCTCGCGCTGTTCATCGCCGTGCTCATCGGCGCGTGGTGGGCGATCGAGTATGCGGCGACGATCTGGCCGGTGATGCGGTACTACAACCGCATCCTGGTGATCATGGGCATCAACATCACGCTGGCGGTCTCGCTCAACATCATCAATGGCCACGCGGGCCAGTTCTCGCTCGGGCACGCGGGGTTCATGGCCGTCGGCGCGTACAGCGCGGCGTTTCTCACCGTCTACTACTTCGGTCCGTACGTCGAGAAGATGCCGGAAGGCAGCACGCAGCAGGTGGTCTGGCAGAACGTCCTCCTGGTCGTGGCCGTGCTCGCGGGCGCGCTGACGTCGGCGATCGCCGGCTACATCGTCGGGCTGCCGTCGCTGCGGCTGCGCGGCGATTACCTCGCCATCGTGACCCTCGGATTCGGCGAGATCATCCGCGTGATGATCCTCAACATCGACAAAATCGGTGCCGCGCGCGGGCTGACCGGCATTCCGCCCTGGAACAACTTCTTCTGGGTCTTCTTCTTCTGCGGCCTGACCATTCTGATCTCGCATCGTCTCGTGCAGTCGTCTGTCGGCCGTGCGTTCCTGGCCATCCGCGAAGACCAGATCGCCGCGGAGTCGATGGGCGTCGACACGACGCGTTACAAAGTGAAGGCTTTCATCATCGGCTCGTGCCTCGCCGGCGCCGCCGGCGCGCTCTTCGCGCACTACTCGCCGGCGTATCTCAACCCGACGATGTTCACGTTCATCCGCTCATTCGAGGTCGTGGCGATGGTGGTCCTCGGCGGACTGGGATCGATCTCCGGCTCGATCGTCGCGGCGATCATCCTCACCTTCCTTCCCGAGGGTCTGCGCGCGGTGAAGGACTACATGCCCGGCGGCCGCGATCCGCGCATGGTCATCTACTCGATCATGCTGATCGTGCTGATGCTCACGCGGCCGCAGGGGCTGTTCGGCCGCAAGGAGCTGTGGGAATTCCTGCCGCGGCGCAAGGACAAGATTCCGAAAGAGAAGCGCGACGAGGGCGGCGACCAGCTCGATCGCGATGCGGGACCCCCGGTAACCTGATCATGGCGAACGGAGCTCTTCTCGAGGCGCGCGACGTCACCATCCGCTTCGGCGGACTGACCGCCGTCTCCGATTTCAATCTCGCGATCCAGCCGCACGAGCTGGTCGGTCTCATCGGTCCGAACGGCGCCGGCAAGACCACGATCTTCAACATGCTCACCGGCGTGTACAAGCCGACCGAGGGCGAGATCCGCATCGGCGGCGTGGCGACGCGGGAGATGAAGCCGTACCAGATCACGTCGCTCGGCGTCGCGCGCACGTTCCAGAACATCCGCCTCTTCAAAGAGCTGACCGTGCTCGAGAACGTGAAGATCGGCGGGCATATCCACTACAAGTACTCCGGCACCTCGGCCGTGCTGCACACGAACCGCTTCCGCGCAGCAGAGGATCGGGCGGAGACGGAGGCCTATGCGCTGCTCGAGCTGTTCGGGCTGGATACGCGCGCGCACAACCTCGCGAAGAATCTGCCGTACGGCGATCAGCGCCGTCTCGAGATCGCACGCGCGCTCGCGGCGCGGCCGAAGCTGCTGCTGCTCGACGAGCCCGCCGCGGGACTGAACACCGGCGAGACGCTGCTTCTCATGGACAAGATCCACGAGATCCGCGACCGCTTCGATCTCGCCATCCTCCTCATCGAGCACAACATGGAACTGGTGATGGGCATTTGCGAGCGCATCATCGTGATCAATTTCGGCAAGACGATCGCCGAAGGAACGCCCGAGGCCGTGCGCGCGGACAAGTCGGTCATCGAGGCCTACCTCGGCGAGCCGGCGGAGGCGGCCGGGATATGAGCTCGCTGTTGTCGGTGCACGATCTCGAGGTCTCGTACGGCACGATTCCGGCGCTGAACGGCATCGACCTCGAGGTGCGCCAGGGCGAGATCGTCACGCTGATCGGCGCGAACGGCGCGGGCAAGACCACGACGCTGCGCACGATCTCGGGCCTCCTCAAGCCCCGCAAAGGCGAGGTGACGTTCAAAGGGCAGAACATCACCGGCGTGAAACCGCACGTGATCACCGCGCGCGGCATCTCGCACGTGCCGGAGGGACGCGGCATCTTCGCGAACCTCACCGTCGCCGACAACCTCGAGCTCGGCGCGTATCTGCGCAAGGACAAGATCGCGCAGTCAGAGTACGACCGCATCTTCTCGCTCTTCCCGGTGCTGAAAGAGCGCATCAAGCAGAACGCGGGGACGCTCTCGGGCGGCGAGCAGCAGATGCTCGCGATCTCGCGCGCGTTGATGGGCAAGCCGACCGTGCTGCTGCTCGACGAGCCGTCGCTCGGACTCGCGCCGCAGATGGTGCAGACGATCTTCCGCGTCATCCGCGAGATCAATGCCGAGGGGACGACGATCCTGCTCGTCGAACAGAACGCGCACATGGCCCTCGTCACCGCGCACCGCGGCTATGTCATGGAGACGGGGAAGATCGTGCTGACCGACGAGACCAAGGCGCTTCTCGCGAGCGATCGCGTGAAGAAGGCTTACCTCGGCGGATAGCGCTCAGGTGTGGGCGATGAACAGGTCGTTCGTCATTCGCTTCTTAGCGCCAGCGTCGGCTCGATTTCCGTCGCGCGCCGCGCGGGAACATAACACGCGGCCAGGCCGATCATGCAGAAGAGGGCGATGGCCGCGCTGAACGTGACCGGATCGGCCGGCGGCAGTCCGAAGAGCAGCGACCCGAGGACGCGGCTGGCCGCGGCGGCGAGGAGCGTGCCGGCGGCGATGCCGATGCCGACCAGGAGCATGCCGCGCCGCAGCACCATGCCCACGACGTCGCGGCGGTCGGCCCCGAGGGCGACGCGGATGCCGATCTCGCGCGTGCGGCTGGTGACCATGTACGCGGTCACGCCGTAGATACCCATCGCCGCGAGGAGGAGGCCGACGATGCCGAGGCCGCCCGACATCGACGCGGCGACGCGCTGCGGGACGAGGCCGAATTTCGTGAACTCGTCGAGCGTCTGCGCGGTCACGATCGGCAGATTCGAGTTCATCGACGCGACCAGCGCGCGGATCTCCGGCGCCAGCCGCTGGCCGTTCGTCGAGCGCGCCACGATGGTCACGCGCGGGATGTACTGCTGCTGCATCGGCACGTAGATGAACATCCGCGCCTCGTCGCCGAGGCTGCGGTACTTCGCGTCGCGCGCGACGCCGACGACCGTGAGCGGGCGCGTGCGGTCCTGCGTCAGCACTTTTCCGATCGCGTCCTGGTTCGGCCAGAGGCGCTTGGCCATCGTTTCGTTGACGATCGCGACGAAGGGCGCGTTCGCGCGGTCGCGGTCGTCGAAGTCGCGGCCGCGCAGGAGCGGCGTGCGCAGCGTGGCGAAGTAATCGGGCTCGACGACGTTCCAGTCGGCCGTGATGTCCTGCGGTCCGCCCGGCAGGTCCAGGCGACCCATCCCCAGACCGTTCATGCCCAGCGGCAGCGCCGCCGACAGCGTGGCGCTCTGCACGCCGCGGATGCCGCGCACGCGCGCGATCAGCTCGCGCGCGAAGACCGGGCCGGTGGTCTCGGTGTAGCCGCCGAGGGAAAGATCGAGCGACGCCAGCTCCACGTTGCGCGCGTCGAAGCCGGGATCGATGCGGTGCGCGCGCTGCAGCGCGCGGACGAAGAGTCCCGCGCCGACGACGAGGACGACGCTGAGCGCGATCTGCGCGATCACGAAGAGGTTGCGCAGCCGCTGCCGCTCCGGCGCCGATCCGGCGTCGGTCTTCAGCGCGCTGACGACGTCGCCTTTCGACGCGTTGAACGCCGGCACGAGCCCGCAGAGAAGCGCGGCGACGAGAGAGAGCGCGACGGTGAAGAGCATCACCCGCGCGTCGAGCGAGAGCGTGATGTCGATCGGAACGGGGAGCGCGGGGAGCAGCGAGAAGAGCAGGTTCGTCATCAGGCGGGCGAGGCCGATGCCGAGGATGCCGCCGGCGATGAAGAGGGTCGTGCTTTCGACGAGCATCTGCCGGATGAGTCTCCCGCGTCCCGCGCCGAGCGCGAGCCGCATGGCGATCTCGCGTCTCCGTGACGTCGCGCGTGCGAGCAGGACGCCGGCGACGTTCGCGCAGGCGATCGCCAGCACGAGCGCGGCCACGATCATCAGTCCGCCCAGAAAGGCCGCGATCGGCGCGCCGTTTCCCGGAACCGGCGAGAGCGCCGCGACGCGCAATCCGCGTCCGCGGTTCGCCTGCGGATACTCCCTCTCGAGCGCCTTGCCGAGCAACGCCAGCTCCGCCTGCGCGCGCTCGCGCGTCACGCCCGGCTTCAGACGCCCTCCCATCAGCAGCCACACCGACTCTCGGCTGGTGAGCATGCCCTCGCCCTGCCTCGGCGCCGCCTCGGCGACCATGCTCATCGGAACCCAGACGTCGGCCGAGAAGAGCGTCGTGCCGCGGAAGCCCTCGGGCGCGACGCCGATGACGGTGAACGGATGCCCGTTGATGAGGATCGGCTTACCGACGAGGTTCGCGTCGCGATGGAAACGCCGCGTCCAGAAGTGATGCGTGAGCACGACCACCGGCGCGGCGCCCGGCTCCTCGCGATCGTCGCGCGTGAAGAGACGGCCGAGCGCCGGCTGCACGCCGAGCGTCTCGAAGTAGTTGTTGGTGACCATGCTTCCGTAGATGCGCTCCGCGCCGTTCGCGCCGCCGAGGGACATCGGCGCGCCGTCGAAGCGAAAGGCGTAGACGCCGGTGAAGACCGTGTTGCGCGCGCGCACGTCGAGATAGTTCGGATACGAGTTGTTGTCGAACCCTTCGCCGTTCTGCGAGCGGCCGATGTCGACGATCCGATCGGGGTCCGCGATCGCCGCCGGCGCGCGCAGCAACATGCCGTTCGCGATCGTGAAGACGGTCGTGTTCGCGGCGATCCCGATCGCCAGCGACAGCGTCGCAGTCAGCGCGAAGAGAGGATTGCGAAGCAGCAGGCGGATGGAGAAGCGAAGGTCGTTCAGCAGCGTATCCATCGAATGGGGATACGCAGGGAGCGCGTCACCGGTTAACAGTCAATCGCCACAGCCGCACGCTCTTGTCCTCGCTGCTGGTGGCCAGCCACCTGCCGTCGGGGCTGAACGCGACGGAGCCGACGTCGGTGGTGTGGCCGGCCAGCTCCTGCTGCAGCGCGCCGTCGCGGACGCGCCAGAGGCGCACGGTCGCGCTGTTGCTGCCGCTCAGCCGGTCGCCGGCGATGCTCTCCCACAGCGTTCCGAGCCCGCCGCGCTCGCGGCCGCCGCTGGCGAGCCACTGGCCGTCGGGACTGAAGTCGACGCTGTAGACGTGGCTGAAGTCGCCCTTGATCGTGCGTAGCAGTGCGCCGTCGGCGACCCGCCAGAGACGCACGGCCGAGTCGTCGCCGCCGCTCGCGAGCAATTTGCCGTCGGGGCTGAACGTGATGCTGACGACGGCCTGATCGTGTCCCTTCAACGTGCGCAGCAGCGCGCCGTTATCGGCGCGCCACAGTTTGATCGAATGATCGAAGCTGCTGCTGGCGATGATGTTCCCGCTGATCGCGACCGACCAGACGTTGAGCGTATGTCCCGTGAGCGTGCGCAGCAACACGCCGTCGCGCGCACGCCAGACTCTGACGGTCTTGTCCTCGCCGCTGCTGGCGATGCGTTCCCCGTCGGGACTGAACGCGACGGACCAGACCGTCCCGGTGTGCCCGCGCAGCACGCGAGCTTTTCCACTCGCCATGCTCCAGACGTCGACATTCCCGTCGTATCCGCCGCTGGCAAGCCACTGCCCGTTCGGACTGAACGCGACCGACGTCGCCCCGCCCTGATGGACGACCGTGCGCAGCAGCCGCCGGTCCGCAACGCGCCACAGCCTGACATTGCCGGCGACATCGCTCGTCGCCAGCACCTGCGCATCGGGGCTGAACACGACCCGCCGCGGAACCGCGTCGAACTTGAACGTGTGGACAGGAGCGGCGCGCAGCGTCGCGGCGAGGACGAGAGAGAGGAGCATGTGGACCTGCGAATTAACGGGGTGGTCCTAACTTTGTTTCACGGCCGCCGTCCATAGGGGCAGAAAAGGAGATTTTTCGATGCGACGACTCCTCATCGCTCTTGCTCTCGTTTTGCTCGCCGCCGGCGCCCCTGCCGGGGATCGTGACCGCACTTATACGAACATCGGGGACGGCGACGAATGCACGAACCGCAGCTTCCGCTTCAACGGCCAGCGCGCGTTCGTGGCCGAGGAGACGATCGAGGCGGGGAACCTGCCGTCGTTGAAAGTTTCGGCGGAGAATTCGCCGGTGAAGGTCACCGGAGGCAACGCGCGCGGCTACACGATCACGGTCTGCAAGGCCGCGGAGCTGGCGGAAGACCTCGACGACATCCGCGTCACCGTTTCGGGCGGCGAGCTGCGTGCGACCGGTCCGTCGGGCAACGACTGGGCGGTCGCGTATCACATCTCCGCGCCGGATCATGCCGACGTCGACATCGAGTCGCGCAATGGTCCGGTCTCGTTCCGCGACCTGCGCGGCAACGTCACGGCCCGGCTGACGAACGGGCCGGTGTCTCTGGATGACGTCGACGGCGAGTTCGATGTCTCGACGAAGAATGGTCCGGTGAGCATCGACGGCGGCGCCGGCAACATCAAGCTGCGCGCGACGAACGGACCGCTCAGCGTGCGCCTCAGCGGCACGAGCTTCAACGGCACGCTGGACGCGGCGACGAGCAACGGACCGCTGACGGTGAAGGTGCCGCGCGCCTACGGCTCGGGCGTGGTGATCGAGGCGCGCGGACACGGCCCGATCTCCTGCCGCGCCGCCGAATGCACGAACGCGCGCGGCTGGTACGACGATGACGACGACCGCCCCCGCCGCTTCGAGTTCGGCCGCGGAGCGGAGACGGTGCACGTGTCGACGGTGAATGGGCCGCTGACGATTCGGGAGGAGTAGTGTGGAGCGGCGAGCTTTAGCCCGCCTAATGGGGTCGGCGGGCTAAAGCCCGCCGCTCCACAGGAACCACGCGATACACTACGCTCGTCTTGACGGTTCCTGCTGAGAACACGCGTCTTGCGCGCGGGCAGTTGCTCGTGGTGCTCGGCGTCGGGTTCGGGCTGGCGGTCACCATCGGCAATACGATCGGGGCGGGGATTCTGCGGACGCCCGGCGACATCGCCGCGCATCTGCAGACCTTCCCTCTCTTCATGCTCGCCTGGGTCGCCGGCGCGCTCTACGCGCTCCTCGGCGCGAACGCGCTCGCGGAGCTCGGGACGCTCGTGCCGCACTCCGGCGGCCAATACGTGTTCGTCCGCCACGGACTCGGCGACTACCCCGGCTTCGTCGTCGGCTGGAGCGACTGGATCTCGACGTGCGGCACGACCGCCGCCGTCGCGATCGTGGTCGGCGAATACACGGTCGATCTCTGGCCCGAGGCGCGGACGCAGCAGGTCGTCGCGCTCGCGGTCGTCGCGATACTCACCGTCGTGCAATGGCTCGGCGTGCGCGCCGGCGGCGCGGTACAGAACGTCACCAGCACGCTGAAGGCGCTCGCGCTGACGCTCTTCGTCATCGTCTGCTTCTGGTTCGGCACGCGCGTGCCGTGGGCGCCGACCGCGGCGTCGGCGGATCACGAGGGCTCGCTGCTGGTCGCGTTCATCCTGGCGCTGCAGTCGGTGATCTATACGTACGACGGCTGGTCCGCGGTCATCTACTTCTCGGAAGAAGTGAAAGACCACGCGAAGAACATTCCGCGGGCGATGCTGAGCAGCGTCGTGTCCATCGCCGCGATCTACCTGCTCGTCAATCTCGCGTTTCTGCGCGTGGTCTCGCTGCCGACGATCGCGGGGCACAAATTCGCCGCCGGGGCGGTGGTGGAGCATCTCTTCAGCGCGAACGGCCAGCTCGTGCTGCGGCTGCTGGTGATCGTCATGCTGCTGAGCGCGGTGAGCTCGAACGTGCTGATGGCGCCGCGGGTGCTGTACGCGATGGCGCGCGACGGCCTGTTCTGGCGCGGCGCGACGGAAGTGAATCGCGGCGGCACGCCGGACATCGCGCTGCTGTTCAGCAGTTTGCTGGCCGCGGCGTTCATCGCCACGGGGACGTTCGAGACCGTGATCGCGAAGCTGTCGTTCTTCTTCGTCGCGAACTACGCGCTCTCGTTCATCACCTTGTTCGTGCTGCGGCGGCGCGAGCCCGATGCGCCGCGTCCGTATCGCGCGTGGGGACATCCGATCACCACCGGCCTCGCCCTCGCGGCGTCGCTCACGTTTCTGGTCGGGGTGGTCCTGAGCGATCTCCTGAGCAGCGCCTGGGCGATCGGGCTTCTCTTTCTGTCGATTCCGGTGTATCTCCTGATCCGCAGAAAATGAGCTGGCAATTCGATCCGCGCCTCGCCCACGCGGCCACGCTTCCGTCGCGCTATTACTTCGATGCGGCGATCCTCGACGAAGAGAACCGCAACGTCTTCGCCCGCACGTGGCAGCTCGTGGGGCAGCTCGCGCAGGTGCGCGAGGCGGGGCAGTACTTCACGGCCACGATCGCGAACGAGCCGGTGCTGGTCGTCCGCGGCAACGACGGCGTGCTGCGCGCGATGTCGAACGTCTGCCGCCATCGCGCCGGCCCGGTCGCGAAAGGGGAGGGGAAGCGTCCCGTTCTCCAGTGCGGCTATCACGGCTGGACGTACTCGCTCGACGGCCGGCTCGCGGTCACGCCGGAGTTCGAGGACGTGCAGGACTTCGACCGCGCGTCGTGCGTGCTGCCGCAGTTCCGCGTTGAGGTGTGGAACGAGCTGGTGTTCGTGAATCTCGATCCCGGTGCCGAGTCGCTCACCGAGTTCCTCGGCGAGCTGCTGACGGACATGCCGCGCCACGACTACAGCGGCTTCCGCCTCGCGCACCGCAAGGCGTGGGAGGTCGGCTGCAACTGGAAGGTCTACGTCGACAACTACCTCGAGGGCTATCACATCCCGATCGTGCATCCGGGGTTGTTCCGCGAGATCGACTATCCGAATTACCGTACCGAGACGAAGAAGAGCTACTCGATCCAGTTCGCGCCGACTCGGCGTCCGGAACGGATTCGCACCACGGGCGGCGACGATCAGGTGCGCTACTTCTGGATCTTCCCGAACCTCATGCTCAACGTCTACCCGGACAATTTCTCGACGAACCTGATCCTGCCGCTGGGTCCGGGCCGCACGGTGACGCTGTTCGACTGGTTCTTCAGGGATCCCGACTCGGCGAAGCAGCAGATCGAGGAGACGGTCGCGTTCAGCGACGAGATCCAGATCGAAGACATCGAGATCTGCGAGAACGTGCAGCGCGGGCTGGCGTCGGCGACGTATGAGAGCGGGCGCTATTCAGTGAAGCGCGAGAACGGCGTGCATCACTTTCACGGCCTGTATTCGGAGCTGATGGCCAGGCCGGCAGAGTAAAAAGCTCTGCCCGCAGAGTAGAAAGCTTTGACGGCAGAGTAAAAAGCTCTGCCCGCAGAGTAAAAAGCTTTACCGACAGAGTAAAAAGCTTTACCGGCAAAGCAAAAAGCTTTACCGGCAGAGTAAAAAGCTCTGCCGACAGAGTAAAAAGCTTTATCGGCAGAGTAAAAAGCTTTGCCGGCAAAGCAAAAAGCTTTACCGGCAGAGTAAAAAGCTTTGCCGACAAAGCAAAAAGCTTTACAGACAGAGTAAAAAGCTTTGCCGGTGTTCCTCGCTCGGAAGCGAGCGAAGCCACTGATCGTGCAGGAGATGTGGCTTATCTGGCTGGAGCGGTGGCCCACGGCGGCCGCGAAACGAGCACGCGCCGATGAACTGCACACGTTTCGTCGTGCGCGCCGGGCAGATAGCCGGTGCTCATCAGGAACTCGCCCGTGATCTCGCCGCCGGTGAAGACGAACGTCTTCTTGAAGAGCTTCACCCATTCGTCCTTGCTGCGCGGGTGATGTGCGTCCAGCCACGCCGCGAATGAGCCGTGTGTCTTGCGCAGCGCGAGGATGCGCTTCGCGTTTTCGATCGCGGCCTCGATCTTGAGGCGGTTGCGGATGATGCCGGCGTCGTTCATGAGGCGCGCCCGGCGGCGGGCGTCGTAGCGTGCCACGCGCTCGATCGCGAAGTCATCGAAGGCCGCGCGGAAGGCGTCGCGCTTCTTGAGGATGGTCAGCCACGACAGGCCGGCCTGATTGATCTCGAGCACGAGCCGCTCGAAGAGACGGTCGTCGTCGCGGATCGGAAATCCGTACTCGCGATCGTGATACGGGCCATGAAACTCATGGCCCGGTGCGGCGTCGCAGTAGCTCATCTCAGTCCGGCTGCGCGCTGAGGCTCGCGCCGAGGTACGTGGAGTCGTTGGTCACGTTGTCGGTCAGCGTCGCGTAGGCGGCGACGAGGCCGCGGACCACTTCGACGTACACGATTGCGGCCGCCGGCTGGGCGATGCCGCGGGCGTTGAAGATGTCGTTGATCTGCGTGCCGCCGGCGAGCGGAAACGCCAGCGCGAACTGATCGAGCTCTTTGCCCGCGTCGTCGACGATGTGCACGCGCGCCTCGGCGGTCTGCGAGCCCGGATTCGGCGTGAGATCGACGAAGCCGACGTTCGTGCGGAAGCCGGAGCCGCCGACGATGCCGAGGATCTCCAGCTTCTCGCCGGGACCGGCGCTCTGGAAACCGTTCAGCGGCGGCACGAGGCAGCCGTAGGTGCCGCCGTTTTGGTCGACGTTGTAGGTGCGCGACGTGACGCGCACGCCGTCGGCGCCGAAGCCGTCCATGGAGCTGTAGCGCAGGCGCGCGACGCCGGTGTAGCCGAACAGCGTGAAGAGCGCGTCGGGAATCACGCGGGCCTCGCCGGGGAGCAGCGTGAACGGCCGGTTGGCCGACTCCGTCGAATCCCACTTCTTCGCCTGCAGCGTCACCGTGCGCGGGTGGCTGGAGGGGTTGAGCAGATAGAGATCGCTGCGGAACTTCGAGCCGTTCGCGCCGTCGAGATGGCCGATCGCGGGGATCGTGCGGACGACAGGCGCGGAGAGATCGGGCGGGAAGAACGTCGGGTCGTTGGTGCGGTTGTCCATCGCCACGACCGTGGCGATGAGCGAGCCGCGCAGCGGATGGATCTCGAGGCCGCCGGCGTCGCTGGCGATGAGGCCGAGCGAGCCGGCGAGGCCGTTCAGCTGCTGCGCGCTGTTCGCCGGCGCGCTGAGCGCGATGTCGTCCGCGCCGATGACTCCCGACAGGCCATGCGCCTGCAGCCGTCCCTCGGTGCCGCGTCCCGACGTGTCGGTGAGCAGCATGTTCGTGCGGAACGCGCTTCCGGGGAACGCGCCCGCGAACGTGAGCGGGAAGCGCGGACCGGCGGCGTTCATGGCGTCGATGGCCTGCATGCCGAAGCCGAACGAGCCTTCGCCGGAGCGCGTGTACGTGCGCGCCGTCGCCGTGACCGCGGACGTGGGCTCGAGGTAGAGCACGCCGCCGCCCTGCTCGAGACTGAAGAGAGACTTCATCACGTCTTTCACGACGCGGATCTCGTGCGCCGCGAGCGTCAGCGTCTTCTGATGGATCACCGCGGCCTGCACGTCGCCGCCGATCGGCGAGAAGCGGACGCTCACGTCCTGCGACTGCGCGAGCGGGTTGTGGATGACCACGTCGGTGAGCCAGAACGAGCCGAACGCGCCGCCCTGGCGCGCGACGCCGGGCAGCACGAGGCGCTGCTTGAGCGATGCGCGCACCACGCCCCACTCCTGCATCACGTCCGCGCCGCCGCCACCGCCGACGCTGCCGGTTGGGGGAGAGAGGAGGATGGCGCCCTGCGGCAGGCCGGAATCGAAGACGAACGGCGAGCCGCCGGCGATCGTGTCGACGTCGAGGTGCGTGAAGCCTTTCGTATCGGTCTCGTTCATGAACAGCTCGTCGTATCCGCGCGGCGCGGGCTCGCCCACGCGCCACACCGCGAGCGCGGGATCGAGAAAAATCCGCTCCTCGACCGCGCGCGGACGATGCACCTGGATCAACAACGTGTCGGCTTTGGTCAGGCCGGTGTGCAGCGCCTCGACCTGCGGGCCGGAGACGTCGCTCCACATCGTTTCTTTCCCGGCGGCGATCGTGTGGCGCAGCAGCGTGGTCGGCTTGCCGCTCTGCCGCTGGACCATCCACGCGCCGTTGTAGTCCGTCGTCGGGACGGCGAAGAACGTGCTCGAGAAAGGTACCGGCACCGGCGTCGCCGACCCCGGCTCGACGTCCGCGGTGCCGCCGGCGAGCGTCTTCTGTCCGTTGCGATAGAGCCAGAGGTAGCGATGCGGGCCGTAGGACGTCTGCACGTATGCGGAGCCGTCGGAGGTGATCCAGCCGTTCAACACGTAGCCGCCCGGCTGAGCGCCGATCGTTCGCAACCCGCCGCCGGCGTCGACGATCACGACGTTCTGCGCGTCGCCGATCAGAAACTGCCCGCCCTCGCGATCGCGGCCGAGCAGGCGGTAGCTGCTCGGCGCGAGCATCTTCGCGTTGCCGGCGTGATCGATGGCGAAGATGCCGTTGGTCGCGCCGATCACGAACGAGTTGAGACCGCCGACCAGCACGTTCGAGGTGAGCCCGTGCGAGTACGGCCCGCCGAAATCGGGGTCGAAGAGGTTGACGGCGATGTTTCCGTTCAGCCCCTGCACTCGGTTGAAGCTTTTCCCGCCGTCGAGGCTGAGGTAGTAAGACGCCTCGAAGGCCGGCGCGTACTCGTAGGTGGAGATGAGGATGTGCGGCGGCGCGTCTTTCGGCTCGTAGACGGCGGTGAAGTAGATGAAGCGGGAGTCGGTCCCGGCCGGGTAGATCACGCGCGGCTCTTCGAGGCCGCGCGCGTCGTACAGCACGACCTGCGATCCGAGCGCCGGCTGGCCGGGACTCGTCTCGACGAGCGTGAACCAGCGCCCGCCGCGGTGATGGTACGAGGACTGCGCCGTGCGATTCGTGTACGGCGCGTACGAGAGAACTCGCGCTGACGCGAACGGCGCCAGCGCGAGGACCATGAGCAGGAGCAGGAGCAGGCGGAGCCGGCCGATCATGTCCTGAAGAATAACTTATTTTGCCTTTGCGCCGAGATTTGCCGCGAGGTACGTCGTGTCGTTGGTGACGTTGTCGGTGAGCGTCGCGTACGCGGCGACGAGTCCGCTCTTCACTTCCACGCGGATGATCGCCGCCTCCGGCTGCGCGAGGCCGCGGCTGTTGAAGATGTCGTTGACCTGCGTGCCGCCGGCGATCGGGAACTCGACGTCGAACGCGTCGATCTCGGCGCCCTTCTGATCGAAGAGACGGATGCGCGCGGCCGCGGTCTTTCCGTCGTAGCGCTCGTTGAGATCGACGAGGCCGAGGTTCGTGCGCAGGCCGGAGTTACCAGTGATGCCGAGGATCTCCAGCGTGTCGCCGCCGGCGGCGCTTTGAAAGCTGTTCAGCGGCGGGACGAGGCAGCCGTACGTTCCGCCGTTCTCGGTTTCGACGTACGTGCGCGAGGTCACGCGCACGCCGGGGTCGCTGGCGGTGCCGGAGGAGAAGCGGACGCGCGCCAGGCCGCTCATGTCGAGCATCGTCTTCAGCGCGTCGCGGATGACCAGCGTCTGCCCCGCGCCGAGGTTATAGGTGAGGCGGCGCGGCGGGTCGTTCGTGTCGAGCTGCTTCACTTCGAGCATGATCGTGTTCGCGTGGCTCGACGGATTCATGAGAAAGAGATCGCTGCGGAACGCCGAGCCGAGCGCGCCGGTCACGTGTCCGATCACCGGAATCGTGCGCACCTCGGGCGCGGGGAGGTCGGGAGGAAACCAGGTCGGATCGTTGGTGCGGTTGTCGATCGCGACGAGCGCGGGGATCGCGGAGCCGCGCACCGGCTTGATCTCCAGGCCGCCTTCGCTGACGCCGAGGATCTCGAGGCTGGCGGAGAGCTCGTTCATCTGCAGCACGCCGTTTTGCGGCGCGCGGAACGTGACGCCGCTCGCGCCGATCAACCCGGTCGCGCCGTGCGCGATCAGCTCCGCATCCGTGCCGCGCCCGGAGGTGTCGGTGAGCAGCAGGTTGGTGCGGAAGCCGGGACCGGGAAACGCGGCGGAGTAGGTGGCCGGGAAACGCGGACTCAGCGCATTGTTGTAATCGATCGCCGGCATGGCGAAGCCGTAGGTGCCGGCGCCGGCGCGCGTATACGTGCGCGAGGTGGCGGTCACGCCGGCGTCGGGCTCGATGGTCAGCGAGCCGCCGCCGGAGTCGAGTCCGAACAGCGACTTCACGACGTCGCGCAGCACGCGGATCTCCTGCGCTTCGAGCGTGATCTTCGCCGTGCTGAACTGCGCCGCCTGCAGCTCGTCGCCGACGGCGATGAAATCGAGCTTCACCTTCTGCGGCTCGTCGAGCGGGTTGTGGACGATGACGTCGGTCTGCCACTGCGTGCCGAAGGCGCCGCGCTGCCGGGCGATGCCCGGAACCACGAGGCGTTGCCGGAACGAGGCGCGGACGATGCCCCACTCCTGGCCGACGTCGCCGCCGCCGGCGACGAGGTGCGCGACCGGCGAGGCGATGACCGCATACGACGGCGTGACGCCGGAGTCGAAGACGAACGGCGAGCCGTCGCCGATCGTGTCGGCGTCGAGGTGCACGAATCCCTTGGTCTGCATCTCGACGAGAAACAGCTCGTCGTAAACGGCGGGCGGCGGCTCGCCCACGTGCCATATCGCCAGCGCCGGATCGAGGAACGAGCGCTCTTTCTGCGCGCGTGGGCGATGCACCTGGATCAGCAGCAGGTCGGGATCCGATCCGGTATGCAGCGCCTCGACCTCCGGGCCGCTCGCGTCGCTCCACATCACCTCCGTACCGCTGCCCGGCAGATGCCGCGAGAGTCGCGTCGGCTTGGCCGGCTGGCGCTGAATCATCCACGCGCCGTCGTAGTGCGTGGTCGGTACCGCGAAGAACGACAGGTCGTTCGCGTAGGGGAGACTGGGAATGGAGACGGCGGTGTACGGGCGTGCGATCTCGTCACGCCGTCCGTTCTGAAAAAAGTAGAGCACGCGTCCGCCCGACGTCAGCGCCTGCACGTAGGCGGAGCCGCCCGGGGTGATCCATCCGGTGGCGTTCCCCGGCGCGATCTCGCCGAGCGACACCGGAATCGGCGACTGCGTGTCGATCATCCCGATCGTGTTGCCGCCCGTGCGGACGATGAAGCGTGAGCTGTCTTCATTGCGTCCGACGAGCAGCGATCCAAAGAGGCCCTTAGGCCCGTATAGCAGCTTCGCGGTTCCTTCCGCCGTGATGGCATAGACCTTCCCGTACGTCCCGATCACGAATGGGTAAGGACCGCCGACGTAGACCTGCGGCGCGAGACCGCGCGAGTACGGGCCGCCGTAGTCGACCTCGTACTGATACTGCTCGACGGACTGGCGGTCCAGCGCGTTGATGCGCTTCCACGTGGCGCCGGCGTTGCTGCTGATGAACCAGGCGTTGCCGGGCAGTCCTTCGCTGGTGAACGCTCCGATGAGAATCGTCAGCGCGACGCCGCCGTCGGGTGCGGGGCGCTCATCGAGCGCGACCAGGGAGATCGAACGAGCCTCGCCCGGGCCGCCCGGATAGATCACCCGCGGCTCTTCGCGTCCGAGCGTGTCGTACAACACGACCTGGCCGCTGGAGATCGGATGCCGGCCGGGCAGCGCCTCGACGAGCGCAAAGTACCGGCTGTTGCGGTGGTTGATCGACGGCAGAGAGAGGTTGCTGGAGTACGGCGCGTACGAGAGCACGCGTCCTAAAACGGGGATGGTCAGGCAGAGAACGGACAGCAGGGCAACGAGGATCCGGCGTTTCATGGATGGGGGACCTCCTTGTTGCCAATAAATATATGCCGATATCACATAAACCACAACCACCAATTTAAATAACTTGGGGATGTAGCGTGTGGACTGCGGCAGCGATGCTGCCGCTTTGAAAGCGGCGAGCGCGGTCGCCGCAGTCCAAAAGCGGACGTTGTTATTGTGTGTGACGCAACTGCTCGCGCGCGGCGCGGAAGCCCGACGCGATCGCGCCGGAGACCGTCCCGGTCTCGTCGCCGCTCGTGGCCTCGCCGGCGAAATAGAGCGTCTGCCGCAGCGGGCGCGCGAGCTCCCTGTGCGCGCCGGAGCCGCCGATGCCCGCGTACGAATACGCCGAGCGGCTGAAGGGATCGCTCTGCCAGTCGTGCGTCCAGGTGCCGGCCAGCAGCGCGTCGAGGCGGCGGCGCGGGACGCCGAACGCGCGCGACATCGCGTCGAGCGCGCGGTCGATCATCGCCGGGCGCTCGGCGAGCAAAGCATCAGCACAATGTCCGCCCGCCCAGCCGGTGAGAATCGGCGAGCGGATCGGCGCCGCCGTCCACCACGTCGGCATGAAGCGGTCATCGGTGTGCACGAAGTTCACGTCGTCTTTTTCCCAGAAGTGCTCGCGGAACCGGAAGGCGATCTTCACGACGTGCCCGGCCTCGAGCTTCGCGATCGCGCGCTCCTTGTCATTCAGCGGCGGATCGAAGGCGACCGCTCCGGCCTTCCACACGCCGATCGGCAGCGTGATGATTGCCGCTGCCGCGGTCACGCGCTCTTCGGCATCCGTGCTCGCGGAGCGGCAGTCGATCGCGACCGAGCCCTTCGACCACTGCACATGTGTCGCGACAGTGCCGAAGCGCTCCTCGACGTGTTCGGGATCGAGTCCCGCGCGCAGCCAGGCGATGATCGCGTCGTAGCCGCCGGCGAGCCGGAACTGCTTGTTCTCGCTCTGCTCGCCGTCCGCGGTTTTCAGCGCGAGAGCGCTCATGCGGTCGGCGTGCGCGGCGTGGTAGCCCTCGACGAACATCCGAGTGAGCTCACGCAGCCGAGGCGGGATGCCGCGCTGCGCCCGCAGAAAATCGGAGAACGAGATGTCGCGTTTCAGCGCGCCGATGCGCGCGCGCACGCGGTCGATCTGCCCCCAGAAGTCGCGGATCTCGGTGAAGTTTCCGTTGCGCGACCAGAGGTGATCGTCGGGCAGCTCGCATACCGCCAGCGCCGCGGCGTCGGCGATCGCGAATGTCGCCGGGGCTTCGCCGTGCAGGAACTCGGCGCCGAGCTCGATCGGTAACGGGAGATCGGGAACGTGGATGGTGGAGACGCGGCCGCCGGCGCGGGTGCGCGCCTCGATGAGACAGACTTTCCTGCGCGCGCCCGAGAGCGCGCGCGCCGCCGCGAGCCCCGCCGCGCCCGCGCCGATGACGGCGACGTCGAACTTCACGCCGTCAGACTTCGCCGACGATCTCGCGCCACGGCAGCTGACGGACGAGCATCACCTTCTCGTCGATCTGTGCCTGAGTCGCCTTCTCGCCGAGGACGCGCCGAAGGTAGTCGACCTCCGACGAGACCAGCTTGTTGTGTTTCGGCAGGAGGCGGATGGCGGCGCTTTGAAGGTTGCGTTCGGAGACGGAGATGAGCTTCGGCGTTCTCTTGATGACCTTCTCGTCCATACAAAACGGCAACGAACTTCGCTGCCGAAATCATCCTAACGTTGAGCTTACCGTTTTCGTGTGGTACGCGTCACACGTGCAGGTATCGAGTCGCGGAAGCCGAAGGAGTCCTGCACGAAGTTCCGCCGCGCGGGAAGGCATCCGCAGAGAGCGCAGCGCACGCCGTCGATGTGCGCGGCGCGCGAATGGCCGCAGAGCTCGCAACGCTTCGGCGTTTTCTCCATCATCGTCTCCGTAAAGATCATGATTCATGCCGTCTCCGGGCCCGCGTTTGCCTAACGGACGTAGAATCGGGAGCGACGTGCACGAGGTGCTGATCAATCCGCCCTCATCCGCGTTCGGAAACGCGAACGCGATCCTCAACGCGCGCGCGGCGCGGCATCACGAGAGCCGCTTTACTGGTCCGCTCTCGGTGAAGGCGGTCATCGATGGGCGCGCGACGTGGGAAACCGCGGAGGGACGGTTCGAGATGATGCCGGGAGCGGTGCTCCTCCTCAACGACGGCGAGGAGTACACGGTCTCGGTCGATGCTCTCCAGCCGGTAGAGACGTTCTGTTTCTTCTTCGAGCGCGGATTCGTGGAGGATGCGTTCCGCGCGACCACCAGCGCGAGCGCGGAGCTGCTCGACTCCGACCGCATGGAGCGCGTGGTGTTTCATGAGCGGCTGCATTTTGATGTGGAGCTGGTGGATGAGCTCTCGAGATCGCGTGAGAGCGGTGGCTACAACCTCGCCCTCGCTCTCGTCCGCAAGCATGGCGACATGAAGACGCGCATCGCCGGCCTGCCGCCGCTGCGCGCGGCCACGCGCGAGGAGCTCGCGAGGCGCGTCGGCATCGCTACGTCGTATCTCCACGCGAACAGCACCCGCGGCGTGACGCTGCGCGAGGCGGCGCACGCGGCCTGTCTGTCGCCGTTTCACTTTCATCGCCTCTTCACGCAGTTCCACGGCATCACGCCGCATCGCTATCTCACGCGGCTCCGCCTCGAGCGCGCCCGCGCGCTGCTCCGCGCATCCGGCGCGAACGTGCTCGACGTCGCCCTCGAATGCGGCTTCGAGTCCCACGGCACGTTCGCAACGCTCTACAAGCGCACCTTCGGCGTCACGCCGGGCGCCGAAAAAAAGCAAGATCGAAGAAACGCGCAGTCATCCCGCGGCACTACGATGCAGTCATGAGCGAACTGACGGATGCCATCAAAGCCGGCGACGCGGCGCGCGTTGCATCGCTGATCGAAAGCGATCCCACGCTTCTGCAATCGACCGAGAACAACGTCACGCCGATCCTCCTCGCGATCTATCACGGCAAGGAGGAGATCGCGCGGCTCCTCGCCGATCGCGGCGCGCCGGTCTCTTTCGGCGAGGCCGCCGCCCTCGGCGACACGAAGCGCGTGCAGTCGATGCTCGCCGCCGATCCGCGGCTGCTGCAATCGCGGACCGCCGACGGCTATCCCGCCGCGGGACTGGCGATCTTCTTCCGCCACCCCGAGCTCGCGCGCTGGCTCTTCGAGCAGGGAGCGGACGTGAACGCCGCCGCCGATAACGCGCAACGCGTGGCACCCGCGCACGCCGCGGCCGCGGTCTGCGATCGCGAGACCATGCAGCTTCTGCTCGAGCGCGGCGCCGATCCGAACGCGAAGCAGCAGCTGGACTACACGCCGCTGCACGGCGTGGCGAGCCGCGGCGACGTCGAGATGGCGAAGCTGCTCCTGAAGCATGGCGCGCAGCGCGATGCCAGGGCCAGCGACGGAATGACGCCCTGCGATGTCGCGCGGAAGTACGGAAAGGTAGAATTCGCGGAGTGGCTCGACTCTCTACCCTGATCCTCGTCCTCCTCGTCATCCTCGCTGCGCCACTCGATGCGGCGGTCACCGGCCACCTCATGGACGAAGACGGCAAGCCGATCAAGGGCGCGCGCGTCCGCGTGCGCGCCCTCGAGACCTCAGAGCAATTCAACGACCGCGTGCTCTCGAAGGATCCATTCCCGGTGTGGCTCGACACGGTCGAGACGAACGAGAGCGGCGCGTTTCGCGCCGACGCGAAGTCGAACGCCGTCGTGGAGATGATGATCGACGCGCCGGGGCGGCAGTTCGCGAGCTTCGATGTGGTCGACGGCGAGGAGGCGGCGGGGTTCATCCTGCGCAAGGCGGCTCCGCGGAAAGGACGCGTGACCGCCGGCGGCAAGGGCGTCGCCGGCGCGGTGGTGATCCTCGGCCGCTCGTACGTCGCGCGCACGGACGCCGAGGGCTATTACGACGCGTTCGAGCCTGGCGTATGGCTCGAGCGCGTCCTGGTGATTCATCCCGACTATGCGATTGGCGAGCGCTCGTTTCGCGAGCGAAAAGCCGGCGAGGCACCCTCGCTCGACGTCACGCTGACCGCCGGCTACGCCGTTCGCGGAAGCGTGGTCGATTCCGCGGGGCGGGGCGTCGCCGGCGCCATCGTGCGCGCCGGAACCGCGGCGGTCGCGCGCAGCGGCGAAGACGGCTCGTTCGAGATTCCGCACGCCGCGATCCAGCGCCCGCCGCTCGTCGCGCGCGAAGGCAATCGCGCCGGCTCGCTCGCCACCGATCAGCAGAAACCGCCGTACGTCATCCAGCTGCGCCCCGGCGCGACGATCACGGGCATGGTCCGCAGCATCAAGGACGAGGCGCCGGTCGCCGCCGCGCGCGTCTACGCGCGCGCGGATTTCGATCAAAACTGGTCGCCGTACGCGATCACCGATGCGAAGGGGAACTTCACGCTCACCGGCGTCGAAAGCGGCGCGCGCCGCGTCATCGCCGCGCATCCGGCTTACTTCGGCTCGTCACCCGAAATGCGCGTCGGGGAGGGCGAGCGCCTGAACACGATCGTCGTCGTGACGCCGTACGCGCGGATGCTGGGAAAGATCATCGACGAGGAAAAGAAGCCGGTCGGCGGTGCGCGGTTCACGATGATGGGCAGCAGCGCGGGCACCGGTCCCACGGCTTCGGCGCCGGACGGCTCGTTCGCGCTTCGACTCCCGCCGGCGACGCGCGGGATGACGCTGAGCGCCGGCAAGAACGGCTTCGCGCCCGGCCTGTTCGGTCCGTACATGCTCGAGCCGGGCGAGACCAGGAGCGGCGTCGTGTTGCAGATCACGCGCGGCATCCGCTTCGAGATTCGACTCACCGATCGCGACGGAGCGCCAATCGCCAACGAGCTCGTCAGCGTCACACGCACCAGTGAGTCCATGCCGCGCTCGATGCGGATCTCGATCTCCTGCGGCGATGCCGAATGCCGGACCGACAAGAACGGGAGCGTCAGCGTCAGCATCGCCGAGGGGGCGTATGACATCGGCGCGGGCGGCGACACCACAGTGCGGCGCGAGCTGCGCAACCAGCAGGTCTCGGCGCGTGTCTCGCCGATGACGCTCGTGCTCGAGCGGGGCGCGGTCGTGGAAGGTCGGGTGGTCTGGTCCGACGGATCGCCTGCGGCCGTCAACGGCACCGTCAACACTCTGATGACCCCGCCGGCCACCGCGGCGATCACCGGCGGAGCGTTCGTGCTCCGCAATCTGCCGCCCGGGAAGAACCTGATCGCGGCGGACAGCGGCCCGCCGTCGTACATCCGCAGCGAGCAGGTCGAGGTCGACGCGCCGGCGAAAGGCGTGGTCCTGACGCTCATGCGGGGAGGCCGCATCGAAGGACGCGTCGCCGAACGCGACACGAACAGGGCCGTGCGCGACTTCACGCTGTTCCTCGAGCCGCCCCCGGGCTCGCGCAACCAGATGTATCCGCCGAAGACTCTCCGCACCGAAGACGGCCGCTTCGCGCTCGAAGACGTGCCCCCCGGTGTGTACGACCTGCGCGTGCAGGCGTCGGGGTTCATCCGCACGAATGCGACGTCGGTGACGGTCGACGAGGCGAAGACCGCGACGGCGAGCGTGCAGCTGGAGCGCGGGGCGACGGTGGTCGGACGGGTGACGTCGCAGGGACGGCCGCTGCCGGACGTGATGGTGTCGCTCGCGTTCAATCGCGAGGACGGGACATCGATGACGATGAACCGGCCGCAGACCACCGACGCGAACGGTGAGTTCACGATGGATGGATTGCCCGCGGGCACGCATCGCTTCGACGTGCGCAGCGTCAGCGCCGGGTATGTGCCGAAGACCGTCTCGGCGACGGTGACGCCGCCGAACGAGACCCGCATCGACGTGGAGCTGGAGCGCGGCCGCGAGCTGCGGGGACGCGTGGTCGACTCGTCGGGACGGCCGCTCGCGCAGGCGGAGGTGTCGCCGCGCGGCGGACCGGTCAGCGTCTATACGCTCGTCACGACCGATGACGAGGGAGCGTTCAAGCTCTCCGGACTCGCCGACGCGCGGTACACCATCTCGGCGCGCAAGGACGACTACGTCGAGGGAACCATCGAGGTGAACCCGGCCTCGGCCGGTGACGTCACCATCACGCTCAATCGCGGCGGCACGATCCACGGCCGCGTCCTCGGCCTCAGCGCCACCGATCTCGGGTTCGTCGAGGTCCGCGGCTTCTCCTCGCGCGCGCGGACGCAACCCGACGCCGCGGGCGCGTTCACGCTCAACGGCGTCGCCGACGGCGACACCATGATCGTGGCGATGCTCTCGCGTCCGCGCCACCGCGAGGTGCGCGCGCGGGTGACGGTCATCAACGGCTCGGCGCCGCCGGTCGATCTCGACTTCAATGCCGGGATCGCCGTGCGCGGCAAAGTCACCCAGGAGGGGAAGCCGGTGCGGGGCAGCATCAGCTTCAATCCGATGAAACGGGATTCGAGCTCGAGCCCGTGGATGGGATCGAGCGAGATCGGCCCCGACGGCAGCTACGAAGTGCGCCTTGCCGCGTCCGGCGAATATGGGGTGACGGTCAATCGCGTCAACGCGCGCGGGATGGTGAACGTGCCGCGCGTGAACGTGGCCGGCGACATGGTGCACGACATCGAGTTGCGGGGCGCGACGCTCTCCGGACGGGTGCTCGACGCCGCGACGGGCGAACTGATACCGAATGCGATCGTGACGCTCCTGCCCGGCAGCGACGCGCCGGCGCGCGGCGGGCGGTTCACACTCGACCTGCTCGCCGACGGCGACTATCGCATCCGGGCGCAGGCGCGCGGTTACGCTCCGCTGCTGCGCGCGTTCAGCGTCGCGAATGGAGTGCCGCCTGCTGAAATGGACCTGGCACTGAGCCGCGGTGTGGAGGCGCTGTTCCGCGTCACCGATGCGTTGAGCGGAGAGCTGGTCGACGCGAGATACGTGACGGTGATGGACGCGGCGAAGGCTCCGCTCTTCATGGGCGAGACGCCGCCGGACGCCGCCGGGATGCGGCGGATCATGCTGCAGCCGGGGACGTACCAGATGACGGTCCTGGCCCAGGACTACGCGTCGAAGCAGGTCACGCTGACGGTGCCGGGGCCGCCGATGGACGTGCGGCTCGATCGTACGAAACGCTGACGTCAGGAAACGATCCGCGGGCGAAGAAGACGTGCTCCGCCAGCGCGCGCAGCGGCGGCGTGCGCAGCATCGCGAACGCGAGCTCGGTCAGCGGACGCGATTGCATCGCCCGGATCGCGCGCCGCATCCAGCGCCGCGCCACGAAGCGGGCCTGAAACGGCGCGCCTGAGTACTGCCGCAGCTTGCGCGCGTCTCCGCTCTCGAAATACGAGCCGATGACCTCCGCCGCGAACGCTGACAGCCGCATCGCGCCGTCGAGACCGCCCGCGGTCAGCGGTGAGACCGCGCCGGCGGCGTCGCCGATGAGGAGGCCGCGCTCGTTGGCGATGTTGCGCAGGACGCCGTTGACGGGAATCCATCCGCCGCGCCGCTCGATCGGGCGGCCGATGTTGAACGGAAGCGTGCGGCGAAGCGTCTGCAGCGCGCGCGCGGGATCCCAGCCGTCGCGATATCCGGCCACGCCGAGGTGCGCCTCCTCGCCGTCGTTCGCGAGCCAGCCGATGTAGCCGGGCGCGAGCTTCGGATCGAGAAAGCAGTGCAGGACGCGCTCGCGCGACACCGGCGGCACGATCTCCTCGAGGCCGAGCAGCAGCTCGCGGTTGCGATCGAGCCCGAGCTGCGGGGCGATCGTCGAGCGTGCGCCGTCCGCGCCGACGATGAAGCGGGCGCCGACGTGGCCGCGGCTGGTCAGCACGCAGTGATCGTCGATGTCGAGGACGCGCGTATCGGGCATCCAGGCCACGCCGGCGCGCGTGCATTCCTCGAGGAGATAGAGATAGAGCCAGGCCATCCGCCCGACGCGAAACTCGTCGCGCTTCGCGCGCAACGCCAGCGTGCGGAAGGCAGGGGAGTAGAGCACGACGTCGCGGATCGGCGGTCCGAGCTGTTCTTCGGGCAGCGGAAAGTCCTCCCACGTCTTGCGGACGAAGATCCCGGTGGTCTGGACCGGGGAGGAGACGGAGGCCTTGCGATCGATGAGCACGACGCGCAGCCCGCGCGATCCGAGCAGGCGCGCGCACTGCAGCCCCGCGAGCCCGGCGCCGATGATGGCGATGTCGTATGTCATGGCGAGGACTTTAATACGCAAAGTTCTCGCCAGCAATGGGATTCCTTGGCCCGAGGGGAAGCGCTTACTCGTGTTTCGAGAAGATCAGAGTCGCATTCGTCCCGCCGAAGCCGAACGAGTTCGACAGCACGTGCGTGATCTGTTTCTCGCGGGCCTGGTTGGGCACGTAGTCGAGGTCGCACTCGGGATCGGGATTCTCGTAGTTGATCGTCGGGGGGATGATGTTGTGCTTCACGACCATCGCCGCGATCGCCGACTCGAGACCGCCCGCGGCGCCGAGGAGGTGGCCGGTCATCGACTTCGTCGAGCTCACGGCAACCTTGTAGGCTTCGTCGCCGAAGACGCGCTTGATGGCGATGGTCTCGGTCTTGTCGCCGACCGGCGTCGACGTTCCGTGCGCGTTGATGTAGTCGATGTCGGCCGGCTTCAGCCCGGCATCCTTCAGCGCGCGCGTCATCACGCGCATCATCCCGTCGCCGTCTTCCGAGGGGGAGGTGATGTGGAACGCGTCGCTGGACATGCCGTAGCCGGTGATCTCGCAGTAGATGTGCGCGCCGCGGGCGAGCGCGTGCTCGCGCTCCTCGATGATCAGCACGCCCGCGCCCTCGCCCATCACGAAGCCGTCGCGCTCCGCGTCCCAGGGGCGCGACGCGCGCTCCGGCTCGTCGTTGCGCGTCGACAGCGCGCGCATCGCCGAGAAGCCGCCGACCGCGAGTGCGGTGATCACGGCCTCGCTGCCGCCCGCGAACATCACGTCGGCGTCGTCGCGCTGGATGACCTTGTACGCGTCGCCGATCGCATGCGCGCCGGTCGCGCACGCGGTTGCCGGCGCCGAGCTCGGACCCTTGCAGCCGAAGCGGATCGAGATGTGGCCGGCGGCGAGGTTGACGATCAGGCCGGGGATGAAGAACGGCGAGATGCGCGACGGACCGCGCTCGAGCAACTTCTTGTGCATCTCCTCGATCAGCGGCAGTCCGCCGATGCCCGAGCCGATGATCACCCCGACGCGGTCGGGATCGTTCCGCGTGCGGTCGAACTTCGCGTCATCGACCGCCATCTGCGCCGCGGCGATGGCGTAGTGGATGAAAGTGTCGGACTTCTTGACCTCTTTCTTCTCGATCCAGGCCTCGGGCTCGAAGCCGCGCACCTCGCCGGCGATCTGACACGGATATTCGGTGGCGTCGAACTTCGTGATCCGTCCGACGCCCGAGCGGCCTTCGAGCAATCCCTTCCACGTCGGGTCGTTTCCGACGCCGAGCGGCGAGATCATGCCGAGACCCGTCACCACTACACGACGTTTCGTCATAAAGAAAAAAAGTGCTGCGTGCGCAGCACCCAGCACTCAGCACGCGCTGAAAGCGCGGTGGCCTACTGCGCCTTGGCGCGCTTGTCGATGTACTCGACGGCGTCGCGCACCTTGCGGATCTTCTCCGCCTCGTCGTCGGAGATCTCGACGCCGAACTCCTCTTCGAACGCCATGATCAGCTCGACGGTGTCGAGCGAATCCGCTCCGAGGTCCTCAACGAACGACGCGTCCGGGGTGACCTCCTCGGCATCGACCCCGAGCTGCTCGACGATGATGGACTTGACCCTATCCTCTACGGACATCGCTACCCTCCTCGTGTTCCCAAAGCAAGGAAAATGCAGGTGGCGTTTTAGCACACGACGCGAGAAGGTTGCCAGTGGCGATATAGTTCGCGGTCGCTTGAGCAAACGCATTTTCTCCTACGAAGAAGCGCTGGCCCTGATGCCGCGCGTGCAAAGCGCCACCGAGGCGGCCGTGGAGCGCATCAACGAGCTGCCTGATGACGATGACGAGGCGCAGCAGCAGGTGGTCATGGACTGGGCCGAATCCGTCCTCGACCTCGGCGTCGAAGTGAAAGGCGTCTGGCTCGTCGACTTCGACACCGGCGGCGGCTATTACTGCTGGCGCTATCCCGAGCCGGCGCTCGAATACTTTCACGGATACGAGGAAGGATTCGGCGGCCGGGTCAAACTCAACTGATGCTTCGCGCCGTCGCCTTCGACCTCTGGGAAACGCTGATCACCGACACGCCCGACGTGTCGCGCCGGCAGGAGCGCCTGCGCATGTCGCGGCTCGAGGAGATCCTCGGCGCACGCGGACATGCCGCGCTGGCCGATCGCATCGAGCGCGCGTATCGCGCGCTCTGGCATCGCTGCCAGGAGCTGTACTGGTCCGAGGATCGCGACGTGCCGTGCCGGCGCCAGATCGAGCACTTCCTCGAAGAGCTCGAGCTGCGGATCGACGATGAGGCCACGCTGGCGGAGCTCGAGCACGCGTACGCGATCGCCGCGGTCGAGATTCCGCCGCATGTCGTGGACGGCGCGCTGGAGACGCTGGCCGGCCTGAAATCGCGCGGCCTCGGCGTGGGTCTCATCAGCAATACCGGCCGCACGCCCGGCTATGCGCTGCGCGAGATCCTGCAGCGCCTCGGGCTCGCGCAGTCGATCGACGTGATGGTCTTCTCGAATGAACACGGCTACTGCAAGCCGCAGATGTCCATCTTCGAAGAGCTGCGCCGCGGCCTGGGCGTCGCGTACGAAGAGATGATGTTCGTCGGCGACAACCTCTACGCCGACGTGCACGGCGCGCAGCGCCTGGGCATGCGCGGCGTGCACTTCCAGCCGCAGGTTCGCGGAACCGCGGTCGCGCCGCCCGTGGCGCATGGACTGGAGATCGTGCCCGACGAAGTCGTGACGTCTTTGTCAGAGGTTCTGGCTCTAGTCGCCCGTAGCATCGATATTGCTATTCTTCCGACCCGATGACCGCCGTCCGTGCGCGCAGCGTCGCGCTCCTCACAATTTTCCTCTTCTCCATCTTCGCCGCCGGCGCCGAGGCGGCGCCGAAGAAAAAGCGCCCGGTCAGGAAAAAGACCACCACCTCGCGGCGCGCGAAGCCGAAGCCCGCGCCGGGACCGATGGCCGTCGGCGCGACGCTCGAGGAGCGGCTCGCGTCGCTCGTCAACAGCTCCGTCGCGCTGAGCTCCGAGACCAGCATCCAGATCGTGGACGTCGAGACCGGGCGGATCGTCGCCGAGCGCGGACCGCACGCGCCGCTCGCGCCGGCGTCGAACATGAAGCTCTTCACCACCGCCGCGGCGATCGACATGCTCCACCCGTCGTTCGAAGTGACCACCGGCGTCTACGTGCGCGGCGCGGTCGACGCGTCGGGGACGCTCAGCGGCGACATCAAGATCGTCGGCCGCGGCGATCCGACCATCGGCGGACGCTTTCACGACGGGCATGCCACGGCGGTGCTCGAGGAGTGGGCGTCCGATCTCAAGCGCGCCGGCATCAAGACCGTCACCGGCAATCTGATCTTCGAGTACGGCTACATGGACACGGACTACATCCATCCGACGTGGCCGGTCGATCAGCTTGTGAACTGGTACGAGGCGCCGGTGTCGGCGTTCTCGATGCAGGAGGGCTGCGTCGAGGTGCGCGTGCTGCCGAGCGCCGGCGGAAAACAATGCGTCGTCCAGCTCGAGCCGACGACGACTTACCTGCAGGTGGAGAACTCCTGCCGCACCGGCCGCGGACTGCCGTTCATCACGCGCCTCCGCGGCACGAACCGGATCATCGTGCGAGGCGGCGTGCCGGCGCGCTCCGGCGCGACCGAGGTCTTCGTCACGGTGGAGAATCCCGTTCATTACTTCGCCGCGGTGACGAACGAGACCTTTCAGCGCAGCGGATTGAAGATCGAGGGACAGATCGTGCTCACGCCGAACGACACGCGTCCCGACTGGCGGATGGTGTCGAAGCACTCCACGCCGCTCAGCACGATCGTCTACGTGGTCAACAAGAAGAGCCAGAACCACTACGCGGAGCTGGTGCTGAAGACCATCGGCGCGGAGGCGAAGAAGGACGGCTCGTGGGAGTCGGGCTCCGCGGCGGTGAAGGAGTGGCTGACCACGAAGGTCGGCGTTCCGCCGAACGAGTTCTATCCCGTCGACGGCTCGGGGATGTCGCGCAACAACCGCGCGTCCGCGAACGCGTTCGTCGATCTGCTGCGCTACATGTGGAAGAGCCCCTGGCGCGAAGAATTCGTCAGCTCGCTTCCGTTCTCCGGCGACCCCGACTCGAAATTCGGCAACCGCCTCAAGCAACCCCCGTTCGCGAGGCAGGTCTACGCCAAGACCGGCTACATCGCCGGCGTGATCGGCCTCTCCGGCTACGTCCACGCCCAAAGCGGCCGCGTCTACGCCTTCTCGTTCCTGTTCAATCACTACCGGGTCGGTGTGTACGCGGTTTACCGCCTGCAGGACGAGATGCTGAAGGAGATCATCAAGGGGGGCTAGGCTCTACGGCCGGAAATCGCGCTGGCTCGCCGGCGTGAACTGCAGCGTGTAAACACCGCTCACCTTGCGCACCGTCGCGACGGCCTGGAAGCCGGGGAACTTGAGCACGTCGCCGATCAACTCCGCCTGGTCGTCGCGGATGTAGAAACGCACCGCCTCGTCGACCGTTTCGCCGTCACAGGAGCGGAACGCGACCTCTCCCGGAGAGGGCACAGGCCTCCCGTTCATGTCCGTCAAATGCCGCTCCTCCACCGTGAACCTCATTGCTTCCCTGCGAATCCGGCAAATGTCGCATGCAATTCCGATGCGTGGCCGGGCGTTCTATACTCAACTTCGAGGGCGGATATGAGCGACGAACGTGTATTGAGGGATGTTCCCGTGATCGGCCGCGTGGAGTTCCACCAGGTGGAGGACCCCGAATCGCTTCCATCGGAGCGTTTCGCCGATCCGATCCCGCTCGCGCTCACCTTCGACGACGTTCTGCTCAAGCCGTCGCGCTCCGATCTCCATCCGAACTTCGTCGACGTCACCACGCGCCTCACGCGCGAGATCCGCCTGAACATCCCGATCGTCTCCGCGGCGATGGACACCGTCACCGAGGCGCGGCTGGCGATCGCGATGGCCCAGCACGGCGGCCTCGGCGTGATCCACAAGAACATGCCCGCCGACCGGCAGGCCGAGGAAGTCGACAAGGTCAAGCGTTCCGAGGCGGGGATGATCGTCGATCCCGTCACCATGCGCCCGTGGCAGTCGATCTCCGAGGCGCTTGAGGTGATGGAGAAGTACAAGATCTCCGGCGTTCCCGTCACCGACGCGAACGGAAAGCTCGTCGGCATCCTCACCAACCGCGATCTCCGATTCGAGACGCGCTTCGATCTCCCGATCTCCGAGCGGATGACGAAAGACAGCCTCATCACCGTTCCGGTCGGCACCACGCTCGACGAGGCGCGGGAAGTGCTGCATCACCACCGCATCGAGAAGCTGCTGGTCGTCGATCAGAACGGCGACCTCAAAGGTCTCATCACCGTCAAAGACATTCAGAAGGCGCGGCGCTACCCGCAGGCCGCGAAGGATCCCCTCGGGCGCCTGCGCGTCGCCGCCGCGATCGGCTCCGGCAAGGACGGCATCGACCGCGCGCGAGCGCTCATCGACGCCAAGGTCGACGTCATCGTGATCGACTCCTCGCACGCGCATTCGACCGGCGTCATCGACACGATCAGGCAGTTCAAGAAGCTCTTCCCCGACACGCCGCTCATCGCCGGCAACGTGGCCACGTACGAAGGCGCGATGGAGCTTTGCGAGCTCGGCGTCGACGGTCTGAAGGTCGGCATCGGACCGGGCTCGATCTGCACCACGCGCGTGATCGCCGGCGCCGGTGTGCCCCAGCTGACGGCGATTCTCGAATGCGTCCGCGCGGCGGAGAAGTTCGACGTGCCGGTGATCAGCGACGGCGGCATCAAGTTCTCCGGCGACGTCACCAAGGCGCTGGCCGCGGGCGCGAACTGCGTCATGATCGGCTCGCTCTTCGCCGGCACCGACGAGGCGCCGGGCGAGACGATCCTGTATCAGGGCCGCACGTTCAAGGCGTATCGCGGCATGGGCTCGATCGGCGCGATGCAGAAGGGCTCGGCGGACCGCTACTTCCAGGAGCTGACCGACGACGTCGGCAAGCTCGTGCCGGAAGGCATCGAAGGCAAGGTGCCGTACAAAGGCTCGATCGGCGCGATGATCCCGCAGCTCGTCGGCGGCCTCCGCTCGGGCATGGGACTCACCGGCTCGAAGGACATCGAGGACCTCCGCACGAAAGCGCAGTTCGTCCGCATCACCGCGGCGGGGTTGCGCGAGTCGCACGCGCACGACGTCGTGATCACGAAGGAAGCGCCGAATTACCGGATTGAAAACAACGACTGAGCGCCGCTTCGCTCACGAGCTCGTCGACCTCCTCTTCGATCACGTCGAACAAATCGAAGACCAGCCGGTCGTCGAGTGGCGTTCCTCGGGCGAACTGCGCGAGCTGGTGCGCATCGACGGCACGCTTTCCGATCCGATCGAGCTGGCGAAGCTGGTCACGCGCTACGCGATTCATCTGCATCACCCCGCGTACATGGGACATCAGGTCTGTCCGCCGTTCATGGACGCGGCCAGCGCGGATCTGCTGATCTCCGTGCTCAACAACTCGACGGCCGTGTGGGAGATGAGTCCCATCGGCACGGCGATCGAAAAAGAGGTCGTGCGCTGGCTCGCCGATCGCGCCGGTTATCCCGAGACCGCGGAGGGAACGGCGGTGTCGGGCGGATCGGCCGCGAATCTCACCGGCCTCATGGCCGCACGCGCGCGGTACGACTCGCCGAAGCGGCCGGTGGTGATCACATCCGCCGACGCACACTATTCGATCTCGCGCGCGGCGGCGATCATGGGCATTCCGTCCTCCGACGTGTTGAAAGTTCCGACCGACGATCGACATCGAATGGATGCCGGCGAGCTGGAACGGCTGCTCGAAGGACTCGACGACGCCGGCGTGCTGGCGATCGTCGCGACCGCGGGCTCGACCGCGACCGGCGCGTTCGACCGCCTCGATGAGATCGCGCTGCTGCGCGACCGCTATCGCACCTGGCTGCACGTCGACGCGGCGCACGGCGCATCGGCGGTGCTCAGCGAGTCGCTCGCGCCGCTGGTACGCGGCCTCGGCAGCGCCGACTCATTCTCCTGGGATCCGCACAAGATGCTGTTCATGCCGCTTTCTCTCGGCACGATCCTCGTGCGCGACGGCGTCTGGCTGAGACGCGCCTTCGAAGCCGACGCGCCGTATCTCTTCAACGCTGCAGGCGCGTCGGAGAACCTCGGCGAGATGACGATCCAGTGCTCGAAGCGCGCCGACGCGATCAAGCTCTGGCTGATGCTGAAGTCGCGCGGCACCGCGCCCTTCGTCGAGGCCATGGAGCACGTGACGAGGCTGACGCGCTACCTGTACGACCGTCTGCGCGAGAGCGACGACTTCGAGCCGCTGCACGAGCCGCAGATGAACATCCTCTGCTTCCGCCGCCGCGGCTTCGACAACGGCGCGACCGCCGCCCTCCGCGAGCGCCTCCTGCGCAGCGGCCGCGCCTGGATCACGACCACGATCCTGCGCAGCGAGCGCGTGCTGCGGGTGACGATGATGAATCCGCGGACGACGGAGAGGGATGTCGATGCGATGGTGGATGCGTTGCGTGAGATTTAGTTGCGCAGTTACGCAGTTGCGCGGTTGCGCGGTGTCGTCATTGCCGCGCAACCGCGCAACTGCGTAACCGAGCAACCGTATGGCCTTCCTCCGCATCGTCCTCGTCGAGCCCCGCGAAGCCGGCAATGTCGGCGCGGCGGCGCGCGTCCTGAAAAACTTCGGCTTCGGCGAGCTCTGGATCGTCGGCGAGCATCCGGCGCTGCTGCCGGTGGCGGGGTGGTGGGCCAGCGGCGCGGACGATCTGCTCGCGAATGCGCGCTTCGCGCAAACGCTGGGCGAGGCGATCGGCGACGCGCAGCTCACCGTGGCCACGACGTCGATGCGTGGCCGCACGACGCCGGTGTCGTTCACGCCGCGCACGCTCGCGGAAAAATTTGCGTCGCTGAGCGGCGATCAGACGCTGGCGCTCGTGTTCGGGCGCGAGGACAGCGGTCTCACGCGCGAGGAGCTGATGCTCTGCCAGCAGACGGCGGCGATTCCAGCGAACGCGCAGTTCCCGACCATGAACCTCGCCCAATCGGTGTGCGTCTTCTGCTACGAGCTCTCGATGATCGCGCCCGCGCCCGTCGATCGCGCTCTTCCCGACGCAGCGCTCGTCGAGCGGCTGCACCAGCGCGCGCAGGACCTGTTGCAGAACGTGGGATTCCTTCGCGAGATCAATCCCGGCGTTTACGACGACCTGCGGACGATGCTCTCGCGCGCGGATCTCGACCAGCGCGAAGTGACCATCGCCCTCGGCATCATCCGTCAGATCGAGTGGGCGCTGTCTCGTGGGCGCGATTCAGACACTCGGCGATGATCTCGATGAACGTGTCGAGATCGAAGGGCTTGAGGATCGAATTGCAGACCGCCTGGCTGGGGATCTTCTCGACGCCGCGCCGGCCGGCGGCGGTGAAGACGACGATGTGCGGGCGGTCGCCGTCTCGCTGTCCGATCTGCTCGATGAACTCGTATCCGTTCAGCCGAGGCATCATCAGGTCGAGCAGGACCAGGTCGAACGAGCCGTTGCGGTTCAGTTTCTCGAGCCCGACCGCGCCGTCCTCGGCGAGCTCGACCTCGAACTTCATCCGCTTCAGCACGGCCTGCAAGAGAACGCGGATAGCCAGATCGTCATCGATGACGAGTATCTTTCGTCCGCTACCGTCTAGTTTGTTGTGCACTGGCATTGCTGAAACGCTGCAGCCGCCTCACCTTCTGCGAAAGCCATACCGGCCTGGAGCATTTCACGGAACTCATACAAGAGTACGGATTTAGCGGTAAATCGGCAATGAGCGAACTGCTGTTATTTCCTTTTCGTCCCTGGGTCAGGCGCGCCGGCCTCTCGATCGTCCTCACCGCGACCGCCGTCACGGCCGCGATCGTGCTCACGCTGGTGTTTTCACCGTCGGCGCGCTACGGCTGGATCGGCGAGCGCTTCGTCTGGGTCTACGTCGGCACGCTCTGGCTCGGCGGGCTGAAAGTGTGGCTCGGTACCCGCCGCCCCATCGCCGAGCTCACCTCTGACACCATCACGCTGCGACCGCTGCACCAGTTCCGCGAGCGCGTGATCCGCTGGGACGCGGTGAGCGGAACGGAGCAGATGACGGGGGGCGACCGGATGATCGTGTACTTCGACACCGCGCGTGGGATGCGGTTTGTCGCTCTGAACCTGAACCTCGTAAAAGGGCGGCGCGACTTTCTAACGGTGGTGGAGGCGCGGTTGAGGGAGATTGGATTCGAGGAGAAGGTTGTGGAGAGGTCGCGGTATCTGAGCAGAACGATGAACGATGAACGATGAATTATGAACGATGAATCTTGACCCCTTCATCGTTCATCGTTCATCGTTCATCGTTCATCGCTCATGAACATCAAAACCAAAATCGACCGCCTCCGCAACGAGCTCGAACGGCACAATCGTCTCTACTACCTCGACGCCCAGCCCGAGATCACCGACTTCGAGTTCGACACGCTCCTCCGCGAACTGCAGAACCTCGAGGCCAAGTATCCGGAGTATTGGGACGAGAACTCGCCGACGCAGCGCGTGGGCGGCGCGCCGATCGAGTCGTTCGCCACGGTCATCCACGATCCGCCGATGCTGTCGATCGAGAACGCGTACTCGCTCGATGAGCTCCGCGAGTGGGACGAACGCGTGCGCCGCGGCCTCGGGCGTGATGACATTGAATACGAGGCGGAGCTGAAGATCGACGGCGTGTCGATCTCGCTGCTCTACGAAAACGGCAGCCTCGTGCGCGGGGCGACGCGCGGGGACGGCGCGCGCGGCGACGACGTCACTCCGAACGTCCGCACCGTGCGCGCGCTGCCGCTCAGGATCGAGACGAAGATCAAGCGCCTCGAAGTGCGCGGCGAGATCTACCTCTCCAAAGGCGACTTCGCCAAACACAACCAGGCCATCGAAGAGGCCGGACACGAGCCGCTGGCGAATCCGCGCAACGCCGCCGCCGGCGCGCTGCGGCAGAAGGATCCGAAGCTCGTCGCACAGCGGCGGCTCAGCGCGTACGTCTACCACGTCGTCAGCGTCGACGGCCGGCAGCCCGAGTCGCAGACGGCGGCGTACGAGCTGCTCGAAGAGGCCGGATTTCCCGCGAATCCGCAGCGCACGGTCGCGGCGTCGCTCGAAGAAGTGATCGCGTTCATCGAGCAGTGGCACGAGCGCCGGCACGCTCTCGACTTCGAGATCGACGGCATCGTCGTGAAGGTCAACCGCCGCGAGTTGCAGCAGGAGCTCGGCGCGACCTCGAAGGCGCCGCGCTGGGCGGTCGCGTTCAAATATCCGCCCGAGGCCGCGCAGACGATCGTGCGGAACATCAATCTCTACGTCGGGCGCACGGGGACGGTCACGCCGGTCGCGGAGTTCGATCCGGTGCGTCTCGGCGGCACGAAGGTCGTCAACGCCTCGCTGCACAACTTCGACGAGCTCGCGCGCAAGGACGTCCGCATCGGCGACACGATCGCCGTCGAAAAAGGCGGCGACATCATCCCGAAGGTCGTCGACGTCCTCAAAGACAAACGCCCGCGCGGCGCGAAGGAGTTCAAGCCGCCCGAGAACTGTCCGGTATGCGCGCAGCCGCTGCACCGCTTCGAAGACGAAGTCGCGATCCGCTGCATCAACCAGGGTTGTCCCGCGATCGTGCTGCAGTCGATCACGCACTTCGCCTCGCGCAAGGCGATGGACATCGAAGGCCTCGGATGGCAGACCGTCGACGCGCTGCTGAAGTCGGGGCTGGTCACCGACTACGCCTCGATCTACGAGCTCACCGTCGAACAGGTCGCGGAGCTCGACCGCAAGGGAGAGAAGTCGGCGACGTCGCTGATCCGGAACATCGAGAATTCGAAGAAAAACGAGCTCTCGCGCCTCGTCTTCGCCCTCGGCATCCGCATGGTCGGCGAGCGCGCGGCGAAGCTGCTCGCGGAACACTTCAAGTCGCTCGACGCGCTGATGAGCGCGACCGTCGAGGAGTTGGTGACGGTCCACGAGATCGGCCCGAAAGTCGCCGAGGCGATCACGTTCTATTTCGCCGTCCCGGCCAACCGGGAGCGGATCGAGAAGATGAAGCGCCTCGGCGTCGAGCCGCAGCACATCGCCACCGCCACCGGCGACAAGCTCGCCGGGAAAACAGTCGTCGTCACCGGCACGCTCACGCGCTTCTCACGCGACGACATTCACAAGCTCATCGAGCGCGAAGGCGGCAAGGCCTCGGGATCGGTATCGTCGAAGACCAGCTACGTCGTCGCCGGCGAAGCCGCGGGCTCGAAGCTCGACAAGGCAAAGTCCCTCGGCGTGCCGGTGCTCAGCGAGGACGAGTTCCTGGCGCTGGTCGGCTAGCGGTGGGGAGGGTCGGACTCCCCGCCACGGACACCACTGCGGATGGTGTGCGCCAGCACGCGCAGCAACACTTCGGCCTCGGGGGGAGAACCACCTCGTAGGCCATCGCGGCATCACCGTCATCCTGAGCGCAGCGAAGGATCTCCTCAGCCGAGATCTTTCGCCGTCTGTGCGGCTCAAGATGACAAACGGACCGGAATCGTGGCGGCGCGCGGCTCCGATGCAGCCCTCGAAGCCTCGGAGGAGGAAGAGCTCGCGCGCGACGAAGGGGAGGGCGAGGTTACGGACGAGGAGGGGGTGGAAGAGTGAAGGGGGTCAGTTAGGGAAGCTGGGTGTTTTTGCGTCGGGCCAAGCGAGGTGGCGGCGAAGCGGGGGATAGTGGGGGAGAGGCATCGGCGCTCGCGATGCTGTCGAGCTCACGGGGGATCGCAACGCGTCGAATGCGGGGCCGCCACCGTTCAACAAGTCAATGTAGACTCGCCCGATGCGCGCACGCGATCGCCGGCGAGACGATCCTCGGCATCTCACGCGGCCTTACGCAGGCATGAGGTGCGGCTGGCACTACTCCTTCTTATAGCGCTTCATTCACAGCCGTGGTCGTGCCCGTGTCAGGCCCGCCAGGCGTGCGCGGGACGGTTGGCGTGGTTGTCGTCACGCCCTTCCCCTGATTCAGCAGCGGTAGCAGCGACCACGGCGACGCTGGCGTTTGCAGGACGCCAAGTGCGATCAGATCGTCGACGATCATCGTGGTTGGGACGAGGGTGCCGAATGCCTCGAAGATTCCGGGTGGCAGCGCGGCCGGCGATTCGAGCAGGCGAGCGCCTGCGAGGACCTGGTCGATCGTATTCGACAGCAGTCTGGAAAAAATCTGAATGACGATGAACGGGATCGTTACGGTCAGGAGCGCCAGCCCTGGCACCGGTGAGCCCAGGAAGGTGATTAAGCCCGCCGCGATGATCAACAGCGCAATGAGCGCTGTCCCCGCTTGAAAGGTGAACGTGATCATGGCCGGTACGCCGGAGAGACGCAGCGACGTAATCGAGGCGACGTTGTTCAGATCGAAGGCGATGGGCAGCGAGAAGTTCAGACGGATGTCGAGCGCCGGACCGGCCCATCCGATGTTCTCGACGAGATCGAACACCAGCGAGATCGCCTTCGGAGTAGGTGGCAGTCCGGGCCCGGCCGTCGGGCCGGCGATGATCAGATCGAGCGTGCCCCTCAGCGTCAATGGGCCAAGGTTCAGCGCGACGCTGTTCCACCTCATGGAAAACGTCGTTCCCACGTTGGATCTGACAGGCGCTCCGGGCAGCAACTCGAGATTTGGCATTTTCTCCAGCAGGCAGCCGAGGAGACCTTGCACAAACCCGTTGCTGACCTCGACCCTCGTATCCCTGAGGGCAGTTGGGACAAACGCTACGAAATTTTCGTTTCGGCCGATCGCGGTTCGTTTGAAACCTATCTGAAGGACGATCGATCCGTCAGCTGCAATCGAGAGCCGCGCCTTCGCATCGGTCGGAAGCGCCAGGACCTCGCATGACGGCGATGGCGGCGTGGAGCCGGGAGCGAGGGCCGGAAGTCCGGCGCCCGGCGGCGGATAGATCAAGCGGCCAGTCCGAGCGCTCAGCCCCCTGAATGCGTCGGTGAGCACCGCTGCGACGCTCGCGGGTATCGCCGCAGCCAAATCGGCCGCGACCAGGGCCAAGTTCGGAGTTGGCTGCGGTACCGCGGTCAACCCGCGCAGTAGTTGAGTCGCCACGTTCGCGACTGCGGCGGTCAGGGCATTGCCGACTGTTGCGGCGAACGTGGTCGGAATGGCGACGGGCAGGACAGGCAAGACACGGAAGCCGAAATTGATGCCAAATCCCGTTCCCACATTGATCGCCGCATCGCCGCCGTTCGGCACCGCTCCGTTGGCGTCGATCAGAAGAAAGACGGATGCCCTCAACGGTATGCCGCGCGTGAAATCGAGGGCGACGGGAGTGACTGCCGGCAGAGGGAGCGCGAGGTTGCCGGTTGCCGCTGGGAGCGTGAGCGTGCCGATGATGGGGTCGAGGCTCAAGCCCGCATTGGCGGTGGATGCATCCAGATCAAGCGGGCTGTTGACTGCGGGTAGAGTCAGACTCACGCCAGTGACGCTTGCGCTTTGCGTTGGCGTCCTGACCTGCCCGGTGCGCGCCGGTTGCGTCACGGTACCGGCCGTTCTCGGCAGGTTCATGACTCCGTTCCCGAGGATGAGGTTCACAGTCCCCGCGGCAACGCTGGCGACGACAAGGACCTCGGCTGTGAATTCGAAGTCGACACGCAGCTCGATCGCTCCCGGCGTTCCACCGGGCAGGATGGGCACGATATCCCGAATGGTCAGCACTCCGTTGGTGAGACCCGGAACAGCCACGGGCATTGGCGCGCGCAGCGCCTGCAGCGCCGGGCCGAGGAGTCGGACGACCCCATCGAGGAATGACTGACCGCCGATGCTGATGACAGCGTCCATTGCGCCTGAAGAACGGCGGATTCTTCATCGCACGTTCAGTGGTGTCAACAGTTTTTGGTGGCCTTCCGCTGGTGATCCGCGACGACTCGCCGGCGCCGCGGTCGCAGTACGAGGTCGCGGTGATTATGGGGCCGGCGATAGATGAGTTCGAGCGCGAGCAGGCCGCCTGGAATGAGAAGGTGGCGCACGACAAGGCGAACCGCGATTATCGCTGTCCCTCAGCGGTGCCACTTCGCGTACGCTTTCGCCATGCCGCTGCCGAAATACCTCGACGACCTGTTCCGTCACATGGCCTGGGCCGACGCCGTGGTCTGGCGCGCGGTGCTGAGCCACGACCACGACGACCGCACGTACAAGCTGCTCTTGCACATCCACCAGGTGCAGCACGCGTTTCTCTCGGTCTGGCGCGGCGTGGAGACGCCGCCGTGGCGCGACTTCAGCGCCGTCCTCGATCTTCCATCGCTGGCGAAGTGGGCGCGCGAGTATCACGAGCGCGTTCCCGAGCACCTGGCCGGTGTAAGTGAAGAGCAGCTCGACGCGACGATGGAAGTGACGTGGAGGCGGTGGGTCGAGAAGGCGATCGGCCGCGCGCCGGCACCGACGACGCTCGCCGAGACGATGATGCAGGTCTCGCAGCACAGCACGTATCACCGCGGCCAGGTGAACGCGCGCCTTCGCGAGCGCGGCGTCGATGCGCCGCTGACCGACTTCATCGCCTGGGTGTGGATGGGCAAGCCAAATCCGGAGTGGAGCGGCGGGCTTTAGCCCGCCGAGGGTCGACAGGCTGAAGCCTGTCGCTCCACAGGTCACCGCGACGCGTACACGTCGACGTTCGCGCGTCCGCGGAGCTGCGCGGTCCACTTGTCGATCTCGCCCTGAAGGCGCGTGGCGCGGACGGCGTCGCGGATCTCGTCGCGCACTTCGGCGAGCGGCGGCACCGCAAGCCCGCGCTCGCGGCGCTGGCGCGTCCACGGACCGCGGTAGTACTCCTCGATGTCCTCGGCCGACACGAACACCAGCGGCGCGAAGCGCTCCTGGATGTACGACTCCACCTGCAGTTGCCGCTTCACCAGCGCGCGCACTTCGTCGAGCGTCAACTCCGCGCGCGCGACCGCGGCCGTGAACTGCGCCTCCGACGCAAAGCGGCGCTCGATCTCCTCGATGCGCGCCTCGATCGCATCGCGGCTGATGTCGTCCGCGCCGAAACGCTCGACGTCGCGATAGCGCAGCGCCTGCGCGATCAGCGCGTCCAGCACCTCGCGGCGATGGTCGTCGTCGCTCTTCGCCAGCCGCGGGAAGAAGCGGATCTCGACCATCTGCGAGATCTCGCTGACCGTCAGCACCTGCCGGTCGACGACCGCGGCGATGCGGTCCACCGTCACGCCGACGGCGGGAAGGGCGGCGGGAAGCGTGACGAGCAGAACGGCGAGAAAACGGCGCATGTGCGAAAACGAGACTAACCGCGGCGGGGGTGCACCGTCCATTCCAGTATGCGACGCCTGATCCTGATCTCACTCCTGGTCATGACCGCGCTCTCCCTGGGCGCGAAGCAGCGTTTCACCTACGTCTACACGCGCGCCAGCGACGGGCACATGAGCATCTCGAAGGGCTCGCTCGACGAGATCCTCCGCTTGCGTAAGCGCTACACCGGCGCGTACTTATGGGCACGGATCGACGGCCGCGAGTACCTCATGCGCGATGCGGCGACCCTCGACGAAGTGCGCCGCGCGGCGTCGGGACTCGACGCGCTCGAGCCCGAGCAGAGCGCGCTGCGCAACCGGATGAAGCCGCTGGAGCGGAAGGAGAGCCGCATCGAGAAAGAGCTCGACCGGCTCACCGATGACGACGACGAGATCCATACCGTCGCCGAACGTTCCCGCATCCGCGAGCTCGAAAGCGAGCTCCGCGCCGTCGAGCGCGAGCTACGGGCCTTCGACGACGACGAGGAGCGCCTCGACCGCCGCGAGGAAGCGCTCGAGCGCGTGTTCGACGCCGAAGTCGAAAGGATCGTCGAGCGCGCCGTCCGGAAGGGCGTCGCCGAGCGCGTCAACTAGACCCGGATTGTTGCTACCCCCTGGCCCTGTTACAGTTGGCTGGCGCTCCGCGCGCCCGACTGCTAATGGGAACGAACCCGGATCTCGATCCGCGCGCTCGCGAAGTCCTTCGCGAGATCGTGATGCAACACATCGCCAGCGGCGAGGCGATCAGCTCCCGCACGCTCGCGAAATGCGGCCGCTTCGACCTTTCCCCGGCCAGTCTCCGCAACGTGATGGCCGACCTCGAGGATCTCGGCTATCTCCAGCAGCCGCACACCTCGGCCGGCCGCGTGCCGACCGACCGCGGGTATCGCTTCTTCATCGACCATCTCATGCGCTCCCGCGTGCTCTCCTCGCGCGAGCGTGAAGTCATCGACGACCAGGTCGGCCATGCCAGTGAGATCGACCAGGTCCTGCAGCTCGCCTCCAGCCTGCTCTCCAAGCTCAGCGACCAGGTCGGCGTCGTCTTCATGCCGACGCTCCTCCAGTTCGCCATCCGCTCCATGGACTTCATCCTCGTCGGCGAGGGGAAGATCATGTGCGTCATCGTCGGCACGAACGGCGTCGTGGTGAACAAAGTCATCCCGACGCGCTTCGTCTTCACGCGCGACGAGCTGGAGAAGATCAGCCGCTACATCACCATCGAGTTCGCCGGCTGCACGCTGGAGATCATCCGCCGCCGCCTGATCCGGATGACCGAGCAGGAGCGCGCGCAGCACGACGAAATGATGCAGAAGACGATCACCCTCGGCATCGGGGCCGTCAACGACGTGGCGCCTTTCGAGCACGAGCTCTACGTCGAAGGCGCCGCCTCGATCCTCAACAAGCCCGAGTTCTCCGACGCCGTTGCCCTGCGCAAGACGTTCCTGGCGCTGCAGGAGAAAGAGAAGCTGATCGACATCCTCGAGTCGTGTCTATCCGAGGATGGATTGCAGATCCTGATCGGCTCGGAGAGCGACTTCACCCAGGTTCACAACTTCAGCATCGTCGCCCGCAGGTACGGCTCGCACGCGGCGCCGCTGGGCATGGTCGGCATCATCGGACCGATGCGTATGGAGTATGCGCGCATGGCACCGCTCGTGGACTACCTCGGGCGCGCACTGAGCCGCAAGATCGAAGAAGAACAGGAGCAGCACACCTGATGGATGAGAACAATCGCACCCACGACGACGACGACGCCTACGTCATCGAAGACACCGGCGACTCGGTCGAGGAAATCGAGCGCGAGATGCAGGCCGCCGCGCAGGAAGCGGTCGCGGCGAGCGACGCGCCCTCGGCGCCGCCGGCAGAGGATGAGTTCAAAGACCGCTACGTCCGGCTGCTCGCCGACTTCGAAAACTTCCGCCGCCGCAGCGAGCGCGAGAAGGCGGACTTCTACAAATACGCGATGTCGGGAGTGCTCAAGGACCTCCTGCCGGTCCTCGACAACTTCGACCGCGCGCTCGACCACGCCGAGCAGGGCGACGACTTTCACAAGGGCGTGCTGCTCATCTACAAGCAGCTCTTCGACCTGCTGCAGAGACATGGCCTGAAGCCGATCGAAGAATCAGGAGTGCCGTTCGATCCGAACATCCACGAGGCGGTCGTGCGCGAAGAAGACTCGTCGGTGCCGTCTCATACGGTGACGGCGGTGCTGCAGAAGGGCTATTTCCTGCACGATCGCCTGCTGCGTCCGGCGATGGTGAAGGTGGCGGTGGGCGGACCTGAGCATTAACATCGGAACTGAATGGCCAAGATCCTCGGAATCGACCTCGGTACAACCAACTCCTGCGTCGCCGTCGTCGATGTGACGACGCCGCAGGTGATTCCCAACCGGGAAGGCAGCCGCACCACGCCGTCCGTGGTCGGCTTCACCGAGGACAACGACCGGCTGGTGGGGCAGATCGCGAAGCGGCAGGCCATCACCAATCCCTTCAACACCGTCTTCGCCATCAAGCGCCTCATCGGGCGCAAATTCGACTCCGACGAGGTCTCGCACGCGAAGAACATCCTTCCCTACAGCGTCGTCCCCGCGAACAACGGCGACGTGAAGGTACGCGTCCGCGACCGCGAGCATTCGCCCGAGGAGATCTCGGCGTTCGTGCTGATGGAGATCAAGGCCTTCGCCGAAGAGTTCCTCGGCGAGGAGGTCACCGAGGCCATCATCACCGTCCCGGCGTACTTCAACGACTCGCAGCGCCAGGCCACGCGCGACGCCGGCAAAATCGCCGGTCTCGAGGTGCTGCGCATCATCAACGAGCCGACCGCCGCGGCGCTGGCATACGGCCTCGACAACAAGGCCAACCAGCTCATCGCCGTCTACGACCTCGGCGGCGGCACGTTCGACATCTCGATCCTCAAGCTCGAAGACGGCCTGTTCGAGGTGCTCTCGACCTCGGGCGACACCTACCTAGGCGGCGAAGACTTCGACAAGCGAGTCATGGACTGGCTCATCGAGACCTTCCAGCACGACACCAAGATCGACCTCCGCGACGACCGCATGGCGCTCCAGCGCCTCAAGGAGGCGGCCGAGCGCGCGAAGTGCGAGCTGTCGATGGAGCAGGAGTCGCGCATCACGCTCCCGTTCATCTCCGCCGACTCCACCGGTCCGAAGCATTTGAACGCGGTGCTCACGCGCAAAGAGTTCGAGCGGATGGTCAGCGATCTCATTCAGCGCACGATCGACCCGGTCAACGACGCGCTGCACGCCGCCGGCGTCACCGCGAAGCAGATCGACGAGATCGTGCTGGTCGGCGGCCAGACGCGCATGCCGAAGGTCATCGAGGCGGTGAAGCAGGTCTTCGGCAAAGATCCGAACCGCAACATCAATCCCGACGAAGTCGTGGCCGTCGGCGCGGCGGTGCAGGGCGGCATCCTGCGCGGCGACATCAAGGACATGGTCCTCCTCGACGTCACGCCGCTCTCGCTCGGCATCGAGACCCACGGCGGCCTGTTCACGAAGCTCATCGAGCGCAACTCCACCATCCCCACGAAGAACTCCCTCGTGTTCACCACCGTCGCCGACAACCAGACCAAGGTGCAGGTGCACGTGCTGCAGGGCGAGCGCGAGTTCGCGCGCGAGAACAAGTCCCTCGGCAAGTTCGATCTGTTCGGGATCCCGCCGGCGCCGCGCGGCGTGCCCCAGGTCGAGGTCACGTTCTCGATCGACTCCAACGGCATCGTCAACGTCACCGCGCGCGATCAGGCCACCGGGCAGTCGCAGGGCGTGCAGATCAATCCCGCGGGCGGATTGTCGAAGGACGAGATCGACCGGATCATCAACGAGGCCTCCGCGCACCAGCGCGCCGACGCCACCCGCCGCGAGATCCGCATGCTGCAGAACAAGCTCGAGGGAATGATTTACACCAACGACAAGGTCTTCAAAGAGTTCGGCAAACTGCTGAACGAGGACGATCGCAATCGAGTGCTCCGGATTTTGACGCGCGCGAAAGAATCGGCCGGATCGGAAGAGAAGCAGGTCATCAACGACGCGATCTTCGAGCTGCAGGCGGCTTCGCGCATCCTCACCAGCGTGATGCTCTACAACCCGCTGAAAGTCTCGGCGTCGAGCGACACCAGCACTCCAACCTGAACTGAATGGCGACGACAGAAAAACGCGACTACTACGAGGTCCTCGGCGTGCAGCGCGCCGCGGCGCTCGACGACATCAAGAAGGCTTACCGCAAGCTCGCGCTGAAGTATCACCCCGACAAGAATCCGGGCGATGCCGATGCCGAGGAGAAGTTCAAGGAAGCCGCGGAAGCGTACGGCGTGCTCTCCGACGAGGAGAAGCGCGCGCGTTACGACCGCTACGGCCACCAGGGCGTCGGCGGCATGGGCGGCTTCGATCCGAATCAGTTCGCCGACTTCGGCGACATCCTCGGCGACCTGTTCGGCTTCGGCGATTTCTTCGGCACGCGCGGCGGCCGGCGAGGCTCGCGGGCCGCGCGCGGCAACGACCTGCGCTACGACCTCACGCTCGAGTTCATGGAGGCGGTGTGGGGGAAGGAAGTCTCGCTCAACGTGCCGCGCGTGGTGACGTGCGAGACCTGCGACGGCTCGGGCGCGAAGCCCGGAACGCAGCCGGTGACGTGCACGGGATGCCAGGGGCGGGGACAGATCCGCTATTCGCAGGGATTCTTCGCCGTGGCGCGCACCTGTCCGCAGTGCGGCGGCGCGGGGAAAGTCATCAAGGATCCGTGCGTGACGTGCAACGGCGCGGGCCGGCTGCGCGAAGAGAAGAAGATCTCGGTGAAGATTCCGGCCGGCGTCGACGACGGCTCGCGGTTGCGCGTGGCCGGTGAAGGGGAGTCGGGATTCAACGGCGGACCGGCGGGCGACCTGTACGTCTTCATCAGCGTCCGCGAGCATGCGAAGTTCACGCGCCGCGACTACGACGTGCACTCCGAGCAGACCGTCAGCGTCACTCAGGCCGCGCTCGGCGGCGAGGTGAAGACCGAGACCATCGACGGCTCGGACTCACTGAAACTGCCGGCCGGCACGCAGCCGAATCAGGTCTTCCGCCTCCGCGGCAAAGGCGTCCCGTTCCTCGACGGCACCGGCCGCGGCGACCAGTACGTGCACATCGGCGTGCGCATCCCGACCTCGCTCAGCGACGAGCAGCGCGCGCTCCTCGAACAGCTCGCCGTCCTCGACGGCGAGACCCCGCCCACGGACAAGCCGCTGCTGGAGAAGGTGAAAGACTTCTTCTCGTAGCGGCTAGTATTGCCGCGATGGACTTCTCACGCTGGCGTCCCCACCCGTGGCACGGACTCTCGGCAGGCGATGACGCGCCGCGGGTCGTCAACATGTTCGTCGAGATCACGCCGTTCGATCTGATCAAGTACGAGGTCGACAAGGCCAGCGGGTATCTGAAAGTCGACCGCCCGCAGCGGACGTCGTCGCAGCCGCCGGCGTTGTACGGCTTCGTGCCGCAGACTTACTGCGCGGAGCGGGTCACGCGGCTCTCGCCGGGTGCCGAGAAGGGCGACGGCGATCCGCTCGACATCTGCGTGCTCAGCGAGCGCCCGATCTCGAAGTCGGAGATCCTGATTCCGGCGCGCGTGATCGGCGGGCTGCAACTGCACGATCGCGGCGAGGCCGACGACAAGATCATCGCCGTGCTGCAGGGCGACTACGTCTGGGGCGGCGCGACGGACATTGCCGACGTGCCCGACGTCCTCGTCGAGCGGCTCGAGCACTACTTCTCGACGTACAAGCTCGTGCCCGGCGAGCCGCCCCGCATCCGGCTCGTGGCGCGCTACGGCTTCGATCACGCGGCCGCGGTCGTGCAGGCGGCGATGGAAGACTATCGCGCCCATTTCGGCAGCGGCGATGCGTGATTACATCCTCGAGATCTTTTTCGACAGCGACGACGAGGAGCGGATTCAATCGCGCCTCTTCCTCACGAAATCGACCGGCAGCACTTCCAGCGACGGCGTGATCTCCGCGTATTTCGATGCGGCCGAAGATCGCGACGAGGCCGTGCAGCTGCTCGGCGAGTTCGAGCTGCAGCGCATCGAGCGCGAGCGGATCGACTGGCTCGAGGTCTACCAGCAGTCGCTCGAGCCGATCGTGATCGGCGAGCGCTTCGTCGTCGCGCCCGATCCCTCACTGTTTCCTTCGGACAGCGATCGCCTCACGATCATCGTGCCGCAGGAGCAGGCCTTCGGCACCGGCTCGCACGAGACGACCTCGCTCTGCATCGAGATGCTCGAGTCGCTGGATCTCGATGGAAAGTACGGCCTCGACGTCGGCTCCGGCAGCGGAATCCTGGCCATCGCCATGCTCCGCCTCGGCGCGGCGAGCGTGATCGCCTTCGATAACGACCCCGACGCCTACGGCGCGCTGCGCGACAATCGCATCCGCAACGACGCTAAGTACGAGATCTTCATCGGCGGCATCGAGGCCTTGCGCGGCGGCGCGTTCGACGTCGTCACGATGAACATCATTCCCGAAGTCATCCTGCCGCTGCTGCCGCAGGTCGTGTCACGGCTCGCGGACGGTGCGCACCTCATCCTCAGCGGCATCCTGAGCGTCCGGCGGGATGACGTCGTCGAGGCCGCGCTCGCCCATGGCGTGGAGCTCGCGCGCGAGCGCGATAAGGGGGAGTGGTGGGTGGGTGTATTCCGGCGTTGACCGGAGCGAAAAAAAGCGGGCGCGTCCTGCGACGCGCCCGCTTCGGGGGTCCTTACTTCACGGGATCGATCGGCGCCGGCTTGGGCTCCGGCTTGGAAGAGGGCTTCTTCGCCGCCCGCTCCGCGGCCTTTGCCGCCCGCTCTGCCGCCCTCGCGGCCCTCACCGCCTCCCTCTGCGCGATTGCTTCGGGCGACACTTTCCGGACGCGTCCCAGCGCCCGGCGCATGTCGGCCACGTACGCAGCCAGGTGCGCGGTCTTCCGCTGTTTCGCCAGACGCCGCGCCAGGGAGTAGGTCGTCAGCGCCTCGCTGCCGGCCAGGTTCCGCGCGGCCGTCACGCTGTGCCGGAGGTGCTGCGCGAAGGCCTCGTGCTCGTCCACCAGCGGACCATACGCGTCCGCGTAGCTGATGAGGTCCCGGACCGCGGCCGGGGTGATGCCCTCGCTGCGGACCAGCGCCGGCTGGTTCGCGACGGCCACGTTCGTCAGCTCGATGAACTCGGGCGAGACCGACGCGGCCGGGCTGAGCCGCTGGGTCTCGTCCCTGGACTCCGGAATGACGAAGTGCGGGATCAGCTCCCGCCAGCGCCGGAGCTCCTCGACGCGCTGCTGCGCCGCCTCGGAATGGGAAATGGGGGTTTCAGTGGGTTCTACAGTACTCATAAAAATCTCCTTCTTTCTTTTCTCGATTGCTTGCTGATAGTCAGAGCAGGCAGACCGAAAAGAGAGGAGGAGCGCGGCCCAGGATGGCTCGCCGGGGCACTCGCAGGGCCGCCGGGCGGGGAGTCCGCCGGCGCCTGCGGAGAAGGGAAGCGATGCGATCGGCCACGCGCGGCTGCCGGAGGCGCAGGAACGCCCGGACGGGCACGGGGCGCGGAGCCAGGATGATGCGCGGACGCGGGTCCGCGGGTTGCTCGGGTACGAGCGCGCCGGTGCGGAGGTCTTCGAGCACGGCCCGCTGGGCGCTGACGACCCTGGCGGTGTTCTCGTTGAGCAATCCGGCCAGGAGCACCCAGCGCTCGGTCGCCTCGGCGAGGAGCTGCGATGCGTCGCCGGCGTTCTCCGGCTCACGGGCGGCGCACGCGGCCGCTTCTTCGAGCTCGCGGGCCGCCTGCATGAGCCGAAAAGAGGTGTGGAGCAGCCGCATGGACGCTCCGTGCAGATCCCGCGAGGCCCGGACCGGCCGCCAGGGCGCGCGGCGGCTGGCGGCGGCGGCTGTGCGCAGGCTGGAGCAGAGCACGCGAACGGATGCGTCGATCGCGTGGTTCACGCGCCTGAGCGGACGGACCCACGCGTCCGGCCGCTGGCCTTGCGGTCGGCGACGGTCCCGGCAAGAGCCGGCGGCGCTCTTGAGCGCCCGAGCGTGTTTCTGTCTCATCATCGTGGCAAGGCTACCACAATCTACAAAATCAAGGTCCATACGTGTGGTGTTTAATACGAAACAGCGCCGATGGTATCGATATCGATACATTAAGTCCGGAAAAGCCGAAAAAGGCTGCCACGAAGCCGAAGTTGAGTTCCCGGCAACTCAAATTGAGTTCCGCGAGACTGAAGTTGAGTTCCTGACCACTCAAATTGAGTTCCGGACAACTCAAATTGAGTTCCGGGAGACTGACGTTGAGTGCCGGACCACTCAAATTGAGTTCCGCGGAACCGACGTTGAGTTCCGGATCACTCAACGTTGAGTTCCGCGAGACTGACGTTGAGTTCCGGACCACTCAAATCGAGTTCCGCGAACCCGACGTTGAGTTCCGGACCACTCAAATCGAGTTCCGCGAACCCGACGTTGAGTTCCGGACCACTCAAATCGAGTTCCGCGAACCCGACGTTGAGTTCCGAGCCACTCAAATTGACTCCGGGCTGGTCCACCAGGAGGACCTTGCGCGCGGATGGGGAGAGACGTGGTTGCCGGACGCGATCGCCCGCAAGTTACCGTCAGCGCCCAGGCATTCGCGGTGGCATTGGGTTTTTCCCGCGACGAGGCGGTGGCGGGACCGCGAAGGGCGGGAAGGGTCGGCATCACCTTCACGAAACCGCCGTGCAGCGCGCGGTCAGCGGAGCGACGCTTGCCTCCGGGATCGCCAAACGAACCACCTGTCACAGCTTCCGGCACTCCTTCGCCACCCACCTCCTCGAGCGCGGGCACGACATCCGGACGGTACAGGAGCTGTTGGGCCACCGGGACGTTTCGATCACAATGATCTACACCCACGTCCTGCGCCACGGCGCCCGCGGAGTCCGCAGCCCCCTCGACACGCCATGAGTCGCATAACACGGGTACCCTTGCCGATATGGCACGCGCGCTAAGCCGCAGAAACACGGCTTATGCCACATTTCAATTAAAGTTAGACCGATCAGAGTTTTATGTATGATTCAAAGATGTGGTCGCTATTCCGATCGAGGCCTGACGCGTCGTCGCGACGGTCTGCTCTTGACGAAGACGAGCAGCGAGCGAGAGTCGCCAAGCTTCGCCTTGAAGCGGAGATCGCGGCACTCCAGTTATCGACTCAGCACCAGAAACATGAGCGACTGCGTGGCTACGCCGCTCTCGGCGGGCTGGTAACTGGGGTAGCCGCCGTTTTCGGACTTCTCATTTCTGCCTACCAATGGTTTGGCTCTGAGGCGTCGACCCGTAGGGTTCGAATTGAGGAGCGTTTAGATCGTTCACTGTCGTTAATGGGTAACTCAAACCCGGCCTCTCGACTGGCTGCTGTCGTGTCTCTCAGTTCATTTTTCTCCCACGATACCGAGTATGCTCCGCAGGTGTTACAGGTGCTGACAAATGCTTTAGCACTTGAAGAGTCCGTCACAGTCAGAAACGCGATAGTAGCTGCCATGCAGCGGATCGAGGTTACCGACGTTCCACTCTCTGAGCTCAACGTGGCGCTTAAGTCGCTTGTAACCGTAAGTCGTGGCCTTGTACATGAAGGCGACCTGTGGAATACCCGTCGGCAGAGCGCGTACCAAACACCACCTCACGCAAGCGTTGAATCGCGTGCGCTCACGGTCGCCTCGGCAATAGTTGTTTTGCTAAAAAAGGGTGCTCGTACCTCGGATATGTCGAGAGCGTATCTCTCAGCGACTGACATGACTGATCTTACCCTGGAGCGGATATCATTTGATGATGCGATACTTGCGTGGACGGATTTCAGTCGCGCAAAGCTTACCCATTCGTCGTTTAAGGATGCAGACTTGGCGGGTACACGGTTTAGAGATGCCATACTCACAAATGCAAATATCAGCCTTTCCTTCGACGATTCGGCTGCGAACCGGCATCGCAACTATGTAATGCAGCAACTGTATCGCACCGAACGACCTCAGCCCGGTTCTCAGGAAAGGTATACAATAGAGGGTCCAGATTTCACATGCGCCGATCTTCGCAGCGTTAATTTCAGTCGTCATCCCTTATTGCCAATCTACCCGGACGACGTCATGGCGAATATTCAAGTATTGAATGTGTCGCTGCGATCCGCGAATCTGTCAGGCGCTAAGCTTTCCCCGCTTGGAGGGTTCGGAATAATTCCCGTCCCTCGAGTGCGTGAGGTGCAGCCGTTCCCGACAACCAGCGGCGGCGGGGCTTGGAGTTCTGTTGAAACATTCGCGCAGACAAGATTCGTTCTAGCACCTGATGGCGAGTTGGGTGATCAGCGTAATAACTACACGGACACTCTGCGCAAGATCTCGTTCATCTTTACTGGGTCAAACTGGCGCGCGGCTCGTTTGGATCGCTCAGTTTCGGAGGCTTTAAGCGCTGTAGATACCATACACTCGGACTACCGTGGGCCCTGCCACGACGACGGCAAGAGTTGACGGCCTAACTTTGGTGTGAAGCTGGTGCGGCCCCGGCTTCGGCCCGGCAGACGAGCTGCCTACATCGTCGCCAGCGTGACGGCGTCACGGCGGTTGCAGTTCGCCACTCGGTGTTTTCACGTCATTGGCGGCAAGCGCCGCGCCGCTCGCGCTTCGGCACGCGGGACCGGCCGCACAGCTTACACCAAGGACGTCAGGCGGAACAAAAGGTCGGGTCCAAAGTAAAATCGGCGAATGAAGTTACGAGTCGACTGCGATGTGCAAAGCGTCATGAAGCTCGATCGCGCCGTTACTGTCAGGACCACCCAACTTGCCCCAGATAACTTCGAGTACATGTTCATACCGGGCAGCGACGGTCTGCTCACGCGAATAGCCATCGTCGCTCCCATCAGAAAGCCGGAGCGGTTTCGAACAACGATGGACACGACGCATCCGGAGCCAACGTCGACCGTCGTATTCGAGATGGACGACGAACTAGTCGCCCAGATACGTGCGGAATTCCATGCACTCGAGTCACAGCTCAGCTTTCGATTCCCTCTCTGCCGGATCATGTGGGAGTGGCCGCATTTCGAGCTGATACGAGAGACAGCTGCGGAGCGTGAAGCGTTTCAAGTCTACGGCTATGGGACCAAAGAAGAAAGACGGCGGGCGCCTATGCCGGCCGATGAGGACGCGGTCATCGATGTTGTTAAATCACGATTCGTCTTCGCTCCGCTGACAGTTCCACTATCATTTTATCGCGAAGGGCTTGCCGAATACGATCAATTCAGGTTTATATCGGCGTTCGTAAGCTTCTACTTTGTGCTCGAAGGCCTATACGGACAGGGAAATACAAAGAACCGGCTTGTCGAGAAGGCATTTACCGACTCGTCGACGTTTCGAAACGCCGTTATCGCCTCGTTGGCCGCGGCAGGCCGCGAGCAGCCAGGGATGTATGCACGGGTCACAGCCGCGTTTGCAGCGGGTGAGCTTGCGCTCGACGAAACTGGAGCCGCGAGATTCCTGGTCCGTACGCGAGGCCGGTTGCATCACTTCACAAATAGTGTCCGAAGGCTGGAGGGGACGCCTTTCACACACAAAGAGTTCGAAGTCGCCGCCTTTCTAGCGAAGATCATTACTACTTTTGCACTTTCAGGTGAAATGGTTGCGCTGGGAGCGACGTTGTCCGCCTAACTCCGGCTAGAAGTTGATGCGGCCCGGCGCTGGCCCGCCGGCCAAGCCGGCGGCCGAGCCGGCTAGTCAACTCACAAGAATCACGGCGGCACGCCTCCATGAGAAGGCCATCATTGTCAAGCGGCCGACGTGGCGGCCGCACCGTTGTCGTTCAGTGTTCTCCAGCACGTCGGTGTAAGCAAACGTCGTGGACCATGCCTCCATCCGCACTCTGTGTGAGCTCATTGAAGGAGCTCGGTGCATGCTGAGATCCATTCCATCGGATCGCTGCAATCCGCTTGGCGGTCTGCCGGTGTGAGCCGGCGCCAGGGCGTGCCTCGCAGTCGATCGGATGAGATTCCGACGCTGTGCTTTCGCGGCAGATCTGTGCTCGCTTCTCCTTTCGCTGCTCGGTTCGTTTCTTGTCCGTTGGTCAGGCTCTATGCAGCCTGGCGTCGAGATTCGCTGTTGCGAAACGGCTCGTAGTCATCCAAGGTGCGCCAGAGGTGATGAAGCAGGACTGCAAGCTTACGTGCGACCGCCACGGCCGCTCGCTTTCGCGCGTTTTTGCCGCCGCGTGCTGCGATGGCGAGGCCATAGCGGCGCAGATCACAGTCCACGCCGAACGGCCGAGGATGTACTGCGCCGACCCAACGAGCAACCGGCGCAGGTAGTGATCTCCTTCTTTGGTGATCCGCTGTTGCGGTTGACTCTCCCCTGAATCGTGCTGCCCGGGAGTGAGCCCAAGCCACGCGCCGACGCTGCGACTGCGAGCGAAGCGTTGGGGATCCTCGATGGTCAGCATGAACGCCAGTGCGGTGAGCAGACCCACACCGTGCACCTGCGTTAGAACCGCAGTCTCGGGATATCGATCTTCCGCGAGTCGTTCGATCCTGCGGTCGAGCTCACCGATGCGCGCGGTCAGATGCTCGACCGTTTCCACCAGCGGCAGCAGCGCGTCACGCAGCTGTTCCGGAAGCACCTTGCCGATTCGCTTGTGGAAGGCGTGAGCCGTGTAAGACGGTACCTGGGCGCCCATTGACTTGATGGCTGAGCGGACGTGCTGAATGAGCCGAACGCGGCTCCGCACCAGCGTGTCGCGTGAGCGGATCAAGGACAGGTGTGACTGTCCCAACTCGCTTCGATGCTCGAGCGCACCGAGCAGCTTCCGATCGAGACGAGCAACGCGCGCCAGATACTCGGCATCCACGCGGTCGTTCTTTCGCTGGTTTACATAAATCAGTCGCAGCTTCCGTGGGTTGGCGACGATCACTTCGTGACCGAGCCTGGTCAGAAGACGACTGATCCATGGTGAATGCACGCCTGCCTCGATGGCGATCGTCTTACGCGGAACTCTGGTCAGCTCCAGCTCGAATGCTCCAGCGGTAGTGGACATGCGGCCCTGCGCCACGATCGCGCCGTCGGCGTCGATCGCACAGTAGTAACTGAACCGATCGCCGACATCGATCCCGATCGTCACGACGTGCTTCCAATCTACATGCTGCCTGCTGAGTTTCGCTGTTGTCCTCGCCTTGCCGGTTGCTGTGCTGGTAGAGTTCCTCACGGCCAATCTCCTTTCTTTGCACCTCGAGTGCGTTTGAATATGCAGCGCAATCTTGCGACTGCGCCGAGGAGGTTGGCCTTCTCATTTCATCCGCCCGCAGCGCATCAGGCGCAACGGCAGCAGGCGGCGTGCCGCGTCGGCTTCGGCACGTGGGCCCTGGCCGCACAGCTTAACGCGAAGCGTTAGGCGCACGAGAAGGCGCACCGCGACCTCCCGGGCCGACTCCAGAAGCGCCGCACGCGATTGTCGATTGTCGCGAAAACCAGCGTATGATTCACGCGATCATCACGCGTGCAACCGTCATGGACCCAGAAAATCTGTTTCTATCAAACCTTCCGCTAATCGAGCGTATCACCGCGTTTGTTGCGCGCCGTAACCGCCTCTCACAGGCAGACACCGAGGAGTTTGCCTCGCTTGTGAAGCTACTACTCATCGAGGACGATTACGCCATCATTCGAAAGTTCCAGGGGCGATCGTCTCTGACCACTTATCTCGCAACTGTTATCCACAGGCTTCTTGCCGACTACCGAATCTCCGCCTGGGGAAAGTGGCGGCCCTCTGCAGAGGCGAGGCGTCTCGGCGACACCGCCGTGACTCTTGAACGTTTAATCGAGCGAGATGGTTTCACATTCGACGAGGCCGTACAGCTTCTCGCCCCCGACCGCGACCGCGATCCCGCTCGCGTTCGAAAGGAACTGGAAACGGTCTACCTCAGGCTGCCTCATCGTTCGAAGCGCATCGCCGTTTCTCTTGGCGACGAAGCCGACGTAGATATCAATGGCGGTGACGAGTCGATGGAGAGGTCAGACTACGGCAGCGGTAATCGGCCAGTTGATCTCGCGATGATCGAACTTCCCGATGAAATCGGCACATCGGAGCGAAAAGGGCAAGTTGAGAAGATTGGGCGAATTGTCAGGAATGTCATATCTCAGCTTGATCAAGAGGAACAAACCATTCTCCAGCTGCGATACTTCAGCGGTTTGAAGGTGCCCGAAATTGCCGCGCGCCTCGGAATAGATCAGAAGAAGCTTTACAAGAGGATCGACAGGCTTCTGCGCGTGCTTCGCAGCGCGTTGGAGGCGCAGCAGATCGGCAGCGACGATGTGGCTGCTATTATAGCGGCCGGAGACGTTGACGATCAAATCAGTCTTCCAAATGTCAGAACAATTAAGAGCGCAGACAGTCCAGGCATCTACGTAGAGCCCACTACAGCTCGTAGAACATTGAAAGAATTACTCCGCGACTCGGAGTCGCCCGGACGCAAGTAAACGTACACGATGACGAGCTCCGACCGCTATGGTATAAGCGTGTTTATTAATTGCCCGTTCGATATTGCATATCGTCCGATGCTTCGCGCGCTGATGTTCGCCGTGTACGACTCTGGCTTTATCGTACGATCAGCTCTCGAGGAGGATGATGCCGGAGAAGTTCGCTACAGCAAAATCGTCAGAATCATTCGCGAATGCAAGTATGGCATCCACGACATTTCACGCGTCGCACTCGACCGACAAACGAAGTTGCCCCGCTTCAACATGCCATTGGAACTAGGATTGTTTCTCGGAGCCAAGGGGTTTGGAGAAAATCAACACGCGGTAAAGTCGTGTCTTGTGCTCGACAGCGAACCATTTCGCTATCGAGTGTTTTGCTCGGACATCGCGGGCCAGGAGGTCCGTCCTCATTACAACAGTCATCGTAAGGCTATCGCCGCGGTACGCGATTGGTTGAGTAACTATGTGACTCGTGGTGTGATGATCCCTAGTGGTTCGGTCATCGCGCGACGCTTTGAACGTTTCGAACGGGCATTACCGCGTTGGTGCCAACGTCAGGGGCTTGTGCCTCCTGAGTTGACGTTCCGAGACCAGCGTATTTTGATAGAACAGTGGTTGAAAGCGAACACTTGGGAGCCAGACTGCTGAGCGGCAGCTAACTCGGCGCTGCACCGAGCCGTGCCGCTCGTCGCCGTCTTCCATGCAAGCGGCTACTTCGGATATTCTGCTGTGTGTGGCACAGCGCCGGTGAGCGCCAATGCCGTTAGGCCGCTCGAAATGAAGGTGACGAGACAACACCAGGCAGCACTGTTCCTCCTCGTCCTCAACTGGGTCGTTTGCGTAGCCTTTCTCGCAGGTCGTCCCCGTGATACCGGTGGATGGTTGCGGGCGAAGCAGCAGGCTCGGAGTGAGGGAAGCTTCGTGATCAGCAGCGCGGAGCCAAGCATGTACCTCGCGGAGCGACCACTTTACAAATGGAGCAAGTGGCATGGCGGTGAGGAACTCTGGGTGAAGGTCATCGAAACTGCCAACGTCGTCCCTCTCGTCGCAACTCGAATCTTCGACGCGGCTCTCGAAGTCGTCGGAGCCACATCTGGCCTATTCTCGGTGCGCGCACAATCGTGGGTCTCGGCAGTCGTCTTTCTAGGCCTCTCTTCCGTTCAGTGGTTCTGGGTAGGTCGAGCAATCGCCAGGAAATTCGGCGCGGCCTAACTGAGCGGTTGCAGCCGGCGCGGACCGCTGCGATGCTGTCATCCGAATTGCGCTACCATGGCGTCGCGGTCCGCGCGGCTGAACCGCAGGCCGTTAGGCCGATAAAGGCAACGTCTCCCAGAACCGAGGAATGTCAACACCCAGTCCTTTGCAACGAGGGCAAGTGTCCGTGGCGCGCTTACTAAAATCGATAGACGAGTAGACGCTTTGCAACGTCTGTCCTGCGATTGTCCCTTCGACCTCGACTCGCTCTGCTCCATGGCACACGGGGCACGTGGCAAACCGCGGTTTTAGGTCATTGGATAACGCATATTCCACATCAATGTCTTCACCGACATTTTTCTTCAGCGCTTGCTCGATCCGCGTACCGAATGTATCCAAAGAATAGGAATCCAAGGCCGTGGCACCCGCCACAGCTCGAAAACCATCCTGAAGTGGCATCAAGAGAACTGTAATGTCTCGCATTTGCTTGGTCCCCGGTGGCCATCGCCGGGCACTTGATTTAGCTGGCGCTACCGGCGATCGCGCGATCTACTTCTTCGTCACGCCTTTAAATGGCTTCCCGTCCGTTTTCTGGTCGATGAACCTTCCCGTGTTCCTGTCGATCTTCGTCCAATTACCATTCACGGGGTTTCGTACCTGGATTCGGTCGCGAACCGCGCCGTTCCGATGTCCGTCGCCTTTCGGTGGATTCGTAGCCATTGCTTTGATCTCCTTCCCCTAGCCGGTTCGTCCTCCGCAGCGGACGATGCCGAACAAGTTTACGCTCTATTCACGCCTCCCGCAAACCCGAACATGAGCATCACATGCGCAACTTCGGGAACCCCGCGCTGGACGCGTCGGTCTGAATCGGCAGCGCCGAGAGGATCCGAGCAGTCTTGTTAGTGGCGCCATCGGAGGCTAGATTCGACTCATCGAAAGCCCGATTCGAGGTATCGCAGCTCCGTGCGAAGCGATAGGCGGCCGTTATCATGGCCGCGATGTCACGGTTTGAACGGGCGGCGGTCTACGTGGTCGTGTTCCTGAGCGGCGCGCTGCTGATGGCGCTGGAGATTGCCGCGTTCCGGATCATCGGCAAGACGTTCGGCTCCGCATTGCGCGAGACGACGGCCGTCATCGCGGTCTTCCTCGCCGCGATGAGCATCGGCTACTGGGCGGGTGGGCGGGCCGGCGATCGCTGGCCGCGGCCGGGCACGCTCGTCGCGGTGTTGCTTGGCGCCGCGGCGGTGCTGCTGACCGTGCCCTGGCTGGACGCGCTGTTCTCGCCGCGCATCGCCGCGTCGCGCCTCGACCTCTCGACGCACGCATTCACCGCCACGACGCTGCTCTTCGCTCTCCCGACCGTCCTCTTTGCCACGGTATCGCCGATCGCCGTCCGTCTCTTCGCGAGAGACGCGGGCCACAGCGGCTCGACGGCCGGATCGATCTCCGCGGTCTCGACGGTCGGCAGCATCGCCGGCAGCGTGATCACCGCGTTTCTGCTCATCGATCAGCTCCGAAGCATCACCCGCACCGTGATGGTGGTCGCGCTCTGCGCGTGCGTCACCGCCATCATCCTGATCGCCACGACGATGCCGTTTCGCCGCAGCGTGCCGGCCATCGGAGTGGCGTTGCTCCTCGCGGCGCCCGCGCTCGCATTCATCGGCTCGACTCAGATTGAGCAGTCGCTCTTCACGCCGCTCCCGAACTGGCGCGTGCTGTTCGTCGGGGACAGTCCGTATCACCGCGTGACGGTGACGGAGCAGGGGGGCGTGTTGCGGCGGCTCACGTTCGCCTCGGCGATCCAGTCTCAGATGTCGCTCAGGGATCCGAACGGCGCCGGCCTCTATTACGCCGACGCGGTGCACATCGCGCGGCTGCTCCGTCCGAGCGTGCGCCGCGTGCTGATCATCGGCCTGGGCGGCGGGACGCTGCCGAAGCAGTTCACGCACTTTTATCCCGACACTACCGTCGACGTCGTCGACGTCGATCCGCTGGTCGTCGACGTCGCCCAGAAGTACTTCGCCGTGCGCCCGAGCGAGCGCCTGCGCATCCATCTCTCCGACGGGCGGCTGTTCCTGCGGCGCTCCGACGAGAGATCGGA
>Ga0207659_10000050_pt1 | contig 82225 bp, 73 predicted proteins | sample KBSM43metaG_FD_184330 | JGI IMG/M metagenome (GOLD analysis project Ga0207659, IMG submission 184330) | Miscanthus rhizosphere microbial communities from Kellogg Biological Station, Michigan, USA - KBS M4-3 metaG (SPAdes) (version 2) | ecosystem: Host-associated > Plants > Roots > Rhizosphere >...
CAGGCGGAGGCGGCGCGCGCCGGCGTCCAGCTGATTGTCGAGTGCGGCGGTGCCCCGGACGTCAACGGCGACCCGGCAATGCTTCGGCAGGCATTCCTCAATCTCGCGCTGAACGCCTGCCAGGCGATGCCGAACGGCGGCACTTTACGAGTGCGATGTGAAACCGTGCGGGGCCGGCGAGTGGCCGTAGTATTTACGGACAGCGGTGTCGGGATCCGTCCCGAGCACCTGCAGCGGATTTTTGATCTCTATTTCACAACCAAAGACAAAGGCAGCGGCATCGGGCTCTCGATGGTCTACCGGACCGTGCAGATGCACGACGGGGAGATTGAGGTACAGTCAACACCAGGGGCGGGGACGACGTTTCGAGTTCTTCTGCCGCAGGCATGACATCGTGAAGTTCTACGCCGCGATCGCGTTCGCGCTGCTTCTGGCAGGCGCAACTGGATGTACGCGTGCCAAGGCCAAGACTACGCCTGACACGCCGGCACTCGATGTTCCCCCGGCGCCGCCGCGCGACGTCGAGGTCCCCGAATCCGAACCGCCGCCGCCGATGCCGCTGCCGCAGGAGCCGGCGCGTAACGCGCCGCCGCGCACCACCCGTAATCCGTCATCCGCTGCACCGCAGCAGCCAGCGCGAGCCAACGAGCCGCCGAAGACCGAACCGCCGAAAATCGACGCGGCACCAGCGGTTGAACCGCCGAAGGCCGAGGAACCACCGAAGCCGACGGCGCCGACGCTGCAAACCACCCCGGCGCAGGCCGACGTCGAAGTCGAGCGTGGCATTCGCGCGACGATGACGCGCGCGACCAACGATCTCAGTCGGATCGACTATCGCGTGCTGAACGCGGACGCGCGAACCCAGTACGACACCGCCAAAACATTCATTCGCCAGGCCGACGCAGCGTTGGGTCGAAAAAACCTCGAGTTTGCCCGGACGCTCGCCGATAAGGCCGCGGCACTCGCCGCTCAGCTCCGCGGAAGGTAGCCGTCACCAATCGGTATCGAGCTACCCACGGGTTCTGAACTGTCGTTCCTCAGGCCCCAGGTACCCGCCGCGATTTGCCAGATTCTTCGAAAAAACTGCATGGCATTGCACTTGCTCAAAAGGTCGGTAACCTCGTTCTTCTCGCGACCTGCGAGGAGACAAAAACCTTCTGATCACCCTGCCTGTGCACCGGGAGGCAGCCGAAAGGCGGCCTCCCACTCGCCTCGTTTTGCGTCAGGCGGAGCAATCCACACGTTTCCACAGCGTCAACATCTTGCGTCTGCCCTAAATAAAAAGCACAATATCTAGTGTTTACAGGCTTGACAAACGTACGGGGTGGGCGCATATTTGCTCGCCGTGGCGCGAACCGGTAGACGAGAAGGAGCACCCCAGGTTCCTTCAACGAATCTGCTGGATTCCGCGCCCGACTAATCAACCCAAGACAAGCGCTCAGCTCCGCGGGGCAGCGGAGGGGAGTACTTTGGATCGGAGCGTACATCGATGAAGGAACGTGCCATTCAGGCGGCCAGCGCCGGACAGCAGACGGTAGACAGCGGCTCGGGCGCAGCGATGCCAATCGCTTCCGAAGCGCCGCGAACCAGGGCGAAAACGACGGCAGCTGCCCCCGGCCTGACGTTTCCGCGCTTCTTTACCGATGCCGCGATTGACCCGTTCGACGAAGTCGAATGGGAACTGCGCGCGGCGGTGATTGGCAACGAAAAAGGCGACGTCGTCTTCGAACAGCGCGACGTCGAGATTCCCACGTCGTGGTCGCAGCAAGCCACCAACATCGTCGTCTCGAAATATTTCCGCGGCCAGATCGGCATGCCGGAGCGAGAGCGCAGCGTCAAGCAGTTGATTGGCCGGGTCGTCGACACGATCACGGAATGGGGACGCACGAACAAGTACTTCGCGACCGAAGACGACCTGAAAGCCTTCAGCGACGACTTGAAACACATCCTCGTCTACCAGAAGGCCGCGTTCAACAGCCCGGTCTGGTTCAACTGCGGCTTCGAGAAAGCACCGCAGTGCTCGGCGTGCTTCATCAATTCAGTCCAGGACACGATGGATTCGATCCTCACGCTGGCGAGGACCGAAGGCATGCTCTTCAAGTTTGGTTCGGGTACCGGCACCAATCTCTCGCCGATCCGTTCGTCCCGCGAACTGCTGGCCGGCGGCGGCACCGCGTCGGGACCGGTCAGCTTCATGAAGGGCTACGACGCGTTTGCCGGCGTGATCAAATCGGGCGGCAAGACCCGGCGGGCTGCCAAGATGGTGATCCTCGACGCCGACCATCCCGACATCGTCGAGTTCATCAACTGCAAGGTCGATGAAGAAAAGAAGGCGTGGGCGCTGATCGATGCCGGCTACGACGGCTCGTTCACCGGACCGGCGTATTCGTCGGTGTTCTTTCAGAACTCGAACAACAGTGTGCGGGTGACCGACGACTTCATGCGTGCGGTGCTCGATGACGGCGAGTGGGACACGCATGCCGTGACCGATCGCCGGGTGCTCGACACCTACAAGGCGCGCGAGCTGATGACGCTGATTGCCGAAGGGACGCACGTCTGCGGCGATCCGGGCATGCAGTTCGATACAACCATCAATGAATGGCACACCTGCCCGGAGACCGACCGGATTTACGCGAGCAATCCGTGCTCCGAGTATATGTTCCTGAACGATTCGGCCTGCAACCTCGCGTCGATCAACCTGATGAAATTCGTCAAGGTGGTGGGCGACGATCCGAACAATGTCGAGTTCGATGTGGTTTCCTACAAGGCCGCGATTCGGACGCTGATCACCGCGCAGGAGATCATCGTCGACAACGCCAGCTATCCGTCGGCCGCGATCGAGAAGAACTCGCAGGCCTATCGGCCGCTCGGCCTTGGCTACGCGAACCTCGGCGCGCTGCTGATGTCGCGCGGCTTGCCCTACGACAGCGACGCCGGCCGCGACTACGCCGCCGCCTTGACCGCGCTGATGACGGGAGAGGCCTACGCGCAATCCGGACGGATTGCCCGCGACCAGGGCGGTCCGTTCAGCGGCTACGACAAGAACCGCGAGCCGTTTCTGAGAGTGATGCGCAAGCATCGCGACGCGATGCGCGACGTCAACGGCCGCAACGTGCCGCCGGATTTGTATCAGGCGGCAAAGTCGTCGTGGGACGATGCCGTGGAACTGGGCGAACAGCACGGCTATCGCAATGCGCAGGCCACGGTGCTGGCGCCGACCGGCACCATCGGATTCATGATGGATTGCGATACCACCGGCGTCGAACCGGACATCGCGCTGGTCAAGTACAAGAAGCTGGTCGGCGGCGGATTGATGAAGATCGTCAATCAGACCGTGCCGATGGCGTTGCGAAAGCTCGGCTACACGCAGCCGCAGGTCGACGCGATCGTCAAGTACATCGACGAGAACGAAACGATTGAAGGCGCGCCGGGACTGAAGGAATCACACCTGCCGGTGTTCGACTGTGCCTTCAAGGCCGCGAAGGGCAACCGTTCGATCCATTACATGGGGCACATCAAGATGATGGGCGCAACGCAGCCGTTCATCTCGGGTGCGATCAGCAAGACCGTCAACGTGCCGAAAGAGGCCGCCGTCGACGAGATCATGCAGGCCTATATCCAGTCGTGGAAGCTGGGCGCGAAAGCGATCTCGATCTATCGCGACGGCAGCAAGCGGACGCAGCCGCTGAACACCTCGAAGGACAAGACCGCCGCGGAGTTGGCGCAGGCAGCGGTCAAGATGGTGACGCAGCCGGTTCGCCGCAAGCTGCCCGACGAGCGTCAGGCGATCACCCACAAGTTCGACATCCAGGGACACGAGGGCTACATCACGGTCGGCCTGTTCGAGGACGGCCAGCCGGGTGAAATCTTCCTGGTGATGGCGAAAGAAGGTTCGACGATTTCGGGCTTTGCCGACGCATTCGCGCAGGCGATTTCCTACGCGCTGCAGTACGGCGTGCCGCTGCAGGCGCTGGTCGATAAGTTCAGCCACGTCCGCTTCGAGCCATCGGGGATGACGCGGAATCCGGAAATCCGCTTTGCGAAGTCGATCGTCGATTACATCTTCCGATGGCTGGCCTCGAAATTCCTGTCGCCGGAGGCGCAGTTCCATGCCGGCGTCAACGGACGGGTGGAGGATGCAGCTAACGGCTCCAGTGGGCCCGCCGTCGCTGCCGCCGGACCAGAGCCGGTAGCTACGACTGGTAAAGCGTCGGCATCTGCCGCTTTAAATCCGCACTTGACGATTCAGAATCAGGAAGACGCGCCGCCGTGCTCGACCTGCGGGTCGATCATGATTCGCAGCGGCGCGTGCTACAAGTGCGTCAATTGTGGAAACACGTCTGGATGCGCCTAGTCGGTGATTGGGGATTGGTGATTGGGGATTGGTGACGGTCAGGTGGTTGGTCGCGACCAATCACCGAGCCATCACTCGTCCGCAATCCCTAATTACCTATCACCCTCAGGTTCCTGAAAAAGGCTTCCGTCTCGCTCCCGACCCACAGCGCCACGCCTCCTGCGGCCGGCGGCTGTTTCAAATCGTTCACGATCAACGCCGGTTGCGCCGCTCGATTGACGTAGAACCGCGCCCGTTTGCCGCTGAAACTCACTCGCAGGTGCGTCCACTCCCCTGAAACGAGATCAACGTACGACTCGTAGACGCCGGGCGATTCACCACGTAGCTTCTGCCAGGGAAAACCCGGTTCGGATGTGTACTGCGTCGAGTGATTGCGGCGGAGTTGGTCGTCGGCCCGTCCGTTGGTCGGCCGGATGTAGAAACACTCGAAACCCGAATCGTCGGCTCGCAGGCGGAACGCGACGCCGACGAAACCGCGCGCGCCTTCGGAGGCACCCTCCTGTGGCCGTCCGGCGACGTCCACTTCGATCTCTCCGTCCTGCAGCAGTGGGCCGTCCACGGCGGCGTAGCTTTCACCGGCGGCCTTATTCACCAGTCGTACGCCCGGCTGTCCCTGATGCGTCGCGGCGCTCGCGTCGACGCCATGCAGACGTAGCCCGGACGGCGTTGCCAGTGCGAACTTCAGTTCGCGCGGCGGCGTTTGCTCCGCCACGGCGAAAGACGCGATGCCGATCGCCACGACCATGACGAGGATTCGATACACGGGTTTACTCCTCCAGAAGCGCGGCGGCGATTCGCGCCCATTCCTGCTCGAGAGAATCAATGGCGGTTGGCTGCTGAGCCCGCCGGTACCAGTACTGAGCGTTGCCGAGGTCGCCTTCCTTGCGATGCAAATACGCGTGGATCCAGGCGCCGGTTTCATCGGAGATATCCTGTGCGATCGAATGTGCTTTGTCCCAGTCGCCACGCGCGTCGTGCCATAGTGCGAGAAGCGGCGGGGTGACGTCGGGTGGGCGGTCCGCGGAAAGGGTAGCCTTGAGTTCGTCGACAGTCATCGCTCCGAAACCATCCTACCAGCTCGGTCGAGCGTGGTTCACGCTGACGGTGGCGCTGGCGGCGCACGTCGCGGACGAAGCACTGACCGATTTTCTGTCCGTTTACAATCCAATCGTCGCCGCTGCACGCGAGCGATGGGCGTGGTTTCCGATGCCGACCTTTACGTTTGGCGTGTGGCTGACCGGACTGATTTGCTTGGTCGTCGTGCTGTTTGCCCTCGTGCCGTCGGCGTCGAACGGTGTCCTGGTGACGCGCGTCCTTGCGTTTCCATTCGCGATCGTTGTCGGGCTGCTCAACGGATTCGGGCATCTGGGCGCATCGGTGTATTTCGGTCGCTGGATGCCCGGCACAACCACGGCACCGTTCCTGATACTCGGCGGCACCTGGCTGCTTGCTGCAGCAACCAATCACCGCTCACACCACTGATCATCACCAACCCCTAATCCCCAATCCCCAATCACTTGCGCATCGAATACCTCCTTTACCCCGAATGGCAAGGCTACGGCCTGAGTTCCGCGGTCTACGACGGGGCGGCGTCACTGGCGGCCGGACTGATGCCGGAGACGAAGTGCACCCTGATCGATTCGCCAGCGGCGGAAGAACTTCACGTGCGTGACGGCGTGCTGGGGCTCGACTCGATCGCTCCACGGTTTCGGCGAACGCTCGAATATCTGCGCAGTGTGGCGCCAGACAGGGTGATCACACTGGGCGGCACCTGTGGCGTGGAAGCCGCGCCGGTCGCCTATCTCAACGAACGATACGCCGGTAACCTCGCGGTGGTCTGGTTTGACGCGCATGGCGATCTGAATTCGCCGGCAACGTCACCGAGCGGACATTTTCACGGCATGGTGCTGCGAACCCTGCTCGGTGACGGCCCGAACGAGTACGTTGAGGCCCTCGCGCGGCCGCTGCAGCCATCACAGGTTTTTCTGGCCGGGACGCGCGACCTGGATCCTGACGAAGCGACATATATTCGCTGGAACGGCGTATCGGTTACGACACCCGAGATGCTGAGAAACCAGCGTGCGATCGCAGACACGATTCGTGCGCGAGGGTTCACAAACGTCTATCTGCACCTCGATCTGGATTGCTTCAGCCCCGGCGACATCCAGGACACGCTGATGCAGACGCCAGGTGGTCCGGCGTTCGCTGATGTCGTCGCCGCGCACGCCGCGTTGCAGCGTGATTTTCAGGCCGTCGGCCTCAGCGTCGTCGAATACGTCGAGCGCGGCGGCGGCTCGCTGCAGAAGCTGAGTCAACAGCGCATCATTTCTCGCGAGCCACTTGCTCGTTGAATCGCTGTCGGGCGCGTTCGACGTAGGCTTTGAATCCGTTCGGATCGACAAATGGATTGGGCCCGTTGGGATGGGCGCGCAGCTCGTCGGCCTTTTTCGCGCCGCCGTAATAGGAGGGGTGCGCGCCGAGAAAAATATCAACCGGCAGACGCGTCAGCACCTCGAAGGTGCGCTCGTAGTCCGACTGGATCGTCGGGTATGACGGTTTGCCGGTCAGGCGCGTGCCGGGAAGAATCGTCAGACCGCCGAGCACGACCACGTGATAGCGCTTCCCGCGATCGACGACATCGAATGTCCACGTCGTGCAGCCTTTGGTGTGGCCTGGCGTCCAGCGCGCGGTCAGCGTCACGTTGCCGAGCTTCACTTGGTCGCCGTCGTTGAGCGCGCGATCGACCTTGACTGGCGGAAAGGCGCTCTGAGCGTCGGGAATGACGAAATCGCCGCGGCCGCCAGCCTCGATAATCGGCACGTCGGGAGCGCTGATCATCAACTGCGCGCCGGTCAGCTTCTTCAACTTCGCGAAGCCGGCGGCGTGATCGTAATGTGCCTGAGTATTGAGCAGGATCTTGATGTCGCTGAGCTTGAATCCGAGCCTGGTCATGCTGGCTTCGATCAGCGGCACGGTGGTCTCGTAGCCCGCGTCGATCAGGATGTGCCCTGACGGGGTCGTGATGAGGTAGGACGAAATGTCCGATGCGCCGACGAAATAGAGATTGTCGGCGATCCGTAGCGGCTCGGCCGGTTGGTTATCGGGCGTGGACGTCTGCAACGAAAAGACAACCGCAACGAGCACGGCCGCGAACTTGATAGGTGTCATGGTCCTTTTTAGAATACAAGGTTGACGTCATCCGAACGGAGGCCCTATGCAATTACTTCTTGGGTCCCACGTTCTCGAGCACGGGAACCGTGTGGGACGACTGGCGGGGTTCGAGCTTGAACCTGCCGAACGGCGAATCCGCCGAATCGTCTTCAGCGCCGGCGGCAGTCTCGGGCCGCAGGCAATGACCCGCCCGCTTGCCGCTGTGACGAGTGTTCGCGGCAGCACGATCGAATTATCGGAACAGACCAACGTCGACCCGCTGCCGGCGGTTGCCGACGTCGTCCTGCTAAGCCGGGCAACGCGCGTGACCGCGCGCGGCCAAGAGCAGGGTCGGCTGATCGGTATCGCAGTCGATCCCACGAGCCGGACGCTGCTGTCGGTTTCGGGACGGCGCCATTGGTGGTCCGGTCGAATCACAATCGACGCGAAGCAGATCGATTGCTCGACACCCGGAGAATTGCGCTCCACGAAATCCGATGACACCCGTGCCGCCTGAACGGTGTAAAGTGACGGGCTGCATTATGTTCATCCAACGAAGGAGTGACCGATGAAGCGAGTGTTGTTTGCCGTTCCGGTTCTTGCGCTGTTCGCCACCGTCGCGTTCTCACAGATGCCGGCCGGCGGCAAGACGACGCTGCAGACCAGCCTGCAGCGCGGTTACGCCGGCTTGAAGGCAAACCTGACCCAGGAAGCGGAAAAAATGCCCGAAGCCGATTACACCTTCAAGCCGGGCTCGACACCCGAAGCGCGGACCTTCGCGCAGGTGATTGCGCACATCGCACAAAGCCAACTCGGGACCTGTTCCGCGCTCAAGGGCGTGCCGAACCCGATGGCGGGGAAGAATCTCGAACAGGAACTGAAAACGAAGGCAGAGGTCACCAAGGCGCTTGCCGATTCGTTCGCACTGTGTGACGAAGCGTTCGCCAACGTGACCGACGCGAATGCCACCGAGTTCATCAAGATTGGGCAAAACGAAGTGACCCGGGTCGCCGCACTCTACGGCCTGCTGGTTCATGGCAACGAAATCTACGGAACCGGCGCGGTCTACCTGAGGTCGAAGAACATCGTTCCGCCGTCGACCGAGCGGATGATGCAGGGCCGCGGCCGAGGCAACTAATTCCTAAGTCTTAATCCCTCGTTCCGAATTAGGACTTGAGAATGGGGCGGCCGGTTTGCCGGCCGCCTTTCTTTGGTCTATATTGCTTACGATGTCAGCAATCGAGCCGCTCGGGGAATTCGAACAAGTGGTCCTGTTGGCGATCTTGCGATTGGACAACGATGCCTATGCCGTGACGATTCGCGATGAAATTTGCGCGCACACCGGCCGGGACGTGTCGCGCGGGTCCGTCTACATCACGCTCGACCGCCTGGAAACCAAGGGGTATCTCAAGTCGTGGTTCGGCGATCCGACACCTGAACGCGGCGGGCGGGCAAAGCGCTACTACGCACTGCGTCCACGAGCGGTCGAGGCGTTGCGCGAGAACCGGCGCGCGCTGGTGTCGTTGTGGCGAGGTATCGAGGAGAAACTGGCATGAACTGGACGTCGCTGTTGCGTTCATTGCCGCGCGATCTTCGCGAGACGGTCGCCGGCGACATCGAGGAGGAATCTGCAGCGCTGCGCGCCCGTCGCGGCCGGATTTACGCCGAGGCATGGGCGTGGTGCGAAGCGGCGCGACTCGCCGCGGTGTTCCGAATCGAACGATTCACACACCGGCGTGACGTGCCGCCGATAGGCGAGGAATTGCGCCGGCGAACGAACATCTCGGATGCGATTCGTCAGGATGTCGCGTTCAGCATTCGGCTGTTGCGGCGACAGCCGGGGTTCACGGCGGTCGCATTGCTGGCACTTGCGCTTGGCATCGGCGCTAACACCGCAATCTTTGGCGTTGTCGATGCCGTGTTGTGGCGCCCGCTGCCGTTTTCCAATGCCGACCGAATTGTTTCGCTGGCGGAGCAGCGTCCGCGCGAGGGGCGATGGTTCGGTCCGGTGTCGCCGGCGGACTTTTACGATTGGCGCAGCCAGACGACTTCGTTTGCGGCGATGGCGGCATATGAAGACGCGTTCGTGAACATGACCGGTAGCGGCGAACCAGAACGGATTCGCGGATTGCTGGCCACCCCCGGGTTCTTCGATGTCCTCGGCATGCAGCCGGCGCTCGGCCGCGATTTCCGCGCCGATCAAGAAACTGTCGGCCGGCACCGTTCGGTGTTGCTGACCGACGCCTTCTGGCGGCGTCGCTTCGGCAGCGATGCCTCGGTTGTCGGCAAGACGATCGCGTTCGATGGAAACTCGTACGAGGTGGTCGGCGTGCTGCCCGCGGCATTCTGGTGGCCGACGCACCCGGATGCGATAGTGCCGCTGGCGATGGACGCACACGACCGAGCATTGCGCGCCGCACACTTCCTCGAGGTGACCGCTCGGTTGAAGCCGGGCGTCGCGCCGCAACAGGCGCACGAGGAACTGGCCGTTCTCGGGCAGCGACTGGCCAAAGACTTTCCGGCGGAGAACGGCCGGCATTTTCCGAACACCCGTCCGATGCGCGCCGCGCTGGTTGGCGACGCCCGCACCGCGCTGCTGGTGCTGCTGGGCGCCGTTGGTTTCGTGATGCTGATTGCCTGTGCCAACGTCGCGACGCTGTTGCTGGCGCGCGCCGCTGGCCGCCAGAAAGAACTGTCGGTGCGGAAGGCGGTTGGTGCCAGCCGCGGCCGGATGATCCAGCAGATGTTGACCGAGAGCGTCATGCTCGCGGTTGTCGGCGGCCTGCTCGGTGTGTTGATCGGTTCCTGGGGACTGGCCGGGCTGCGCGCGATCGTGCCGGCGCAATTCGAAAGCCTGCCGGGAATCGACGGACTCGGCCTCGATCTGCGCATTCTCGCAGCGGCGTTCAGTCTGACGCTGATCACCGGGATGGTGTTCGGTGCAGCACCGGCGATTGTCGCGTCCGACGATCGACTGAGTGCGGCGCTGAACGAGGAATCACGCGGCAGCAGCGGGACGGTGCGGACGCAGCGAGTGCGTTCGGCGCTGGTCATCGCGGAACTGGCGCTTTCGCTGGTGCTACTGACCGGGGCTGCGCTGCTTCTCGTCAGCTTCGCACGATTGTCGAACGTCACTCCTGGATTTCGGTCAGAGCAGCTGGTGATTGCGCGACTGCAGATTCCGTCGACTCGCTACGGAGACCACCCGAGGACCGTGGCGTTCTATCAGGAACTCTACGCCCGGTTGCGTGCCGTGCCGGGTGTCGTGCGTGTCGGCGCCACCTCGGCGCCACCGTTCAGCGGCGTCGACGCCCGATTGGACCTGACCATCGAACGACGCTCGGACGACCTGGCGAGTCCGGTGCGCGCCCATCCGCGCCTCGTATCCACTGAATATTTTTACACGATGGGTATTCCGCTGTTACGCGGACGCGGGTTCAGCGATATGGACGGTGCCGCCGTGAAGAAGGTTGTGATCCTGAACGACGCGGCCGTCCGCCGTTACTGGCGCGGTCAGGATCCCATCGGTCAGCGGGTCAGTCTCGGCGCTCCCGATGATTGGATGGAGGTCGTTGGAATCGTCGGCGACGTCAAGCACTCTGGCCTCGATGTGGAAATTGAACCTGAGGCCTACATTCCGCACCGCCAGGGTTTTACCAGCCTGGGCACCGGCTTTGCGCGAGCGATGTCGATCGTCATTCGGACAACGTCCGACACGGCGTCGACGGCCGCGGCATTGCTCGCAGTCGTGCACGGAATCGATCCGCTGCAGCCACTCGGCATCGTGCGGTCGATGGACGACATGATTGCGGCGTCAGTGGCGCCGCAGCGATTGAATCTGGTGCTGGTGTCGGCATTCGCGGTGGTCGCGCTGGTACTGACCGCGGCGGGGCTGTACGGCGTGATGTCGTATCTCGTAACTCAACGCACGCGCGAAATCGGCGTGCGGATGGCCCTTGGGGCGACGCGTGGGCAAGTTGTCGGCCTGGTGATCCGGCAGGCGGGGAAGATGACGCTGGTCGGAATCGTTTGCGGTGTTGTCGGTGCGCTGCTCGTTACGCGATCGATGACGTCGCTGCTGTTCGGCATCAGCGCCGCGAATCCGCTGGTGTATGCCGGCGTCACCGTTCTGCTGGCTCTCGTCGCGATGGCGGCGGTCGCCGTGCCGTCGACCCGCGCGACGCGGGTTGATCCGCTGATCGCGCTGCGCGACGCCTGAGGCGTACGGTCGACCGTCTGGATCTCCGCGGCACCCCCGCGCGCTGACCCTGTCCCCAGTGGGCGCACTGGGGGACAGGCCCCGAGCCTGTCCCCGGGCCTGTCCCCGAGCCTGTCCCCGGGCCTGTCCCCCCGGGCCTGTCCCCGGGCCTGTCCCGTCGAATCGACTACGAAGATATTCGTATTGACATCTACGAAAGTCGTCGTAGATAATCGCCGGCGATGAAAAGCCTGCGACGCAAACCGACCGATGGTGAGCTGAGCATCCTGCGCGTTCTCTGGGACCGCGGACCGAGCACCGTCAGGGAAGTCGCCGCGGCCATGGGGCGTCAGGCCGGCTACACCACCGTGCTCAAGCTGCTCCAGATCATGACCGAGAAAAAACTGGTCCTCCGCGACGAGTCGGAGAGAACCCACGTCTACCGTGCGGCGTATTCAGAGGATCAGACGCAGCAACATCTGGTCAGCGACCTGATTTCGCGCGCATTTGAAGGGTCGGCAGCCAAGCTGGTGTTGCAAGCCTTGAACACCGGCAAGGCGTCGCCCGAAGAGCTGGACGCGATTCGCAAGCTCATTGATAGTCACCGAGGTTCGCGATGACTTCACTGCTCACCATCATCGGCTGGACGCTGATTCACTTCGTCTGGCAAGCCAGTCTGATCGTCGTTCCGGTCGCGGCAATTCTGCGGCTGACCCAGCGCCGATCCGCCAATTTGCGCTACCTGATCGCCTGCGCCGGCCTGCTGGCGATGATCGCGGCGCCGATCATCACCGCGCGCGTATTGCTGGCGAGTGCCGATCGATTCGACGAGCCGGCCTTCCATGATGCCGTAGCGTCACCGCTCGTGGCGAATCCAGTTCGGACGACAATCACTGAACCGGATCGTAGTGCGGCTGCCGCCGGACCGCAGAGACGGAGCGATCTGGCCGCCGTTTCGTTGCCTGATCTCGATCGAATCGCCCCTGGTATCACCATCGTGTGGCTCGCCGGCGTTGCACTGTTGCTGGCGCGAATGGCCGGGGGCTGGTGGGCCATCCGTCGTTTACATCGCGCGGCGCTCGCGGCAGGCGCGTCGCGCTGGCAGTTCGCGTGCCGCCGTATTGCGTTTCGTCTCGGATTGCCGGCGGCGGCGCACGTTGTCGAATCAAGTCTTGTGGACGTTCCGGCAGTTGTTGGCTGGCTGCGCCCGGCGATTCTGCTTCCCGTCGCGGCGTTGTCCACCTTGACACCATCGCAGGTGGAGGCGATTCTCGCGCACGAGCTCGCCCACATTCGGCGCCACGACTATCTCGTCAACGTGCTCCAGACGTTCGCCGAAACGGTGCTATTTTATCATCCCGCGGTCTGGTGGGTGTCGAAACGGATTCGAATTGAACGCGAGCACTGCTGCGACGACATCGCGGTCGCCGTTTGCGGCGATGCGCTCAACTACGCGGAGGCGCTCGCCGTGCTGGAGCAGTCGCGGTCTCACGGTATGGCAATGGCAGCAACCGGCGGATCCCTGGTCGATCGCGTTCGCCGAATCCTGCGCCGGCCGGTCGCAGCTGATGAAGGTCCGCGGTCGGCGAGTTGGGCCGTCACACTGGCGCTGACGATGGTTTTTGCGGCGGGCGCAGGCAGCATCAAGCAGCTGCCGTGGCCGCAGGCGTCCGGCGCCGACATCGAAGCCCTTGCCACGAATCCGGGGCCAGTCCCGGGGACAGGGTGGGGGACAGGCCCCGGGACTGTCCCCGGGACTGGCCCCGGGCAGCGGCGACCACCGGCTCCGCCCGTGTTCCCCGAACCGCCTGATCCACCGACGGCTCCGGCGCCACCGGAACCGCCGGAGCCGCCCGCGCCACCGGTGGCTCAGGACGACGTCTTGGTGCCGCCAATGCCGCCGCCGCCACCCACAGCAGTGCCACCGCCCGCTCCGCCAGCGCCTCCGCCACCGATCGCTCCGCCAACGCCGCTGGCAGCACCAGCGCCACAAGCACCGCCGGCTCCACCCGCTCCGCCTGCGCCACCGGCCCCCCCGGCGCCGCCCGCGCCACCGTCGGGCGGATTCTCGGTGCAGAGCCACGATCGCGCCGAGTCGCGTTGGTCGTGGTCAGACGACGACGTGCGGATGGAAGTGACCTTGCACGGCAGCGTGACGTTCAAGGACGACCTGTCGGATGTGGAACGCCTATCCGACGACGGCTTGCTGCGGATTCGCGACTGGACCATGTTGATTCCCCGCACCATCGAAATCCGATCCGAAAATGGACGGATTACCCACAGCTACTACCTTGCGGGCGTCGCCCGAACCTGGGATGCCGATGCCGAGCAGCGCCTGCGTGAAGTGCTGCCAAAGCTGGTCAGGCGAACCGGACTCGGTGCGGAATCGCGAGTTCGCACGATTTTCGAAGCGAAGGGCACCGATGGCGTTCTCGATGAAATCGCACTGCTCGAGAGCGACTACGCGCGACGACTGTATTTCGTGGCGTTGATCGATCGTGCACAGCCCGACGCGGCGGCAATTGTGCCGATCCTGCGGCGCATGGATCGCATCCGCTCCGACTACGAACGAGGCCAGGTCCTGCAGCGCGTCGCGAATCGGGTGACGCTCGATCAGCGTGCCGCCGCCGAGTATGTCCGGGCTGCGTCACCGATGAAATCCGACTACGAGCGGCGGCGGGTGCTGAGCGCGCTGCTCGCGGCGCGGCCGTTGCCGCAGGGCGCCGCGACCCTTGCATTTCGATCGGCCTTCGAGATGCGTTCAGATTACGACCGCAGCGAGGTACTCCGAACCGCGCTTGCGCAGGATCAGCCGACCGAACCCGAACCGCTCTTCGCCGCAGTAGGCCGCATGTCGTCGAGCTATGAGCAACGGCGTGTGCTGACCGATCTTGCCAGCCGTAATTCGCTCTCGCTCGAGCTCAAGCGAGGTCTGCTCACCGCTGCGACCGCCATGAAATCCGACTACGAACGTGCTACCGTGCTGCTCGCATACATCCGCCATCACGGCGCCGAGGCAGCCGTTCGACAGCCATTGTTCTCCGCGGTCAATACGATGTCATCGGACTACGAGAAACGTCGCGTGCTCACAGCAGTCGCGGCATCAACAGACTCCGGGGCCGCCGAAATCCAGCGCGCCGTATTCGACAGCGTCGGCTTGATGCGGTCGGACTACGAGCGAGCCGAGGTTCTTCTGTCATTCGTCGACTCGAGCGGCATCGATTCGACCAGCCGTTCGGCCTTCGTTGCCGCGGCCGAGCGGATGACCAGTTCGCATGAACAGAACCGTGTATTGGGAGCTCTCGTGCGATCGGAACGACGGTAACGAAGTGGGAAATCTGAAGTCTGAAGGGAAACGCTGAAGACGCTTCGAACTTCGGACGTCGTTTGATACCGTATTCGGATGCCAACAGCTGGTGGTGTCCGCTATCTTGAAGCTCTTCCGCCGCCCAGCGCGCGCGCCCGCGGCGCTCTTGTCCTCCTTCACGCATTTCCGCTGAATGCTCGCATGTGGGAGGGACAGCTGGCGTTCGCCGGTCATGGCTGGCACGTCATTGCTCCCCATATGCGCGGCACCGACGGCGGCATCGATGATCGTCCGACGGCATCCGTGACGATGGACGACTACGCCGCCGATATCGTCGACCTGCTGGACGCGCTGCACGTCGAAGACGCGGTGATCTGTGGTTTGTCGATGGGCGGCTACCTGGCTCTGGCGCTGGTGCGCCACGCGCCCACCTACATTCGCGGACTGATCCTCGCCGACACGAAATCCCAGGCCGACACTCCTGAGGGCCTCGAAGCGCGTCGCGGGATGCTGTCGCTCGTCGAAACCCAGGGCGTCAAGGCGGTCGCCGAAGCGATGATCCCGAAGTTGCTCGGGGCTACGACGCTGGCTCGGCACGCTCAAGTTGTCGAGCGGGTTCGCACGTTGATTACGGCCAACTCTCCAGAATCGGTCGCTGGATCGGTGCGGGCGTTGATGAGCCGCCGCGACTCGACGTCTCTCCTGGCGTCCATCCGAGTACCGACGCTGGTCATGGTTGGCGACGAGGACGTCGTCACGCCGCCGGCGAACGCCGATGAACTTCGAGAAAAGATCCCGGGGGCGGAATTCGCGCAGCTCCCGAATGCCGGCCATCTTTCCAACCTCGAAGCCCCTGATGCATTCAATGCCGCGCTTACACGCTTTCTCGACCATCGGGTATAGTCGGAGGAATCCAATACATGCGGACCGCAATCACGGCCGCAATCGTCGCGTTCTGTGTGGCCGCGCCGATTGCCCAGGACACGAAGGGCTACGACGAACTGCTTGACACCTACGTCCGCGATGGTGAGGTTTACTATCGCGCGCTGAAATCCGACCGCGGCAAGCTCGACGCTTTCATCAACCAGCTCGGTGGCGCGAACATCGATCGTCTGTCCCGAGACGAGAAAGTGGCCTTCTGGATCAACGCCTACAATGCGCTGGTTCTACGCACCATCGTCGACCACTATCCGATAACGGGCAAGTCGGCGCAGTACCCGCAGAAGAGCATTCGCCAGATACCGGGGGCGTTCGAACGGAACCCGCATCGCGTGGCAGGTCGCACGGTTACGCTTGATCAGATCGAGCAGACCATCCTGTCTGAGTTCGCTGATCCGCGGATCTTCCTTGCGCTGGGCCGTGGAGCTGAAGATGGCGGCCGGCTGCGTAGTGAAGCTTACGGCGGAGCGCGGCTGGAAAGCCAGTTGACCGAGGCTGCCGCTGAATGCATCACCCGGCAACACTGCATTCAGGTCGACCGATCAAACAATAAAGTCGTCATTTCACCAATCTTTTCGTGGCGCGAAAAGGAATTCTCGACTGCCTACGCCGACAAGGCGCCGAAGGAATTTGCCGCACGCAGTCCCATCGAACGTGCTGTGCTCGCATTCGTGCAACCGAAACTGCTGACGACCGAAAAAGACCAGCTCGAGAAAAACACTTTCACGGTCGAATTCGGGCAATTCGACTGGAAGTTGAACGACCTCACCGGCCGTGGCGGCCGCTGACGGCCCCGGCAGTCCTGACAGACGACAGAAGATCACGACTATGGATTTGCAGCTGACCGGCAAGGTCGCCATCGTCACTGGCTCGACCCGCGGGCTTGGATTCGCGATCGCCAACGCGTTGCTCAACGAAGGCTGCAATGTGACGATCTGCGCTCGCGGCGAAACCGGCCTCGCCGAAGCGATGGCGAAACTCCGCGCGCAGCCGGGCGGCGACGAGCGCGTCCTGGCGGTTCAGGCCGATCTGGCGACCGACAAGGGTGTGGCGGACGTGGTCTTGCGGACGGTCGACACCTTCGGCGGCCTCGATATCCTCGTCAATAATGTGGGCCTGGCGAAAGGTGCCGGGATTGTCGACACGTCGGATCGCGAATGGCAGGAAGCGCTCGATCAGACGCTGTTTCCGGCGGTACGCGCATCACGAATGGCGGTGCCGCAGATGAGGAAGCGTGGTGGCGGTTCGATTGTGATGATCGCGTCGATCTGGGGGCGCGAATCGGGTGGACGAATGACCTACAACGCCGTTAAAGCGGCGGAAATCAGCCTCGCAAAGGCGATGGCGCAGCAGTTAGCCGCGGACAACATCCGTGTGAACAGCGTGGCGCCGGGGTCGATTCGGTTTCCGGGGGGTTCGTGGGATCGCCGTGTCCAGGAGGATCCCGAGGGGATGGCGGAATTCGTGAAACGGGAACTTCCGTTCGGCAGGTTCGGCCGCCCCGAAGAGGTCGGGGCGGTCGTCGCGTTCCTCGTTTCGCCGCTAGCCAGCTGGGTCAGCGGGGCAAGTGTGCCCGTTGACGGCTGCCAGTCACGCTCCCTGATCTGATCTGGGGGTTTGCGCTTTCGACTCGGCTGGTACCGCGGGAACGACCGGTGACGACGGCCTGCCGCGGTGTGGAGGTTTTCGCGACCCGGACTCGAACGACGAACCCTTCCGGGTTCTCAAGTTCGGCACCGTGCGACATGTCGGACTCGCCGTCCGACGAATGTAAGAAGAATCCCCTGCGCCGCACCCGCGGCTCGCCTGCAACCATCTTCACGCCTCCCTCACGCCTTTATCGGCGTCCTGAAATCAGAGTAACAGTACCGTCGCGACTTGCAAGACAAAAAACACGAAAACCGCTCGATCAGTGCGCGCGTGAGAAGAAAAAGTGGTAAATCGGCGCGCCCGCGAGGATCAACGCGAACGTCGCGGCCGTCGGAATCGGATCGTGCACCAGTGAGTTGATCACGAATGCGATCACTGCCACGACGAAAATGGCAGGAACCACCGGGTAACCGATCGCCCGATAAGGCCGCGGCAGCTCTGGACGGAGGCGCCGCAATCGGTAGATCGCCGCGACGCCAAGCGCGTAGAACGGCCAGATTGCGAGTACGAATGTGTCGGTGAGCGATTCGAAACTGCGGCTCAGAACCAGTGCCATTCCAAGCACTGCCGCCAGGATGATGGCGACATAGGGCGTCTTGTAACGTGGGTGCACTTTCGCGATCGTCTGGAAGAACAGGCCATCGTCGGCCATGGCGAAGAAGACGCGTGGGCTCGCCAGCATGCTGCCGTTGAGCGAGCTGAACGACGAAATCATTACGAACATCGAGACGAGGATGACACCGGCGCGACCAAACAACGCGAGCATAGTGTCTGCAGCGACCAGCCGCGACTGTGCCACCTTTTCGATCGGATTCACGTAGAGATAAGCGACGTTGGTCATCAGATAAATAACGATGATGGCGATAGTTCCGATGATGATCGCTTTCGGCAGGTTGCGCTGCGGGTCCTTGACTTCACCGGATGCGAATGACAGGTCGGCCCATCCGTCGTAGGCCCAGAGAATACTGACCAGCGCCAGCCCCATGCTGCCAATCGCAATCGGCGCACCCGTGCCCGTGGTCAGGTGGGATAGGGTTGCGCCATGGTTGCTGCCGATGAGAAATGCCGACATCGCCAACACTGCCAGAGCGAGGAATTTGGCCCAGGTCGCGATCCCGACGATCAAGGCGCCGATATTCGCACCGCGGATGTTCACGATGGCAGCGAAAGCGATTGCGAGTGCCGACAGACTGCGCGCGAGCACGTAGTTCTCGATCGGATCGACGCCGAGGCTGCGCAGCAGGTATTCACCGAACACCACGGCTATCCCGCCCAGCGCGTTGGCGCGAATCAGGACCAGCTCGGACCAGCCGAAAAGGAAAGCCGCGAGGTGGCCCCATCCTTCCCTTAAGTACGCGTAGAGACCGCCCGTTTCCGGAAGTGCCGCCGCCAGTTCGCCGAGCGAGAGTGCTCCACACAGCGTGATGGCTCCACCGGTAATCCACAGCAGAAGCATCAATTGCGGATCCGGCACCTTTTGAGCGATGCCGGCGGGAGATCGAAAAATACCCGAGCCGATCGTGATGCCGACGACGAGAGCGACGGAACTCCACAAGCCGAGCGTTCGCGGTAGCTTGCCCGGCTTCAGCTCGTCCGAGGTGGTGCCTCTGAGTTCGGTCGAACCCCTCGCCCTGAGTTCCGTCGAAGGGACGTCCTGCATGAGCCCGAACCTTAGCATGCTTGTGCGTTACGCTACGGCGATGGGCGGGCCGCCGAACGAATATCACGTCAAACCGATCGCGTGGCTCTGGGCGGCCGGCATCGTTGCCGCTTCCATTGGCGGCGCGGTATTCGTGACGCAGTGGAAACCGATGACCCGCAGCCAATCGGGCACATCGGTTCCGATCGCGAGCGGACAAGCGCCGAAACAGTATCGATTGCCGATGGAGCGGCCGAACCTCCCGATTCCTGCGACGCGTGATGTGACGGACCCTGGAGCAGCGCTCTACCTGGGCGTGTCGCGACTGCTGGGTGGAGACGCGCCAGGCGCGATCGAGGCGCTGACCGCGGCGGCGAGGCTGTCGACGGGCCAACGAGAACAGGACGCGCGCTGGTTTCTTGCAGTGGCGCTGGAACGCGCTGGCCGCGTCGACGACGCCATCGCAGTCCTCGACGAGTTGTGCGGCGCCGTACCTGTCCCGGAGCCTGTCCCCGGGCCTGTCCCCGGGCCTGTCCCCGGGCCTGTCCCCGGGCCTGTCCCCGGGTCTGTCCCCGGGTCTGTCCCCGGGTCTGTCCCCGGGTCTGTCCCCCGTTACCAGCAGGCGTGTGCCGGGGCCGTGGCTCTACGCAGGCCGTAGCCGTTCGCGTTCAATGGGTTCGAGAGTGTTTGCCATTTCTTCGCCTCGCTGGTACGATCCTGCGCCATGCTTCCGGCGCTGCGATCAAAATCAGAGAGCGCGCTGGACGCGGCTCTCCAGCGACTGACCGGTGGGCTTCCGAGCGAGGAGACGACGCTCGCGCGTCCAGATACGCCCGATCATCACGTCACCGCGGTTCGCCGATTGCCGGCTGTCGCCGCGCAATTCGCCCCGTTTCCTGACGCATTCGATCCGCGGCTGACGCAGGCGTTGACGAATCGCGGCGTCACGCAGCTCTATACGCACCAGGCCGAAGCGATCGGCCACGCACTCGCCGATCGCAATGTCGTCACGATTACGCCGACGGCGTCCGGCAAAACGCTCTGCTACAACGCTCCGGTTCTGAGCGCGATCCTGCAGGATCCGTCGAGTCGTGCGCTGTATCTGTTCCCGACCAAGGCGCTGGCGCAGGATCAGCTCGCCGAACTGCAGGCGATGTGCGAGGTGCTGTCCGGAGCGGGCGACCAGCAGCCGACCATCGGCGTGTTCACCTACGACGGCGACACGCCACAGGATGCGCGGCGGACAATCCGCTCGCGCGCTCACATAGTCCTCAGCAACCCGGACATGGTGCACTCGGGCATCCTTCCGCATCACCCGCGCTGGGCCAAGCTGTTCGAGAACCTGAAATACGTCGTCATTGACGAACTCCATGCGTACCGCGGCGTGTTCGGCAGCCATCTGTGCAACGTGCTGCGACGGATGCGCCGGATCTGCCGGCATTACGGGTCGGACCCGGTGTTTGTCTGCTCGTCGGCGACCATCGCCAACCCCCGCGAACTGGCCGAGCGCCTCACCGAGCAGCCGTTCGAGCTCGTCGAAAACAGCGGCGCGCCGCGCGGCGAGAAATTCTTCCTGTTCGTCAATCCTCCGGTCGTCAATCATCAGCTGGGCATCCGGCGATCGTATCTCAGCGAAACGCGACGGATCGCCGGTGAATTTCTCAAGCGACGTCTTCAGCTGATCGTGTTCGCACAAAGCCGCCTCGCCACTGAAATCCTGACGACATATCTCAAGGACGACTTCGAGGGCGAGCCGGGGATGCCGGAACGGATCCGCGGATACCGAGGCGGCTACTTGCCGCTGCGGCGCCGAGAAATCGAGAAAGGTCTGCGTGAGGGCGCGGTGCGCGCCGTCGTTTCCACGAACGCGCTCGAACTCGGCATCGATATCGGCGCGCTCGACGTTGCCGTGATGGCCGGTTATCCGGGCACGATTGCCGCGACGTGGCAACGCGCCGGCCGAGCCGGACGCCGGGCAAGCCGCTCAGCGGCCGTGATGGTAGCCAGCAGCGCGCCGCTCGATCAGTTCATCGTCCGCAACCCGTCGTACTTTTTCGACCGATCGCCCGAACACGCGCTGATCGATCCGGACAATCTCCACATCCTGGTCGATCACGTCAAGTGCGCCGCCTTCGAGCTGCCATTCACGACGGCGGAAAGTTTTGGCCGTCACGATGTTCAGGAAATCCTCGGCGTCCTCGCCGAACAAGGCCTGGTGCATCGAGCGCAGGACACCGACGTCGAATCGGGGAGCACGCAAGGAGTGTGGACGTGGACGAACGAGTCGTATCCGGCGGACGCGGTCAGCCTGCGATCGGTGTCATCAGATAATTTCGTGATCGTCGACACCACCGAAGAAACGCGAGTGATCGGCGAAACTGATTTCACCAGCGGTCCGTCGACCCTGCATCCCAAGGCGATCTACATCGTCGAAGCCAGGCAATATCAGGTTGAAAAGCTGGACTTCGAAGGGCGGAAAGCGTACGTGCGTGCGATCGACTGCGACTACTACACCGACGCGATTACCTACACGCGGGTCACGCCGATCGACGAGTTCGCGCGCGACGCCGACCGCACCCACGGTGAAGTTCACGTCGTTTCGCGCGTGGTTGGGTTCAAGAAGATTAAGTTCTACACCAACGAAAATGTCGGCTCCGGCGAGCTGGATCTTCCCGAGCAGCAGATGCATACCACGGCCTACTGGCTGACGATCCCGGCCGAGGTGATTGGCCAACTGCCGTACGCGTCCGACGATCGTCGAGATGGCGTGGTCGGTCTCGGATTCGCGCTGAAGCAGGTGGCCCAGTTGTTGTTGATGTGCGATGGGCACGATATCGGATTGTCGATCGACAGCGGTGATGGCGAGCAGGGCGCGGCAGGTGCGATCAAACCACAGAAGATATTTGTCTACGACAACTATCCCGGCGGCATCGGCTTCAGCAAGCCGCTGTTCGACATGCACGAAGCGCTGTTGACCAATACCCGGGCGCTGATCGCCGAGTGCCAATGTGAGAATGGCTGTCCAGGCTGTGTTGGCCCAGTCGGTAACACCGGCCCGCTCGCGAAATCGGTGGCGCTGAGAATTCTGCAACTCCTGGCGCAGGAACAACTCGAGGAGAGCGTCTTTTGAGCTCTCTCGCCGATCGCGTCCGCGGCGTTGTGGTCGGCACCGGCGGCACGACTCAGCGCCCGCTAATCACCGACCAGCTCCAACCCCCCGTCCCCAATCCCCAATCACCTCGTGAATCACCAGATCTGTCGCCCCTTGCGGGTTGCTGGAGCGGTGGCTGCTTTGTCGTGGAACGTGAATGGAAGCCATCGGCGTCCCACGGCAGGGAACGGATTGGCGAACTCGCCGCGCGGCTCGAAGCCTCGATCGCTGACGCGCCGCTCTTTTCCGGCGGTGCTGCGGCGCGGCCGCCGCTGATGTTTTTTGATCTCGAAACGACCGGACTCAATGGCGGCGCCGGAACACACGTGTTTCTGATTGGCTGCGGCTGGTTTGACGATGACCGATTCTTGACGCGGCAATTCGTGATGACGCGGTTTTCGGACGAGCGGCCGATGCTGCAAGCGGTCGCGCGCGATTTCGATCGCGCTGGTGCGCTGGTCAGCTTCAACGGCAAGTCGTTTGACGCGCCGGTGCTCGAAACCCGCTACCTGTTCCATCGTCTCGAATGGTTCGGTGGTGAAACGCCGCACATCGACGTGCTGCATCCGGCGCGGCAATTCTGGAAGCGCGACGATTGCTCGCTGGGGGCGCTCGAGAGACAGCTGGTCGGCCATCGCCGGATCGGCGATGTTGCCGGCTTTGAAGTGCCGGCGCGCTACTTTCAATTCATCAGAACCGGCGACGCGCGACCACTCGCCGCGGTTCTGGAGCACAACCGACTCGACCTGCTGTCGCTGGCGGCGCTGACGGCGCGGTTACTGCACGTCACGCGAAACGGTCCCGGCGCGGCGCACGACGCGCGTGAAGCGATCGCGCTCGCACGGGTGTATGCGCGTGCCGGCATGGACGAGCGTGTCGTCGACGCCTACATCCGGGCGTTATCGTTTTCGCACGCGCCGGCCCGGGCATTCGACGCCGCGCGCATCGACGGGCTGCGCGGCCTGGCGCAGACGTATCGGCGATTACGCCGTTTCGATGCGGCGGCGCAGCGATGGCAGGAGCTGCTCGACATCCGCGGCTGCCCGGCGGCGATCGCCGCCGAAGCCACCGAAGCGCTGGCGATCCACCACGAGCATCGCCTGCGCGATTTCGAACTCGCGCGCAGCTTCGCGCTTCGAAGTCTGGAGTCGATTAAAGAGGAAAGGCGGCCAGCGAGGACCGAAGCGGTTAAGCACCGCCTCGGCCGGCTGGACCGTAAGCTGAATCAGGAACGAACGCTGAGTTTCTAGTGTGTCGCTGCGGCGGTCTTCTTGGCCTTCGCGGCAGTCTTGCGCTGTTCGGCGGTTTGCGCGCCGTACTTCTTGGTGAACCGTTCGACGCGGCCTTCGGTGTCGAGCAGCTTCTGTTTGCCCGTGAAGAACGGGTGACAGTTGGAGCAGATCTCGAGGTGCAGTTCAGGCTTGGTCGAACGGGTCTTCCACGTCGCGCCGCAGGCGCAGCGGACCTCGACGGCGTTGTACTTCGGGTGAATACCTTCCTTCACGGCGTGCTCCTCGGGCTATAAGAGAAACCCCTATTATATCAGCACTTGGACCAACGGCTCGAGTCGGCTGAGGCTGCCGCCTGGGCGATCTGCGCTTTGGCGGCGCTTTTCGGCATCTGGGCTCTTCACATCGGCTGGCACAACGGCATCCTCGACGTGCACGGGTGGCGGCAAAGCCACACGGCCATCAGCGTTCAGGAAATGCTCCGCGGCGGCCCATTCTGGCGCTATCGCACGCCCATTTTCGGTCCGCCCTGGCAGTGGCCGCTCGAATGGCCGGTGTATCAGTGGCTAGTGGCGGAAGTAAGCCTTGCATCCGGCAGTCCGATCGAGCCGGTGGGTCGGGCAATCGCGGTGGCGTCGTTTGCGGGCGGGCTCGCGGCGTTGTGGCACGTGCTGGACGCGTTCGCTGTCGCGCGGCGCCATCGCCCAGTCTTTCTCGCGCTCGTCTGGTCGAGTCCACTCTACATTTTCTGGTCCCGCGCGTTCATGATCGAATCGACGGCGCTGTTTGCCGGCATGACTTACGTCGCGGCCGTACACGCCGCGACCCGGATCGATGCGCGACGCAGCACGCTCGCCGCTGCGCTGGCAATCCTGTCGGGCGCCGCCGCAGGCGCCATCAAGGTCACGACCTTCGTGCCGTTTTTCAGTGCGGCAGCGCTCCTTCTTGTGTTGCGCCGGCATGTTGGCATCGTGCGGCGACACCGCAGCGCCGCCTGGTCGATGCTGCTGATTCCGGCTGTCGCGACCGGCGCGTGGCTGGTGTTTTCCGACGCGCAGAAAATCTCCAACCCGCTCGCGATGGAACTTGTCTGGGCCGGAGAGCGTCAGCAGCGATTCGGATCGCTTGCCGATCGGTTCGCGTGGCGATCGTGGTCCGCGGTCGTGGGCAACGCGGTGCTCGGCCGCACACGGCATACGACGCTAGGGAGCGTCTGGGTTTTTGGCGCGGCCCTCGCGGCACTGTTCGTCACGCGGCGGCGCGCTCTGGCAGCGCTAGCCTGCGGCGTCCTGTATCTCGTGCCGGTCGCCATCTTCATGAATCTGTTTCGGGTGCACGTCTACTATTCGTACGAAAACGGGTTTCTCCTGCTGATGATCGTCGGCTTTGGCATCGTTGCATGCCTCGAAGGGCGGATGGTGGCGCGCTGTGCCGGCGTCGGGATTCTGGCGGCGGCGCTCGCGGCGATGGCCACGAACTATCTTTCCGGGTATTTTGTCGATCAGGACTCGGGCGATATGGCGCCAGTCACGCTGGCGGTTCTGACGCAGCAGTGGACGCCGCCCGATTCGACGCTGCTGGTCTACGGCCTGCGCTACGCGCCCGAAGTTCCGTACGCGGCGTCGCGGCGCGCGATTATGGACGACAAAAATCGAAGCGTTCGAGATCCTCAAATCCAGCAGCCGCTGACTGCGCTCGCTCGGGAAGGCGGACGGATCGGCGCTATCGTCGTCTGCGGCGAGGCACGCGGCCTGCCGGTGATTCGCGACAACATTGCGGTGCTCGAGTTTCCCTCGCGACCGCGTTACCGCGAGCCGTACTGCGAGCTCTACGTCCGCCCCTGAGTACAATGCCGGCATGATCAACCACGAAATCGTCGGCGACGACATGCAGGCGGTGATTCTCACCATGAACGCGGGAGAAGAAGTACGCGCGGAAGCGGGCGCGATGACATTCATGACCGACGGCATACAGATGGATGCGCGGTTGCAGGGCGGCCTGCTGGGCGGCCTCAAGCGCAAGCTGTTGGCCGGTGAAAGCCTGTTCCTCACATTCTTCAAGTGCGCCACACCGACCGGTCGGGTGGCCTTCAGCGGACCCTATCCCGGCAAGATCATGCGGATGCCATTGCAGAACAGCGCGGTTCTTTGCCAGCGCGATTCGTTTCTCTGTGCCGCCGGGAGCATCGACATCAACATCGAATTCACCAAACGGCTCGGCGCCGGCTTCTTCGGCGGCGAGGGATTCATCCTGCAGCGTCTCGAAGGCAACGGCGAAGTGTTCATCCACAGCGGCGGCACGATCATCCCGATGGAACTGAAGGCCGGCGAGAAACTCCGGGTCGACACCGGCTGCCTGGTGGCGTTCGATCCGTCGGTCGACTACGACATCGAGTTCGTCGGCGGCATCAAGACGGCGATTTTTGGCGGTGAAGGATTGTTCTTCGCCTCGATGACCGGGCCGGGGCGAATCTGGATTCAGACGCTGCCGTTCTCGCGGCTGGCGGACCGGATCATCGCCGCGCGCCGCGGCGACCGCGAAGATGTGAAGCGAGACTTCGGAGGCGCGCTCGGCGCGCTGGGAAATATCATCGGGGGCGAGTAGAGGCGTGAAATTTCGCTATCCCTTGCCGCCGTTCGACATCGACGCCAGGAAGTCGGCGTTCGTTTTGGTCTTGCCCATCTTCGAGAGCAGCAATTCCATCGCCTCGACCGGCGACAGCGGCGTCAGCACCTTGCGCAGCACCCAGACGCGGTTCAGGTCGTCTTTGGCGATCAGCAGTTCTTCTTTCCGCGTGCCGCTCTTCTGGATATCGATCGACGGGAAGACGCGGCGGTCGGTCAGCTTGCGATCGAGGTGGATTTCGAGGTTGCCGGTGCCTTTGAACTCCTCGAAGATCACTTCGTCCATGCGCGAGCCGGTGTCGACCAGCGCGGTGGAAATAATCGTCAGCGAGCCGCCTTCCTCGATGTTGCGCGCGGCGCCAAAAAAGCGTTTCGGCCGCTGCAGCGCGTTGCTGTCGACACCGCCCGACAACACTTTGCCGGAAGGCGGCACGATGGTGTTGTAAGCGCGGGCCAGGCGGGTAATCGAGTCGAGCAGGATGACGACGTCTTTCTTGTGCTCGACCAGGCGCTTCGCCTTTTCGATGACCATTTCCGCAACCTGAACGTGGCGCTGCGCCGGTTCGTCGAAGGTAGACGAGATCACTTCGCCGCGGACCGAGCGCTGCATGTCGGTGACTTCTTCTGGCCGCTCGTCGATCAACAGGACAATCAGGTAAACCTCGGGATGATTCCGGGTGATGCTGTTGGCGATGTTCTGCAGCAGCATCGTCTTGCCGGTGCGGGGCGGCGCGACGATCAAGCCGCGCTGGCCCTTGCCGATCGGCACCATCAGGTCGAGCACGCGGGCCGACAGGTTGTCGCCTTCGGTCTCGAGGGCGATGCGGTTCTGCGGGTAGAGCGGCGTCAGGTTTTCGAAGAACACCTTTTCGCGCGCGCGTTCGGGTGGTTCGAAATTGACCGCTTCGACCTTGATCAGCGCGAAGTAGCGCTCGCCATCCTTCGGCGGCCGGATCTGGCCGGAGACGGTGTCGCCGGTGTGCAGATCGAACTTGCGAATCTGCGACGGCGAGACGTAGATGTCGTCGGGGCCGGGCAAATAGTTGTAATCGGGGGCGCGAAGGAAGCCGAATCCGTCCGGCAGCACCTCGAGGACGCCTTCGGAGAAGATCAGGCCGCTCTTTTCGGCGCGCGCTTTCAGGATTTCGAAAATCAGCTCCTGCTTGCGCATGCCGGTCGCACCCGGGACGTCGAGACCCTTGGCGATCTTGGTGAGTGCGCCGACGCTCATGTCCTTCAGCGTCGACAGTTCCAGTTTTTCCGGCGGTGGACTTCCCGCCGCGGCGGCGCTGCCGTTGGGTTTGGCCGGGGGTGGCGCGGTTGCGGTGGTGGCCGGCGGTTGCGTCGCGGTGGCGTCCGTTTTCACGCGGACTTCGTCAGTTGGTCGATCAGTTTCCACAGTTCGTCTAATCCTTCACCCGTCTCCGCCGAAACCGGCAGAACGGAATGTTCAAACACGGCTTCGTTCGTCTTAATCGCGCGCTGCCGTTCGCTGCGCGATATCTTGTCAATCTTGGTGGCTACCAGTGCAGCCGTCACGCCGGTCGAATCGAGCCATGCCCACGCCTGCCGATCGCTTTCCAATCCTGGATGGCGCGAGTCGATCAACAACAGCGCGGCGGCGTCGCGGCCGATTCGGCCGAAGTACTCACGTGTCACCGCCGCCAGTTCTTCGCGCTTTCCTCGGGCGAATCCGAATCCCGGAAGGTCCACCAGGTAAAACGGCCGGCCGGCCCGCACGACGCGAAAGACGTTTGCCAGCCGGGTCTTTCCGGGCGCTCCACTGGTTCGCGCCAGGCGCTGCCGCAGCAGCGCATTGATCAGCGTCGACTTGCCGACATTCGAGCGACCGATCAACGCTACTTCCGGCAGCGGTTGACGCGGCCAGTCGCGCGCCGTCGCCACGCTGGTAACGAAAGTGGCATCTACTCTCAAAGCGGTTGTGATTGGGGATCAGGGGTCAGGGATTAGAGGGATCAGAGACCAATCACTCCAATCCCTAACCCCGAATCCCCAATCACTACCATCGTCAGTGAGTAATGGTGTCGTCGCTGATGTCGACCGGTTCGGCAGTTTCGGGAGCCGGGATGCGGCCCGCCAGCGGTTCGGCCAGCGCGATCTTCAGGACCTCGTCCATCTGCTGGACCATATAGACGTTCAAGGTATCCAGCACGTTCTTGGGAATGTCCGCCAGGTCTTTCTCGTTGTCCTTCGGCAGGATGATGTTCTTGATGCCGGCGCGATGCGCCGCGAGAACTTTCTCTTTCACGCCGCCGATTGGCAGCACCTTGCCGCGCAGCGTGATTTCGCCGGTCATCGCGACGTCTTTGCGCACCGCGACGCGGGTCAACGCCGAAACCAGCGCGGTGGCCAGCGTGATGCCGGCCGACGGGCCGTCCTTCGGGATCGCGCCTTCCGGCACGTGCACGTGGACGTCCGTCTTGCGATTGAACTCCTTGTTGATGCCGAACTCTTCGGCCTTCGAGCGCACGTAGCTCATTGCCGCCTGCGCCGATTCCTGCATCACGTCGCCAAGCTTGCCGGTGAGCGTGAGGTGGCCTTTGCCAGGCATCAGCGTCGCTTCGGTGATCAGCATCTCGCCGCCGACTTCGGTCCAGGCCAGACCGGTGGCGATGCCGATTTCGTTCGACTCTTCCGCCATCGTGTTGCGGAATCGCGGTACGCCGAGGTACTGCGTCACCTTGTCGCCGGTGATCTCTTCGCTGAACCCGTTCCCTTCAGCAACCACCTTGCGCGCGACCTTACGGCAAACCGACGACAGCTCGCGTTCGAGATTGCGGACGCCGGCTTCGCGCGTGTAGCCGTTGATCACCCGCTGGATCGATTCGTCGCTGAAGCTGATGTTGTCCTTGGTCAGGCCGGTGCCTTCAATCGCCTTCGGTGCCAGGAATTTCTTGGCGATTTCAATCTTCTCGAGCTCGGTATAGCCGGCCAGCTGCAGCACTTCCATGCGGTCGCGCAGCGCCTGAGGAATGGTGTGCAGCACGTTCGCCGTGCAGATGAACATCACGTTCGACAGGTCGTACTCGACGTCGAGATAGTGATCGAGGAACGTATTGTTCTGCTCGGGATCGAGCACTTCGAGCAGCGCCGCCGACGGATCACCGCGGAAGTCCATCGACATTTTGTCGACTTCGTCGAGCAGGAACACCGGGTTCATCGTCCCGGCCTTCTTCATCATCTGGATGATCTGGCCGGGGAAGGCGCCGATGTAGGTGCGGCGGTGGCCGCGGATTTCGGCCTCGTCGCGGACGCCGCCGAGCGACAGCCGCACGAACTGACGGTTCATGGCGCGGGCGATCGATTTGGCGAGCGACGTCTTGCCGACCCCGGGAGGTCCGGAGAAGGTCAGGATGGTCGCCTTCGGCTTCTTGACCAGGGCGCGGACTGCAAGGAATTCGAGGATGCGCTCCTTGATCTTCTCGAGCCCGTAATGATCTTCGTTGAGAATCTCTTCGGCCCGCTTCAGGTCGCGTGATTCGCGGCTCTTCTTGTGCCACGGCACGGCGATCAGCCAGTCGAGATAGTTGCGCGACACGGTGGCTTCGGCGGACATCGGCGGCATCGCCTCGAGGCGTTTCAATTCCTGAATCGCCTTTTCCTCGACGTCCTTCGGCATCTTCGAGGTTTCGATCTTCTTCTTCAGATCATCCACCTCGTTGCCCTTTTCATCCTTGCGGCCCAGTTCCTTCTGGATCGCCTTCATCTTCTCGTTGAGGTAATACTCCTTCTGCGCCTTTTCCATCTGCTTCTTGACGCGCGATTGGATGCGGCGATCGACCTGGAGTTTGTCGACTTCAATTTCGAGAATGCCGGCAATGCGGTTCAGCCGTTCGATCGGCGAAATGATTTCGAGCAGGTTCTGCTTTTCGTCGACGCCGACCAGCAGGTGGGCGGCAATCGTGTCGGCGAGCTTGCCCGGATCTTCGACCCGGACCGCGGCAATCATCGCGTCGTAGTGCAGGTTGTTCGACAGTTTCACGTACTGTTCGAACAACGACACCACCCGGCTCATCGTCGCTTCCGCATCCGCCGAGGTTTCGCGCGGCTTCGCCAGCACCTTCACGACGACGCGGTAGAAGCCTTTGTCTTCCTTCCACTCGACCGCACGCGCGCGATCGACGCCTTCCACCAGCACTTTGATGTTGCCGTCCGGCAGTTTCAGGCTCTGGACGACGTTCGCGACACAGCCCATCGTGAAGATGTCTTCGGGCCGCGGATCGTCAACCGACGCGTCGTGCTGCGCGGCGAGGAAAATCCGCTTGTCCTTCAACAGCGCGTGCTCGAGCGCGCGCGTCGACGAGGGCCGTCCGATCACGAACGGCATCATCATGTGGGGGAAGACAACAACGTCCCGCAGCGGGACGATCGGCAGGGTTTCGTAGACTTCCAAAGGGGTTTCCAACTAGCCAGCCTTTTCGATTAGGGTGATCGGCTTGTCCTTCGCCATCACCACTTCGCGAGTGATGGTGACTTCGCGGACTTTCTTCTGATTCGGGACTTGATACATCAGGTCGAGCATCAGGTCTTCGATGATCATCCGGAGGCCGCGCGCGCCGATTTTTCGTTCGAGCGCCGATTCGGCGATCGCCTCGAGGGCGTCGTCGGTGAAGCGCAGCTTCACGTTCTCGTACTCGAACAGCTTCTGGTACTGACGCGTGATCGCGTTGCGGGGTTGCGTCAGGATCTGGATCAGCGCCGCCTTGTCGAGTTCGTGCAGCGTGCCGACGACCGGCAGGCGGCCGACGAACTCGGGAATCAGGCCGTACTTGATCAGGTCAGCGGGTTCGAGCTGCTCGAGCGTGGCGCCGATGTCGCGGCCGCGCAGCGACTTCACGTCGGCCTTGAAACCGAGCGTTTTCTTGCCGACGCGGCGCTCGATCTGTTTGTCGAGGCCGACGAACGCGCCGCCGCAAATGAACAGGATGTTGCTGGTGTCGACCTGGAAGAATTCCTGGTGCGGATGCTTGCGGCCGCCCTGCGGCGGAACGTTCGCGACCGTACCTTCGAGAATCTTCAGCAGCGCCTGCTGGACGCCTTCACCCGACACGTCGCGGGTGATCGACGGGTTCTCGTCCTTCCGGCAGATCTTGTCGACTTCGTCGATGTAGATGATCCCCTGCTGGCACTTCTCGATGTCGCCGCCCGCGGCCTGTAACAGCTTGAGGATGATGTTCTCGACGTCCTCACCGACGTAGCCCGCCTCAGTCAGCGTCGTCGCATCGACGATCGTGAAGGGAACCGAGAGGAGTTTGGCGAGGGTTTGCGCCAGCAGCGTCTTGCCGGTGCCGGTCGGGCCGATCAGCAGGATGTTGCTCTTGGTCAGCTCGATGTCGTTGCGGCTGCGCGGCTGTTTCTGAATTTCAATGCGCTTGTAGTGGTTGTAAACCGCGACGGCTAATTTCTTTTTTGTCCGTTCCTGACCGATCACGTACTCGTCGAGGAACTTCTTGATTTCCTGCGGTGTCGGCAGCGACGAGCGCGTGCCGCGATTTTCGAAGCGGTTATCGTCCGCGATGATGTCGTTACAGACCTCGACACATTCGTCGCAGATGAAGACCGTCGGTCCGGCAATGAGCTTGCGGACGTCGTTCTGATCCTTGTTGCAGAAGGAGCAGCGCAGGACTTCCGTTTCCCCGGCTTTTTTCACCATTGTGTCCTTTGTGCGCCCAACCCTAAAGGGCTGAACGACACAGGGTTATTACCCTACGCGCGTTTTCGAATGACATCATCAATAATACCGTATTCCTTGCCCTGGTCGGCCGACATGATGTAGTCGCGCTCGGTATCATCCTGGATCCGTTTAACCGGTTGACCTGTATGGTGTACCAGGATTTCGTTGATCCGCTCGCGCATGCGCAGGATCTCCCGGGCTGCAATATCAATATCGGTCGCCTGGCCCGCCAGACCAGACATCAGCGGCTGGTGGATGACAATTCGCGCATTTGGCAGTGAAAAACGCTTTCCTTTCGCCCCGGCCGCCAGCAGCACGGCCGCCATGGAGGCGGCCTGCCCAATACAAATCGTCTGGACATCCGGCTTGATGAACTGCATCGTGTCGTAAATCGCCATCCCGGCGGTGATCGAACCACCGGGCGAGTTGATGTAGAGCTGAATGTCCTTGTCCGGATCCTCGGCCTCGAGGAACAGCATCTGGGCAATCGCAAGGTTGGCGATCTGGTCGTCGATCGGCGTGCCGATGAAAATAATGCTGTCTTTCAGCAGCCGCGAAAAGATGTCGTAGGCGCGTTCGCCGCGGTTGGTTTGCTCGACCACCATCGGAACCAGTTGGTTCCTGGGTTCATTCGAATAGCGCATAGGCGATTGTCGGTCCGTTCGGATTGTTCAGTTCAGCTTGGGTGATTTCTGTGGCAGGGAACGTCTAGGCATTGTAACACGCCGCCTGCCCGGCGAACTTACTCTGCCACCGACGCCTGCCGGTTGGCGAACTCGATAGCCTTTTCGCGGCGCAGTCCCCCGCGAACCCGTGAAAGGCCACCCTCTTTTTCCAGTCCGGCGCGCACTGCGGCGGCGGTCCGGCCGGTGCGTTCGGCGTGCCGGGCAATTTCCTGTTCGACTTCCTCCTCGGTCGGGTCGAGCTGCTCGCGGCGCGTGATCTCGTCCAGCACCAGGGCCGCGGCGATCGCTTCACGCGCGACGTCGCGCTGGCTGTCGCGGAACGCGTTCCAGTCGATGCCGGCCTGGCGCGGATCGATCTGCTGATCCATCAACCGGCGCGCAAATTCTTCGACGCGCCGGTCCATTTCACGCAGGACCAGCGACTCGGGAACGTCGAAAGGCAGACGGGTGGAAAGTGCCTTCATCAGCTCGGCCCGCATTTCGCGCTCGGCTGCGTGGTGGGCCTCGTGCTCGAGGTCTTCACGAACCCGGATTTTCAACGCGTCGAGCGTTGCGAACTCGCCGAGATCCTTCGCGAACTCGTCGTCGAGCTCGGGCAGCACGCGGCGCTTGATTGCGTTCACCGTGACGTCGTACGCCACCTCGGTATTGGCAAGTTCGGTGATCGCGTAGTCGGGCGGATAGTGCACGGAGAACTGCTTGCGCGCACCCGGTTCGAGGCCGAGCAACTGCTCGTCAAAACCGGGCGGGTTGGCTTTCGCGCCGAGTTCGATCGGCACGCCGGCGTGTGAATCGGTTTTTCCGTCGGGGTCGGTGCGCTTGAGGTCGACGGTCAGGGTGTCGCCGTGATCGACGCCGCGCCCTTCAACCGCTTCGAACCGTCCGGCCCGATCGCGCAGTCGCTGCAGTGCGCCGTTGACTGCTTCATCGTCGATACCGACTTTTGGCTTGCGCAAAGTGATTGTCGAGAGGTCGCCGGGGTCGAATGCGGGCAGCGTGTCGAACGAGGCGGTGAAGGTCAGCGGCTGACCTTCTTCGATGTTCACGTCGCGGACGTCGGGCGTGTCGACTGCTTCGACACCGCGTTCGCGCAGCGCGTCGTCGACCGCGCGCGGGACGAGGTCGTGGAGCACGTCGTGGAGGATCTGCTCCTTGAAACGCTGTTTGATGACTTTCGCGGGCGCTTTGCCCGGACGAAATCCGGGAATGCGCGCCTTGCGCGAGTAATCTTTCGCTACACGATCGATTTCTGCGGCGACCATTTCGGTGGGGATTTCGACGCGCACCGTCTTGCGCGTTTCGTTGACGTCAGCGAATTCGGTTTTCATGAAATCAATAGATCTGAGGATTTGAAGATCTGAGGATCTGGGTATCTGGGTCCGCCGCCGCGCCTACGGCGCTTCGGCGAGACGCACGCCCTGGCCCCCTTCCGTGACGCTCGCCGCCGCTTCGCGGTGCCTGCATCGCCGAAGCTCGCCTCGTATTTACGGCGAGCGTAGGCGTGCGAAAGGGGGGACTCGAACCCCCATAGCCTTTCGGCTACCAGATCCTAAGTCTGGCGCGTCTGCCAGTTCCGCCACTTTCGCGTCGGGAACCCGATAGATCAGAGTAGCACACGGTCGGCAGCGCCACGACCGCAAATCAGCCTCGGCAAGGATGGCGCGGGTCCGCTGCTAGTGCCCCGCGACGTTCGTCATCACGAACTCGTCGACCGGTCCCCGCCGCGCCGCGTTGCTGTTAATCGCCCGCCGCGCCGGCACGCGAATCGTCCGCATGCCCGCTGCGAGCGCCGCCGCATTGCGTTCATAGAGATCGGCAATCTCGTCGGCCGAGGAATTGCTCGCCAGTACATGACAGTTGCGTTCGGCCAACGCGACGATCACCTGCTGCAGGCGGACCTGGTCGTCGTGTCCGAAGCGCGGCGCGGTATACGAGGTGAAACTCGCGGTGCGTGTCAGTGGCGCGTATGGCGGGTCGAAGTAAATGAAGTCGTCGGCGCGTGCGACATCGAGGACCGATTCGAACGATCCGTATCGCAGCTCGATACCGGGCGCGCCCAGCGCCGACGCGGCGCGCGCCAACTTGTCGCGGTCGGCGATCTTCGGGCGCTCGTAGCGTCCAGGCGGTACGTTGAATTCGCCGCTCGCGTTGACGCGGAACAGGCCATTGAAGCCGGTGCGATTCAGGTAGATGAACATTGCCGCCAGCGCCGGGGTGTAGGCGATCCGTCCATCCGTCTGCCGGCGCTGCTCGCGCAACGGGTTGAACTGCGTGTCGCGCACAGCGAAGTAATGCGCTCGTGCGTCGATCGCGTGAGCCGCGGCGAGCTGGTCCAGTTCCGCGGCGACGGCGTCGTGCGCGTCGCGGACCGTCTCGTACAAGCCGATCAGATCCGGGTTCGAATCGATCAAAACCGCTTGATGTCCGGCCAGGCGACCGGAGGTGTGCAGATCGAAGAAGACCGCGCCGCTGCCAAAAAACGGTTCGACGTAGCGGTTGAAGGAGGCGGGATAGAAACGACGCAGCTGCGGCAACAACTGACGCTTGCCGCCAGCCCACTTCAATAACGGACGAATCTGGTAATTGGGTAATCTGGTAATCGGGTAATTCAATTCTTAGAGGGCCGCATCTCGCTCTGCCCACCACCACACGGCGAGCGCCGTAGCGAGCAGCGCCGTCGCCGCACCGTAAAGCGGTAGCGACGGCCCGATGCGGTGGACCAGCGTCACCAGACCGCTCGTCATGACGTCGACCGCATCGTTGCTCACCGCGGTCATGCCGCTGCGCCGGATCAGCGTCCAAACCGCCGCGACGATTGAGATCACCACGGCAGCGATCGCCACGTTGAAGCCGACGTCGAGCACCTGATCGCTACGCCATCGCGCACGCCGCACCCGCGTCATCGCTCGTGCGGTGAACTGCGCCGACGGTTTCGGCACTGGCCGGCTCTGCAACATCCGATCGAGCGCCCGCGCGTCGCCGAGCGCCGCCGCGCAGTTCGGACACGTGGCGTAATGATCGGCGAGACGGCCATCAGGCGTCATTTCCCCCGCGGCCACCGCTTCGACGGCATCCAGTGCTTCGTCGCAATACATAATTCAATCGCGCATTTGTTCATCTGGTCATCTGGTTATTCAATAACTCAATGCACTGACCCAATGAGTAGATGACTAGATGACCAAATTGTTTATTTCAACTCCGTCTCGAGCAGTCGGCGCAGCTGCTGTTTCGCGCGGTGCAGCTGCACTTTTACCGTCCCAAGCGGAAGATCGAGCGCTTCCGCCAGGTCTTCGTACCGCATCCCTTGCAGGTAGTGCGCCGCGATCACCAGCCGGTAGTTGGCGGGCAGCCGCGCAATCGCTTTCTCCAGACGATCGCGCAGCTCGAGATCGCCGAACTGCCGGTCGGTCGTGCCTGGCCCGGGATGCGATCGACGGTCGTCGTCAAGCGACTCGGACGCGACCGGTTTGCCATGATCCTGCAGACACACGTTCGCGACGATGCGATAAATCCAGGTCGACAGGCGTGCCTCCCCGCGAAAATAGGGAAGCCCGCGATGCACGCGCAGGAAGACATCCTGCGCCAGATCCTCCGCCCGCGATCGATCCTGTACTGTCCGGGCGATCAATGCGAACACCAGATTCTTGTGTCGATCGACCAGTTCCTGAAACGCATGCTCGTCCCCGGCCCGGCAGCGCTCGACCAGCGCGCGCTCCGCGGCGGCGGTGAGAGGGTCCATCGACTGTGGTATTAGAGCACGCGCCACCGCGAATTGTTTCAGCGACTCAGCTGAAACAATTCCAGAAGCGCTCCAGTCTAATCAGTTCAGCATATGGACTTCATGTTCTCGCCGTTTCTGATCGCGATCGTGGCCATCGTCGGCTCTTTTACTTACAGCATCGTCCGATCGCTGGCCAACGCACGCGTGCGCGAGCTTGAAGTGCGCGAGCGGATTGCGATGATCGAGCGCGGCCTCGTCCCGCCGCCCGAGAAAGATCCGCAGGGATTCGATCGCGCGATGAACCGTTACGATCGCCTCCGCGATCAATACGATGACAGCGATTGGTATCCGGGCCGCCGTACGCCGGGCCGGTATCGGTCGGCGGGCATCACGCTGATGGGCGTCGGCTTCGGCTTGATGCTGATGATCGGCGTGGCGGGCGGTGCGCCCGAAGCCGGCATCGGCGTCGGTGGATTCCTGGTGGTCATCGGCCTGGCATTTTTCGTCAACAGTTGGCTCAGTCGCTACGACGCGCCGCCCTCATCTCGTCCCTCCTCTTATTCATCCACGTCGAGTTCGGGCCCGCAGGACCCGCCGCGCGCGCCCTGAACGGAATCACGCCCGTTGCGACACAGCCGCGCTTCCATATCGATACAACCACGCTTGCCCGATAAAAAAGCCTGTTGACGGGCTTCGTATCTCAGCGGACTCCGTCCCGTATCTTCGAAGCGACATTTGTGACTTAAGAGTCATAATTAGTCATATAAAGTCATTTGTCCCTGTAAGTGACAGGGCGGAGCTGTGCAAACCCCCGCAAAAGACCTCCTGGAAGGCTGGACTCGATGCCCGAATCGCTGATGCCCCCAGTCGGAACCCACAGTCCGCCGATCGAACTGGTCGGCCGCTCGGCGGCTATCGCCAAGGTGCACGAGTTCCTGCGGCGGGCCGCATCGCTCGACGGAGGGGTGCTGATTGCGGCCGAAGATGGATGCGCCGTCGATAGCGTCGTGGTCGAACTTCATGCGCGCGGCCGTTATGCGTCCGGGCCGTTCGTCGCAGTTGACTGCGCCGCGGATGGAGCGTTCCTCGACCGTCTTTTATTTGGCACGGCCAGCGGCGACGGATTCGATCTGGAAGCTGTCGCGCCGAGCAGCCGCATCGCGCACGCACGCGGCGGTTTTCTGTTCCTCCGGCAGGTGACGGAGTTACCGGCGGGCATTCAGGCGCGTCTCGCTCGCATCGCCCGAGACGGCGAAGTGCGCATTGACGGCGTCACGGTGGAAACCGGATTTCGACTGGTGGCGGGTGCACTGCCAGGCGTGGATGCCGACGTCGACGCGCGGCGGTTGCGCGCGGATCTGTATCGCCGATTGTCGGCGATTCGCATCGATCTGCCGCCGCTTCGCGACCGTCAAGAGGACGTGCCCGAACTGGCAACGCGGCTGCTCGAGGATTTGTGCACCGAACGGCGTCTCGCGCCGCGTCGTTTCGCGCAGCCGGCGCTCGCGTTAGTCGGCGGCTTGAGTTGGCCCGGCAACCTGCGCGAATTGCGCGACGTCATCGAGCGGGTGCTCACCCTCGTGAGCGCCGACGTGATCGAGTTGGAACATCTGCTGCCGGCGCTGCGGCTGCAGCGCGGCGCCGAAACGTTCACGCCAGCCGGTAGCCTCCGTGAAGCGCGCCGCCGATTCGAGCGCGACTACATCGCGTCGGTGCTTCAGCATCACGGCTGGCAGATGGCCGATGCCGCACAAACGTTGGGGATCCAACGGCCGAACCTGTATCGGAAAGCCCGGCAACTCGGGATCCCGCTGACTCGAGCTGCGGAGTAAATGAGGAAACGAACCCGCTCATGAATGTCCTGGCCTCGGTTGTCATAGCCGTCGCATTTCAGACGCTGGCGGCGCCGCAAAAACCCGCCGTCGCCGCGGCACCAGTCGTTCAGCCCAGTTACCAGATCGGTCCGCAAGACGAACTGAAAATCACCGTCTTCGACGCCGACGAACTCAGCGGCTCGTACCGTGTTGACGGTGATGGGTTCATCAGCTTTCCGTTGCTCGGCCGAATTGCGGTCGGCGGCGCCACGCTCGGCGAGACCCAGGAAAAACTGCGGATGATGCTGTCGAAGGACTACATCAAGAATCCGCAGATTCGGGTCGACGTTGCCGAGTACAAAAGCCAGAGCATTATCGTCAGCGGCGAAGTGAGGGCGCCGGCCGAAATCCGCGTTACCGGCGCGATGACGCTGTTGCGCGCGCTGGCTCAGGCCGGGTCGCCGCTGTCGTCGGCAAGCAGCGAGTTGACGATCGCGCGCCAGAAAAAAGGCGCGAGTGGTGCACCGTCGGCCGAGAATGCCGAGGTGATTCGCATCAACTGGCGCGATCTGCAGATCGGCAAGCTGAATGACGTAACGCTGCAGGACGGCGACGTCATTTTTGTGCCCAAGGCGCAGACGTTCTTTATTGAAGGCTACGTGCGTAACGGCGGAACGTTTGTCCTCGAACCCGGCTTGAGCGTCGAGCAAGCCATCGCACTGGCCGGCGGCCTGACCGAACGAGGCACCAACCGCGGAATCAAGGCGACTCGCGCGCTGAATGGCAAGACGTCGGAAGTGGAGCTCAAGTTGTCGGACAAGGTCCAGGCCGGCGACGTGATCCACATCAAGCAACGTCTGTTCTAAGTTCTTCGTTCTTCGTTCCTAATTCCTAATTCTCAATTCCTAATTTCGATTTCTCATGTGTGGCATCGCAGGGGTTGCGCGACGCGACGGCTCGCCGATCGCTGATCCGCAGGCGCTGGCCGGCGTCCTGGGCAAGGCGCTGGCGCACCGTGGCCCGGACGGATCCGGGACGTGGACGTCGCCGGCTGCCGATGTGTTGCTCGTGCATCGGCGTCTCGCGATCATCGACCTCAGCGCAGGCGCCGCCCAGCCGATGATGCTCGACGGCCGGCATCTGATCGTGTTCAACGGCGAGGTCTACAACTACCGGGAGCTGCGTCGCGAGCTCGAGTCGCGCGGCGAGCGACTGCGCAGCGCCAGCGACACCGAGGTGCTGCTGCGGCTGCTGGTGCTCGACGGCCCGGCTGCGCTCGAACGGGTGCGCGGGATGTTTGCGCTGGCATGGTGGAATGCCGAGGCGCGAGCCCTGCTCCTCGCTCGCGACCGCTACGGAATCAAGCCGCTGTTCGTTGCAGCGGCGCCTGGCTCGATCGCGTTTGGATCGGAATTACGCGCGCTGCGCTCGGCGAAATTCATCGACCGCGAACCGGACCCGGCTGCGTTGCTCGCGTTCCTGGCATGGGGAAGCGTGCCGCCGCCACTGGCGTGGAATCGCGGCGCCGAAATGCTCGAGCCTGGCTCGTGGTTCGAGTGGCGCCAGGACGGCGGGGAGCGCCGCGGATGTTTTGCCGACGCGCGTGCAGTTTATCGAACGAACCGCGAGACGGTAACGAGCGACGAACTTTGCCGGCGTGCCGGCGCTTCGGTTCGCGACAGCGTCGCCGCACACCTGGTGGCGGACGTACCGGTTGGCGTATTTCTGTCCGGCGGCATCGATTCGGGCGCGATCGTCTCGGCAGCCATGTCGAGCGGCGCATCAAATCTGCAGACCTTCACCGTCGCCTTTGACGATGCATCGTCGGAAGGCGATCGGGCGCGCGCGACGGCCGAGCAGTTCGGCACGACTCACCACGAACTGCGCGTTGACGCAACCCACCTCGTCTCTGATCTGGAGACGGTGCTCGCGCATCTCGATCAACCGACGATCGATGCGGTCAACACGTTCTACGTTGCCCGTGCGGTTGCTGCAACCGGTCTCAAGTCGGTGTTATCGGGCACTGGCGGCGACGAGCTGTTTGGTGGCTATCCGTCCTTCCGTCGCCTGCCACGCGGCCAACGCGCGAAGCGGATCGCCGGTCCGCTGTGGCCGGCGGTTGCGGTCGTCGGCCGTCGAACGCTGGCGCCGCGACTGCAGACGCGGTGGCGCCATTTCGCCGCAGCAAACGGCAGTCTGATCGAAGCCTACCGGGTGCAGCGCGGGTTTCTGTTGCCGGAAGACCTGGACGCGATTGCCGGGCCGGCGCTGCTTGACGCGAGCGCGCGTCACGACGCGGCCGACGTGCTCGATCGCGTCGAGCACACGCGCCTCGATGCCATCGGCACGGAAACCGCGACGGCCGCTGTCGCGCGGATGGAGTCTCGGCTCTACCTTCAGTCGCAACTGCTGCGTGATATCGACGTGATGGCAATGGCGCACGGCCTCGAGGTCCGCGTGCCGTACGTCGATCACGAACTGACGGCCGCGATCTGGCCGGCGCTCGGGCAGCACTCCGCGTGGCTGCGCGGTAAACGCCTGCTGCACGCCACGCTCGATCGCCGCTTGCCGCCAGCGATTGTTGCGCAACAGAAACAGGGCTTCACCCTGCCGTTCGCTTCCTGGATGCGCGGCGCACTGGCCCCGGTCGTGCAGGACGGCCTTGGCCGTTTGAGCGCCGCCGGCTGGATTGCCGCTGACGCGCCGCAGCGCGTCTGGCACGAATGGACCAACGGCGCCACCCACTGGAGCCGCGCCTGGGGCCTCGGTCTGCTCGGTCATTTTCTCCACGCATGAACGGATCGCTCGCCAGTCGTACCCTTCGAATCGAACCGCCGCGTGAGTGGCAGGCGATCGACCTGCCAGAACTGTGGCGTTATCGCGAGCTGCTGTATTTCTTCGTCTGGCGCGACATCAAAGTTCGTTACAAGCAAACCGTGCTCGGCGCGGCGTGGGCGATCATCCAGCCGCTCTCGACGACCCTCTTGTTCACGGTCATTTTCGGCGTGCTGGGCGGAATGTCGAAGCAGGTCCAGGGTCCATACGCCCTGCATGTATTCGTCGGATTGTTGCCGTGGACATTTTTCGCCAACGCGGTGAATCAGGCCGCGAACAGCCTGGTCGGCAGTGGCCATCTGATCAGCAAGGTCTACTTCCCGCGAATCCTGGTGCCGTTCGCGTCGATTGTCGGCGGTCTGATCGACTTTGCGATTTCATTCGCCGCGTTGCTGGCGCTGATGGCGTTTTACGGAGTGTGGCCGACTGCGCGATTCGTGGTACTGCCGCTCTTCCTGATTGGCACGATCGCCGCGTCGGCCGGCGTCGGATTGCTATTTGCCGCCCTGATCGTCACCTATCGCGACTTTCGATACGTCGTCGGCTTCGTCGTCCAGTTGTGGCTGTACGCGACGCCGGTGCTCTATGCACTCGACATCATCCCGGAGCGCTGGCGTCTTTGGTATGCGATCAACCCCATGGCTGGGATGATCGCCGGGTTTCGCGCCGCCGTGCTCGGAGGTCCGTGGCAGCCGGCGGTGATCGCCGTGTCTGCATTCAGCGCGCTCGTGTGCTTCGTCGTCGGCGCGCGTTACTTCATGAATGTCGAGCGCCGCTTTGCTGATGTCATCTGACACCGCGATTGCCGTCGACCGACTCGGAAAGCGGTACACGATCGGCGCGGCGATCGGTACCAAGACGTTTCGCGAGTCGGTCGTCGAAACGCTCACCGCACCCTGGCAACGCTTCCAGCATCTCGCTGGCAACGGCCGATCGCCGCAGTTCTGGGCTTTGCGTGGCGTCAGCTTCACGGTTGGCGTCGGTGAAGTGCTCGGCATCGTCGGGCCAAACGGCGCTGGAAAAAGCACGCTGTTAAAAGTGTTGTCGCGGATTACGCCACCGACCGAGGGTCACGTCGATCTGCACGGCCGAGTATCGAGCCTGCTCGAGGTCGGCACCGGGTTTCATCCCGAGCTGACTGGTCGCGAAAACGTCTTCCTCAACGGCGCGATCCTCGGCATGTTCCGCACCGAGATTCGTCGCAAGTTCGACGCGATTGTCGCCTTTGCCGAGCTCGAGCCGTTCATCGACACCCCGGTCAAGCATTACTCGAGCGGCATGTACGTTCGACTCGCGTTCGCCGTTGCCGCACATCTCGAGCCGGAGATTCTGATTGTCGACGAGGTGCTGTCGGTCGGCGACCTCCATTTCAGAAACCGATGTCTCGGACGGATGGAAGACCTTCGCAACGAGGGGAGAACGGTCCTGTTTGTCAGCCACGACCTGACGAGCGTGCGCCAGCTCTGTACTCGCGCGTTGATGCTGAATGGCGGACAGATCGTCGACGACGGGTTGCCGGACGAGGTGACGCGGCGTTACGAACGGCTACATCAGGATGCGAGCAGCGCGGCGCTCGGCGCTGCGGAGCGGGTTAATCCGCCGCCCGATTACCACTTGCGACGCGTCGAACTCCGGAACGCTGCGGACGAGATCAGCGGGCGCTTCGACGCCGGCGACACGATCGCGATCCACCTGTGGGCGAGCGGGCGCGCTCCGGACAATTCATACACCGTCGAGTTCAAGCTATTCAACAGTCAGGATCAAATCATCAGCTTTGGCGCCGCGAACCCGGTGCGCAACACCTACTATCGCGCCGACCAGACGCATTTCGTGTGTCGCTTGGGTCCGTTACCGCTCACCGAAGGGATCTACGCCTTGAGCTTTACGGTTCGTGTCTGGAACGCCGGCCGCTGGGACTATTGGGATCGGGCGATCGGGTTCGAAATCGCGCGCTGCGATCTGTTCAAAACCGGGCACGGCATTTCCAACGTCCACGACGGCGATTTCGTGATTCCGCAGGAATGGCTGGCTGGCGACTAGCAGACGCATGAACATCGACACCGCGCGCTTGCATCGGACGTTTGTCGAGGCGAAGCCGTTTCCGAACGTCGTGATCGAGAACTTCGTCGAACCGGCGGAGGCGCGAACGATTGCGAATGCCTATCCGACGTTTGCCAACGCACGGCACATGGGCTTCAGCTTCAACGCCGTCAACGAACGAAGGAAGGTACAAGTCACCGACCGAGCACGATTCCCCGAAGCGGTCGGGAGCCTCGCCGATCGCCTGGTCAGCCCGGAATTCGTGGAGCAGCTGAGCGCGATTACCGGCGTTCCGAACTTGCTTGCCGATCCGACGTTTTTCGGTGGCGGCATGCACGTCACCGGCCCACACGGGCGACTCGACGTTCACGTGGACTTCAATCTATTTGGCGCGCTGTACCGGCGAGTCAACTTGTTGCTCTATCTGAATCCGCAGTGGCGGGAGGAATGGGGCGGACAGATTGAGTTATGGGATGCCGAGGTCAAACACTGCGGACTTCGCCTGACACCGGACCTCGGGCGCTGCCTCATTTTCGAAGCGAGTGATGTCAGTTTTCATGGCGTGTCGCCACTGAAGTGCCCCGACGACGTTGCTCGTCGATCGTTCGCAGCCTATTACTACACACACGAATCGCCGCCGGCCGGCATCCGGAATGTCCATGGGACCGTGTTTCGTGCTCGGCCCGACGAGCGGCTGCGCGAGCTGGTGTTGATGCCGGCCGAACAAGCACAGCGCGCCGTCGTGGAAACCGTCAAGACCGTTCGCCGGCGTGCCCGGCGGCTCGCGTCGCGGCTGATTCGCGGGCAGTAGCGTGACGGGCATCCCGACTGTTTCGGTGAACATGCCGTGCTACCGGCAATTGGGGCTGGCGCGGCAGGCGATCGCTTCGGTGTTTGCCCAGGACTTTTCCGATTTCGAACTGACGCTGATCGACGATGGCGAATCGGACCAGTATCGCGAGTACGCGCAGTCACTGAGCGATTCGCGCGTGCGCTACGAGCGGAACCAACGCCGCCTCGGCGCGATGGCCAACATGTTCCACGCGATCGTTTCGGGCCGAGCCCGATACACGGTAGCGTTTCACGAAGATGATCTAATGGCTCCCGGATACCTTCGCGCCGCGGTTGACCGTCTCGAGGCCAACCCGCTGTGCGGGTTTGTTGCGACGCGTCTGCGGACGTTCCGAGACGAGTTGCCGAAGGCCGATCGAAAATCCGGCGGCACGGAATGGGCGGAGTTCAAGACACCTGCGGATTTCGTGCGTAGCGTGTTTCGCGGCGTCGAGCCGATGTTCGGGTCGGTCGTGTACCGTCGCGCGGCCGTCGATGGCGTGTTACCGGATCACGATCGCTACTCGACGCTGGTCGATCGCCCGTTCCTGCTGACGATTCTCGAGCGTTGGACCGGTGCGCTCGTCGCGGATCCGCCAATGGCCTGGTACCGCGAGCACCGCGAAGGGGACAGCCGCAATCGCGCGATGACCGGCGACCACATTCTTCATTTGCTGGAAACCTACCGGGCGGTCTTTCCGGCGCCGATGACTGCGGACGATCGCTCGCTGTTGCTTGGCTACACCGGCTACTGGCTGCCGGCGCTGCTGGCGATGGTGCCGGCCGAAGCGCAGCCGCCGCGCCATCGCGTGCTGTTCCGCGCCTGGCGGAACGGTCTCTACGATCCCCGACGAAGCCGGATTTACGGGCGAAAGCGTCTGATCGCGTCGATGTTGTCCAGAGCCTAGCCGCTGCCGTTGAAAACGATTGCTTTGCTGCCGGTCCGCAACGAGGCGTGGGTGCTGCGCCATTCGCTGGCCTGCCTGTCGGCATTCTGCGATGTGGTGCTGGTCAACGATCAGGCATCGGACGACGATTCGCGCGATATCTGCCGGCAGTTCTCGAACGTCATCTTGATGGAGTCGCGCGTCCCGAAAATCTGTGAGGAGGCGCGCTGGGAACTGTGGGAGGCGGCCCGGGACTACGACGGACACAATCTGATCTGGTGCACGGACGCTGACGAACTGGTGTCTCCGGCGCTGGTGCGCGCGTTCAGGGAGCGCGAGCGCAATCGGCTGGTCGGCGGTGCGATTGTCGAGTGCCGCTACTATCACGTCTGGGACGGCCCGGGCCACTACCGCGACTCGGTGTGGCCCTACATTCCTTATTGGAAACCGATCGCGATCGTTGACGACCGGCGCACCGATTACAGTCGCAGCCGATCGCTGCCGCTGCACGAAGAGCGCGTGCCAATCGACGCCGCGGCGGCACGGGTTCACGCGGACCAGCTGCCGGTGCTGCATCTGCAATGGCTGCTGCCGCGGCGTAATCAGGTGCGTCAGGCCTGGTATCGCTGCCGCGAATGGCTGCACGGCGAACGACCGCTACGCGAGATCAACCTGCAGTACTCGTTCACCTTGCCGAATCATCGCGTTGCTACCAGGCCGGTACCGCACGACTGGGTGACCGACCTGACGTTTCCGGACGTCAGCATCGACGCGGTGGTTTCATGGCAGGAGCGCGACATTCTCGGCTGGTTTGTCGAGCGCGGCCCGGAGTTTTTCGAGCCGCTCGAAATCTGGCACATTCCAGTGTTCCGAGACGCGTTCGTTGCGGCAATCGGCCGCTTGCCGCGTTGCGACCAGTCTCACTATCCGTCGCTGTACGCGCGCGCGCACGCCGCCGCCGGACAGATCGCCCGTCGCGTCGTCGGCGCCGCCCGACGGCGCCTGGTCGCCGCCAGCCGATGAACCCGTTTCTCACGGTACTGACGACTCCAGTTGTGCCGGGCAATCGGCGAATTTATCAGCGGATGAGGAGCGCGCTTCGGCCGCTGGTGAAATCCGGGGCGCCGTTGCCGGCCACTTCGCCGTATCCGGGCCACTACGCACTCACGCGCAGCGTTGTCGAAGGATTGCGCCAGCTCGATGCGGATTTCAATTTCAACCCGCGGACGCTTGGCGAAGTCGCTCGAGTCGTGTACGCGCCGGCGAACGAAGCCTTGCGCCAGGCGGCCGACTGGAAACGGACTGGCCGAATCGATTGCCTGGTCGCCGGCCCGGTCAACGCGCTGTCGCCGTCAGAAGATGGTGGCGTATTGATGCTACCGGAGATCGACTGTTTGATCGTGGCGTCCAACTGGGTCCGCGACCTCTATCGCGATTCAGCGTTGTCGCTGGTTGCCAAGTGCCGCACCTGTCCAAGCGGAGTGGACGCCGTTGCATGGACGCCAACCGCTTCCGCACCGAGCGGACGCGCGGTCGTATTCTGGAAAAGTGGACCGGAATCACAATGCCTCGCCGTCGAACGCGCGGTTGCGCAGCAGGGCTGGGATCCGGTGCGAATTCGTTATGGGACGTACAACACCACCACCTATCGCAAGGCGCTGGACGGCGCCGCCGTGGCGGTTTTCCTGAGCGCGTTTGAAACACAAGGGTTGGCGTTGGCTGAATCGTGGGCGATGAACGTTCCGACAATGGTCTGGAACCCGTTGACGCGTACCGAATGGCGCGGCTGGTCATTCACCGCTGGATCGTCGGCCCCTTACCTGTCGGAAGCGACCGGGGCTTTCTGGCAGTCTCTCGAGGAACTCGACCGTGCGTTAGCGCGTGTTCGTATTGAAGACCACAGCTTCCGTCCGCGCGACTGGGTTCTCGCGCACATGACCGACGCCGTGTGCGCGCGGCGGTTGTTCACAACCATCGAAGAGGTGTCGCGCGTGGCGGTCGTGCAATGAGGGGCACGCTGCGCCGGGCCGGTCGCAAGCTACGAGCGATGCGCCGGCGCCTGTTTCAGGATCCCGAAACCGCGGCGTGGCGCCGCGCCTGGCATCGCGCCGAGCTGACACCGCGGTTCACGCCCGGTGAGATCCGGATGGTGGACTACGACCTGCGCTATTCGGATCTCTTGAGCTTCTGCCCGCAGTGGCAGGACATCTTCGTGCGCCGCGTTCTCGCGTTTCGCAATGACAATCCGGCGCCGCGGATTTTCGATTGCGGCGCCAACGTCGGACTGGCGAGCCTGTTTTTCAAACGCGCCTACCCGGCAGCGCGGGTGACCGCCATTGAAGCCGACCCGACACTGTTTGCAATGCTGCGGACGAACCTGCGCGCCAATCGCGCCGCCGATGTCGAGACGATTCAAGCGGCGCTGTGGAACTCGAATGGCACGCTCGCTTTCCAGTGTGAAGGCAGCGATTCCGGGATGATCGGCACGTTGCCAGGAGCGATCGACGGCCGGTCGGTCACTGTTCCGAGTCTGCGGCTCCGAGACCTGCTCGAGCGCGAGGCGTGCGACCTGCTGAAACTGGATATCGAAGGCGCGGAAGACACGGTGCTCGAGGACTGCGAACCGGTGTTGCATCGGGTCGCGGCGATGGTGATGGATCTGCACGAGTTCGATCCGCGGACTCGCCAGGCACCGCGTGTGCTGGAACGGCTGACACGCGCCGGATTTTCGTACGCCATCGATGAATTCGTCCCGCTGACCTGGCGCGAGCCGCTGGCCGGACCGCAATCGCCGTTTCCCGGCCGCGCCATGAACTGGGCAATGACGGTGCGCGCATGGCGGTAACGCGAACCCTTCGTCAACTGCGACGAGCCGCCGGTGCGGTGAAGCGCCAGGTCGCGCCGTCACCGGCCGTCGCCGCCTGGCGCCATGCCTGCCGCGAAGCGGATCGCACACCGCGGCGGACGCCCGGAACGATTGAACTGGGCGCTTACACGCTGCAATACACCGACTTGTTGACGCTATGTCCGCAATGGAAAGACATCTTCGTCGATCGCTCACTGGCTTTCCATTCGGACCGCGACGCTCCTCGCATCCTCGATTGCGGTGCGAACGTCGGGCTCGCCTCACTGTTTTTCAAGAGTTGCTACCCGGCTGCACGGATCACCGCATTCGAGGCCGACCCGGCCATCGCCGCCGTGCTGGCCGCGAATCTCGAACGTAATGGTTTCGCCGACATCGAGGTGGTGGCCGCGGCCGTCTGGAAAGAGTCGGGGACGCTGACGTTTTATGCTGACGGCGCCGATTCGGGAGGCATCGCTGAAACGACGGCCGCGTCGGTCGGAAGTTCCGTCGAAGTGTCTGCGGTGCGGTTGCGCGATCATCTCGACGACGGGGCGATCGACTTGCTGAAACTCGACATCGAAGGCGCTGAGAGTGTCGTCCTCGCCGACTGTGCGCCGGCACTCCACGGGGTGCGTGCGATTCACGTCGAAGTTCACGAATTCGACCGGAACCGGCGGCGCGGTCCCGAAATTCTCACTCTGCTGCGGGATTGCGGCTTTACCTACGCGATCACCCACGTTACGTCGCTGCCGTTGCGACAGGTTGGCGGTGGCAGCGCGCAGAACAGCGGACCCTTTCGGCACCATTCGACCGCCTGGGTGGAAGCGATCAGCGCGTGGCGGGAATCTGCGCAATGACCGAACGGCCGAGCGTCGTGCATGTCATTCCCGACAAGATGGGTGGGGCGCTGACCATCGTCGCGAACCTCCTAGCGCATCGCCATCCCGACGCCTTCGAGCACCGGCTCGTCCTGACCCACAATCGGCTGACGGTTGACACGCGATCATCATTGCCGACTGTTTCCGACAAGGCGACAGTCGTCGAGTACACGCTGCCGATCGAAAACCTGTCAGCGGTGTTACGGCGGCTCGAAGCCGCGATCGGACCAGGGCCGGGCGTGCTTGTCTGCCACGATCACCTTGAGTTGCTGCTCGCCGCGAGCCGGCCGCTCGACCGCGCGGTCGTCCATGTCCTGCACGGCGATTACGACTACTACTACAACCTGGCGATCGAACACCAATCCTACGTGCATGCATTCGTGGCCTACAGCCGCACCGTCTTCGAGCGTTTGGTCGAGCGTCTGCCGCAGCGTGCCGCTGACATTTTCTGGCTGCCATACGGCATACCGATCACCAATGAGCAGCGAACGGCGGTGAGCGGTAGTCTCCGTGCAGTGTTCGTGGGGCGGCTCGACGAAGCAAAGGGAGTGTTCGATTTCCCGGCGATCGATCGATTATTGCGTGGGCGTGGTGTCGTCGTGCATTGGACGATCCTCGGCGATGGTCCGGCGCGCAACGCCCTGCAATCGCGTTTTCCGCCTTCCGATCAGGTTCGCTATGACGTCGCCGAAACGCCTGCGGCGGCGCGAGCGATCCTTGCGATGCACGACGTGCTCGTCCTGCCAAGCCGCGGCGAAGGCTTGTCGGTGGCGATCGTCGAAGCGATGTGCGCGGGCGTCGTGCCGATTGTCAGCGACCTTCCGAGCCTGGCGGAGCTCGTCGACAACGAAACGACCGGTTTCCGCGTCCCCGTTGGTGATGTCAGCGCATTCGCCGGCGCAATCCTTGGCCTCGATCGCGATCGCCAACGCCTTGAAAAGATGAGCGCTGCCACGCTCGTCTTTGCGCGGCAGCATTACGACATCAGCTTGCGTGCCGCGGCGTACCAGGCACTGTTTGCCGAGGTCGCCGAGCGTGCCGGTCAGCGACCACCAGCGCGGCCGCGCTCGGTCGGCAGCCGGCTTGACCGTCCGTGGATTCCGAACAGTTTTGTCCGGCTGGTCCGTACCGCCATTCGGCAGGCGCGTTGATGACCGGCGGGGCACAGACCGGGTCGCAGCCTCCGTCGGTCAGCGTCGTGCTGACCGCCTACAACCGCGAACACTACATCGCCGAATCGATCGAGAGTGTGCTCGCGCAATCGTACAGCGACTTCGAGCTGATTATTGCCGACGACGCCTCGTCGGATGGAACGGTCTCGATCATCGAGTCATACGCGCGCACCGATCCGCGAATCACGATAGAGGTCAACGATCGCAATCTCGGGGACTATCCCAATCGGCGGAAGGCGGCTGGACTGGCGCGCGGGCGCTTTCTCAAATACCACGATTCCGACGACGTGATGTATCGGCACTGCCTGATGGCGATGGTGGAACCGCTCGAGGCAGAGCCGCGTGCCGCCTTCGCATTGTCGGGCAGCCGTCACTGGCCGGGCGGTCCATGCCCGATGCTCCTCACACCGGCGCTTGCCTACGAGCGCGAGTTTCTCGGCAGCGGCCTGTTCCAGCTCGGGCCGTCCAGTGCGCTCTTCCGCACCGACCTGTTTCGATCGCTTGGAGGATTTCCCGATTGCGGTGTCGCTTCGGACTACCTGTTCTGGCTCGACGCGTGCGCGCGCGTCAGCGTCCTGCTGGTGCCAGGCGACCTTTTTTACTACCGGATTCACAGCGGCCAGGCGATGGTTTCTGCGTCGAGTCTCGGCGAGTATGCCCGGGCCTCAAGCGAGGCCTGGCGGACGCTGAATGCGGCTGGCTGCCCACTGACCGGGGCTATTCGCGAGCAGGCGAAGCGAAACTTCCTGTTCACGCAGGCGCGCGGTGCGTGGCGGCTCGCGCGCCAGGGGCGAATTGCTCCGGCTGCGGCGGTTCTGCGGCACGCCGGTGCGGGTCCACTCGACTGGTTGCGCTATCTGCGGCCGCCGCGCCGTTCGTCAGCGGCTGGCACACCGCGCGCCGAGGCGCGAGTTTGAAGCACCGGTGAAAATCGCCCACTTGCTTGGCTGGTATTTTCCCGACAGCGTCGGCGGCACTGAAGTCTACGTCGAAGGGTTGTGCCGAAGGCTGCGCGCCGCGGGCCATCACGTTCTGATTGCCGCTCCGGACGCACATGCTGCCGCGCCGGAACGTTACGAGCATGATGGCGTCGCGGTGTTTCGCTACGCGATTTCGGCCGATCCGACTCGTGCTGAAGCGACCCAGCGCACGCCGGTCCGCGGCAGCGAGCGTCTGCATCGATGGCTTGCCGACGAACGCCCCGATATTCTTCATGTCCACAGCTTGACGACCGGTGTCGGGCTTCACGAACTGCGCGAAGCGCGCCGCCTTGGGATCCGGGTGATCGTCACGTGTCATCTCCCCGGTCTGGGTTATCTGTGCCGTGCCGGCGAATTGATGCAGTGGGGCCGAACCCCGTGCGACGGCATCGTCGATTCGGCGAAATGCGCCGCCTGCAATCTGGTAAGGGTCGGGCTGAGCAGACCAATGGCCGAAATGTTCGGCGCGATGCCGCCGACCGCAAGTCGTTGGTTGGGATCGATCCCCGGAAGAGTCGGCACCGTTCTCGGGATGAGCGCATCCGTAGAGCAGTATCAGGACTTGCAGCGTGAACTGTTCCAAATCGTCGAACAGTTCGTCGTGTTGAACGACACCGCGCGGCGCATGCTGCTGGCAAATGGGGCGCCGGCCGCAAAGCTGACCTTGAACCGGTTGGGCCTCAGTCACGCGTCAGTTCACGCGAAGCCGGCCCCCGACCTTCACCCGACTGAACGGCCGGTCCGCTTCGGATACATCGGGCGCATTCATCCGACGAAAGGTCTGATCGAATTGGCGCGAGCGGTCGCGCGCATACCGAGAGCGATCGATTTCCGTCTCGAGATTCGTGGACCGGAGCTTGACGCTGCCAGCCGCGCGTTCGGCGATTCCGTGCGCGAAGCGATTGGCGCCGATCCGCGCGTGTCGTTTCAACCGGTTGTTCCACCCGCCGAAGTGCCTCGCTTGCTCACGGCGCTCGATGTTCTGGTCGTGCCTTCGTTATGGTTCGAAAACGGTCCGACGATAGCGCTCGAGGCGATGGCCGCCGGCACGCCGGTTGTTGCGTCCCGCGTCGGCAACCTTGCCGAGATCATCGAGGATGGTGTGAACGGGCGACTCGTCGAGCCGTCGGACGTCGCAGGGCTGAGTGACGCGTTGACCGGAATCGCGCAGCATCCGTCCGACACAGCGGACCGATGGCGCCGGCGTTTGACGCCGCCGCGGACGATGGACGACGTCGCTCGCGACTATCTGGACCTGTACGCTGCGTGATGAGTGAGCGGCAGCCGGCCTGTGTAACGGCGGAATCGGCAAGGTTGCTCGACTATTGGGATTGCCGCTATCAGAGATTCGTGCTCAGCGAGTCGGGCTGGTCGGGCGCTGGCGAACGACTCAACGAACGCATCTACGCCTGCAAGCAGCAGGCGCTGCGGCAGGCGATTGATCAGTTGAACCTGGCACCATCGTTCTCGGTGCTCGATGCCGGATGCGGACAAGGCTATTTCACGCGCTTCTACCAACAGGTTTATCCGAATGCGATCTACACCGGAGTCGATATTTCGTCGCGGGCGATTGCACATCTGCGTGCAACCGTCCCGGGGGCGCGAGTAGAGGCCGGCGACCTTTCGCGATGGCGCGACTCGCACGGTTCGTTGTTCGACGTGATTCAGGCGATCGACGTCTTTCAGATGATTCTCGACGACGCCTTCATGACGCGGGTGGTGACGAACCTTGCGAGTCAGTTGACCGAAGGCGGAGCGTTGATCGCGACGCTGGCGTTTCCATTGGAGACGTTCGAGCCGGCGCCGTACCTCCGGCATCGCAGCCGAGATCACTGGACGTCGCTGCTGGCGTCATGCGGCCTGACCATCACGCGTGAGGCGGCGATCTACTACTGGCTGCCAGCGGGCGGCCCACGCAACAAGTACGCCCGCTACGCCTTCGATCGGCTAGGGCCGACGCCGTTGTATCTCGTCGATCGCGCGGCGCTCAAACTCGGCGTGCCGCAGCCGGCATCGTCGCCGATCGACAATCGGACACAGCTGCTGACGATTCAGCGGATGAGAATGTGACGGCGATCCCGGCGAAGCCTGTGGTGCTACACGCGGTCAGCCGTTTCCTGCCGCGCAGCGAGACCTTTGTCTACACGGTAGTTGCCGGCCATCGCGGGTTCGCGGCCGAGGTGTTGTGTCACGGTGTCGAGTTCGCCGACGAGTTTCCTTTTCCGCGAGTACACGTCGAGCCGATTCCGGAAACCAAGTGGTCGCCAGGTTGGTGGAGTGCAGCGTTCGCCGACTTGGCGACTGGCCGATCCCCGTGGCGACGACGGGTCGAGTCGCTGCTCGAGCGCATCAGACCATCGGTCATCCACGCACATTTCGGTCCGGTCGGCTGTCAGATGGCGGCCGTTGCCAGGGCCTCGGGCATTCCATTGGTGACGAGTTTGTACGGCGTCGATGCGGCCGTGCTGCCGTACACCAGCCGCTGGCGTGACCAATACGTCCGGCTGTTTCGTGACGGCGACCTCTTTTTGGCGGAGGGGCCGGAAATGCGCAAATTGGTGATTGCGGCCGGAGCGCCGGTCGAGCGAACCGTGTTGCAGCCAATCGCCATCGACCTGCGCAAATATCCGATGTGGCGGCCCGACGCCACCACCACCGTGTTATTCGTCGGCCGGTTCATCGAAAAAAAAGGCCTGCTTGATGCCATTGCTGCATTCGCGAGCGCTCATTCGCGACTGCCTGGAGCGCGACTAACGATCGTTGGCAATGGACCGGATGAGAGCGCGGCACGCGCGCTGGTCGCCGAGCGCGGACTGATAGGCGTCGTCGAATTTGTCGGGACAAAGCCACATGCCGACGTGATCGCTCGATTGGCACGGGCGCGGGTGTTGATCCATCCGAGCGCCACGGCGGCTGACGGCGATTCGGAAGGCGGCGCGCCGACGATTCTGCTCGAAGCGCAGGCGATTGGCACGCCGATCGTCAGCACACGACACGCTGACATTCCGTACATCGCGGCCGAAGGCCCGGGAGTTTACCTGAGCGACGAACACGATATCGACGCCCTCGCGCGCGACGTCGTCGCGGCGGTCGAATCGGGAAACCGGACCACCGCAGCGCACCTCAAAACGCGTCACGACGTGTCGTCCGCTATCGCATCGCTCGAATCGCACTATCGCACGGCGATTGGCCGCGCGACTCGGGCGGTCGCCGTCTGATGAGACGTCCACGTCGCGTCACGGTGGTTACGTCGGGTCATCTGTCGACTTGTCCGCGGATGCTGAAGGCCGCCGATGCTCTCGCCGCAGCCGGTCACAGCGTACGGGTGGTTGCAACGAATCATGAACCGTGGGCCGCGGTCGCAGACGCCGATGTCCGATCGCGAAGGCAATGGCCGGTCAGCGTGGTCAATTACCGGCGCGGCGATCCAGGCAATATGTATTGGCGATCCGGCATTCGCCATCGCGCGGCGCGCCGGCTCGTCCAAACGATGGATGCGGCTCGTCTGCCGCTTCGGGTCGCGGCGCATGCCTTCGGTCGCGTACATAGCGAACTGGTCGAGTCGATCGTCGAGCAACCGACCGATCTCGTCTACGGCGGAACGGTTGGTGCGCTGGCGGCGGTGGCCGAAGCGGCGTCACGCCTCGGCGTTCCATACGGACTGGATCTCGAAGACTTTCACAGCGGCGAGGACCACGGATCAGCAGCGGCGCTGACGCGTCAGCTGGCGGCGCGTGTCGAGGGCGCGGTGTTACCGCGTGCTGCTTTCCTGACGACCTCGAGCGCCGACATTGCAAAGGCCTATCGCGCCAATTACGGCGTCGAGCCCGTGGTGATTCACAACACGTTTCCGCTACCGCGACGCCCCCCCGACTTCGGCCGTGGTGACGCCGGCGTGTTGCGGCTGTACTGGTTCAGCCAGACGATTGCCGGCGGGCGGGGTCTCGAAGAAACCATCAAGGCGATTGCCGCAGCGAGAATCACGGCGACGTTGACGTTGCGCGGGCGGCCGCAAGATGGCTATCTGGCGACGCTCGGCGCGTTGGCCGCTGAATGCGGCGCGCGCGTTACGATTCGCCAGGAACCGCCAGCCTCTCCAGACGCGATGGTCGACCTTGCGCGCGACCACGACGTGGGCCTGTCGATTGAGCAACCGCTTTCTCAAAATCGTCAGCTCTGTCTGCCGAACAAGACGTTCACCTACATTCTCGCCGGACTCGCGGTTGCGATCAGCGACCTGCCGGGACAGCACGCGCTCGGTGTCGATCTCGCTCCGGGCGGTGCCCTGGTCCCGCCAACCGATGTGGCGGCGCTCGCCGCGGTGTTGGCCGGATGGGCAGAAGATCCGGCCGCGTTGGCATGCGCGCGGGAGGCGGCGTGGCATGCAGCCAATCGCCGCTGGCACTGGGAGCACGCGCACGATCGTGGACGCCTTCAAGACGTCGTGCGCCGAGCCGTTGCATGAAAATTCTGCTGATCATGGATCCGTACATCCGGGTACCGCCGGAACACTATGGCGGTATCGAACGGGTGATCGCAGACCTTGCCGAGGGTCTCAGCCGCGCCGGCCACGACATCACGCTGTGGGCGGCTCCGGGATCGCAGGTCGCCGGCCGGCTACGGCCGTTCGGGCGCGAAGGCGAATGGACTCGGTGGAGCAACCTTCGTAACGCTCTCACCCTGGCGGGCCGCTTGGTCGCGACCGCGCACCGCTACGACGTCGTGCACAACTTCGGACGGTTGGCCTACCTGGCGCCAATCCTGCCGCGCAACGTTCCGAAGGTGCAGACCTACATGCGGAGCGTGAATCCGCGCAACATGACCACGGCGACGCGGCTCGGCGCGAAGCGGCTGCACTACACCGCGGTCAGCGCGCGGATGCGCGACACGGGAATCCCGGGCGGCGGCGACTGGTCGGTTATCCACAACTGCGCCGTCCCCGAGCGATATCCGTTCGTCGCCTGCACCAACGCGGCGAGCGCGCCGCTGGTATTTCTCGGCCGTCTCGAGCGATGTAAAGGCGCGCATCACGCGATCACCGTTGCGCGGCGGCTCGGCCGCCGCCTGACGATTGCCGGCAATATTTCACCGCTCGCCGAGGAACGCGACTACTTCGAACGCGAGCTCGCACCGCGAATCGACGGCGAGCTGGTCCGCTATATCGGGGCAGTCGACGATACCGCGAAGCGCGAGCTACTCGGGTCGGCGGCGGCGATGCTGATGCCGATCGAATGGGAAGAGCCATTTCCAGTGGTGTTGCCGGAATCGATGCTGTGCGGCACGCCGCTGATTGCGTTCCGCCGCGGCGGCGTGCCCGAAGGGATCGACCACGGCCGCACCGGATTTCTCTGCGACAGCGTTGACGAGATGACCGAACTGGTGAAGCGCTTGCCCGAACTCGATCGCCATCGGGTTCGCGGCGAAGCCGAGCGCCGCTTCAGCGACCGGGCGATCATCAGCGAGTACCAGGCGCTCTACCAGCGAATGATCTCCGCGTGATTGAGCGCCGTCCCGGCAGTCACTGCTACGGCTGGCTTGCCGAACTCCGGCCGATCGACCGCTGACATGCGACGTGTGCTGATGGTCAGCCCGCATTTTCCGCCCGATTCGAGCGCGGCCTCGCATCGGGTACGCCTGCTGGCGCCGCATCTCGAACGAGTCGGGTGGGAACCGACCATCGTCACGATCGATCCGTCTGGCTACGAGAGCCGCCTCGACCCGAATCTTGAACGCCTGGTGCCGCCCTCATTGCGCATCGTCCGCGCACCGGCCTGGTCGGCTCGCTGGACGCGGCGGCTAGGTATCGGTGATCTCGGCGTACGGGCCTTTACCGGGCTGCGACGGACCTGCCGGAAGCTGTTGGCAACGGGTCGATTCGACGCATTGTTCGTCACTGTTTATCCGGTCTATCCGGCGCTCCTGGGCGGCGCGCTGAAATCCGAGTTTCACGTGCCGTTCGTGCTTGACTATCAGGATCCGTGGGTTGGCGCATGGGGCCGATCGGTCGGCGGCGCGGCTGATGGCGGCGCCGACTGGAAAAGCCGCGCCTCCCGTCAGCTCGGTGTGTGGCTCGAACCTCGGGCGGTTCGTGCCGCCGACGCGCTGGTCGCCGTCTCCCAAGGCACGCTCGACGGTATCGTCCAACGCTTGCCGGCGGCGGCGGGCACACCGCAGCTCGTTATCCCGCTCGGTTTCGAGGCGGCAGACTTCGAACGGTTGCAGACGACCGATCGCGCATTCACGCATTTCAACCCAGGCGACGGCCTGGTCCACTTATGTTATGTGGGCACGTTGCTGCCGACCGGCGTTGCCACGCTGCGCCTGCTGTTACAGGCGTTGGTTCGCGCACGCGCCGATGATCGCAGTGCGGCGCGGCTGCGGCTGCACTTCTTGGGAACCAGCAATCAGTCGTCATCGGATCGCGATCGTGTGCTGCCGATCGCTCACCAACTCGGCGTGAGCGCGGTCGTTACTGAGCACGCGGCGCGCCTCGATTATCTCGAGGCACTCGAGGTCTTGTCGCGATCGTCGGGCATTCTGCTCCTCGGCAGCAGCGAGCCGCACTACACCGCGAGCAAGCTCTATCCTGCTTTGCTGGCGCGCCGTCCGTTGCTCGCGATCTTTCACGAAGCGAGCAGCGTAGTGCCGCTGCTGCGACGTGCCGGCAGCGAACCCACCGTGCGAGTCGTTTCGTACGGTCAAACGATTGGCAGCGATGACCAGGTCCACGCCGTCGCATGCCACCTGCGAGCGCTCGCTGCGTCGCCGGAGTACCGAGCGGGCGACGTCGCGCTCGACGCTGTGACAGGTGTGTCGGCGCAGTCGCTCGCAGCGGACCTCGGTCGCTTGTTCGATCAGGTGGCGGCGTGACGCCGATTCGCGTCACCTTCGTCCTCACCCATCCGATTCAGTACTACTCGCCGTGGTTCCGGCATATCGCGGCGAATGCGCCCGATCTGGCGTTGACGGTTATTTACGCAACTGAACCTAGCGCCGAACAGCAGGGTGTGGGGTTTGGCCGGGCCGTTTCATGGGACACGCCGCTCCGCGAAGGTTATCGCTCCGTTGTAGTTCGTGCCTCCCAGCCGACGGATCGGATCGATAGCAGTCACTTCTGGGGACTCGACGTGCCGCAGGTTGGCGAGGCCATCGCAGAAACGCGCCCGGACGTTGTCGTGGTGACCGGCTGGTACTCGGTGACGCTCGTTCGTGCCGTGCTGGCGTGCCGGCGCCTCGGCGTGCCGACGCTCTGCCGCGGTGATTCGCATCTCGGAAGCGCGCCCGCCGGCTGGCGTCGCAGGTTGTGGCGCCTCAAGACCGGCTGGATGCTCGGCCGGTTCGACGGGCATCTCGCGCCGGGCACTCGCGCGCGAGAGTACTTGACGCAGTTCGGCGCGCCTGATTATTGCGTGTTCGAGGTGCCTCATGGCGTCGATAACGACATGTTCGCTGCCCGCGTCGCTCGATACCAGGCACCAGAAGAGCGCAGTCGGATCCGCCGGGAATGGGGCATTGCGCCCGGCGCGTTCGTGCCGCTGTTCGTCGGAAAACTGACCGAAGGAAAACGGCCGCTCGATTTCATCGAAGCAGCCGCGCTCGCCGGCGCCTGCCACGCTCTGGTCGTCGGATCGGGAGACCTGGACGGCGCCATTCGGATCCACGCAGAGCGCCGCGGCGTCCCGCTGACCATGACCGGCTTTCTAAACCAGCAGGAATTGGGCCGCGCGTATGCGACCGCGGACTGCCTGGTGCTTCCGAGCGGCGGCGAAACGTGGGGGTTGGTCGTCAACGAAGCGCTGGCGAGCGGGCTGCCGGCGATTGTCTCGGACGCGTGCGGATGCGCGCCCGATCTTATTACGCCGCACACCGGTCGCGTGTTCGCGACCGGTGAGGTTGCCGCCCTGGCGGCGTCGCTTCAGGACCTTCGCGCACAGATGACGTCGAGCGGCAGCCTTGCCTTGGCTTGCCAGGAACACGCAGCGGCGTTCAGCCTGACGGCGATGACACGCGGCCTGATCCTGGCGTGTCGATCGGTGCTGCGGCGGTCGGCCCAACCGATAGGCGAGGTCAACTCGCCCGATGCGCCACAGCGGATTATCGCCTGCTGCGGCCAGATGGTCATCGTCAGCGGCCTGGAACGAATGACCTTCGGTGTGCTTCGTGCCTTGCGCGAGCAGGGAGCGGCGGTGCATTGCGTGGTCAACAGTTGGGAGAACCACCGAATTACGCCGATCGCCGAAGCGATGGGCGCGACATGGTCTGCAGGTCCATATTGGTACCCGCTATCGCGGCCAGCGTCGCCGCTTGCCATCGTGCGAATGGTTTGGGAAGTGATGCGCGTCAGCGGCCACCTGTTGCGCGAAGCGCGCACGCAGAATCCCACTCACGTGCTGCTGCCCGATTTCAAAGCAGTGTTGCGGAACGCGCCGGCGTTGGCCTGGCTAAGACTGCGCGGCGTGAAAGTCATCATGCGGCTCGGCAACCCGCCCGATCGCGGCTCGTTCTACCGTATGGTGTGGCGGACGGCGGTTGCGCCGTTTGTCGATCGCCTCGTGTGCAATTCGCAGTTCACGGAGAACGAACTGGCGGCGCACGGAGTTCCCATCGAGAAAATCATCACGATTTCGAACGCCGCACCGCCCCGAAGCGCCGCGTGGGACAGCGATGTCGATCGCGTGGCGGGCCGGATCATTTATGTCGGCCAAATCATCCCGGTCAAAGGCGTCGATTTGCTGCTCGAAGCGGTGGCGGCGTTACGCGGACGCGGCCGCGACGTCACCCTCGATGTGGTCGGGGCACTCGACGGATGGGAGACTCCGGCCGACCGCGGCTATCGGCAACGGCTTCGCGATCGCGCCGCCGCACCCGATCTGCGGGGCGCAGTCGCCTTTCTCGGGCATCGCGAAGACGTGCCCAGCCTGATGAATCGCGCCAGCCTTCACTGTTGTCCAAGCCGTCCGGAAATGCGTGAAGGCTTCGGACTGGTGGTCCTCGAAGCAAAACTCGCCGGGCTGCCTTCGGTGGTCGGCCGCAGCGGTGCCCTTCCAGAATTGATCGACCACGGCCGTACCGGCTGGGTCTGCGATCCGCTTGCCGTCGCGACACTCGCCGAAGGCCTCGATGTCTTTCTCAGCGAACCGGATCGACTCCGAAATGCCGGCCGCCTCGCGCGCGAATCTGCGGCGGCCTATTCGCAAGCGCGCTTCGACAACGCGTGGCGGAGCGTGTTCGCGGTCGATGTGGCCAATGTTCATGCCAGTTACGCTCGCTGAAATCATCGCCGGCACTGCTACGGCCATCACGCTCGGCTGGGTTGCCGATGATGCGCTGGTCGGATGGAGTCTTGTCGTGCTGTTCGTCGGCCTGAAATTGACAGAGACCGACGACAACTTGTTTGTGTTACCGGCGGCGTTTTCCTTTCACTGGATGCAAACCAGCCTCGGCATCCTTTACAAGGGGCTTTTTGCTCGCGAAGTCGCGACGGTTTACAGCAGCAATTACCGCCCAATGGTGTGGATCGGCCTGGGTTGCTGCCTGGCGCTGGCAATTGGCCTCAGGCTCGGATTGATGTTCTTGAAGGGCGCCAATCCGCACGAGGAACGTCCGACGTTCGCGTTTTCGCTGCAACTTCTCGCCACGGTCTACATCATCACCGTCTTTTTCGAAGGATCGTTATTGCTGGTCTCTGGGCAGTATCCATCGCTGCGACAGATTATCGTCACCGCGGACACGGCGAGGCTTGGCGTCCTCTACCTGATCCTGAGACGGCTGCTGATCCCCGAGCCGCGCTGGTCGATGTTCGCGGCCGTCTTGATTGTCGAGTGCGTTCTGGGCGTCACCGGATTTTTCGCTGGTTTTCGTGAGCCGGTGGTGCTTGCCGGTCTGGCGCTGTATGAAATCTTCGATCGCCGAATCACCAGGCACTGGCTCGCGCTCGCCACTGGCGCGGTACTGGCCACCGTGCTTGCAGAGTTGTGGATGGGCATCCGGACACAGTATCGGCGCGAGTACACCGAGGTGGATGCGTTCGCCACTTCACGGTCGGCCCGATTGCGCGAGGTGTCCGCCCTCAGTTCGGCGTTCTTCGGGACGGACATGGAAACGGTGCTGGCGTCAACCGACAAACTGGTCGACCGTTTGTGGGCCGTCTACTATCCGTCGCTGGCGATCGAGCGCGTCCCGAGCATGCTGCCACACACCAACGGCAGCTTCATCACCGGCGCGATGCTCCACGCAGTCACGCCGCGCGTTCTGTTCCCGGGCAAGGCGGCGCTGCAGTCTGACAGCGAAAAGGTCCGGAAGTACTCGGGCATCAACGTCGCAGGCGCCGATCAGAACACCAGCATCGCGTTTGGCTACGCGGCTGAGAGCTACATCGATTTCGGTTACCCGTTCATGTTCGTCCCGATTTTCGTATTCGGTCTCGCGCTCGGCGGTGCCTACCGCTTGTTTGGTCGGCTGATTTGGCATCACGAGCTGTTCGTCGCATTCGCGACGATCACCTTTTGGCTGTCGATTTATTTGTTCGAACGATCGTGGGCGACGATGCTCGGTGCAACGGTCGGGATGATGGTCTACCTCGGCCTGCCGGTGATCTTGCTCGATCGGACGCTGCTGGTCCGGTTCGAACGTCAGCAGCGCGACGCACAAGGCTTGCTTTACGACGCCCACTGATTCCATCGACCGGATGCGCGTTCTTCACGTGACGCCGTACTACGCGCCCGCCTATGTTTACGGCGGACCGCCGCGGAGCATTGCCGGCCTGTGTGCCGCGCTTGCGCGGCTTGGCGTCGCCGTCGATGTGGCGACGACGACGGCGAACGGCTCTGGGGCGCCGCTGCCATCCGCGACGGCAGTGCCGGTGACGCGAGAAGCCGTGGCGGTGCGCTACTTTCCCTGGTCAGAGCCTCGATGGTTGTGGCACGCGACTGGCCTTCGGCGTTGGCTCAAGCGGGAAATCGCCGCCTACGACGTCGTTCATATCCATGGCTTGTGGCACCTACCCGGTTGGCATGCGGCACGTCTGGCGCGACGCCACGAGGTTCCGTATGTCGTGTCGCCAAGAGGCATGCTCGAACCCGAGGCCCTCGCAATCCGTGCCGGCCGAAAGGCTGTCGCCTTCGCTGCGATCGAGCGCCAGAATCTCACACGCGCCGCGTGGCTGCACGCGACGTCGTCGCGCGAGTGCGAAACGCTCGAGGCGCGCTCGCTGGGACCACCGGTGGTGCTGGCGGCGAATGGCGTCGATGTCGATGGCCTGCCATCGGCCGATCCGACCCCGACGTTGAACGCGTGGAATCTCGCCGACCGGCCTTACGTCCTCTTTTTGGGCCGCGTCCATCCGATCAAACGTCTCGACCTGCTGGCGCACGCAATCGCTCGGCTCCGCAACCGCGCGTTTCGCCTGGTGGTTGCCGGTCCCGACGAAGGCGGTCATCGCGCGCAACTCGAGCCGCTGTTTGCGCAATCGGGTGTGGAGGTTGTCTGGACCGGTCCGGTTGACGGCGCCGCGAAAGCTGACTTGCTGACTGCGGCACGAGCGTTGGTGCTGTGCTCAGATTCTGAAAGCTTCGGCCTCGCCGCAGCGGAAGCGCTCGCCGCGGGAACACCGGTAATCGCCACCCGGACGCTCGCCTGGGAACACCTCGAGCCGAGCGGCGCTGGCCGTTGGGTCGAGCAGACGCCGCAGGCGATCGCCGCCGCCCTGGCGGAGCTTCTGGCGGATCCGGACAAGGCGCGTGCGATGGGACAACGAGGCCAGCTGCTCGCGACGCGGCTGTTTACCTGGACGACATCCGCGCGCACGATTGCGGACGGCTACGGGCGGCTGGTCGCCGACGCCGCGACGGCGCGAGCCAGCTGATGCCGACGATCGTTCTCACGCCAAACCTTACTGGCCGCGACGGCATCTCACGGCTGGCGCGGCTGATGGTGCGGGCCCGCCATGCCGAACGGGTGATCGCGCTGCACGAGTCGTCGGCATCCGAACGGTTCGAAGACGCGGCGGTTCACGGCGCCGGCGGTGTGCCGGCCCGATTTGCCGCCTTGGCGCTGCAACAGGCGGCGCGCGTCGCACCTGACACGACGGTGATACTGGTTCACATTCATCTCGCGCCCGCGGCACTGGTTTTTGCGGCGCGCGGCGTGCCGATCGTGACAATGCTGTGCGGCATCGAGTCGTGGAATCCCCTGACCTGGCCGCAACGAGCCGCCGTGCAGTGCAGCCGCCAGGTGGTGGCGATCTCCGAACACACGCGACGGCGGTTTGCAGCGGCGAATCTAAGGGCTGCTGAACGCGAGATCTCGATCTGCCATCCTGGCATCGAAGCGGATGCTTCGGCGACGCCGCTCAACGGCCACCCGACCGTGCTGATTCTTGGACGCATGGCCAGCGACGAGCAATACAAGGGGCACGACGCACTGCTCGAGGCCTTGCCCGAGGTCGTCCGTACACTTCCCACGGCACGGCTCGAGATTGCCGGCGCCGGCGACGATCGTGCCCGGCTCGAGGCCAAATCGACCGCACTCGGCGTCGACGGCTGCGTCGATTTTCTCGGCGCCGTGACCGACGACGAACGCGAGCGATGTTTCGAGCGCTGTACTGCGTTTGCAATGCCGAGCCGGGACGAAGGATTTGGCTTCGTGTTCCTCGAAGCGATGCGAGCCGGCCGTGCGTGTATCGCGATGGAAGGATCGGCGTCCGAGATCATCGACCACGCGCACACCGGCCTGGTGTTGCCGCGCGACGCCAACCGCTCCGAGCTCGCGCGCGCGATTCTGTCGCTGCTCGCTGATCCGTCGCGCGCATCGGCGATGGGTCGTCGCGGTCGCGACCGGTTTCTGTCGACCTTCACCGCAGCACACTTCGACGAGCGGTTGTCCGGCCTGCTGGGACGAACCGGACTGGTCGGCACGCCAGCATGAACATTCTCGGGTTGAACGCCTATCACGGCGATGTATCCGCGGCGCTGGTGCGCGACGGCCAACTGGTCGCTGCGCTCGAGGAAGAACGATTTCGGCGCATCAAGCACGTAGCCGGTTTTCCATCGCTGGCGATCGCCGAGTGCCTGCGCCTCGGCGGAATGACTGCGGCGGACGTGGATCAGTTCGCGGTGTCGCGCGATCCGCGCGCGCATCTCTGGCGAAAGGCGCTTTTTGTATTGCGCCGCCGTCCGCGCGGAACCGTCGCCGACCGTGCGCGCAACGCAGCCTGCATCAACGCATTGCCCGAAACGCTGGCGGCAGCCGTCGACCTGCCGGTCGAACGCGTCAGGGCGCGCACGCGATTCGTCGAACACCATCCCGCCCACCTTGCCAGCTCCGCATTTGTCAGTCCGTTCGACACCGCAGCGGTGTGTGCGATCGACGGCTTTGGTGATTTCGTCAGCACGTCGTGGGGCCGGCTCGAAGGCACCGCACTGCATGTCGACGAGCGGGTGTTTTTTCCTCACTCGCTCGGCTTGCTGTATCTGGCGGTGACCCAGTACCTCGGCTTTCCGAATTACGGCGACGAATTCAAAGTGATGGGCCTGGCGCCGTACGGCGAGCGCAGCTTTGTCAAAGAACTGGAATCGCTGGTGCGCCTCGTCGACGCGGGCCGTTTCGAGCTGGATCTCTCGTATTTCAGTCACTGGTCCGATGGCGTGCAGATGACCTGGGACGACGGCGCGCCGGCGGTGGGGCGGGTGTTCACATCGAAACTCGAATCGCTGCTCGGGCCAGCGCGAAAGCCGAACGAGCCGCTGACCGCGCAGCACGAAGCGATCGCTGCGTCGCTGCAGGCCGTATTCGAAGCGGCGTTGATGCACATTCTGCGGCACGTCCAGCGGCAGACCCGCGCCAGGGCGATCTGTCTCGCTGGTGGCTGCGCGATGAACAGCGTCGCCAACGGAAAAATCCGCGAGGCCACCGATTTCACGGACGTCTTCATCCAACCCGCCGCCGGCGACAACGGCACCGCACTCGGTGCTGCGTTTCACGCCTGGCACGACACTTCCGGCAGCCGACGTGATTTCGTCATGCATCACGGCTATTGGGGCCCCGAATTCAGCGACACCGAGATTCGCAGCGCGCTCGACGCTCGCAGTACAGACATTTCGGCCACGGCATGCACGCGCCAGACTTTCAGCGACGAAGGTCCGCTCGATGCATGGACGGCCGCGCAAATTGCCGATGGACAGGTCGTCGGCTGGTACCACGGCCGCATGGAGTGGGGCGCCCGTGCCCTCGGCAACCGCAGCATCGTCGCCGATCCGCGCCGCGCCGACATGCGCGACATCATCAACACCCGCATCAAATTTCGCGAGCGCTTCCGGCCGTTCGCGCCGTCGGTCGCGGAAGAGGCGCTGGACGACTACTTCGACAATGCGGTGCCGGATCCGTTCATGTTGCAGGTATATCCGGTTCGGGCCGAGAAGCGATCGGTGGTACCGGCGATCACGCATGTCGACGGATCCGGCCGGCTGCAGACGGTCAGCGGTTCATCAAACCCGCGTTACTACCGGCTGATCAAAGCGTTTGAGCAGCTGACCGGGGTCCCGATGCTGCTGAATACTTCGTTCAACGAAAACGAGCCGATCGTGCTGCGACCGGAACAGGCCCTCGACTGTTTTCTGCGCACGCAGATGGACGTCCTGGTGATGGGGCGCCACGCGCTGCAGCGCGTCAGTTCGAACGGTGACCGGCGGCGTGACGGCGAAAGGTTAAGGAACTGACGGTGGATCTCGCGGGCAAACGAGTCATGGTCACCGGGGGCAGCGGCTTTCTTGGTCGCCATGTCGTGAGCGCACTCGGCGGTTGCGGCTGCGAGCGTATTGCGGTTCCGCGCAGGCGCGAATACGACCTGACCCGCGAAGCCGACGTCATTCGACTGTTTGACGATGAGCGGCCGCACGTCGTGGTCCATCTGGCGGCGGTGGTCGGCGGCATTGGCGCCAACCGTGAATTCCCCGGCAGATTTTTCTACGAAAACGTGATGATGGGCGCGCTCGTTCTCGAACAGGCGCGGCGCACCGCGGTCGAAAAGTTCGTCGGCGTCGGGACGATTTGCGCGTATCCGAAACTGGCGCCGGTTCCGTTTCAGGAACGCGATCTGTGGAACGGATACCCGGAGGAAACGAACGCTCCGTACGGCATCGCCAAGAAGATGCTGCTGGTTCAGGGGCAGGCGTATCGCCAGGAGTACGGCCTGAACGCGATCCATCTCCTGCCAGTCAATCTCTACGGGCCACACGACAACTTCGACCCGGCATCATCGCACGTCATTCCGGCGTTGATTCGTAAGTGTCTTGAGGCGGTCGATACCGATGCGCGCGAAGTCGTGATCTGGGGAACCGGCAACGCGACGCGCGAATTCCTGTTCGTAGAGGATTGTGCGCGAGCAATCGTTCAGGCGACGCACAGCTACGATTCGCCGGAACCGGTCAACATCGGCGCCGGATTCGAGATCAGCATTCGCGAGCTCGCCGAGTTGATCGCGCAATTGTGCGGTTTCGAAGGACGCCTGGTGTTCGACCGAACCAAGCCCGACGGCCAGCCACGGCGCTCGCTCGCGGTCAACCGGGCACGCGATCGTTTCGGCTTTCACGCAACCACCGACTTTCACTCAGGCTTGAAGCGCACCATCGATTGGTATCGCGCGTGCACGTCTGCTTCTTCAACCGCTCCTACTGGCCAGACCAGGCCGCGACCGGTCAGCTCTTAACCGAGCTGGCCGAAGACCTGCGCGGCCGCCACGGCTGCCGCGTGACGGTGGTCGCTGGCCGGGCACTGAACGGGACTGCCGCGACCGCCACTCGGACGCGGTGGCCGGTGGCGCTTGAATCTCGCCACGGCGTCGACATCCTGCGCGCGAACGGCACCCAATTCGCTCCCCGTCGCTTCGCCGGCCGAGCGACCAACTACGTCAGCTATTTTGCGTCGGCGGCCTGCGCCACTGGGCGCGTGGTTGATCCCGACGTCGTTGTGTCGCTGACCGATCCGCCAATCATCGGCCTCGCCGCGCTTCGAACGGCGCGGCGGTCCGGCGTGCCGTTCGTCTTCTTGTGCGAAGACATTTTTCCCGAGGTGGCGACGCTGCTCGAGGATTTTCACAACCCGCTGGTCAACCGCACGCTCGACCGCATCAATCGCTACCTGCTTGGCGAGGCGGATGCGATTGTGGCGCTCGGCGATCGAATGCGCGCACGCCTGGTCGAGGAAAAAGGCGCGGATCCGAGGCGGGTGCACGTGATTCCGAATTGGAGCGACTGCGACGCCATCGTGCCGGGAGACAAGAACAACGACTTCACCCGAGCCAATGGCCTGTCCGATCGTTTTGTTCTGATGCACTCCGGCAACGTCGGGCTGTCACAGAACCTCGACGTGCTGATCGAGGCTGCGGACCGGCTGCGCAGCAAGGAGCGTCTTGCGATTCTGATCGTTGGTGAAGGCGCGAAACGGCAGGCGCTCGAGCGCGAAGCGACGCGGCGCGGACTGACCAACGTGAGGTTCATGACCTATCAGCCCAAAGCGCAGCTGCACGAATCCTTTGCTGCAGCCGATGTCTTTCTGGTCTCGCTGAAGCGCGGCATCGAGGGTTATGTCGTTCCCAGCAAGCTGTACGGCATTCTCGCGGCGGGGCGTCCATTTGTGGCCGCGGTTGACGCCAGTTCCGAAGCGGCCGTGATCGCCCGCGATCACCACTGCGGCGTTCTGGCCGAGCCCGACGATCCAGACGATCTCGCCGCCACAATTGCAGCGCTCTACGACGATCCGGTGGCGGTACGCACCATGGGTCGCAATGCGCGCGGAGCGGCGCTCCAGTTCGACCGGCGGGTCGCCGTCAAGGCGTACCACGACCTGTTTGCGCGTGTGACGCGGCGGGCGGGATGATTAAGCGCCTGTTCGACGCCACGCTTTCCGGGGTTGGCCTGCTGGTGTCATTTCCGTTGTGGATCGTCATTCCGGTCGCGATCAAGCTCGAGGACGGCGGCCCGGTGTTCTTTCCTCAAGCGCGAGTCGGCCTCGACGGTCGAGTCTTCAAAGCGCTCAAGTTCCGTTCGATGGTGACCGATGCCGATCGGCGCTTCGGACCGATGCAGGCGCGCGAGAACGATCCGCGGATCACGCGCATCGGACGGGTGCTGCGCGCGACGGCGATGGACGAATTGCCGCAGCTCTGGAACATTCTCGTCGGCGACATGAGCTTTGTCGGCCCGCGACCGCTGATGCCCGGGGAGGTTGAAGTCCGCGGCGACGGCGGGCTGGTATCGCTCGAATCGATTCCCGGTTATCGTGAACGCCATAGCGTTCGTCCCGGCCTCACCGGACTCACACAGGTCTACGCGCCGCGAGACATTGCCCGCGCTGCCAAGTTTCGACTCGATCGCCTGTACTTGAAGCGCGCGAGTTTCTTTCTCGACCTGAGATTGATCCTCCAATCCTTCCTGATTACCGCGCGCGGCCGCTGGGAACAACGCGGCCCGAAAGTCTGAAACGGGGTTCACCCGTATAATGAGCCCGCAAATGGCGCAGTCGGCGGTTGATGTCCTGATCATTGGAGCGGGGCCGGGCGGGTTATATGCCGCCGGATCGCTGGCGCGTCAGGGACACCAGGTCCTGGTCTGCGAAGAGCACGCCACAATTGGCGATCCGGTGCACTGCACCGGCATTGTCGCGACCGACAGTTTCGACGAATTCGAATTGCCGCGCTCGGCGATTCTCAATCCGCTGACGCGAGTCCGGTTCGTCTCGCCGTCTGGACTTTCGGTTGACTATCGCACGCATTCAGCCGAGGCGACGGTCGTCGATCGAGGAGTGTTCGATCGCGCGCTCGCCGATCGCGCGCGTGCGCTCGGCGCCGCGGTGCAGACCGGTACGCGGGTGACCGAGTTCGTCGCCGTTGCGGACGGGGTGAGGGCGATGGCCGGCGGAGCACCGGTCAGGGCACGGCTCGCGGTGCTCGCCTGTGGCGCGAGTTATCGGCTACAGCGGAACGAGGGGCTCGGTTTGCCAGCGCAGTACCTTCACACTGCTCAGCAGGAATTGCCCGCGTCGCGGCTGCGCGACGTCGAAGTTCATTTCGGTGAGTCTGTTGCACCCGGCGGATTCGCCTGGGCCGTGCCGGTCCGGCGGGCCGGTGGCATGTTTGTCCGGGTTGGCGTCATGGCATCACACGACGCACCTGGCTTCTTCCGAAACATGCTCGATCGTGTCGCCGCGCCGTGGGGAGTGTCGGCGGTTGACGCTCGTCCCCGGTTAAAGATCCTGCCGCTCGCACCGATTAGCCGGACGTTTTCGGAGCGCTTGCTCGCCGTCGGCGATGCCGCCGGACTGGTCAAACCAACCACTGGCGGCGGGATCTACTACAGCATCGTCAGCGCGTCACTGGCAGCGGACGTGGCCGGTGAAGCGCTTCGTGCCGATCGCCTTGACGCCGGCACCCTCGCCAGTTACCAAACGCGATGGCGCGAGCGGCTCGATCGCGAATTCGATGCGCAGCAGGCCCTTCGGCAGACCGTCCTCAAAATGTCTGACGCCGACATCGACGCCTTGTTCGATCTCGCCCAGACTGACGGCGTGATGCCGCTCGTCCGCAAGACCGCCCGCTTCAACGAACACCGTCACCTGATCCGCGCGTTGTTCAATCACCCGCCGGCTCGGCGCATTCTCTTCCGCGCGCTCGCCGGATGAACCCAACCGCATGGTGAAGCTGTCGCTCGATCGAACAGTGCGAGTCTCCGAAGGTGTCGTGTTCCGCGAGCTGGAAGGCGAGACGGTCATCCTGAACCTCGAAAGCGGCACCTACTTCGGGCTGGATCCGATCGGCACGCGGATTTGGCAACTTTGTCAGGAACACGGGCTGTTGCGCACGGTCCATCAGTTCATGCAGGCCGAATACGATGTCACCGCCGAAGCATTAGAGGCGGACGTGATCGAGTTGGTCGACGAGCTGCGGGCCAAAGGTCTGGTCACTCTTTCCTGACCATTCGCAAGCGATGGCCATCTGGGACGACCACACGAGGCGATCGCGCCCGACCAACCGGTGTGATTGATGAGTAGCGCTAACGACGGAACGGTCAACGACAGCCAGAAGCCGATGACATCCCACCGCTGCACGCAACGGATTGTACCGCGCAGGTCGTTGACCGTCGCCGATTGGTCGCTGTTGGCACGAGTGGCGGCGATGCAGATCGCCACAACCGTCATCGTTCGGATCGTTCCTCTACGAGTGGTCCGGACTGTCGCCGCGCGTTTCGCTCGGGTGATGCGGGTCGGTGCGCCGCTCGAAGATGCCAAAGTCGTCTGGGCGATTGAGGCAACTGGCCGCCGAATCGGAAGGCTGAACACGTGCCTGGTGCAGGCGGTCGTGGCTGAAGCGATGCTCAGCTCCTCAGCGCGATCGATTCGCTTCACGATCGGCGTAAAGCGGGTTGCCGACGGTTCCTTGCGCGCGCACGCGTGGGTCGCAAGCGAGAATGGCGTTTTGATCGGTGCGACATCTGAAGACTATGTGCACTTGGTCGAGTTGCGCGGAACGTCCGCGTGAGACCACTCGCGGCCACCGTTTGCCGGCCGTTTCGATACCACGCCTACGGCGTCGTGGTCAGCAGCGACGTGCCGCTGGCATTGCCGGATCACGCGGGCGCGGCTTTGGCGAGCGTCGAGTGTCGCGGCGCTGACGAAAACACGTTTGTGGAGGCGCGCAAGAACGCGGTCTGCGAGGACGCGTTTCACCGATTTGCTGTTCTCGCGGGCGGATCAACGTACCTTGGCTGGGATACGGTGGGCGAGTTCACTGTATCGGCAGACGGCCACAGGATCAGCTGCCGCCGCGCCGTCAGCGCCACCTGGGAATCGTTCCAGGTGTACATGCTGGGGCAGGCGCTATCGTTTGCCCTGGTCAATCAAGGGATAGAGCCGCTGCACGCGACCATGGTCGTGGTCCACGGCCAGGCCATTGCGTTTCTCGGTGACAGCGGCCACGGCAAGTCGAGCCTGGCCGCGTGTTTTCTTGCCGGCGGCCATCGGCTGTTGACCGACGACCTGCTCGTCCTCGAGGAATCCGGTGATGATCTGGTGGCGCAGCCCGGGCCCCCACGGATCAAACTCTTTCCGGCTGTGGCGCGACGTTTTTTGCAGTCGCGCGATTTGCCGACGATGAACGGCGCCACCCAGAAGTTGATCGTGCCGCTCGCCGAGCATCAGCGATGTCCGGTTCCCGTACCGTTGACGGCGATTTACGCCTTGACGGCGCCGGTCAACGCCTGCCGCAGGAGCGACGTCAGCATCGAACCGCTGTCACCGCGCGAAGCTTTCGTGCGTCTGCTGCGTGCGACCTTCAACCGCCGGATCGTCTGCCAGGCGCGCCTGGCGCGGCAGTTCGCGGCGATGACGACGATTGCGAATCGGATAGCGGTGCGCAGACTCAGCTACCCGCGTTCGATCGATCGGCTGTCGGAGGTGCGAGACCGGATCATCGCGGAGAGCCGCAGCGGCGACAAGTCGTGAGCGGATTTGTCACACTCGTAAACCTGGACGGTTCGTCAGCCGACCCATGCCTGCTCGATCGCATGACCAGCTTTCTCCGCTTCCGTGGTCCCGACAGCCAGAAGCTGCGCGTGGTCGGTCAGGCTGGACTTGGCTACGCGTGGTTGAACGTCGGCCGTCCGCTGGTTGACCAACCGCCACCGCTGACCTTTGACGGACAGTGCTGGATCGTCGCCGATGCGCGGATCGACGCGCGACGCGAGTTGATCGCCGCACTCGCTGGCGACCTGCCGAATGCGACCGCCACGACAGCAACCGACGCGGAATTGATCGCCCGTGCGTATGCGAAGTGGGGAGAGGACTGTGTATCGCGGCTGCTCGGCGATTTTGCTTTTGCGATCTGGGACGCGACGCAACGCCGGCTGTTCTGTGCGCGTGATCAGTTCGGCATCAAACCGCTGTACTACGCGCGAATCGGCTCGACGATTGCGGTCAGCAACACGCTCGATTGTCTTCGTGTCCATCGCGGTGTGTCGAATGCGTTGAACGATTGTGCGGTCGCCGATTTTCTGATGTTCGGCGAAAATCGCGAACCCGGCACGACCATCTTTCGCGACATCAGACGGCTGCCGCCAGCGCACCACATGACGTGGTCCGGCGATACCGTGTCACTGCGCAAATACTGGACCATGCCGGTTGAGAGGCCCATTCAGTTCGCGCGGGCTGGCGATTACGTCGATCGGTTCAACGAACTGTTGCGTGACGCCGTTGCCGACCGCTTGCGTTCCGAACGGGCGACCGTGTTGATGAGCGGCGGCGTCGACTCGACCACGCTCGCCGCGGTGGCGTCCGATCTGGGCCGGCGGCTCGGCGGCTGCCAGGTGGATGCAGTGACCTCGACCTACGAGCGGCTTATCCATGACCCCGAACGACACTTTGCTGGAATAGTCGCCGCCCATCTCGAGATTCCGATCCGCTACGACGTGCGCGATGACGAAGTTTCGATCGCCGATTGGAATCGTGTGGCGGTGAACACGCCCGAGCCGGTTGCGAATCCTCCGGCGTTTGCAGCCGCCGTGCAGTTTCTGCAGACCACCGCGCGAGGTGCGCGAGTGTTTTTCTACGGCGAGGGTCCTGACAACGCGCTGCGATATGAATGGCGCCCATTTCTGTCGTACCTGGGACGTTCACGGCAATTCCGACGTTTGTTCCGAGCGCTGTCCGACGACGCGCTGATACACCCACGGGTGCCGTTGTGGTCTTCGATTCGACAGATGACGGTTATGCGTCGCCGCGCCCACCAATGGGAGGAGCCGTTCCCAGCCTGGCTCGACCCCGCTTTTTCGAACCGGTACAACTGCCGCGATCGCTGGGCGGAGCAAAATCGTCAGCCGGCACCGGTCCATCCGATCCGGCCGCTCGGCTACGCCGGACTCGAACCGGTTCGTTGGCAAGCGCTCTTCGAAGACTGCGACGTCACCGGCGCGCACGGCCACGTCGAATTCCGATATCCTTTCCTCGACCTCCGCCTGTTGCAGTACCTTTTGGCGCTGCCCGCAATGCCTTGGTGCCGGAACAAGTTGATCATCCGCCGGGCGATGAAACCGTTGCTGCCGCGCACGGTTCTGACGCGCGAGAAGACGGTCGTTACCACGAGTGCCGATTGGCAGCGGGTACGGAGCCGGGGACTGCCGCATGTCGTGCCGACGCCCGAACTCCGGGCATTCGTCGATCCGGCCAAACTTCCATCGACCATCAACAGTGAGCTGGCGATGCGTGCCGCACTCCGGCCGCTCGGTCTCGGCTACTGGCTGCAGCGTTATTCAACCGTCGAGTCAAAGGAGCTCCGTCATGGAATCGAAAGCGCCGTCCCCGCCTGAACAGCGCGCACCAACCGCGACGCGCAAGGCGTACGAAAAACCGCGCCTGCAGGTTTACGGCGACCTGAGTGCGATCACGCTGGGAAAACTCGGTACGAAGACGAACGACGGGAGTGGGCACCCGAACAGGCACTTTACCTCGTAGTGTTTTTGACAATTACTCAACGGGACTCATCATGGCTGGCGCCGCTGATTGCGCCGGTCTCGCCCGACGACTTCATCCGGTCCTATTGGACGGCGCAACATCTGTATTGTCGTGGCGAGTCGAACCGGTTCGCACATCTGCTGTCGTGGGGCGAGCTGAACGAAATTCTCGAGCATCACTGGCGCGAGGTTTATCGATTCCGCCTGGCGCGCCAAGGCCGTGATCTCGAACCGGCGTCGTACGCCGATCTCGGTGGCTACACCCCGCGCGTCCGCGCCAGAGACGTCACCGACCATTTGCGCCGCGGCGCGACCCTGTCGTTCGATGCGATCGACGAACTTCACCCGCCGCTGACCCGTCTCGCCGAATCGTTCGAAGCCTGCTTCCGGGGCGGCACCAAAATCAACATCTACGCCGGTTGGCGAGCACTCCACGGACTGGATCTGCATCGTGATAGGCAGGAAATCTTCATTTTTCAGCTCGATGGCCGAAAGCGCTGGCTGATTTACGGGTTGACGTTCGACGACGTCGATCTTGGTGAACTGCGCAGTCGATCGGTGCCGCCGGCAGGAGCGTTGCTCGACCAGGTGCTGGCGCCTGGCGACGTCCTCTACATTCCCCGCGGCTGCTATCACGTCGCCCTGCCGATGAACGAACCGACGCTGCATCTGACGATCGGAGTCAAGCTGCCGCGGGGGCGCGATATTCTCGATTGGCTGAGCGGACGCGCGGAGTCGGTCGCGAATCGAAATGTGCCGACGGTCGGCGATGTGGCGGAGCGGAGGCGGTTTAGTACCGACCTTCGCGAGTCCGCCGCGGCAGGACTGAGCGACGACCTCGTCGAGCAGTATTTGACAGAGAGCGGATCGAATTCCAAGCCGCGCCCTTCGTTCAGCCTTCCTTTCAGCGCAACGGATGAAGGTCTGCCGCCCGGACGAGATTTTGTCGTGCGGTTGAATCCGCCGATTCCGACGATCGTCAGCGGTTCCGAGGTCGCCACCCTCGAATGGCGCTGTGGCGCACGGGTCTGCCGATTTCCGCGATCGATGCGATGGATCGTGACGGCGTTGGCCGACAGCGCCGCATGGCCTTTCAGCCAACTCGTGGATGCCGTCTCTGCCCACCTCGACGAGTCGTCGGTCCGGTTCCTGCTCGGCATGCTCGTCAGCGAAAACCTGATAGCCATTCGGCATTCGTCGCGCGCCGAGCGGTGACAGCCCACCGACTTGCCGCGCGCGACAATTCAGCCGAGGCGACGGCTGTTGTCAGGCGCGTGCTGCGCGACCCGCACTACACGCTGACCAGCGTCGAAGCCGCCAACATCTTCGCCGTTGTAGAATCAGCCACCGCGCACCGCGTGCTCGCGCTCCTCGCTGCCATGTTGGGCGCCGCAGGCAGGCTCGACCGATGGCCCTCCGACTTTCGTCGCGCAGCGGCAGTCGCCGAACGCGATGCGGCCGCTATCGACTGCATCCGTCACGCCGAACTGATCCGGGTTCTCGACGCGCTGCAGGCCGCCGCTGTTCAGACGCTGATCTTCAAAGGCGCCGCACTGGCCTACACGCATTACCCGGCTTCACACCTGCGCGAACGCACCGATACCGACCTATTGATCGCTCGCGATGATCTCGAGATTGTCGAGCGCCAGCTCACGTTGCTCGGTTACACGCCGCAGCACGAAACCACGGGACGGCTGGTGTCGTACCAGAGCCACTACGGCAAGCGCGATCGCCATGGTGTCTTTCATGCCCTCGATATCCACTGGAAGGTATCGAATCGTCACGCGCTTGCGGATCGAATCGGTTTCGGCGAATTGTGGGACGACCGCGTGCCGGTCGCCGCCCTCGGACGGTCGGCGGCGACAGTTAGCGCGGTGGACGCGCTGCTGCTCGCCCTGATGCATCGGGCCGGCCACCATCCGGGATCGACGAACCTGCTCTGGGTCTACGACCTTCACCTCGTCTCCGGTCGGCTGACGACAGCGGAGCGGCAGAAGGCGAGCGCGCGGGCGGCCTCGAAAGGTCTCGCTCCTTTGGTGAACGAAGGGTTGCAGTTGTCGCGCGATTGGTTCGCGACTCCGGGTCTCGACGTGATGATGACGACCCTGCGGAACGCTGCGTCTCCAGCCGACACGGCTGCAGTCATCCCCGGGCAGTGGGCGCAGGCCGACATCGTTCGTCACGATCTGCATGCCTTATCAACATGGGGGGAGCGCCGGCGTCTCGTCCGCGAGCATCTGTTCCCGCCGGTCAGTTACATTCGCGGTAAGTATCGTGTGCAGTCGGCGTTCCTCCTCCCGGCGTTTTATGCATGGCGCATTGTTGCCGGCGCGCCGCGCTGGTTGCGGCGTTCCGATCACACCGGCTGATTGCTGCACGGTGGGCGCGTCGTGGGCCGGGTGATGAACCCGGCCATTTGTTTTTAGGGTTCTTCACTGATTGGAGTACATCCCCTGGGGGCTGAGGAAGCGCGCCAGATCACGAGCGGACCGAATTGGGTGAGCGGTGGTCCATTTCAATTTCAGCAGCAACAGCTGTTCATCCCGCATCCCTCTCGCACGGCGCAGTACCGCTTTGATGGTGGTGTTGATCGATTCGACGACCCCAACCGTACGGGATGATCGCAGTAGGCGGCGATCCCCTCGATATGGTGGAAGAGGAAGTCGCACGAAGTTGAGCACACCGGGTCGTGTTTTGTAGGTCCACAGTCGATCGAGTTGCTCACGCAACACATACGCTTTGAACCGGCGTCGATTCGCGGCGAACCCAAGCGTCTAGGCCGTCGAGCAGACCGCCCACCCAACAGCGGTCCGCGCAGGCGGCCGGGTAATTACCTCAAATCGCTGCACTCAAATCGCTGAACAGCCGTTTTTAGGGAGCGGGGTACGGCTGCGGTGAGTCTCCGCTCAACGGCGTCAGCGCGGCCGCACAGCATGCGGCGAACAGCATGCTATTCGCCGGCATGCGCAGTCCGGTTTCCCAGATGCTTTGCACGGCGATTGCGAATATCCCGCTGACCGCGCCTGCACGAATCCAGTAAGAGGCCGAGCGATCGGAATGGAGTAATTCTCGGGCACGAATCACGCCAGCGACGCCGGCAATACCGACAATCGCGGCCAGCGGGATGCCACCTTCCGCCAGGATCTGCAGGTACTCGTTGTGCGCGTGGTTGAACGAGAATTCGTGCGGTGCCTGATAGACGCTGACTGCCCGCGCATAGGCGCCGATGCCGACGCCAGTCAATGGGAAGTCGCGAATCATCTGGCGCGTCGTATCCCAAATCTCGCGACGCCCGCCGACGCCGGTTGCCAGCGTTTCCTGGAAACGCATCATCAACGCGCCGCTGCTCGCGTAGAAAAATCCGATGAGCACGATCAGCCCCATGCCCGCCAGCAATGCGACGCGATTGCGCCGTGAAATGCGGTCGCCCGACAACCCGGTGAACAACACGACCGACGCTGCAGCTCCCGTCAGGCCGGCGCGGGATGTCGACATCATCAGTGCGGCGGTCATCGCGGTCAGCCCGCCAAGCAACCAGACCGTCGTGTCGTCGAGCAATGCGGCCGTCGGCGCCGGCCCGCGGCCGAGACGCTGCGATTCGATCCGCGCCAGCAGGTAGCCGGCGGTAAGAGGAATTGCCAGGATCAGCCAGGCGGCCAGATCGTTCCGGTTCACAAACGGCGTGTACGGTGAGGCGCCGCGATTCGCCGGCGGCCATAGCCCGTAGAGGAGCGACGGCGCAACCGCGTGCTGGACGATCGCCAGCCCCGATGCGATCAATCCGCAAATTGCGACGGTCCGAAGCAACAGGCGTAGCGCGTGGCCGGCGAACAGCGTCCGAGCCGAGAAGAAAATTAATAGTCCTGACGCAGCCAGTGCGACGGCGCTGGCCGTTCCGGTGCCATCGATGCTGAGTGGCGCCCAGCGTCGCGACTCGGGATTTTCCGCATCAAGGTACAGAAGGCGGTCGACGCGGGTCAGTGTGGGAGCGACGGCCAACCGCGCCGCCCGCGGCAACGGAACGAGCTGGGCGGCGCCGATCAGCAGAATCGCGAGCAGCGCCGCATCGCCGACGCGCATCCCGCGCGGCATGACACCCGGACGCACTGCGAACGCCAACATCAATGCCCCGATCAGCATCGGCACGGTTGTCCACGGGTAAGCGCCGCCGAACGCGAACAAGGACCAGCCGATGACGAGCGCGAGGATGCCGGCGCTCGAATCAGACCGCGGCTTCGGCGTAGTAGTTCTTGTACTGATGACCGTAGTAGCGCGAATAATAGTACTTGTTCCGCTCAAAATCGACTTTGTTCAGGACGACAGCCGTCATCTTGGGATGGCTGTTGGTGATCGTTTCGAGTGCGCGCTCCGCGAGACGCCGCCGCGTCATTTCAGCACCGACGACGAAAGTGACGCCCGAAACCACCGGCGCAAGAATGACCGCATCCGTCACGGCAAGCACCGGTGGCGTATCGATGATGATCCAGTCGAACGGGCCGTGCGACAAATTGGCCAGCAGCGTCTTCATCCGTTCGGACGCCAGCAGTTCTGAAGGGTTGGGCGGCGTCTTGCCGGCCGTGATCGCCAGAAGATTGGGATCGACGGTGCGCTGAATCACGTCGCGCACCCGCGCCTGGCCAATCAACACCTGCGATAATCCCCGTTCGTTGGTCAGCCGTAGCGGACGGTGCAGGCCCGGACGGCGCATATCCGCGTCGAGCAGCAGAACCCGCGATCCACCGTAGGCGAGCGCCATCCCGATGTTTGCTGCGGTCGTCGTTTTGCCTTCGAGCGGCTGCGCGCTGGTCACGGTAATGATCTTCGTGCCCTCACCCGGATAACGAGCGATCAACGACGTGCGCAGCGAACGGAACGCTTCGCCGAAATCGTGCGGCACGTGCGACGAGGTCAGGACCGGATGTTTGTCGCCGCGCACCGCCGGCACTAGCCCGAGGAAAGGCAGTTTCAGACGAACCGTGACATCTTCCGGAGTCTTGATCGTGTCGTTCATGTAGTCGAGGCCGAACGCGACGAAAACCGCGAGCGCCAGGCCGACCGCCAGCGACATCAACCAGGTCCGCCGGCCACCGGGTGTGATCGGCGACTTCGGGACCTCGGCGCGGTCGATCACGCGAACGTTGTTCGCGCGGCTATTGCTGGCGACGCTCAATTCTTTGTCGCGGGCGAGCAGCGATTCGTAAACCTGGCGGTTGCTCTTCGCCTCGCGCTCCATCACGTTGTAGCCAACGCTCTTGCGGCTCAGTTCCTGCGCGTCGGTCTTCGCCGCCTCGAGATTCGCAATCAGCGTGCGCTCTTCGAGGACCGCGGTGTCGTAGTCGTTCTTGATCGACTGCAGCGCGCGTGCGGTTTCGGCGTCGAGCTGGCTGCGGGCTTCTACCAATTTGGTGTTGACCGTTTGCACCGCCGGCCATTTGTCGCCGTATTTTTCGGCCAGCGTCGCGCGCTGTTGCTGCAGGTCGGCAATCTGATTCTTGAGGCTGGCGATTTGCGGATTCTGGGCGATTGCCGGGATCGCGTCGGGCGTCGTGGTTCCCGCCATCGCGCGGACCTGGTTGTAGAGGGCTTCGCGCTGAACCTTCTTCGTCTTGGCCGCGATCATCGCATCGTTCAACTGCGTCAGCCGCTGCGTGACGATGTTCTGCTTGTCATCGAGAGACAACGCGTTCTGCTTGTCGCGATAATCGCTGAGCGCCTGCTCGCTCTGCCGAACTTTGGTTTGCTGCTTCTGAATCTCGTTCGCCAGCCATTCGAGCATGTTCTGCGACGACTGCACCCGAACTTGCAGGTTTTGCTCGACGTATTCGTCGACCAGGGTATTGACGGCCTCGGCGGCAAACTTCGGCTCCATCGCGGTGAAGGTGACATACACCAGGCGGCTGCCGCGCACCGGATTCACTTCGACGCGAGATACAAAAGCGCTGACCAGGGTTGATTCGTCGGGGCTTTCGTCAACCCGCGGTGCTTCGCTGATCGGCTCGGACGCCGACGGCGTGAACAGGCCAACGAGCTTCTTTTGCGCGTCCTGGACCATCGTCGCCGGCGTGGTCGGCGGCGTCGCGGTTCCATTGAATTCCGGAATGCTGCCGAGATTCAGCTTCTTGACGACTCGCCGAGTGAGATCGCGGCCACGCAGAATGCGATACTGCGTGTTGTAGTACGGCTCGGGGTCTTCATAGTAGGTATTGTCGGTGTTGTTCAGGCCGGGGACGGCCACTGCACGCTCGTCCTCGATCATGATTTGCGCTTCGGCCTTGTACAACTTCACGGTCGAGTAGCCCTGGATCATTATCGCAGCCGATGCCAGCACGAACACGGTGAACGCGATGCGGCGGTAGCGATACAACACCGCGACGCGATCCAGCAAATGGACGTCAGTCGGCGGTGTGAACGTCGGAGGAACGCCGCCGCCGGCGGAGAGCGCTGGTCCAAACGACGGTGGTTTCGCCCCGGGTTCAGGCATTATTGGCGCGGGCTCTTTTGCTCGCCGACGATTTCGGTCGCGAGGATTCCAGAGGTTGCTGCGGCAGTCGTTACGAGAATCGCCGACGTCATCGTGTGTCCGAGCACTCCTGAATACGGCCGCGTCCGGAAGGGCAGCCTGACAATTGTCGAAGCGTCGTCGCCGGCGTTGATATTCAGAATCTCGCTGGCAGCGATGACGTTGTTGTCAACTCCGAGGAGTTCGACGATGTAGCTGCCGGGATCAAGGGAGCGGAAGATGAACGAACCGGACTTATCGGTAGCGGTGCTGGCAACAGTTCGCCCCGATCGCACGTTGCGCAAGCGGACCACGCTGCCGGAGAGCGCGCTCGCGTCGACGTTCAACGCGGATCCCCGAACCGTGCCGAAGACCCCGCTGTGCGTTCCGGGCAACAAGTCAGGCGCGGGGCTGGTTGCAGTCGGCGTCGCTGGAATGCGTGACTGTGCAATGGTGCGCAGCGGCGCCGCAGCAATCAACATCGCGACGGTCAAAATCGAGACTCGTCTCATACCAGTGCTGTCCTTAATATCGGCAGATCCAACCAAGATCCCGTCGAAACCGCGACCGGGCCGGTCAAGTCTGGCAAGGGTTTTAGATTGTGAAGTTTAGCGGTATATCAGGCTCATGACCAAAAGGCGTGCAGGCACGAAAAAGAGCGTGAAGCGGTGGCGCTTCGCCATGGTCCTCGGGGCTTTCGCGCTCGCGACCCTGCCGTTGCCCGCACCGCTGGTGGAGCAGTTCTATTCACGCGGCCTTTACGGCTTTTTGCAGCCCGCGATCACGTTCACCTCGAACCTCGCGCCGTTTGCGTGGCTGGATGTGCTGGCAGGGGCAGTCGTCGCCGTGCTGATCGTTCTTTCCACGCGCGACATTGCGCGCGGCGGTTGGTCCGGCCTGGGACGCGCCGCCATCCGGGTCGTCGTTGTCAGCGCTGCGATTTACATCGCCTTCGCGTTGCTGTGGGGGCTCAACTACCAGCGTGAACGGCTGCCCGGACGTCTGGCTTTCGATGCCTCTGCGGTGACGCCAGTTGCGGCAACGCGGCTCGCGACGCTGGCGCTCGATCGCGTCAACCGCCTGCACTCGGCAGCACACTCGGAAGGGTGGATGACTGGCACCGCGATCGATCCGGCGCTGGCCGGCGCGTTTGATCGCGTCAGCCGCGAAATCGGCGCGATGCCACGCGGTGTCGTGGTCGGGCGTCCGAAACGATCGCTGATTGACTGGTATTTCCAGCGTGCCGGCGTCGCCGGCATGACCGATCCGTTGTTTCTCGAAACGCTCGTCGCCGGTGATCTGCTGCCATTCGAGCGGCCAATGATCATCGCGCACGAGTGGGCGCACCTCGCCGGCCTGGCGAATGAAGGTGAAGCCAACCTTGCCGGCTGGTTAACCTGTGCGCGCGGCTCATTCGCCGATCAATACAGCGGCTGGCTGTTCATGTACGACGAGGCGCTTCAGGCGCTGCCGCCGAACGATCGCGTCCCGCTCATCAGAGGGCTGGGCGAGGGGCCGCGCGCCGATCTCAATGCGATCCGTGATCGCTCGCTGAAGCATGTGAACCCGCGACTCTCAGCGGCCGGCTGGCGCTTGTACGATTCGTACCTCAAGGCCAACCGCGTCGAATCGGGCACGCATAGTTACTCGGAGGTGGTTCGCCTTGCCTTGGGTCTCGAAGCGGCGCGAGCGTTTCGTTAATTTACAATTCTGAGCGTGCCCCGATTCAAGCTGACGATCGAATACGTCGGAACGCGATACAGCGGCTGGCAGATTCAGAAGAACGCACGCACCGTTCAAGGCGAAATCGATCGCGCCGTGAAAACGGTCACCGGTCGAAAGGATTTCGAACTCTATGGGTCGGGCCGGACCGACGCCGGCGTGCACGCGTCAGGGCAAGTGGCGCACCTCGACGTCAGCACGAACCTGCCGCCCGACACGTTGCGTGCGCGCATCAATGACGAATTGCCTCACGACATCAACATTCTGGATGCGGTCGTCGTGTCGCATCGTTTCCATGCGCGGCACGACGCCATAGCGCGGCGCTACGTCTACCAGATTGCCCTGCGGCGGACGGCGTTTCACAAGGCATATGTGTGGTGGGTCAAAGAGCGGCTCGAGGTTCAGCGGATGCGCTCGGCGGCCGCTGCCTTCGTTGGCATGCGCGACTTCGCGTCGTTTGCGGATTCCGACGAGGCGACGTCGGGGAAGTCGACCAGGGTGCTGGTTGAACGGCTCGAGATCGTTGAAGACGGAGACCTGTTGCTAGTGGTCGTCGAGGGCTCGCACTTTTTGTGGAAAATGGTCCGCCGCGTCGTCGGCGTTCTGGTCGAGGTCGGTCGAGGAGGCATCGAGGCCGATGCGGTCGGGCGCTATCTGGCGGAAGCGTCGAATGCGCCGGCGCGGCTGACTGCTCCGCCCTCCGGTCTGTTCCTCGCGCGCGTTCGCTACGGGCCGGATGCGCCGGACGACACCATCGGCGCGCTCACTCCGCTAGCAAGGTCGCTGCCGGTTCGATGACACCAAGCTTAGGCTTGTTGCTCGTCACTCGTCGCTGGTCGCGCTTTCAGTCTTCATTCCTAATTCCTAATTCATACTTCCTAATTTC
>Ga0207659_10000052_pt1 | contig 79692 bp, 70 predicted proteins | sample KBSM43metaG_FD_184330 | JGI IMG/M metagenome (GOLD analysis project Ga0207659, IMG submission 184330) | Miscanthus rhizosphere microbial communities from Kellogg Biological Station, Michigan, USA - KBS M4-3 metaG (SPAdes) (version 2) | ecosystem: Host-associated > Plants > Roots > Rhizosphere >...
AAGACAAAGCGCTGTTCACGCCGGAAGCGACGCCTATTGCGCGAGCGGCAGCATACGCCGCCGAAGACGCCGACGTTATCCTTCGGCTCTGGCAGGCTCTGAAACCACGCATGGCAGCCGACAAGGTCGTCAGCGTTTACGAGACACTCGAACGCCCTATGCCGCAGGTTCTTGCTTCAATGGAAGAGCGCGGCATCTCGGTCGATCCCGGCGTCCTGTCATTGCTCTCCAATGAGTTCGGCAAAAAACAGGTGGCGCTGGAGCAGGAGATCAACAAGATCGCCGGAACGCAGGTCAATCCCGGCAGCCCGAAACAGCTCGGCGACATCCTTTTCGGACAGATGGGTCTGCCGGGCGGCACGAAGACCAAGACCGGTCAATGGTCGACGGGCGCGCGAACGCTCGAGGAGCTCGCCGAGCAGGGACATAAGCTTCCGCAAGTGATCCTGGGCTGGCGCCAGGTCTCGAAACTGCGTTCGACATACACCGAGGCCCTGCCCCAATACGTCAACCCAAGGACACACCGCGTTCACACGAGCTACGCGCTGGCGTCGACATCAACCGGACGGCTGTCGTCATCCGAGCCGAATCTGCAGAACATTCCGATCCGCACCGAAGACGGCCGCAAGATCCGGCGGGCTTTTGTCGCCGCGCCGGGAATGAAGCTTGTGTCCGCCGACTACTCGCAGATCGAGCTTCGGCTTCTGTCAGAAGTTGCGAATGTGCCGACGCTTCGCAAGGCCTTCCAGGACGGCGTCGACATTCACGCCATGACCGCGTCGGAAATGTTCGGCGTGCCGGTCAAGGACATGCCGGCTGACGTGCGCAGACGTGCGAAAGCGATCAATTTCGGAATCATCTACGGCATTTCCGCCTTCGGCCTTGCCGCACAGCTCGGTATCGCCTCGAAGGAAGCAAGCGACTACATCAAGAAGTATTTTGAGCGCTTCCCGGGCATCCGCGACTACATGGATGAAACGCGCGAGTTCTGCCGCGAGCACGGATACGTGCTGACCTTGTTCGGCCGTAAATGCCACTATCCCGACATCAAGGCGAGCAATCCGTCCATCCGCTCATTCAACGAACGTGCGGCGATCAATGCCCGCCTGCAGGGATCAGCGGCCGATATCATCCGGCGCGCGATGATCCGCATTGATCCTGAGCTCAAGAAAGACAAGCTCAAGGCGCGGATGCTCCTGCAGGTGCATGATGAATTGATTTTCGAGGTGCCGGACAACGAAGTTGAGAGGAGTTTGCCGATCATAAAGGGCGTTATGCAAAGCGCTCCTGATCCCGCGGTCGCACTGCACGTGCCGTTACAGGTCGACGCCCGTGCCGCCGACAACTGGGAAGAGGCACACTAATCTGGCGTTCAAGGCACCAGTGCAAAGAACAAAAACGCCGCGAATATCACAAGATGAACAACGCCCTGGAGGACGGTCGTCCGGCCCGTGCCCAAGGTGATTATGCTCACCACCAGCGTGAGCACCAAAAGCACTTCCTCTTTGGTGTTCAGCCCCAGCTCGAGTGGTTTTTGAAGGACGATCGAAACAGCGGCGACTGCTGGGATCGTGAGCGCGATACTGGCAAGGGCCGAACCTAAAGCCAAATTGAGGCTGGTCTGCAATCGATTGGCTTGAGCCGCCCTGAGGGCGGCCAGTCCTTCAGGCAGCAGCACCAAAGCGGCAATGACGATTCCGACCACCGCTTCCGACGCATTGAGCGAAGCCACGCCGAATTCAATTGTTGGCGTGAGAACCTTCGCAAGGCCGACGATAGCGACAAGAGCGGCAAGCAGAATTCCGACACTCGTCAGTGCCGCTGCGCTGGAAGGAGGCGGTGCATGAGTCTCCTCAGTGCCGCCTCGTGCGGGAAGAAAATAGTCGCGGTGGCGCACCGTCTGAACGAATACAAACGCGCCATACAGCAAGAGTGAGATGATGCCGGCAAAGACAAGCTGTGCCGTGTTGAAATATGGACCGGGGGCAGTTGTTGCAAAATTTGGCAAGATCAGCGTGAGAGTGGTGAGCGCCGCCAGCACCGCCAATGCGGCGCTCGCCCCGTGGACCTGAAAGCCCTGCTCGTGGTGGCGGGCGCCGCCCCACAGCAAACATAGCCCGACGATTCCATTGCAGACGATCATCACCGCGGCGAACACCGTGTCGCGCGCCAGGGCCGCTTTTCCCGTTGGAACCGCAATCATCACGGACACAATCAGTGCCACCTCGATCACTGTTACCGCGACCGCCAGCACAAGCGTGCCAAACGGTTCACCAGTGCGGTGTGCAACCACCTCGGCGTGATACACGGCCGCAAAAACAGTCGCGATCAAGATTGCACCCGCGACGGCCGCCACGAACCCGCGGACTTGCAGGAACGGCGTCAGCAGCAGAACCAGCCATGCTGCTGCTGGCCACGCCCAGGCCCACCAGGGTATCCGCACCGCGCTCGCGCGCCGCCGACCGGCTGAGGTTTTTCCCATTATTCGGCTGCTAGCTTCGCTTCTTTCGGCGCGCCTTTGCAGATCCGCGGCGGACTGAGGATTTCGCCTTGGCAGCCTTGGCGCCCTTCGCAGGCAGCACCGCAATCGCCTCGATTTCGAACAAGGCGCCGGGCCGGGCCAGCTGCGAGATCGCAACCGTTGTGCTTGCTGGCGGCGCAGACATGTTGAAGTGCGCGTCACGCACCTCACGGAAGATCGCGATGTGCGACATGTCGACAAGATAGTTGTTGATTTTCACGACGTCTCCGAGTGTAGCGCCGGCGTCCGCAAGCGCGAGCCTGAGATTTTCGACCGCCTGGTTCGCCTGCGCGCGGAAATCTCCCGGCTGGCCCACAAGCCTGTTTTCCATGTCAAGCCCAAGTTGCCCGGCGATGAAGATCAACCGGTTCGGTCCGGTCGCCTCCACCACGTAGGAATAACCCGGCGGCTTGGCGAGCGTATTCGGATTTGAAAATCGGACATTGGCAGCCATCAACGCCTCCTGCTGTTTCAATCGGAACTAGCTTTGCTTCACGCGTATTGTCCGCGCTCTCTTGCCTTCTTCCAAGAGCCCCAAGCGCTGTGCGAGCCACTTCGTCGTCGGGGCCTGGATCAAAATCGTCATGAGAATGGCGATAAACGTCACGGAGGCAACGATCTCGGCACCTGGAGCCTTCATGCCAAGCAGCAACCCCGCTAACGCAGCTGGAATGACGCCGGTTTCGCGTGTCCAGCACATGAACAGCATCTCGTTGAAACTCCACTTCGCCCTTCGGTCGGGCAGTGCGCAGAGGAAGACGGTCAGCGGGCGGGCAATGAGCATAAACGCGACAACGACGGTGACGCCGCCGAACCAGTATTGCGCGATGAGATTGAAATCGACCTGCGAGCCCAGGAGCAAGAATATAAAGAGTCTCATGATAAATGCGGATGTCATCACGAACTCGTCCAGCTTGCGCGCTTCCGCGGCCGGCATCTTGAATCCAAAAGATTCTTTGTTGCCGATCACAATCCCGAGCACGAATACCGCCATGAAACCGCTCGCTCGCAATTCGTCTGCTGCAAAATATGCCCCGATGACTGCGATCAGTGTGACAACCGGCGCATATTCGACCAATAGCGCCCATCGTTCGTGCGCGATCAACAGCGCGGCGAGATAGCCAAGTACAGCACCAGCAACGATACCGATGGCAGCCTGCTTCAGCAGGTCGAGAAAGGACGCGGCAAGCGAGAATTCGCCGCTCCCCATGGCCACGGTGAGCACGGCGACAGTGAGAATGGCTCCGGTTGCGTCATTGAATGCCGACTCGCTCATTACTGTCTGGGCTACACGGTCACTAATTTTCACTTGGCGGAAAATGGGCACCAGTGTCGCCGGATCGGTCGAGGCAATCGTTGCGCCAAGCAAAAGCGCGACGATCCACGGAACCCCGAGCGCGACGTGCGCGACGTAAGTTGTCACAGCGGCGGTGATCAGAACGCCAGCTGTCGCCAGGACTACAATTGTGACCCAGACCTTTTTCAGAACTTCAAAGCGCAGTGATGCCCCACCATCAAAAAGGATGTAGCTGGCCCCGAAGAGAAGAATGATTTGATAGAGCGCCGATTCGGATTTGATATTGACCCATCCGAGAGCCGCCGGGCCTATCAGCATCCCGACGAGCAAGAACAAGGCAATGTCGGGCACCTTGATCTTTTGCGCCACAAAGCCGGTGACCGTGCCGATAGCGAGAAGGAGTGCGCCAGTGAGCAGCGTATGTTTTGCCAACTCCAGTGCAGCGGACGATTCCAAATTCCTCCCCCGTCATAAAATCGGCGTGCGCCATTGCGTTTATTGTCAGCCGCGGCGCGGAGGATGCTGCCCGACGCTCTGTGAAATGACAAGGCACGGGGACGACCTCGATTGCCCTTGACCGGAAGGCCATGTCGGGCAAATTCAGTTCTCAATCACAACGGATAGATCGCACCATGCCAAAAGGCGCGCTTGCTCTGACAATGTTCGTAATCGGCGCCGTACTCGTTGGGCCAGCCGAAGCCGCGACCTGCCGTAACACCGGCAACTTCGACACATGGCTGGCGGCTTTCAAAAAAGAGGCCCTCGCCCAGGGAATTTCGCCATCGGTGCTCGCCGCTGCCTCGCCTTATCTTCAATTCGAACAGCGCATCGTCAATCGAGACCGCGCGCAGGGCGTCTTCAACCAGTCATTCCTGAAATTCTCCGACCGAATGATTGCCGGCTACCGGATGCAGAACGGCCAGCAGCAAATGAAAAGCCATGCAGCGCTGTTCTCTCGGGTCGAAAAGGAATTCGGGGTACCGGCACCCATCCTCACTGCGTTCTGGGGTCTGGAAAGTGATTTCGGCAAGAACACCGGCAAAAGCAACGTATTCGCGGCGATCACCACGCTCGCCTATGACTGCCGGCGGCCGGATTATTTCCGGCCGCAACTTTTCGATGCATTGCGTATCGTGCAACGCGGCGACCTGACAATCGACGAGATGCAGGGCGGCGACTGGGCGGGCGAACTCGGTGCCATGCAGTTCACCGCGTCCGACTACTACAAATACGCCGTCGACTACGATGGCGACGGCCGGCGCAACCTGGTCAAGAGCACGCCGGACACGATCGCCTCGGCTGCAAACTTTCTGAAAAACCTTGGCTGGAAACGCGGCGAGCCATGGCTTGAAGAAGTCAGGCTGACACGCGACTTGCCGTGGGATCAGGCCGACTTGGCCATCCAGCATCCTCGTTCGCAATGGACGGCCTGGGGCGTGCGTTCGGCGCACGGCACGCTGCCGGCGGATGGGATGAAAGCGTCCTTGCTGCTGCCGATGGGCCGTCGCGGACCGGCGTTTCTGGCCTATGACAACTTCCAGGTCTTGCTCGGATGGAATTCCTCGATGGTCTATGTGACGACGGTGGCCTATTTCGGGACGCGACTCGCCGGAGCGCCTTCCGTGAACCGGGGTGATCCTGACATCGAGGTCCTGCAGCCGGAGCAGGTCATGGAACTGCAGCGCCTGCTGACTCAGCAGGGTGAGGATATCGGCGATATCGATGGCAAGGTCGGCTCCAAGACGCGTGTCGCTGTCAAGAAAGCGCAGCTGAAAGTCGGACTACCCGCGGACTCTTACCCGACCACCGAGTTGATCGAACGCTTACGGGCGCGCGGCTCCGGCCGGTAGCCGCAGCGGAACTTCCGCAAATGGCGACGAAAATTGTTAAGGACCATTCATATTCGATCACATCCGAATGATCGACCGCCGGGTTGATGAACTCTCGTCCGTTTAATCAGTTGAATGAAGGAACTTAAGTTCCGCGCTGGTGGAGGACGGACGATGATGAATCTGACTGGACGAATGGCGTTGGCCGCCGCGTTGGCCGTCGCCGTTCCGATGAGCGCTGCCGCACAGGATCCCAAGGTTACCCCCGGTGCGCCACATGCCGCGCCGAAGGCGGCACCTGCCCGACCCGCGGCCCCGGCTGCGCGCCCTGCAGCACCCCAAGCTGCACCGCGCGCCGCGCCGCATGTTGCGGCACCGCGGGCCGCGCCACCGCAAGTCGCAAGACCTCAAGTTGCAAGACCACAAGCCGTGAGACCGCAAATGTCGGCCCCGCACGTCGCGCGCCCGGCGGCGCCCAACGCACCGAGGCCAAATTTTGCGGCTCCTCAACGCCACCCGGCGCCTGCGGTGGTCAATCGCAATGTTCAGCAACAGCAGCGGCACGTTCAGCAAGAGCGGCACATTCAGCGCCAGCAGCTGCGTGCAGAACGCCAGCGGACGCCGGCCGCGCAAGCGAAGCCAAACGTGCCGAACGCACAAGCCAGGACAAACACGCCGAACGCGCAAGCCAACACCACCCTGCAGACACAGCGGCAGCAACAACTCAATTCGCGTCAACAGTTGCGGGCTGAGCGCGCCTTGCAGCGTCGTGAAGACCGCGAGCTGCGGCGGCTTCCGTCGGCTCAAAGAGCCCAGCGACGGGAGGAAATACGGAATACACGTCAGCAGCGTGAATTGAACCGGCAACAGCTTGTGCAGCCCAATGCGGCACAACAGAACGTGCGCGCGCAGCGTGCGAACCGGCGCAACGATGTTGCCCGCGTGACACCTGATGCGGCACGCCGTGGCCGGTTTGCGGCGCCGTTCGCCGGGCAAGCCGCACGCTTCAACGGGCGTCAGGGCGTCGCGCATCTCGCGGCGCATCGCGCCTGGCGTCAGGGGCACCGGGCTGCCTTCGTGGCCTGGTACGGGCCGGTGTTCTGGCCCTACGCCTATTCCGACGTCTTTGATTACACGTTCTGGCCCGCAGGCTATGACGACGGCTACTGGGCCTATGCCTATGACGACTTCTTCGACGGCGTGTTCTGGGGCGAGGCCGGACCGCCCGAGGCGTACGCCTATGCAGCGCCATCATCCTCGCGTCCCTCTTCCGGTACTGCTTCCCGTCCAAACTATGCTGCAGTTCGAGACCTTTGCAGACAACCGGGCAGCGGGGTCACCGCGTGGCCGTTCGCGGAGATCGAACGCAAGGTCCGGCTCAATGCCGAGCAGAAGGAGCTACTGGCTGACATCCGCAAGGCCAGCCAGGACGCAGCCGCCGTGTTCAAGGCCTCCTGCCCCCCGGAAGATTCGTTCCCGCTCACGCCTCCAGGCCGCCTTGCTGCAATGACGGCGCGACTCGACGCTACGCTTCAGGCTGTGCAGACGGTGCGGCCGGCGCTCGAGGCCTTCTATGCATCCCTCAGCGACGAGCAGAAGGAGCGCTTCAACGAGCTCGGGCCAAAGCCGACCGCCGCCAATGCGGAGGCGCGCGACGCGTCGGAGGCCACCGACTCCTGCAACCAGCCCAAGCCCGGTCTCGCCAACCTGCCGATCGAGAAGATTGAGGACGCGATCAATCCAACCGACGCGCAGGAAGCCGAGCTGAACAAGCTGCAGGACGCGACCAGCAAGGCGGTCGAGATCATGCAGGCCGCGTGCCCGAATGACACGCCGCTCACACCTCCAGGCCGGCTCGACGCCATGGAAAAGCGGTTGCAGTCGATGATCGACGCGGCGAAGATAGTGAAGCCGGCGCTGGACAGCTTCTACTCGTCGCTCAGCGGCGAGCAGAAAGCCCGCTTCAACCGGGTCGGACAACAGCTCTCGCAGTCAAACGCTAACTAAACAACAAACGAAAAAGGGCGGCCGCTACGGCCGCCCTTTTTATTTCATGGCACCAGACCTATTCAGCCGCGATGCGAACCTCCGGCGCCGCCGCCTTGATGTCCGGCGTGACGTGCTTCTCGAACTTGGCGAAGTTCTTCTGGAACATGGCGACCAAATCGCGCGCGGTCTTGTCGAACTCGGCCTTATTCTTCCAGGTCTTGATCGGATTCAACAGATGCGGCTCGACGCCCTTCACCGAGGTCGGCACCGAGAAACCGAAATAAGGATCGGTCCGGAAATCGGCGTTCTTGAGCGATCCGTTGAGAGCGGCGGTCACAAGTGTACGCGTCGCCTTGATCGGCATGCGCCGGCCCTCACCGTACTTACCGCCTGTCCAGCCCGAGTTGACCAGCCAGACGTCGACATTGTGCCTGCTGATGTAATCGCGCAGCAGATCGGCATAAACCGACGGGTGCCGCGGCAGAAACGGCGCGCCGAAGCAGGTCGAGAATTCCGGCTGCACGCCAATCAGCCCTTTTTCGGTGCCCGCCACCTTCGCCGTATACCCGGACAGGAAATGATACATCGCCTGAGTGGGCGTGAGCTTCGCGACCGGCGGCATCACTCCGTACGCGTCAGCGGTCAGGAAGATGATATTCTTCGGATGACCGGCGCGCCCGGTGCGCGACGCGTTCGGGATAAAGTCGAGCGGATAGGCTGAGCGCGTGTTCTCTGTCTTGGAGCCATCATCATAATCAGGAATGCGCGTGACCGGATCGAAGACGACGTTCTCAAGGACACAACCAAAACGATTGGTGGCGTCCCAGATCATCGGCTCGGCTTCCTGTGAAAGCTTGATGGTTTTCGCGTAGCAGCCGCCTTCGAAATTGAAGATGCCATCCGGGCCCCAGCCCGTTTCGTCGTCGCCGATCAGAATGCGGTGCGGATCGGCCGACAGCGTGGTCTTGCCGGTGCCCGAGAGACCGAAGAACAGCGCGCTCTCGCCTTCGTGACTCACGTTCGCCGAGCAATGCATCGGCACGACGTTCTGCGCCGGCAGATAGAAATTGAGCGTGGTGAAGACCGACTTCTTCATCTCTCCGGCATAAGAGGAGCCGCAGATCAGCACGATCTTGCGCGTGAAGTCGATCGCAACCATCGTATCCGAGCCCTCGCGGCCGCCATGGCGCTTCGCGTCGGGCTTGAATGATGGAAAATCGAGGATCGTGAGTTCGGGCACAAACCCGGCGAGATCGGCACGCTCAGGACGGATCAACAGCTGGCGGATAAAGAGCGAGTGCCATGCGAGTTCGGTGAAGATGCGCGTCTTGATGCGGTATTTCGGATCGGCGCCGCCATAGAGATCCTGCGCGAACAGCTTCTTGCCTTCGGCGTGTTGAAGGAAATCGGCGAGAAGATTGTCGAAGTTCTCCTTCGACATCTTGCGATTGCCGTCCCACCAAAGCGAATTCTCGGTGAGCGCATCGACGACGGTGTGCTTGTCTTTTGGGCTGCGGCCGGTGTGGTGACCGGTCTCGGCGCAGAGCGCCCCACCTGCAACGACCGAAGCTTCCTCTGCCGCAATGGCATGCTCGTAGAGCAGCGGCTCGGTCAGGTTCCAGTGGACCGCGGTGAGATTTTTGAAGCCGAATTTGTCAGCGCCGTAAACGCTGTTCCGCACACCCTGCTCTTGCACGCGAAATTCCTCCCAACGCAGCCGCTTTAACAATTCCCTCGCGGGGTCTTTGGGCCCCGCTGGCGGCTGATTACCACATCAGTATAGCCCCTCGGTCAGAGGCGCGCGACCATAGTCAGGGGCAGTCTTAAAGCCAAGCCAAAATGCCATGCAAAGGCGGCAGGCGACATTGCGCTGCATCAATAAGTTAATGCCGTGCCCGCCAACCGGCGGAAATATTGTTTAATACGTCAGTTCGGCGCTTTAAGCACATTCGGTCATTTTGACCGTGCCACCACGGCAAGCTCTTTAAGCACAGTGCGCAAGGTACCAAGCGCGATGATGCGCCGCGGAAATGGTAAGCGCAGCGCCATGCGCCCGTTTTGCAATTCGATACCTTCGGGATCGATGCCGACGCATCGCCAATCCCCGTCTCCCGCCCCGAGAAGCCTGGTCGCATAGAGACGGCAGGCATCGGCATGATCGGTATTCATGTGCGCGATCGCATCGGCTTCGGCTTCAACGAGGGCCTTTGCGTCGACGACGTCGGTGAGGACGTCCTGGGGCTTGAGATCAACGATGCGGCCAAACCCGGCAACCAAATGCGCGCCTCCCACCTCCATTCGATAAAATGCAAAGTCGGAAAAATTTGCATACATCTCCGCATCTGGATGACGTCTCAAATATGCGATCGGCGTCGCGGCATCGTTGTCCTTGACGCAACGTCCCATGAGCATGACCCGCGCGCCTTCAAGGGGGTCGCCTTCCTTGCGCTCATCGAGCATCAGTGAGGTGCGGGCATCGGAAAGAAGATTCTTTGTGTGCACCGCCAATTTCGAGAGCAGCAGCACCGGCGACCCGCCAATGGTCGTCGCAACGTTCACAGCGAACAATAGGGAATCGCCGGAGTCCGGCATCAGGGTCGCCAGCGCGCCGGAGCGCGCTTCGCGCAGCAGCTTCTTGGCTGCCAGCCGAGGGTCGAATGTCGTGTCTGGCTTCATTTCCAAAACCATCAACAATTATAAGCCCGAAGGAGAGTTTTCGGCCCTTGGGCTTGAAATCGCTACCGAATCACATAGTTGTTGCAAAGAGGCCACATTTCGGACCCCGTTTATAGGGTTCAAAACGCGCGGGACGTCACGCTCTAGAGGGGCTCATGCCGACAATCGCTCTCGTCGACGACGACCGCAATATCCTGACTTCCGTTTCGATGGCGCTCGAAGCGGAGGGCTACCGCATCATGACTTACACCGACGGCGCCTCCGCGCTCGACGGCTTCAAGACATCGCCACCGGATCTCGCGATCCTCGACATCAAGATGCCGCGCATGGACGGCATGGAAACGCTGCGCCGCCTGCGTCAGAAGACGGATATCCCAGTGATCTTCCTCACCTCGAAGGATGAGGAGATCGACGAATTGTTCGGACTCAAGATGGGCGCTGACGATTTTATCCGCAAACCGTTTTCGCAACGTTTGCTGGTGGAACGCGTGAAAGCGGTGTTGCGCCGATCGACGCCGAAGGATGGCACTCCGCCCAAAGAAATCGACTCCGCCAAAGTGTTGGAGCGCGGACTGCTGCGCATGGATCCCGAACGGCACACTTGCACCTGGAAAGGTGAGCCGGTCACCCTGACCGTTACCGAGTTCCTCATCCTGCAGGCGTTGGCCACACGGCCTGGCGTTGTCAAAAGCCGCAACGCGCTGATGGACGCTGCCTACGACGACCAGGTCTATGTGGACGACCGCACGATCGACAGCCACATCAAGCGGCTGCGCAAGAAGTTCAAGGTTGTCGACGACGACTTCGAGATGATCGAGACGCTTTACGGTGTCGGCTATCGCTTTAAGGAATGACAAATTCTTAATGTTTCAGCCGCTTGGGCGGCCTGACGGAGCGGCCCGCTTGCGGTAAAATCCCCGGATCGGATTGGACCACGATCAACCCGGCTGGATTAAACGACGTGCTTGATCGAACCACGGAAACAGTCGCTCGCGACGCCGAGGCGAAAGGCCCTGGCGTGGAGACGGGGCACCCGGAGCCGAAGCAAGAGTCGGCCGTGCGACGCATAGCGCGCTCGGTTTGGCATTTTTTCGTTTCACAAAGCTTCTCGAGCCTCACGCGCCGCATCGTCTTCCTCAATCTTGCCGGCCTGGTCGCACTCGTCACCGGCGTGCTCTATCTCTCGCAGTTTCGCGCCGGCCTGATTGATGCGCGCGTGCAGAGTCTGCTCACGCAAAGCGAAATCATTGCCGGCGCGATCGCTGCGTCGGCGACGGTAGAGACCGACTCCATCACGATCGATCCGGAGCGCCTTCTCGAATTGCAGGCCGGCGAAAGCTACGGGCCTTCCGATGAAGCTCTGTCCGGCATCGAGTTTCCCATCAACCCAGAGCGCGTAGCGCCGGTGTTGCGGCGTCTCGTGTCGCCGACCAAAACGCGCGCGCGTATCTACGATCGCGATGGAGTTCTGATCCTCGACAGCCGGAACCTGTACGGTCGCGGCGATGTGCTGCGGTTCGATCTTCCGCCACCGAATGCCGAACGACCCGGCTTTATGGAACGCGCGTTTATCGCGTTGCGGCGCTGGTTCGGACGCGGCGATCTCCCGCTCTACAACGAGCTCGGCCCCGAGAACGGCAAGGGTTATCAGGAAGTCGCTCAGGCGCTTAACGGCGCCCACGCGAGCATGGTGCGCGTGAATGAACGCGGAGAGGTGATCGTCTCCGTTGCTGTGCCGGTACAGCGGTTCCGCGCGGTCCGTGGTGCGCTTATGCTGTCGACACAGGGCGCCGACATTGACGACATGGTGGAAGCCGAGCGGCTCGCGATCGTGAAGGTGTTTTTCGTCGCCGCCGGTGTCATGGTCGTTCTGTCAATGCTGCTTGCGGGCACAATCGCCGGTCCGGTGCGTCGGCTCGCTGACGGCGCGGAGCGGGTTCGACGCCGCATCCGCACACGCGTTGAGATCCCCGACTTCACCCGCCGGCGCGATGAAATCGGCGAATTGTCCGGTGCGTTGCGCGACATGACGAACGCGCTCTACACGCGCATCGAGGCGATCGAGAGTTTCGCAGCCGACGTGGCCCACGAATTGCGTAATCCGCTGACCTCGTTGCGCTCGCCGTCGAAACGCTTCCGGTCGCAAAAACGGAACAAAGCCGCCAGCGCCTGCTCGCCGTGATCGAGCACGACGTGAAGCGTCTTGATCGGCTGATCTCGGATATCTCCGACGCCAGCCGGCTCGATGCGGAACTGCAGCGCCAGGAGGCGGCGCCCATCGATTTCGCGAAATTGCTCGACGCGCTGGTCAAGGCCGCGAACGAAGTTCACACCGACGGTGTCACCGTGACGCTGACGTTCGAGGGCAGCCCGCTGTCCGAGTTCAAGATAGCCGGGCATGACTCCAGGATCGGCCAGGTCGTCAGCAACCTGGTCGACAACGCGCGCTCGTTCTCGCCCGCGGGAGGCACCGTGCGCATCACCTGCCGCCGGCTGCGCGGCGAGGTGGAAGTTCTGGTCGATGACGAGGGGCCGGGTATCCGGCCGGAAGCGCTCGATAAGATTTTCGAGCGTTTCTATACCGACCGGCCGGAGCAGGGCTTCGGTCAGAATTCCGGACTTGGCCTGTCGATCTCCAAGCAGATCGTCGAGGCGCATGGCGGCACGATCCGCGTTGAAAATCGCATGGGCGGCCAGCCGTCGCGGGTGCTCGGTGCCCGCTTCGTCGTGCGGCTTCCCGCGAGCTGATGGCGGCAGATTCCACAATTCATGCTTCGGCCGTTCTCGCCGGACCAAAGGCTGTTCTCATTCGGGGGCCGTCCGGCTCGGGCAAATCTTTGCTGGCATGGAACCTCATCAATGCCGCGGCGCAAGGGCTGCTGACGTTCACTCGCCTTGTGGGAGACGACCGGCTTCAGGTGGTTGCTCAGTCGGGCCGATTGCTGGTGCAGCCGGCGCAGGCGCTGAGCGGCCTTATTGAAATCCATGGCCTGGGCATCAGGAGACTGCCGTTTGAGCCCGTTGCTGTCGTCGGCTTGGTGATCGATCTTGCTGCGCCGGATGCCGCCCGGTTTCCGGCAGCTGAGGCCGCAACCGCTTTGATCGCACAAGTTAAAGTTACGCGACTTGCCGTCGCAGCAGGAATGACCCCCCTGCCGATGGTGTTGGCGGCCTTAAGGACATCCGCCGCAGGCAATTGACCTGTCACGGAAATCTGGGCTACCCCGGCACCCCGAGCAAAATGAGAAATTAACCATAAAGGGCCTAGGATCGCGCACCGTCCAAAACGTACGCCCCGAGCCCACCTTGGCCCCATCTTTCCGCAGTGCAGCAGAACACCTATATAGCGTGCCGAGCCCTTGCAATGGGGCTTCAGATGGGCGTGAATGCGCGCCCTATCGTGCGGTGCAGCGTAGCGCCGGCGAGGAGCCAGGGATGATCGGCCTCGTATTAGTGACCCACGGGCGGCTCGCCATCGAGTTCCGCTCAGCGCTGGAGCATGTGGTTGGCCCTCAGCGCCAGATTGAGGCGATTACGATCGGGCCCGATGACGACGTGGAGCAATGCCGCAAGAATATTCTTGAGGCGGTGAAGCGGGTGGATAGCGGCGAAGGCGTCGCAATCCTGACCGACATGTTCGGCGGCACGCCCTCTAATCTCGCCATCTCGGTGATGAGCCAGCCAAAGGTCGAGGTACTAGCCGGTATCAATCTACCGATGCTGATCAAGCTGGCCAAAATCCGCGAGATCAGTCCTTTGCAAGATGCAGTCGCCGCCGCTCAGGAAGCCGGCCGCAAGTATTGTACGATCGCCAGCCGCGTCCTCAACGGAAAATGACTCCCCGCGCTTCAGCGGACGAGACACCTGTCTCGCGCGAGGTGGAGATCGTCAACAAGAAGGGATTGCACGCCCGCGCGTCCGCGAAATTCGTGCAGACTGCCGAACAATTTGATGCCGCCATCACGGTCACTCGCGGCCACGAAACGGTCGGAGGAACTTCGATCATGGGATTGATGATGCTGGCCGCCGGCCCCGGCATCTCCATCACGATCAAGGCGATCGGCAAAGATGCGGCGAAGGCGGTCGAAACGCTGTGCAAGCTGGTCGAAGGCGGTTTCGGCGAAGAGGACTAAGTGTAGGGCACGCCCTCCGCGCCAAAACTACATAAAGAATTCTTTATATACTCATTGCGGCATCGGCGTCGGGCTGTTATAGGCACGCCCAGCCAAGCAATCCCTATCTGCCAGGAACCGTCATGAGCGCGAAAGTAGCGTCCGAATACATCGTCAAAGACATTGGCCTCGCCGATTTCGGCCGGAAGGAAATCTCCATCGCAGAGACCGAAATGCCCGGCCTGATGGCAACACGCGAGGAGTACGGCTCGAAGCAATCGCTCAAAGGCGCGCGCATCGCCGGCTCGCTGCACATGACCATCCAGACCGCGGTGCTGATCGAGACCCTGAAGGCGCTCGGTGCCGACGTGCGCTGGGTCTCGTGCAACATCTATTCGACGCAGGATCACGCCGCGGCAGCCGTTGCAGCCGGTGGAACACCGGTATTCGCCGTCAAGGGCGAGACGCTGAAAGAATACTGGGACTACACCCGCAAATTGTTCGAGTGGCATGGCGGTGGTTATCCCAACATGATCCTGGATGACGGCGGCGATGCGACTTTGTTCGTGCATCTCGGCGTGCGTGCGGAAGGTGGCGATACCGCGTTCCTCGACAAGGCAACGTCGGAGGAAGAGGAAATCCTCTTCGCGCTGATCAAGAATACGCTGAAAGAAAGGCCGAAGGGCTGGTTCTGCGAGATTGCAAAATCGATCAAAGGCGTCTCGGAAGAGACCACCACCGGCGTGCATCGCCTTTACGAAATGCAGAAGAAGGGCAGCCTGCTCTTCCCTGCGATCAACGTGAACGACTCCGTCACCAAGTCGAAGTTCGACAATCTTTATGGCTGCCGCGAATCGCTGGTCGACGGCATCCGCCGCGGCACCGACGTGATGATGGCCGGCAAGATCGCCATGGTCGCGGGCTTTGGCGACGTCGGCAAAGGCTCGGCGGCCTCGCTGCGCCAGGCCGGCTGCCGCGTGATGGTGTCGGAGATCGATCCGATCTGCGCGCTACAGGCGGCGATGGAAGGCTATGAGGTCGTCACGATGGAAGATGCGGCGCCGCGCGCCGACATCTTCGTGACCGCGACTGGCAATAAAGATGTCATCACCATCGAGCACATGCGCGCCATGAAGGATCGCGCCATCGTCTGCAACATTGGCCACTTCGACAACGAGATTCAGGTCGCAAGCCTGAAGAACTTCAAATGGAATAACATCAAGCCGCAGGTGGACGAGATCGAGTTTCCGTCAGGCCGGCGCATCATCCTGCTGTCGGAAGGCCGGCTGGTGAATCTTGGCAATGCGATGGGTCATCCTTCGTTCGTGATGTCGTCGTCGTTCACCAACCAGACATTGGCGCAGATCGAGTTGTGGACCAATCCGAAGGCCTACGAAAAGAAGGTCTACACGCTGCCGAAAAAGCTCGACGAGAAAGTTGCGCGTCTGCACCTGGAAAAGATCGGCGTGAAGCTCACCAAGCTACGCGACGATCAGTCGACTTACATTGGCGTGCCGAAGGACGGCCCGTTCAAAAGCGACCATTACCGGTACTGAGGTTTGACCAACTCGACGGTTTGGTGGCCGGGCGTTGTCCCGGCCATCTCGTTTGGGAAGGCACTGCGTCCCAAATCGCCAACTTGAAGGCGCCCTAGCCGGGTGTTATCTGCCGCGCATGGCCGCTTCACCGATCCAGAATATCCGCAACTTTTCCATCGTTGCGCATATCGACCATGGCAAGTCGACCCTCGCCGACCGGCTGATCCAGCTCACCGGCGGCCTGGAAGAGCGCGAAATGAAGGAGCAGGTGCTCGATTCCATGGATATCGAGCGCGAGCGCGGCATCACCATCAAGGCCCAGACGGTCCGCCTCAAATACAAGGCGCGCGATGGCAATGATTACATATTGAATTTGATCGACACGCCCGGCCACGTCGACTTTGCCTACGAGGTCAACCGGTCGCTTGCTGCCTGCGAAGGTTCGCTCCTTGTCGTCGACGCCAGCCAGGGCGTCGAAGCCCAGACGTTGGCGAATGTCTATCAGGCGATCGACAATGGGCACGAGATCGTGCCTGTGCTCAATAAAATCGATTTGCCGGCGGCCGAGCCAGCCAAGATCAAGCAGCAGATCGAGGACGTGATCGGGCTAGACGCGTCGAACGCCATCGAGATCTCCGCAAAGACCGGACTAAACGTGCCCGAGGTGCTGGAAGCGATTGTCACGCGCCTGCCGCCACCGAAAGGCGATCGCGACGCCACCTTGAAGGCGTTGCTGGTCGACAGCTGGTACGACGTGTACCTCGGCGTGGTTGTACTGGTGCGCATCGTTGACGGCGTCCTGAAGAAGGGCCAGCGCATCCGCATGATGGGCACGAACGCGGCCTATGAAGTGGATCGCACCGGTGTATTCACACCCAAGCTCACACTGGTGGACGAGCTCGGTCCCGGCGAGATCGGCATGCTCACCGCCTCGATCAAGGAAGTGGCGGACACGCGTGTCGGTGACACCATTACCGACGACCGCAAGCCGGTAGACAAACCGCTGCCGGGTTTCCGGCCGGCCGTGCCTGTAGTGTTCTGCGGCCTGTTTCCCGTCGATGCCGCGCAATTCGAAGACCTGCGCGCGGCGATGGGTAAACTGCGCCTCAACGATGCGAGCTTCACCTACGAAATGGAAACGTCAGCCGCGCTCGGCTTCGGTTTCCGTTGTGGTTTCCTCGGGCTGCTGCACCTGGAAATCATCCAGGAAAGACTGTCACGCGAATTCAACCTGGATCTGATCGCAACCGCGCCATCGGTCATCTACAAGATCAAGCTGACCACCGGCAAAGAGCTCGAGATTCACAATCCGGTCGACATGCCGGATCCAAATCACATCGAGGAGATGCAGGAGCCCTGGATCGAGGCGACAATCCTGACGCCGGATGAGTATCTCGGCTCCGTGCTCAAGCTTTGCCAGGACCGGCGCGGCGAGCAGAAGGAACTCACCTACGTCGGCAACCGCGCGATGGTGAAATACAACCTGCCGCTCAACGAAGTCGTGTTCGATTTCTACGACCGGCTTAAATCCGTTTCGCGTGGCTACGCCTCATTCGACTATCACCTCACCGACTACCGGCCGGCGGACCTCGTAAAGCTGCAGATGCTGGTCAACGGCGAGCCGGTCGATGCACTGGCGATGCTGGTGCACCGGACGCGCGCGGAGAGCCGCGGCCGCGCCATGGCGGAAAAGCTCAAGGAGCTCATTCCGCCGCACATGTTTCAGGTGCCAATCCAGGCCGCGATCGGCGGCAAGATCATCGCGCGCGAAACGGTGCGGGCCTTCCGCAAGGATGTCACCGCCAAGTGCTACGGCGGCGATGCCACCCGCAAGCGCAAGCTGCTCGACAAGCAGAAGGAAGGCAAAAAGCGCATGCGGCAGTTCGGCAAGGTCGATATCCCGCAGGAAGCGTTCATCGCCGCGCTCAAAGTCGACGTTTAGTCGGAATTGGAGCCCATAAGCTCCTTTGTTCCCTGCAAATTCTGCACCGCCCGCCCCCGCAATTCACGGGAACTAAGGATGGCGAACGGCGAATTGACCTGACAGGCGGCACCGAAGCCGCTAAATCGGAAGCATGCGCACTCGGATCGCGTCCCTGTCGGGACTGCCTTTCATTGCGGTCGGAATTCTCGCTGTGGCGGGGCGGATTGCGGCCGCGCAAACTCCAGCCGCCGCGGCGCCGTTGCCACCAGCAAAGCCGGCAGTGACCGAAAAGGCCCGCGAGAAAGCGGTGCCGGCGAAGATATTGTTCGGTGCCAAGGCCCTGCCGTCCGCAGGCAAGTCCATGGCAGTCGGATACTACCACAAGGGCTGCCTTTCGGGCGGCGTTGAGTTGCCGATCAACGGGCCGAACTGGCAGGTGATGCGCCTGTCACGCAATCGCAATTGGGGGCACCCGACCCTCATCCACTTCGTAGAGAAGTTTGCCGCCCAGGCTTCGAAGACGACAGGCTGGAACGGAATCCTTGTCGGCGATTTGGGACAGCCGCGCGGCGGGCCCGCGGTGTCGGACCATGCGAGTCACCAGACCGGCCTGGACGTTGACATCTGGTTCATGCCGATGCCGGACCAAGTGCTGAGCAAGGAGGAGCGCGATACGATTCAGGCCAGCAATCTGGTTGCCGCGGATTGGAAGCGTCTCAACCCGCAGACGTGGACGCCGCAACACGTCGCCTTCATCAAGGCCGCAGCGCAGCAACCCGAAGTCGAGCGCGTGCTGGTCAACGCCGCCATCAAGAAGGAGCTGTGCCGCGTGGAGGCCAATCAGCCGCATGCCTGGATGGCGAAGGTGCGACCCTGGTATGGCCACCACGATCACATTCATGTCCGGCTGCGATGTCCGGCCGATTCCCCGCAATGCAAGCCACAGGAGCCGGTAACTGGAAGCGACGGGTGTGGTCCCAAGGAGCTGGACTTCTGGTTCTCCGACAAGGTCATTCCGCCGAGAAAGCCGGGGCCGCCGGGACGACAAACCATGCTCGCGGATTTGCCTCCTGCCTGCAAAGGCGTGCTTGAAGCACCCGACAAGAAGACCAGCGTCGCAACAGAGAACCGCAAATAGCTCGCGCAGAGCCTTACTCCGATGTCCAAGAGCACGAGTAGTTCGAACAAGCGCGAGGATCTGCAGATTCTCACCGCGCTCGAGCACAAGGTGCTCTGGCTCGCAAGCTGGATGATCCATAACGCCAATCATCTGCGCGAGAACGACGACGGCTTGAAGGTCGGCGGCCACCAGGCGTCGAGTGCTTCGCTCGCGACCATCATGACCGCGCTCTATTTCGACGTGCTGCGGCCGCAGGACCGCGTCGCCGTCAAGCCGCACGCCAGCCCAATCTTTCACGCCATCCAGTATCTGCTCGGCAATCAATCGCGCGAACGCCTGGAGGCATTCCGTGGCTACAAGGGCGCGCAGAGCTATCCCTCCCGCACCAAAGACGTCGACGACGTCGACTTCTCGACCGGCTCGGTCGGTCTCGGCGTCGCGCAGACTTTATTTTCCTCGCTCACGCAGGACTATGTGCGCGCGCACGGCTGGGGCCTCCAACGGCCGGAAGGGCGCATGGTCGCGCTCGTCGGCGATGCCGAACTCGACGAGGGCAACATCTTCGAGGCGCTGCTCGAGGGCTGGAAGCAGGGCCTGCGCAATTGCTGGTGGATCATCGATTACAATCGTCAGAGCCTCGACGCTGTGGTGCGCGAGGGGCTGTGGGAGCGCTACGAGCAGCTGTTCAAGAATTTCGGCTGGAACGTCGCCATCGTCAAATACGGCTCGCTTCAGCAGGCGGCCTTCAAGGAACCGGGCGGCGAGACGTTGCGCCGCTGGATCGACAATTGCCCCAATCAACTCTACTCGGCGCTGGTGTTTGCGGGCGGCGCGGCCTGGCGCAAGCGATTGAACGACGAGATCGGCGACCAGGGCGACGTCAGCAAGCTGATCGAAAAGCGAACTGACGATGAGCTTGCGGCCCTGATGAACAATCTGGGCGGGCACGATCTTCCATCTGTTCTCGATGCCTTCCACAATGCCGATCCGGAAAAGCCGACCTGCTTTATCTGTTACACCGTCAAAGGTTTTGGACTGCCCTTCGCCGGACACAAGGACAACCATGCCGGGCTGATGACGCCGCAGCAGATGGAGACGTTCCGTCAGGTCATGGGCGTACGGTCAGGCCATGAATGGGACAAGTTCGAAGGACTGCAACCGGCAGCGGGGCAGATTCAAGCGTTTCTCGCGCGCGTGCCGATCGCAACGGGAAATCCGCGGCGTCTCTCGGCGCCTCCGGTCGACGTGCCGGACAACCTTGCCGTCACCATCCAGCCGGTGATGTCGACGCAAACCGGCTTCGGCGCCATTCTCAATGAGGTAGGGCGCGGCGACAGCGAATTTGCACGCCATATCGTCACGACGTCGCCGGACGTGACCGTCTCGACCAATCTCGGCCCGTGGGTAAACCGGCGCGGCCTGTTCGCCCGTCAGGCGATGGCCGATACGTTCAAGCGAGAGCAAATCCCCTCGACGTTCAACTGGGAGTTTTCGCCGAAGGGCCAGCACATCGAGCTCGGCATCGCCGAGATGAATCTGTTCGTCCTGCTGTCGGCGCTCGGTTTGTCGCACACGATCAACGGCGAGCGATTGCTGCCGATCGGAACTTTGTACGACCCCTTCATCGCGCGCGGCCTCGATGCGCTCAACTACGCCTGCTATCAGGATGCACGTTTCATTGTCGTTGCAACGCCGTCCGGGATAACGCTTGCAGGCGAAGGTGGCGCGCACCAGTCGATCGCCGAACCCCTGATCGGGCTCGCGCAGGACGGACTCGCCAGCTTCGAGCCGGCCTATGTCGACGAACTCGCCGCCATCATGCGGTGGGCCTTCACTTACATTCAGAAAGACGGCGACGCAGCGCCGTCGGAGCGCAACTGGTTGCGCGATGAAACCGGCGGCTCAGTTTATCTCCGGCTGTCGACCCGGCCAATCGAGCAGATCAAGCGACAAATGACGCCGGAGTTGCAGCAGCAAATTGTCGACGGCGCGTATTGGCACCGCAAGCCTGGCCCGAATTGCCAGGTCGTCGTCGCGTATACCGGAGCGGTCGCTCCTGAAGCGATCGAGGCTGTCGGCTTGATGGCGGAAGACCGTCGCGATGTCGGCCTGCTGGCGATCACGTCCGCCGATCGCCTCAACGCCGGCTGGACCGCAGCGCAGCGTGCCCGCGAACGCGGGCTCGTGCACGCGCGTTCACACATCGAGCGTCTGCTCACCGACGTGCCGGCGCATTGCGGAATTGTCAGCGTTCTTGACGGACATCCGGCGACATTGGCCTGGCTCGGCGCGGTCGCCGGTCATCGCGTGCGGCCGCTCGGCGTCGAGCATTTCGGCCAGACCGGCGCGCTGGCCGACCTATATCGCCACTATGGCATCGATGCGAATGCCATCGTCGCGGCGGCGCAGGCGATCGCGCCCGGCCGCCCGATCCGGCACCTCAAGGCGCTGCCTTGAGCCGGCGCTACATCATCATTCCCATTCCGAACAGCATTGCCGGGATGGCGAGGATGACAACCCAGACGATGATCGCGCACACGATGACAGCAATCGTGTAGATCAGCGCATTGCTCGCCGCCGGGCGCATCAGCGTGCCGATGCCGGTGTACAGCAGGTACAGGCTGTAAAGGCCGAGGATCGACAGAAAGCTCAACGCAGGAAGAATATTGAACACGCCGGCAAGCCAGGCCGCCGTCGGCGCATAGGCCGATACTTTCATGGCGCTTGCGAGATTCTTGCGGGCACCAAACGTGCCAGCGAGGAAATCGATGATGTAGCCGACAAGGAAAAAGCCGATCAGCGTCAATACGTAAACAACGACGGCACGAAAGAGCCCAAGGCCAATTCCGATGCGTTGGCCCCCGATGCCGATAATCGATGTGCCGATAAAAGTACAAATTGGCGCAATGGCAGCAACAATCGCAACATAGTTGGAAAGAAGATAGCCGGCGTCGCCCGGCTCGGAATCGATCTTCGACCATTCCGACTTCGGTTGCAGCAGGATCCCCTTGATTCGGTCCACGAGATTCATGACACCCCTCCATTCATCCGCGACCGATTATAGACGTTTTTGATCCTCCAAAATCATCGCCGAGCCCTTTTCCGCAATCATCATTGTCGGCGAATTGGTATTCCCGGACGTGATCGACGGCATAACCGAGGCATCAACAACCCGCAGTCTTTCAATGCCGATGACACGAAGCCGGCCATCGACGACCGCTCGTGTGTCGTCGTCCCGGCCCATGCGGGCAGTGCCTACGGGATGGAAAATCGTAGTCCCGATGTCACCTGCTGCCTTCACTAGGCCGGCCTCGTCGTTATCCCCCGTCAAATCGCCGGGGAGATACTCGACGGGTGAGTATTTTTGCAGCGCGGGCTGCCGCACGATCCCTCGGGTGACCCGGATCGAATCGGCCGCGACCCGCTGATCTTCCGGCGTCGACAGATAATTCGGACTGATCGCCGGCGACGCCGCTGGATCGGCTGATTTGAGCGTGAGTGCGCCGCGGCTGGTCGGGCGGACATTGGTCACACTGGCGGTAAAGGCCGGAAACGGGTGCAGCGGCTCGCCGAACTTGTCGAGAGATAGCGGCTGCACGTGGTACTGAATATTGGCGCGGTCCTGCGTCGAATCGGACCTGGCAAAGGCGCCAAGCTGCGACGGCGCCATAGTCATCGGTCCGCGTCGACGGAATGCGTAGTTCAATCCCATCCCAACACGATTGAATAGCGAAGCGTAGGTCTCGTTCAGCGTCTTCACACCGGACACCTTGTAGATCATGCGCAACTGCAAGTGATCGTGCAGGTTGGCGCCGACCCCCGGTTTGTCGAGCGTGACCGGAATGCCAAATTTCGACAACTGCGCGGCCGGACCTACTCCCGACAGCATCAGGATGTGCGGTGAGCCAATGGAGCCGGCGGCCAGGATCACCTCGCCACGGCTGCGCGCGGCGCGTTGCTCGCCATTTTGCCGCCACCGGACTCCGGTGGCACGCTTGCCGGTCAGCTCCAGTCCTTCGACAAGACAGCCGCTCTCAAGCTGAAGATTTTGCCGGTGCAGGACCGGCTTGAGGAAGCCGCGTGCGGCGGACCATCGCCGGCCGCGCTTCTGATTGACGTGAAAATAACAGATGCCTTCGTTGTCGCCGGTGTTGAAGTCATCGACAGTGGGAATTCCATATTGATTCGCCGCTTCCCGGAAGGCGTCGAGGATTTCCCAGCTCAGTCGCGGATACTCGACGCGCCATTCCCCACCAGCCGCGTGGTGCTCGCTTTTCAGGAAATGATCGACGTGCTTGCGGAAATAGGGCCGAACGTCCTCCCACGACCATCCGGGCAGGCCGAGCTGGCGCCAATTGTCGTAGTCGGCCGACTGGCCGAGCATGTAGATCATACCGTTGATGGCCGACGAGCCGCCCACCACCTTGCCGCGCGGATAGTTCAGACTGCGCCCATTCAGCCCCGGCTCCGCCTCAGTCTTGAGGAGCCAGTCGGCGCGCGGATTTCCGATCGCGAACAGATAGCCCACCGGAATGTGAAACCAGATCCAGTTGTCATTGCCGCCCGCCTCCAACAACAGCACGCGATTGACGGGATTGGCGGACAACCTGTTGGCCAGCACACAACCGGCGGAGCCCGCGCCCACGATAATGTAGTCAAATTCGCCTTCGATCGATGCCACGTCCGCACTCGCTCCCTGCGTCCCAACGCGGACTTTACCCCCCTCGGCTGGACTTGCTAGGCTCGGTTCTCAGCAGCGCACCGTGCGTGCGCCGCCCTAAACCGGAACGGCGGTTCCGAATTCAATCCGGCTTTCAAGCTAATGTCGGCGCGTCTTGCGCTGAGGAGAACCGCCATGTTCGTGAGATTTTTCGCATTTGTCGGCTTTCTGGTCGTCCTTGTGGGCGCACCGCAGACATTGGCCGCCCAGGAGCAGATCACCATCTTCGCGGCCGCGTCGCTGAAGAATGCGCTCGACGACACAAATGCCGCATTCACAAAGGCAACAGGCGTCAAGGTAACCGCGAGCTACGCCGCAAGCTCAGCACTCGCCAAACAGATCGAACAGAGCGCGCCGGCTGACGTATTTATTTCGGCGGATCTGCAATGGATGGACTATGTCGGCGAACGGAAACTCATCAAGCCGGATACCCGCGTCAACTTGCTCGGCAACAAGCTGGTATTGATCGCACCCGCGGATTCCAAGATTGCCAATGTGACCATCGGCCAGGGCTTCGACATTGCCAAGCTTGCGGGTTCGGGCCGCATTGCGGTCGCCGACGTCAACGCGGTTCCGGCTGGCCGCTACGCCAAGGCCGCGCTTGAGAAACTAGGCGCCTGGGCGGCAGCCGAGCCGAAGCTTGCACAGGCAAAGAATGTCCGGGCGACGCTGGCGTTTGTCGCGCGCGATGAAACGCCGATCGGCATTGTTTACGAAACGGACGCAAAGGTTGAACCCAGGGTAAAAGTCATCGGCGCATTTCCTGACAACTCTTATCCGCCGGTGACTTACCCTGTCGCAGCAACCGCCACTACGACGAAGCAAAGCGTCTCGCAATATCTTCATTTCCTGCGATCTCCGGCAGCCAAGGCAATCTTCGAAAAGTACGGCTTCAGTTTTCTGATCAGGCCCGTGTCGTAAGCGGTATCCGACGCGTGTTCGAACTGTCGCCCCAAGATTGGACCGCAATCGCACTGTCACTGCGTGTTGCAGTCGTCTCGACATTGATTGCGCTACCGTTCGGCATCGCAATCGCGACTGTACTGGCGCGCGCATCGTTCTGGGGAAAATCAGCGCTCGATGCCCTCGTCCATTTGCCGCTGGTGCTTCCGCCGGTGGTGACGGGTTATCTCCTGCTCATTACGTTCGGCCGCAAAGCGCCGGTCGGGGCCTTTTTGGCCGACCATTTTGGCATAGTTTTCTCGTTTCGCTGGACCGGCGCCGCGCTTGCCTGCGGTATAATGGCGTTTCCGTTGATGGTGCGCGCCATCAGGCTGTCGATCGAGGCCATCGACAAGCGGCTCGAACATGCAGCCGCGACGCTTGGCGCCAATCCGGTCTCGACGTACGCAACCGTGACACTGCCATTGGCTTTGCCCGGCATCATTGCGGGCATGATGCTCGCCTTCGCGCGCGCTCTCGGCGAGTTCGGAGCAACCATTACCTTCGTTTCCAACATTCCCGGCGAAACCCAGACGATTTCCGCGGCGATCTATACGCTCACGCAGGTGCCAGGCGGCGACGCCGCCGCGCTTAATCTTGTCATTGTGTCGATCATCATTTCGTTTGCGGCGTTGCTTGCTTCGGAGTGGTTTGCGCGCCGCGCTGCCGCAAGGTTGCACGGGAGCTGACGATGCTTGCGGTTCAGGCGGAGAAACAGCTCGGCGAGTTTGCGGTGAATGTCTCCTTCACCAGTGACACGGCTGCGACGGCATTGTTTGGCCCGTCCGGCGCCGGAAAGACCAGTGTCATCAATATGATCGCGGGGCTGTTAAAGCCCGAACGTGGCCGTATCGTTCTCGGCGACGAGGTTCTCTTTGACAGCGTCACCGGTATCAATGTGCCCACTTGGCGGCGGCGCGTCGGCTATGTCTTCCAGGAAGGCCGGTTGTTTCCACATTTCTCGGTGAAACGAAATCTGGACTACGGCCGCTGGGTCAGCGGCCATGCCAGCAACCCCAGGCAGCTCAGCCATGTGATTGACCTGCTCAATGTAGGTCATTTGCTCGACCGGCGGCCGGGCAAGTTGTCGGGCGGCGAGCGCCAGCGCGTCGCCGTCGGCCGTGCGCTCCTTATGCAGCCGCGTCTGCTGTTGCTGGACGAGCCTTTGGCTTCGCTCGACACGGCCCGCAAGCATGACATCCTCCCCTACCTTGAGCGTCTGCGCGACGAGGCACGCGTGCCCTTGATCTATGTCAGTCACAATGCAGCCGAGATAAAACGCATTGCCAGCCGCGTCGTACGTCTCGACTCCGGAAAGGTCGTTGAAACGGGCGGCATCGAGCTACTCGACGGCGCGCGGGCCGATGTGCTTGCCTGAGGAATGTTTCCTCCGGAACGAATCGTCTGCCTGACCGAAGAGACGGTCGAGACCCTTTACCTGCTCGGTGAAGATCGCCGCATTGTCGGCGTGTCCGGCTACGCCGTGCGGCCGCCGCAGGTGCGGCGCGAGAAGCCGCGCGTCTCCGCTTTTATTTCGGCGGACGTGCCGAAGATTCTCGATCTGAAGCCGGATCTGGTGCTTACGTTTTCCGACCTGCAGGCTGACATCGTCGCCGAATTGATCCGCAAAAATATTTCCGTGCATGCATTCAACCAGCGCGACATTGCCGGCATATTCGACATGATCCGCACGCTCGGCGCGATCGTGGGCGCAACACAGAAAGCCGAAGCGCTCGCAAGCTCCCTCGCCCGCCACGTCGACGAAGTGCACGAGCGTTCGTTGCATCTCGCGCGCCGTCCTCGCATCTATTTCGAGGAGTGGGACGATCCGATGATTTCCGGTATTGCCTGGGTGTCGGAGTTGATCGAGGCCGCCGGCGGTGTCGATGTATTTCCGCAGCTCGCCGTACGCAAAAATGCCAAAGATCGCATCGTATCACCCGACGAGGTCATCGCCGCGCGGCCGGACGTCATTGTTGGGTCCTGGTGCGGTAAAAAATTCGTGCCGGGAAAAGTCACCGCCCGGCCGGGCTTTGCCGAAGTTCCCGCCGTCGCGACCGGCTGGTTGCGTGAAATCAAATCGACGCTGATTCTGCAGCCCGGGCCCGCCGCGCTCACCGATGGGCTCGATCATATGGCGCGAATCGTGAGCGAATGGGCTGAAAGGCGAGCGACGGCCAGCTAATCAGACGATAGCAATCATGTCCGCAGGCGTGGTAAGGGTTGTGCTCGACAGGCAAAGGACCGAGCCGAATGCAGCCGACTGATAAGCGCACGAATCTCTGGATGGACTTGCTGCTGGTAGCTTTTTTGATTGCCCTGAATGTGGCAGCACGGCTGCTTCCGCACGCACCGGGCTTCCTGCCGGTGGCAGCGAGCGGATTTTTCGCTGCGCGCGTGCTGAGCATTCCGGTGCTCGCTCTCCTCGTGCCTGTCCTTGGCATGATTTTGAGCGACATGGCCCTGCCGGGCGAGGATTGGCGCATTCAGGCCGTGGGCTTCGTCGCTATCGCGATCCCGGCGATCGCCGGCATGGCGACACGCCGCTGGCGCGGTGTCGTTCCTGTAGTAGCCACCATAATCCCGTGCTCCGTCCTCTTCTTCTTGCTCTCAAACGGTGCCGTCTGGGCCTTCAGCGGGATGTATCCGTTGAGCCTGAGCGGGCTGGCGCAATGCTATGTTGCGGCCCTGCCTTTCCTCGACAAGACGATATTGGGCGACCTGTTCTGGACCGGCGTTTTGTTCGGCGGCGCTTGGCTGGTTCAGCACCTGCCGGCGGTGTCGCGGCGCGCGCTCTAACTCAGGTACTCGCGAATCCACCGGCGCAGCGATTCAAAACGACCACCAAGCCCTGCGCCTTCTTCCGGCTCGGCAAGTCTTAGACCCACCGTCGTCACGGCTCCGCTTTCAACTTTGTGCGCAAGCAGCGCGATCGGCCCGAGCTCGACGATGTCGCCTGTCCTCGCGCGGCGGCGGAGTTGCTCGCCGAAATAATCCGCGAGCGTCACCTCGGTATGATCAGCGGCGACCTGCAAGCCGTAAATGTCTGCCAGGGCGCCGAGCGTAGCCGTGCCTGGCACGAAAAAGTCGCCGAGCAATCGCGGATCGGGCCGAGCGGGTGGCGGCAGCCTGACGAAGAACCGATCGAGCGCCTGCGCTTTTTCCGGCGGAGCGAGCAGATAAACATAGTCTCCCTCGCGCACCGGGTTCGCTTCCACGGGGGTCAATATTTCCTCGTTACGAATGACCAGCGTTGGCCGTGCCCAGTTCGGGATGAGCCCGCGCCGCAGGAATGGACTGTTCGCAGGCACCGGATAGCCCACAATCTCCCGGGTCAGCTGCCCAGGGAGGTCGAGCTCGACCCGGCTCGGCAAAGGGTCGGCGCGTGTAAACGACATGTCGAGCTTGCGGGCAGCGAGGGCCACCGTCCAGCCTTGAACCAGCAGCGACAACAGGACGACGACAAAGGCGACATCGAAAAACAGCGTGGCCCCTGGCAGTCCTACCAGCATCGGGATCGACGCCAGAAAGATCCCCACCGCGCCGCGCAGACCGACCCAGGAGATGAACGTCATCTCGCGTATTTGAAACTTGAACGGCGCGAGGCACAGGAACACGGCAGCCGGCCTGGCGATGAGCATAAGGACAACAGCCACCGCGATGGCGCCGTAGAAACTGTAGGCGAGCCGCGCCGGCCAGGCGAGCAGACCGAGCAGAACGAACATCACGATCTGCGCCAGCCAGGTAATGGCATCTAGAAAGACGATCACGGAATTGCGTGCGCGAGTTTGCGTGTTGCCGACGACCAATCCCGCCAGATAAACAGCGAGGAAGCCGGACGAGTGCAGAATGTTTGCGAAAGCAAAAATGACCAGCGCACTGACCGCGACGAACGGTGCGTGCAGACCTTGCGCGAGCGTGAGGCGATTGATGACGAATGCGATAACCCGGCCGCCTAAATAGCCCATGATGCAGCCAAGGATGGCATCGCGGAGGAATGTTATCAGCGCGTGTGACCAGCTCTGATTCCCGACCAGCAGAATTTCGACCAGCAGCAGAGCAAGAAAGATGGCGAATGGATCGTTCGTCCCCGATTCCACCTCGAGCACGGCACGCACGCGCGGACGCAGTCTCAGGCCGCGGGCATTGATCAGGAAAAACACGGCAGCTGCGTCGGTCGATGCCACAACGGCACCAATCAGCAAGGCTTCGATCCAGTTGATCCCAAGGACGTATTTGGCGACCGGCGCCGTCAGAATTGCGGTAATGAGCACGCCGACCGTTGCAAGGGTCACCGCCGGCGCCAGAACATTACGAAAGGTCACAAAGCGTGTGCGCAGGCCACCATCGAACAGGATGAGGGCCAGCGCGATCGAACCGACAGTATAGGCAACGCCGACATCGTCGAACTTGATGCCGCCGGGCCCATTCTCGCCGGCCAAAACGCCCACCAGAAGGAAGACCAGCAGCAGCGGTGCCCCAAAGCGCATCGCGATAAGGCTCGACAGGATGCCGGCGAGAACCAGCACGCTGCCGAGCAATATGACGAGGCTTACGCTGTCGAGCGATCCCATCGCGCGAATCTCCTTCTGCTATAGGAGGGTTTCGCGCCCGTCAGGGCAACCGCAAACATCGCCACAGGCAGCTAAATGGTCAAAACGCCACCTTGTCGCCGCCCTTGAGCGACAGGATTTCCCGCGCTTCATCGGATGACGCTATTTCAAGCCCGAGGCCCTCGAGAATCTTGCGGACTTGGGTCACCTGCTGGGCGTTGGATTCAGCCAGTTTCCCCGGGCCGATCCAGAGCGAATCCTCCATGCCGACCCGTACATTGCCACCGATGGCGGCCGCGATCGCTGCGACACGCATCTGATTTTGGCCGGCGCCGAGTACAGACCAATGATAGTTGTCGCCGAGAAGGCGATCGGCCGTGCGCTTCATCATCATGACATCTTCAGGATGCGGTCCGATGCCGCCCAGAATTCCGAACACCGACTGAACGAACAGCGGCGGTTTCACCAGGCCGCGGTCGAGAAAATGGCGCAGCGTGTACAGATGCCCAATGTCATAGCACTCGATCTCGAACCGGGTGCCGTTTCCGGCGCAGGTGGTCAAAATGTACTCGATGTCCGCGAAGGTGTTCTTGAACATGCCGCCGCGCGACCGCTCGAGATAAGGTTCCTCCCAGTCGTGTTTGAACTTGCCCTTGAACCGGGGGATCATCGGGTAAAGGCCGAAATTCATCGTGCCCATGTTGAGCGAGGCAACCTCGGGCTTGAAAGTCGCAGCCGGGCGGACGCGCTCTTCCGCGGTCATCGTCGGCGCCCCGCCGGTCGTGATGTTTACCACGACACCCGAGCGCTGCTTGATTACCTTGAGGAACGGCGCAAACGCCTCCGGTGTCTGATCCGGACGGCCATCCTGCGGGTTGCGCGCGTGCAGGTGCACAATCGCTGCGCCGGCCTCGGCGGCTCCGATGGCGGCATCCGCGATTTCCTGGGCCGTCACCGGAAGGTGGGGCGACATCGACGGGGTGTGAATCGAACCGGTAACAGCGCAGGTAATGATGACTTTACGCGACTTCGCCATGAGCTTTCCATCCAGGTGAAGGGAGTGTTTTCGATTGGCAAATGGACTTCTCTGCCGATCCTAGAGTATCAGCCGTACCGAAGTCACCCCGTTTGCCCCAAACGCCAGAGTCATGGCCGCATCGGACAAAGTGCATAGGCCGACGATGATCGTCGGCATCGTATGCGGCACGCTCGCTGCCCTGGCGTGGGCGATGGGCTTTGTCGCGGCGAAGCACGGCGTCCAGATTGGATTCTCGCCCGCCGATCTTGCGTTTCATCGCTTCTTTTGGTCCGGCCTGCTGATGCTGCCTCTGATCGTGCGCGAGGGACTGCGCGACCTTGGCGGCATCGGCTGGAGCCGCGCGTCGGTGATGACCGTCCTGTCGGGGCCGCCGCAGTCCTTGCTCGCCTATACCGGTTTTATTCTTGTGCCGCTCGGACACGGCACCACAATACAACCAGCCTGCGCGGCACTGTCGGGCCTGGTGCTTGCGTCGCTCATTCTCCACGAAAAGGCGACTCTTCAACGCATCGCCGGCGGTGCGATCATCATCGCCGGCCTGCTGATGTTCGGGGCTGAATCGCTCACGACGATCGGCAACTCCGGCGTGGGCGGCGATCTTTTGTTTGCCACGGCCGGATTGTTCTGGGCCACATTCGGCACCTTGCTACGACTTTGGAATGTCCCTGGGACGCGCGCCGTCATGGCCGTCGGCGCTGTCTCGCTGCTCGTGCTCGCGCCAATCTATCTGGTCATCTACGGCATTAGCGGCTTGGTCCGGCAAAGCCTTTTCGAAAATATTCTGCAAGCGGTCGTTCAGGGCGGGATAGCCGGATCGCTGCCCATCTATCTGTTCGCCCACGCTGTCATTGCGCTCGGCGGCGGCCGCGCAGCGACTTTTCCGGCTCTAGTGCCTGTCTTCGGTGTCGTTATCGGATTTCTTGCACTCGGAGTTGTACCAACTCTCGCGCAGTTCGGCGGCATGCTGATCGTGCTGGTGGGATTCCACTTCGCGCTTCGGCGCTGAACGCGACACGTGAACTCATCTTAGCGCAGCCCCTTGAACAGCATACGGCAGGTCTGCGCCACAAACTCTTTTGCTTTAGCGCGTGAAACGTGAAGCCTTCCGTGCAGAATCTGGATGGTGATGCCTTGCAAGGCTGATAGAAACAGCGCCGTGCGGACGCGAGCCAGTTCGGGCTCAAGCCCGACATTGACGAAAGGCCGATGAAACATAGCCATGGTCTTCGCCATTGCTGCTTCCAGACCCGGAAACGCTCCCCTCAGGTTGATGCGAGGCCCGGCCATGAGGGCAAACAAATTTGGATTGTCACGCGCAAACAGGAACAAGCCGACGCCGGCCGCCGCAAGCAATTGTTCGCCTGCCGGTTTCCCGGCCGCCTGTTGTTGAACGCGCCGCTCCATCCGCCGCCATCCTTCTTCGGCAACACGCGCCAGCAATGACAGCTTGTCGGGGAAGTGCCGGTAAATGGCGCGATGATTCACTCCGGCATCGTGCGCAAGCTCACGTAAAGTGAGTGCGTCAGCGCCATCGGATTCGAGCCTCACAATCGCAGCCTGAATCAACGCCTCGGCCAGATGTCCATGGCGAAAAGTCTTGCGCGTTTTTGTCCATCGGGCCGGCAATTTATGCCCCCTTTTACGTCCTCAGGCCCTTGCATAGCTGCCATCCCTTGACGGCCCGAGGCAGGTTGCCATAAGTCTCCACTGGAGACAATTATAGCGGGTATCAGTTATGTCAAAGTCTTCACAGGATCATCCAAGGGTCATCGTTTTCCCGCCCATTATTCTCGTAACGACAATTGCCCTCGGGTCCGTTCTGCAATGGTTATCGCCGATCGGGCTTCTCGCAACAGCAACCCAGACATGGCGAATTCCCGCAGGAGTGGTGGCGATCCTGGCTGGTGTTCTGCTCGCTGCAACAGGCAGACGCACGCTGGTGCGGCTCGGCACCAATGTGAGTCCGTTCCAGCCGACAACTGCGCTTGCGACAGATGGCGTCTTCGGTTGGACGCGCAATCCGCTGTATAGCGGCGGAATGCTTGTCATTTTCGGGATCGCACTGGTGTTTGTGCTCGATTGGCTGCTGTTGCTCATCGTTCCGAGCTTGCTGGTTCTGCACTTCGGCGTCGTAAAGCGCGAAGAAGAATATCTCGAACAGAAATTCGGCGACCGATATCGGATCTACAGATGCAACGTTGCTCGATATGGCCTCGGGATCTAACCAGTGGCGCCCCGGTTCATTGCGAAGCAGCTTTCGCGGCCAACCGGTGTCATTGGCATCATCATCAGACATCTGATGAACAGGCATAACGCGCGAATGAATGCGTTTGCGGTCGGGCAGCTCCAGCTTGCGCCTTCCGATCGTGTTCTTGAAATCGGCTTCGGCGGCGGTAGTACGTTGGCCGCCTTGCTGAATACGGCTGCGTTTGTTGCAGGAGTCGACCGGTCGCGCGATGTCATCAGCTGGGCGAAGCGCCATTTCGCCAAGGCAATAGAGTCCGGACGCGCGGAATTCCGTCAGGGCAATGTCGAATCGTTGCCATTCAACGAAGCAGCGTTCGACAAGGTTTGCACTGTGAACACGGTCTATTTCTGGACGTCACTGGATGCTGGCTTTGCCGAGATTTACCGCGTCCTCAAATCAGGCGGTCGAGCTATTGTTGGCTTCCTGCCCAAGGAGAAAATGGACCGCATGGGCATGCCCAGCGATATTTTCACGACGCGCGCGCCCGGCGATGTCGCGGTCGCAATGCGGCGAGCGGGCTTCCACAACGTCCGGATCGAGCGTCCAACACTTGAGACTGCCTGGAACGTTCTCGTCGCGACGCGCTGACCACACGCGGCGCCCAGATCTTCCTAGGCCTCCGGCCCCGCGTATTTTCCCGCCGTCTCCGGGAACATATTCTTTATGATCTTGAACTTGGAAATGTCCACCGTGGCGTCCATGTGCAGAAATACAACGGCATCGCGCAGCACCTTCTCGATGCCGAAATCGAGCATGACGCCGTTGCCGCCGTGAAGCTCGACGGCATGCTGGGCGACCTTCATGACTTCTTCCGACGCGAACATCTTGGCCATGTTGACGAGAATCTCGGCATCCAACGCATTCTCGTCGACCGCCTGCGAAGCGCGATCGAGCAACGCGCGCACGGCTTCGATCCGCGTCGCCATATCGGCCAAGCGTAGCGCTACGGCCTGATGCTTGATCAGGATGCGTCCGCCCTGGACATAGTTCTGAACGTATTCGGCGGTGGCTTCGAATGCGCGCACGCCCACGCCGAGATTTTTCGCCGCCTGAATGATCTTGCCCGGGCGGAAATAGACGCCCGCCGAACCCATCGCGCTGTCCTGCACCAGCAAGTGGTCGTCCGGCACGAACATGTCTTCGAACACCATCTCGCCGTTGTTCATGAAGCGGCAGCCGAGTGTCTCGTTGCAGCGGGCGACTACAAACCCCTTGGTTTCGCGCGGCACCAGGAACGACGACGTGCCCTGCAGCATGCCCACTTTTGGGTTGGTGTTGGCGTAAACGACATACAGGCTGGCGTCGTAGCCATTCGAGATGAATTGCTTGCGGCCGTTGATTACCCAGCCGCCATTGGTCTTGACGGCTTTGGTGTGCATTGCCGCTTCCGGCACGTTGTACGGCAGCCAGCGGTCCGAAGCTCCGCGCGGCTCGGTCAAACAATGCGCCATCAGGAATTGCGGCTCAGCGACCAGCCGCTTGAACCATTTTTCCTGCAAATGACGCGGCGCAAACTGCCGCAACAAAACAGAGACCTTCCAGTTCTGCACCATTTTGTCGGCGAGACCTGAATCGCCGCGAGCGAGCTCTTCGGCAACTAGCGCGAAAGTCTTGACCTCGGTCCCTTTCTCCAGCTCAACGCCGCCGAACTCCTCGGGCACGCCCAAGGTACGGATGCCGATTTTCTCAGCTTCTTCCAGAATCCGGAGAGGCAACCGGTCTTCGGGCACCATCGACCATTCGCTTTGCCAGTTCTGCTTGATGTACGGCAGAACCACATCGTCGACGAAATCGCGGCAGCTTTGCCGCATCATTCGCTGTTCCTCGGACAGGCCTCGGTCTGTCGCCATTCGGTCGAGCATCGGCATTTCCTCGCTTGAGCATTCTTATTACTCAGTGTCGCGCGGATGTTACGTCAAGTCGAGGCATGTCCGCGAGACGGCGCTGATCGCATTATTTCGATAGGACGAAAGCTGACTATCCCAGCACTATGGCGCATAGTTCGCGCCTGCATCGACATCAAGGAGCTTTGCAATGACTGACCGGCAGGGCAACGTTATGGAAGGCGGCTGCACGTGTGGCGCGGTCCGTTACCGCCTGAAGGCCCAACCGTTATTTGTGCATTGCTGCCACTGTACGTGGTGCCAGCGTGAAAGCGGGTCGGCTTTTGCTGTTAATGCCTTTATCGAGGCGTCGCATGTCGAACTTCTAAAAGGCAAGCTGACTCAGACCACCCTCCCCAGCGCCAGCGGCAAGGGTCAGGTCTTCTGGCGCTGCACCGATTGTGGCGTGACTGTATGGAGCAACTATCCTCAAGCCGGCCCAAGCATTCATTTCATACGTGCCGGGACACTCGACGATCCGTCTCGTGCTCCGCCCGACATTCACATCTACACGTCCACCAAGCAACCTTGGGTGGTCATTCCGGACGGCGTTCCTGCAGTCCCCGAGTTCTACCGGCCAGCCGATTATTGGCCGGGCGAAAGCGCAGCGCGGTTCAAGAGCGCGATAGCGGCTACACGATAAACCTACGCGGCTTTGCGATTTGCCAGAAACTCGCGCATGCGATCGAGCGCCTTCAGGATGTTCTCCGTCGAGTTCGCATAACTCACGCGGATATAGCCTTCGCCCAAAATGCCAAAATCGGGTCCACCGATAATGGCAACGCCCGCATCTTCCAGCAGCGCGGAGGCCAACGCCTTTGCCTTCCAGCCGGTGCGCTTGACGTTGGGAAAGGCATAAAATGCGCCCTTCGGCGTCGCGCATGATACACCGGGCAATTTGTTGAGACCGTCGACCACGACCTTTCGTCGCTTGTCGAACTCCGCGACCATCTTGGTCACTTCATCCTGTGAGCCTTTCAGCGCCGCGAGCCCGGCATATTGCGCCGACGCGTTGACGCACGAGTGCAGGTTGACCGCAAGCTTGCGCGCATAGTCGTAGAGTTTTCCAGGCCAGACTGCGTAACCCAGGCGCCAGCCAGTCATCGCATAGGTCTTCGACCAACCGTTAAGAAGGATCAGCCGGTCGCGGATCGACGGATAGGACAGCAAGCAGACATGAGTCTCGCCGTCATAGACCATGTGGTCGTAAATCTCGTCCGACATAATCGTAATATCCGGCCACTTCGCGAGGCCCGCAATGAGCTTGTCGACTTCGGCTTTTGGCGTGACGCCGCCGGTCGGATTGGCGGGAGAATTGACGATCAGCAATCGCGTGCGTGGGGTAATCAGTTTCAATGTCTCTTCCGCGGAAAAGGCAAAGCCGTTCTCTTCGCGGATCGGTACCGGAATCGGTTTCGCTCCGGTGAACTCGATCATCGATCGGTAGATCGGAAATCCTGGATCGGGATACATGATCTCCACGCCCGGCTCGCCGAACATCAGGATCGACATGAACATGGTCGGCTTGCCGCCGGGCATGATCATCACGCTATCGGGCGAGACCTCGACCTTGAAGCGCTTGGCAAGATCGGCAGCGACTGCTTCCCGCAGCGGCGGGATGCCGTTGGCGGGCGTGTAGCCATGATGGCCGTCGCGCAGGGCCTTCACCGCGGCCTCAACGATAAAATCGGGCGTGCGGAAATCGGGCTGGCCGATGCCGAGGTTGATGATGTCGCGGCCCTGCGCCGCCAGGGCGTTGGCCCTGGCAAGCACAGCGAAGGCGTTTTCCTCGCCGATGCGATCGAAAGCCGCGATGGTACGAAGCATGATTGCAGTCCTCCCGCCCGGGCGCCGTTCGCGGATATCCCGCGCCGGCTCCTCAATGAGGACTGCACTTCAGCCGATCAGGCGGCAAAAATCAAACGCCGTCAGGACCTTCGTCGATGACCTTCCGTGGGCCCTCAGAGGTCGCCACCGAATCGGCCACTGATGTCACGCATCAACTGAAAACGGATATTCGGGTCTGGATCGTCACCAAGGTAGACACCGCCAAAATATAACGGGCCAGCCGGCACCAGATTCGTTCCACGATGATAGGGGTCGGCCTGGACGGTTTTCGACGTGGCAACTTTCTTGTGCTTGCGCACCTTCTCACTGTTCTCAGCATTTGCCGACGTGGCAAGCGCGAAAGCCGCGACAAGGGCAACAACGAAAACCTTGAGCGGCAGAGACGACATGGCGGCCTCCATAGGAATCAGGATGCCCTCGCTTAGCGAATTGCGGCAAGCGCGCAAAGTAAATGGCACGTCAAGTCGATCACAAGTCGGTGTCGGAATATTTGCACGGCCTGGGTGTTTTAGCGCCGTTTTGCATGCCTTCCCTGCGGTGGTGAGCGGAAGACCCATGTTGCCATCACGGGCTTGTTGGAGGCATTGTGCAATCCCCACCCTGTGCAGGACAAAATCATGAGTATCGCCGACAAACGCCGCGCGTTCCGCGCACTGCATCAAAGCGGCTGCTTCGTCATTCCCAATCCCTGGAACGTCGGCAGCGCACGTTACATGCAAGGCCTTGGTTTCAAGGCGCTGGCGACCACAAGTTCGGGCTATGCCCACTCAATCGGTTACGCGGACGGCGACGTCACCCGCGACATGATGCTCGCGCACTACCGTGAAATCGCGCAGGCAACGGATATCCCACTGAACGCCGACTTCGAGGGCGGCTATGCCGATGACCCGGACGAAGTCGCGGCCAATGTCCGGCTATGCATCGACACCGGCGTTGCCGGACTGTCGATTGAAGATTTCACCGGCGATGAAAGCAACCCGCTTTACGACTTCGACCTTGCGCTCAAGCGTGTAAGAGCCACGCGCGACGCGATCGACAAAGCGGGCGGCGACGTCGTGTTCACCGCGCGCACGGAGGGCTTCATCCACAATCGCCCCGACCTCGACGAGACGATCCGCCGCGTGAAGGCTTTCGTTGATGCCGGAGCCGATTGCCTCTATTCGCCCGGCATCAAGACGCGCGAGCAGATCGAAGCCACCATCAAAGCCGTCGCCCCGAAACCGATCAACTTTCTTAATCACGGCGCGTTCGGCTACACCGTCAATGATCTCGCTGCGCTCGGCGTACGCCGCATCAGCGTCGGCGGCACGATGGCGCGGGTCGCCATGCACGCTTTCATCCAATCGGCCCGGCAGATCGCGCAAGACGGGAAGTTCGACAGCTTCGCGGGCGTCGTGACGAATGCCGAGTTGAACAAGTTTTTCCACGACGACCTGCAACGCCGTCCGAAAACGTGAGCGACCCGCAAAGCCATCCAGCGACCGGGCAGCCGATCGGCGCCCCGGTCGACGACCGGCCGGCCCCACGCCCCGGCCCGGTGACCCTTGCGGGCCGCTACGGCCGCGTTGAAAAGCTCATCCCCGACCACGCCGCAACGATGTGGGATGCCGTCAAAGGTCACGACGCGATCTGGACTTACATGTCGCAGTACGGGCCGTTCGAGAATTCCTCAGAATTCGTAACCTGGCTCGCCCGGCGCGCTGCCTTGGACGATCCCTATGCCTACGCGATTGTCGATCCATCAAATCGCGCGCTCGGAATCGCGACCCTTATGGACATTCAGCCCGACATGCGCGTCATCGAAATTGGGCATATTGTCTATTCACCGGCGTTGCAGCACACGGCGCTCGGCACCGAGGCGCAATATCTGATCGCGCGGTATGCGTTCGAAACGCTGGGTTACCGGCGCTACGAATGGAAGTGCAATTCGCATAACGCAGCCTCGCGGCGCGCCGCATTGCGCTATGGCTTCATCTTCGAGGGCGTCCTGCGCCAACACAAAATCGCAAAAGGCCGCAACCGCGACACAGCCTACTATTCGATGCTCGACAGCGAGTGGCCGCAGCGCAAGCTCAATTTCGAGCGTTGGCTGTCGCCGGACAATTTCACAGCCGATGGCCGGCAGAAAGTCAGCCTGAGCGCATTCAACGGCATAGCGAAATGAGCGATCGCGCTCCATCTGCCGCAGGTTTGATGCAGCAGCGCCCGTTCGTGCTGTTCTGGCTGGCCCGACTCGCCTCGACGATGGGCTATCAGATGCTGGCCCTCACAATCGGCTGGCAGGTCTATGAAATCACCAACAGTGCCTTCGACCTTGGGCTTGTCGGCCTGATCCAGTTCGTACCGGCGGTCATCCTCACATTGCTGATCGGCCATGCCGCGGATCGCTATGACCGGCGGCTGATTGTGCGCGCGGCACACAGTGTCTACGCGTTGGCCGCAATCATGATTACCGCCGCATTGCTTGCCGGCGCGCTGAGCCGCAACCTGCTTTTTGCCGCAGTCTTTATCATCGGGTGCGCGCGCGCGTTCGAGATGCCGACCGCGCACGCGCTTGCACCGACGCTGGTGCCGTCGGCCCTCATCTCGCGTGCGGTTGCGGCCTGGACTTCCGCCAACCAGACCGCGGTGATTTGCGGCCCGGCGCTCGGCGGATTTGTCTACGCGCTCAGCCCCGTGATGATCGGTGTGATCTGCGTGATATTTTTTGCCTGCTCGATCACGCTGGTTACTTTGGTTCAGTCGCGCGGACCCGCCCCGACACGCGACCCGCCAACATTCGCCTCGGTGCTCGCCGGCTTTCACTACATCCGCACCCGGCGGCGGCTGCTTGGCGTGATCACGCTCGATCTTTTTGTGGTCATCCTCGGCGGAGCCACTGCCCTGCTGCCGATCTACGCCAAGGATATCCTTGCGGTAGGGCCGATCGGGCTTGGCCTGCTGCGCTCGGCGCCGGCCGTCGGCGCTTTGATCACATCGATTGTCCTGGCGCGCTATCCCGTTGAGCGACATATCGGCCGCAAGATGTTCGCTGTGGTCGGCCTTTACGGCGTGACCACGATCATTTTCGGCTTGTCGTCGTCGTTTCCGGTTTCATTGGCTGCACTCGCGGTGCTCGGTGCGTCCGACGCCGTCAGCATCGTCATCCGTTTCTCGCTGGTGCAGATTGAAACCCCGGATGAGAAACGCGGCCGGGTGAGCGCTATCAATTACCTCTTCGTCGGATCGTCGAATACGCTTGGCGAATTCGAGTCCGGTCTCGTTGCCGCGTGGCTGGGCGCGGTGCCGTCGGTCGTTATTGGTGGGCTGGGTTCACTGCTGGTCGCGGGCCTATGGATGATGCTATTTCCGGGTCTGCGCCGGATCGATAGCTACGAGCTGGCAGACCGCGAGCATGTGAGGGCGTGATGCACATACTGATGACAGGTGCCGCCGGCATGATTGGCCGCAAGTTGACCGCAAGGCTGGTCAAGGATGGCAAATTGAACGGTAAACAGATCGACCGGCTGACGCTGACCGACGTTATCTCGCCGGAAAAGCCGCAGGGCTTTAAAGGCACGGTCGATGCCGCTACGAGCGACCTCTCAACGCCAGGTGCCGCGGCCAAAGCGGTCGGGGGCAAGCCAGACGTGATCTTCCATCTCGCGGGCGTCGTGTCAGGCGAAGCGGAGACCGATTTCGAGAAGGGCTATCGGGTCAATCTCGACGGCACGCGTGCATTGCTCGAGGCAATACGCGCAGCGGCCTACACGCCGAAAGTGGTCTTCACCTCATCGATCGCCGTTTTTGGTGCGCCATTTCCAAATTCTATTCCCGACGAATTTCATCTCACTCCGCTTACATCGTACGGAACGCAGAAGGCGATCTGCGAGCTTTTGCTTGCCGACTACACGCGGCGCGGTTTCCTCGACGGTATCGGCATCCGGTTGCCGACGATTTGCGTGCGGCCCGGCAAGCCGAACAAGGCCGCCTCGGGGTTCTTCTCCGGGATCATCCGGGAGCCGCTAGCCGGGCAGGAGGCCCTTCTGCCCGTCTCTGAAAGCGTCCGCCACACGCATGCGAGCCCGCGGGCCGCGGTCGGGTTTCTCATCCACGCCGCGAACCTCACACGCGAGCAGGTCGGTCCTCGCGTCAACCTTGCAATGCCGGGCGTATCCTGCACGGTCGGCGAACAGATCGATGCGCTTCGCCGTGTTGCAGGCGACAAGGTGGCCGCGCGTATTCGCCGGGCGCCCGATGAGCTGGTCCAGCGAATCGTCTCCGGGTGGGCCGAGCGAACGGATGCCAAGCGTGCACGCGACCTCGGGTTCAAGGCCGAAGCTGCGTTCGACGATATTGTGCGCGCCCATATCGAGGACGAACTGGGCGGAAAGATCGCCAACTGATGCGTTAACGAACGCGCGCTTGCACCAAACGCTGCAAACCTTACATTGTAGACCATGACCTACGTCGACGCCGCCGTCGCCCCAATCCGCAAGACTGGCCAGATCAAGATCCACGGCTCCGCCGCATTCGAATCCATGCGCAAGGCCGGGCAGCTTGTTGCGCGCTGCCTCGACATGTTGACGGAGCATGTCGGACCGGGCGTGGCGACCGAGAAAATCGACAGGCTGGTCTTCGAATATGCGATGGACCATGGCGCCCTGCCCGCGACGCTTATGTATCGCGGCTACAAGAAGTCGACCTGCACCTCGCTCAATCACGTGGTCTGCCACGGCATTCCCGGCGACAAGCCGCTCAAGGACGGCGACATCGTCAATATCGACGTGACGCTCATCCTCGACGGCTGGCACGGCGATTCCAGCCGCATGTTCACAATCGGCGAAATTCCGCGGCGTGCGGAGCGGCTGATGGAGGTCACGCACGAAGCCATGATGCGCGGCATTGCCGCAATCCGGCCCGGCGCCACGAGCGGCGACATTGGCCACGCCATCCAGACCTATGTGGAAGCGCAGCATATGAGCGTGGTCCGCGATTTCTGCGGCCACGGCCTCGGGCGGCTATTTCACGATGAGCCGAACATTGTCCACGTCGGACGTCCGGGGGAAGGCATCGTCCTCAAGCCCGGAATGTTCTTCACGGTTGAGCCGATGATCAATCTCGGCCGCCCGCACGTGAAAGTGCTGTCCGATGGATGGACCGCCGTCACCCGCGACCGCTCGCTTTCCGCGCAGTTCGAGCACACCATCGGGGTCACCAAGGACGGCGTCGAGGTCTTTACCTTCTCGCCGGCCGGTCTGCACAAGCCGCCTTACAAGCGCTGAGGACTGCTGTCGCCGGAGGCCAAGCCTCAGGACTCGTCCTTTCCGCCGATACAGCTATGCCGTGTTTTCACGCTAGGTTCGTTCCATGGCGGAAAACCCGGCCACACATGTCGCGCCGCATGCGCCACATTTTCACGGCCATCGCAGCAGGCTGCGTGCCCGCTTTCGGGACTCCGGCGCGGAGGCCATCAACGACTACGAGTTCCTGGAGCTCGTTCTGTTTCGCGCAATTCCGAGGCGTGACGTCAAACTGCTGGCAAAGAATCTGATCGCGACATTCGGCTCTTTCGCTGAGGTGATATCGGCGTCGCCCGCAAGGCTGGGTGAGATCAAAGGCCTAGGCGCGGCCGCAATCACCGAACTGAAGATCGTCCATGCCGCGGCGATCCGCCTCGCGCGCGGTGAGGTGCGCAAGCGCCCTGTCCTGTCATCGTGGTCGAGCGTTATCGACTATTGCCGCACCACCATGGCTTTTGCCGAGAAAGAGCAATTTCGTGTCTTGTTTCTCGACAAGCGCAATCAGCTGATCGTCGACGAGCTGCAGCAGACCGGCACGGTCGACCACACGCCGGTCTATCCGCGCGAGGTCGTCAAGCGTGCGCTCGAATTGTCGGCAACGGCGTTGATCCTCGTGCACAACCACCCGTCGGGCGATCCGACTCCGTCACACGCTGACATTGAAATGACGCGCACAATCGTCGAGGTCGCAAAGCCACTAGGTATTGCGGTGCACGACCATATTATTGTGGGACGCGACGGCCACGCCAGTTTCAAGGGCCTCAAGTTGGTCTAGGCCGGCACGATGCCTCCGATACCAGAACAGCAGGCCGACGACCGCCAGGTTTGCAAATCCGGCGAGTGCGGCGTTGCCGTAAGGCAGTAGGTAAGCCGCCGTGAGGTCATAGAAGTACCCGGCCTGATAGCTGCCGAGCCCCATACCGATCCACGCCATCGTCGACACGATCGCGATGGCGCTACCGCTGATCCGCAGCGGCGCCGCTTCACGTGCGCAGATCAGCAGGCAGGTCATCACGCCGGCAAAGCCAAATCCGAAAAGGACCGACAATTGGAAAAGAACCATGATGTCCTTCGTCTGCGTGAACCAGAACACCACTGACGTCTGTGCCAATGACGCGAGGAAATACGCGGGCAGACCTCCGGTGCGATCGGCCAGCCAGCCAAAGAACAGACGGCCAAAAACACCGGCAATCATCAGCGACAACAGAAGACCGGCGGCGGTCTGCGGGCTGCATCCGAGATCTATTCCCAGCGGGATCAGATGCACCAGCGGGACAGCCATGCAGACGCAGCAAAAGAATCCGGCGACAGAAAGCCAGACGATACTGATTTTGTGGGGCACGCCCCACTGATTGCTGTCCGTCTGATTGGCTCCTTCAGTTGAATGTCCGGCGGTTGGCGCGGGCTTCAGCAGAACCAACAGCGGCAACAAGATCAGGAGATAGCCCGCACCGATATAGAGTGCCGCATCACGCCAGCCGACCTCGGTGATCAGAAGGCGAGCGATATAGGGCACGACGCCCTGCCCGATCGCCCCACCGGCGGTCACGATACCAATCGCGAACCCCTTTCGTTGGTCGAACCAAAGGCCCGCGATGGCGACCATCGGGGCAAACAATGGGGCAAAGCCGAGTGCACCGATCAGAAAGTAAATGAGATAGAGCACCGACAGATCGCTCTGCCCGCGCAATGCAATCAGCCCAAACGAAATAGCAAAGGCTCCAATGTATCCGACCTTCCGGGCACCGATACGATCGGAAAGACCGCCCCAGACGATGCCACCGATGGCGCACCCGACGGTCAGGAGTGTGAAAGCCATCGAGATATCGGCACGAGACCATCCGAATTCCTCCTCGAACGGCTTCATGAAAACCGAGATGGTGCTATTCGTTCCGAATCCCAGCGTCAGGCAGATCGTCGCCACGCCGACAATGACCCAGCCGTAGGGCCGCTCGGCGACCTGGTCATTCCCAATGGTGCTCAAAGTGTCGCTCTCCTCGGCCCGTTGATTGTGGTCCGGCTGGGAGGAAGGTGCCCCAACCGCGGGCGCGATACCTCGAGGAATGCTTGATTTGCCCTTGAGATCGCCTTGATTTATTGGCCGGGAGCCCGCCGGAACATGAGCGAACTAGCGCGCAGCCAAGTTGAGATTACTGCCGCACCAGCGTGATCTGGTCCGCAGTCTCGGGCATACGGCGCCAGGTCGTCCCGTCAACCTCCTCGAATCGCCAGGGATTGCCGCGGGACGGCATAAGCATCAGCTCGTCGCGATCAATCCGCCATTGCGTGAAATTGACCCGCGCAATGGCGGCATCGCAGCCGGGCTTGACGGTCACGGCCAGGTTTTCGCCTGCCTTGGTCATCGCCAAGGTCAGCAGGCACACAGGCGCGCCTCCCCTGCGCACGACCGCCCACTCGCCGGCAACTTGTTCCGCAGGTTTCGCCGGCGCCGCGGCGGCGGCGGCATTCTGGAGAAAGAGAACGCCGACCCCGGGCGTCGGCGCCTCGAAGATTCCGTCTTCGACCTCGCTGAACTCGACAAGCGATCGTCCGCGCGCATCCACGAAATACAGCAGGTCGTTTTCAGGAAATCGCCAACCCGCGATCTCCTTCACGATCGGGAAAAGATTGGCGCAGTTGGCGTCGAATTCGATCTTGAGACCGGCCGGGCCCGGCTCGCCCTTCAGCGTAGCCATGCACGTGCGATCCCGGTCGGCATTCGAGAATTCCCAGCTGCCGACAACACGTTTGGCGGATTCGCTGAGTTGCGACGGCGCCTGCGCTGAAACGGTGCCGGCGAGGCAGAGCGCAATGAAGGCGATGGTACAACGCGTCACAGTCATCCAACACCCACGCTAGGCGGCGACGTTACGAACGCTTCGGCGGCCATGGTGTTTCTGACACGGGCGTCAGCGGCGGCTTGCCGGCAGCCCAGGCCAAAATGTTATCGACCACAAGTTGATCCATCGCCGCACGCGTGACCTCGGTCGACGAGCCGAGATGGGGAAAGAGCACGATGTGGTCCATCTCGATCAATTCCTTCGGAACGTGCGGCTCTTTGGCAAAGACGTCGAGACCGGCCGAATAGATCGTGCGGTTTTTCAGGGCTTCGATCAAGGCAGGCTCATCGACCACCGAGCCACGCGCCATATTGACGACAACGCCGCGCGGGCCAAGCGCTTTCAGCACTTCGGCGTTGATCATGTTCTGGGTCGAGGCGCCTCCAGGCACGATCACCATGAGCGTGTCGACGTCGCGGGCCATGTCGATAAGCTTCGGATAGTACTTGTACGTCACACCCGACTGCGGATTGCGGCTGTGATAGACGACCGGCACACCGAACGCCTCGAGCCGCCGGGCAATAGCCTTGCCGATCCGACCCATTCCGACCATTCCGACCGTGCGGTCGCGCAGCGTCGCCTTGGTGAGTGGATAATGTCCCTGCGGCCATTTTCCCGCGCGCAGGAACCGCTCGGACTGTGGAAATTCGCGCACGGTGCACAGCAGGAGGCCAATCGCCGTATCCGCCACTTCCTCGTTGAGAACGTCGGGCGTATTGGTGACGGTTATGCCCTGCGCGCCGGCCCATTTGGCGTCGATGTGATCGTAGCCGACGCCGAAGCTCGACACCTGCTCGAGCTTGGGGAACTGCTTCAGGAAATTTTCGTCGACCTTGTTGGCGGTATAGGCGATCGCAATCGCACGGATTTTGCCGCCGGATTCCTTGACGAAGGCGTCCTTGTCCTTGAGTTCGAGCCAGTGATGGAGATTCACCTTGCCCTCGAAGCCCTTCATCATCACGGGCTTCCGGGCACCGACCATCAACACATCCGGCTTTTCGCCAGCCATTGCCTACTCCTGATTACACTAAAGCAGTTACAGGTTTTTCGATGAAATCCTTGAACGAGGCGAGCAGTTGGGCGCCGAGAGCACCGTCCACCACCCTGTGATCGCACGAGAGCGTGACAGTCATCTGGCTGATGAATTTCACGCTCCCATCGTCCGCTTCAACAGGGGCACGCCGCGTCGCGCCGACCGCCAGGATCGTCGCGTGCGGCGGATTGATGATGGCCGAGAATTCGCGGACGCCGTACATCCCCAGATTGGAGATGGCGCTCGATCCGCCCTGATATTCGTTCGGCTTGAGTTTTTTCTGGCGCGCACGATCGGCGAGATCGCGCATCTCGGCTGAAATCGTGGTGACTGATTTGCTGTTGGCGTTGCGGATCACCGGCGTGATCAGCCCGCCGTCGAGCGCGACTGCAATGCCGATGTCGGAGCTTCGGAAACGCAGGATACGGTCGCCCGCCCAGACCGCATTGGCAGAAGGAATGCGCTGCAACGCAGCCGCCCAGGTCTTGATGATGAAATCATTGAGCGAAAGTTTGAACGCCGGCTGACCTGTTTTGTCCTTCGGCGCGGCGGCATTCGCCTCTTCACGCATCGCAATCAATCGGCCGGCATCGAGATCGGCGGTCAGATAGAAATGCGGAATTGTTTGCTTGGCCTCGGCCAGCCGCGTCGCGATGGTGCGGCGCATCGAGTCGAGCGGCACCTCTTCGTAGGTAACGCCCTCATACAATGCCTTTACCTGCGCCGCGCTCGCGCCGGTTGCCATTGCCGGCGTTGCGATGCCCGGCGCCGCGCGTTCGACGTCGACGGCGACGATTCTTCCGTGCGGACCTGAACCGAAAATACGTGTCAAGTCGATGCCGCGTTCTCCGGCTAAACGTCGTGCCAGCGGCGTGACCGTAGTACCGCTCGCAAGCTTTGCCGGTCCATAGTTTCGCTCGGGCGTGCGCACGGCGTTGAAGGGGTCCATCGGCGCGGCCGGCCGCGGCATCGGCGTCGAATGGACGGCAGCCAGGGGTGCTGCTGGCACCACGCGCGCCGCGGCGGGCGCTTTTGGGGGTTGGCTAGCAGGCGCGGAAGTCGCGGCCGCCCCCGCGCCTGAAATCACCGCAACCACGGCCCCGACCTTGGCGACGTCGCCGACCTTGAAGCGTATTTCGGTGAGCGTGCCGCTTGTTGTCGACGGCACTTCCATCGACGTCTTGTCGGTCTCGATCTCGAACAGGTTGTCGCCTGGCGTCACGGCGTCACCGGCGGCCTTGAACCATTTCGTGATCTTGCCCTCGGCGACGGTCTCGCCAAGCTGCGGCATCAGGACGTCCACGGTCTTGCCCTCAAATTCTGCTGACTGCCGCTACCAGCTCACTGAGACATATTGCGTCTCGAGAAATTCCTTCATGCCCTCCTGCGCGCCTTCGCGGCCGAGCCCTGACTGCTTCGTGCCGCCGAATGGTGCCGCCGGATCGGAGACCAGACCACGATTGAGCCCGATCATTCCGAAATCGAGCTTCTCGGACACCCGCATGCCGCGGCTCAGATCCTTTGTATAGAGATATGCAACCAGACCATATTCCGTGTCGTTAGCGCGCTTGACCGCCTCGTCCTCGGTCTTGAAGGTCTGGATCGACGCAACCGGCCCGAAAATCTCCTCGTTCAGCATCTTCGCCGAGTCGGGCACATTGGTTAGCACCGTCGCGGGATAGAAGAAGCCCGGACCGTCCGGCAACTTGCCGCCGACCAGCACCTTGGCGCCTTTTTGCACGGCGTCGTCGACCAGCTCGATCACCTTGTCACGTCCGTCCTTATTGACGAGGGGGCCAAGATTGACACCCTCGTCGAGGCCATTGCCCATCTTCAGCGAGCCCATCTTGGCGGTGAGCTTCTTGGCGAATTCGTCGTGCACCTTTTCGTGCACGTAGAAGCGGTTGGCCGCGGTGCAGGCCTCGCCCATGTTGCGCATCTTGGCGATCATGGCGCCGTCAATCGCGGCGTCGATGTCCGCATCCTCGAATACGATGAACGGCGCGTTTCCGCCGAGCTCCATGGCCGGCTTGACGATGTTGTCTGCGGCTTCGTGCAGAAGCTTGCGTCCGACTTCGGTCGAGCCGGTGAAAGAGACGACGCGCACACGCGGATCGTGCAGCATGGCGCCGACGACCTTGCCCGACGAGCGTGACGGAATGACGTTGACCACGCCAGCCGGAACTCCGGCTTCCTCGAGCGCCGGCATCAACGCCAGCATTGTGAGCGGCGTGTCGGACGCGGGCTTGAGCACCACCGGGCAGCCGGCCGCGAGCGCCGGGCCAATCTTGCGCGTGGCCATCGCCGCGGGGAAATTCCAAGGCGTCACCAGCACCGCAATGCCCGCAGGCTTGTGATGCACGAAAATTCGCGCACCTGATGCCGGCGCACGCGATACCTCACCGACATTACGCACGGCCTCTTCCGCATACCAGCGGAAGAACTCCGCGGCATAGGCCACCTCGCCGCGCGAATCCGGCAGCGCTTTTCCATTCTCGAGCGTGATCAGCTTCGCGAAACGCTCCGCGTCGCGCATGATCAGCTCATAGGCCTTGCGCAGGATTTCCGCCCGCTCGCGCGGCTTGCGTCCGGCCCAGCCCTCGAATGCGCCTTCGGCCGCGTCGAGCGCTGCCTTAGCATCATCGACCGTGGCGCTGGCAACCGAGGCGATCTTGCGCTCCGTCGCCGGATCGACCACGTCGAAACGGCCGCCATCGGATGCCTTGCGCCACTTGCCGCCGATCCAGAGGTCGGTCGGAACATTGGCGAGCAGGTTGTCGTAGTTAGCCATGTGACGCTCCTCAACTTGTCTTATTGCGCTGCGGCGTAAGCCGCCTTGATCGCACCGGCAAGGCGCCCCTTGTCGGGGAAGCGCTCCGCCATCGCGGCCGTGACGGCCTCGACAGCCTGGTCTGCGCTGCGGCCCGCTTTCTTTTCTGTGGTGGTGCGATCGCGCACTTCGACCAGATAAGTCCGATAACCGCTGGCAAACATCGAGCCATCTCCGACCGGTCCGTGGCTGGGCACGATGACGGCGGGCTTTAGCGCCTCAAGGCGATCCAGGCTCGACAGCCAATGGCGGACGTTGGAATAGGGGCTGGCAAAAGCCGGCTGCGGGCGCATGGCAACATCGCCGGAGAAGAGAACGCGGTCCGACTCGACCCACATCGCGGTGTCGCCGCGCGTGTGGTTCGCGCCCATCGCAATAAGCTCAACCTTCACGCCCCCGAGATCGACGGTGTAGTCCTTGTCGAAGGTCACATTGGCCTTGCGGAAATCGGCATCCTTGAGCAATTCGGCCTCGATCGCCGAGCGGCGCGCGAACGCCTGCGCAAGTTGCAGACCGAATTCCGCAATGTCCTTTACCTGGTCGTTTGACCGGATCAGGGTGGTATTTTCAGGAAACACCTGCGCACCAAGATCGTGTTCCGGATGGAAATGCGTAATGACAAGATAGAGCGCCCGCGAGCCGCCGAGCTTTTTCGCGACCTCCAGCACCGTGGACCCGTTGGGTGGTCCAAGCCCGGTATCGATCACAAGGATGCCGCGCTCGCCGATGACAAAACCGACGTTTGGCACCCGCGGCACGCTGTTGTCAGGAATGATGTAGACGTGCGGTGAGACTTGCCGCAGCCCTTCAGGCTTGACGAAAGGGTCCGGCGGCGTCTGGGCAGCCAGAGGCTGTGCCAGCATCAGCAATGCGGCAAGAGCAGCGATGGACCAGAGCGCACGCATGAAGGCTGTTACCCCTGCAAGGACCGCCGCACCGTGTCGGCGATCCGGTCAGGTGTCGGCAGCACGATGTCTTCCAGAATATCAGCCGCCGGCAGCGGAATATGAGGCGTCGTGATGCGGACCGGTGGACCATCCAGATCGTAGAAGGACTCATCCGCCGCGATCGAAACAATCTCGGCGCCCCAGCCGCAGAGCCGCGGATTTTCCTCGACGGTAAAGAGCCGGTGGGTCTTCGCGACCGAGCCGAGGATGGTCTGTGTGTCGAGTGGCACGAGCGAGCGCACATCGACAACCTCGCAATCGATGCCCTGTTCCACCTTGAGCTTCTCGGCAGCCTCGAGCGCGCGCGGCACCATCAATGCCAAGGCGCAGATGGTGGCATCCTTGCCGCGGCGAAGGATCTTGGCAGTGCCGAGGCTGTCGACAATCTCGCCGTCCGGCACTTCGCCCTTGGTGGGATAGAGCGACTTGTGCTCGAGGAAGATCACCGGATCGGGATCGCGCACCGATGCTGCCAGCAGGCCGATGACGTCGCGCGGACTCGATGGTGCGACGACCTTCAGGCCGGGGATCATCATGCACCAGTTCTCGACGCTCTGGCTGTGCTGCGCACCGAAGCGCGATCCGGCGCCGTTGCCGGTGCGAACCACCAGCGGGCATTTGGTCTGCCCGTTCGACATGTACCGGCTCTTGGGGAATTCGTTGGCTATGTAGTCGAAACAGACGGCAAAGAAATCCGAGAACATGATCTCGGCGATCGGCTTCAGCCCCGTCATCGCGGCGCCCATCGCAGCGCCAAGGATCGCCTGTTCGGAAATCGGGGTATCGCGCACGCGCAACGGGCCAAACTGCTCGTAAAGGCCGACAGTCGCCTTGAACACGCCGCCGGCCTTGGCCACGTCTTCGCCCAGGAACACGACGTCGGGGTCGCGGCTCATCTCTTGCGCTATGCCGCGGATAACGGCGTCTCGATAGCTCAGTTCCGCCATGCCCAGCCTCCATCGGCGTAGACATCAGTAGTGAGAATATCAAGCGGCGGATTCGGGGCGGCCTTGCAGATCTCGGTCGCGTCATCGACTTCCTTGCGCACGCTGACGTCGATTGCCTCGATGTCGGAATCGCTGACACCGAATTGCTTCAGACGTTCACGATAGATCTTGATCGGATCGCGCAATTTCCATTTTTCCAGTTCGCCCTCGGGACGATACTTGGCAGGATCGGCGCGGGAATGGCCGCTGTGCCGGTATGTCATGCATTCGATCAGCGAGGGTCCCCCGCCGGCACGCGCCTTGGCAAATGCCTTCTGCGCGGTCCGATAGCATTCGTCGGCGTCGTTGCCATCGATTACGATGCGCTCGAGGCCGTAGGATGCGGCACGGTCGGCAGCGGGATGTGGCACCGCCGTGACATCGGCGATGGGCGTGTATTCCATATAGAGATTGTTCTCACAGACGAAGATCACCGGCAGTTTCCACACCGCTGCGAAATTCAGCGCCTCGTGAAACGCACCAATATTCGTGGTGCCGTCACCGAAAAAGCAGACCGAAACATCCTTGTCGCCTTTGTATTGCGCACGCCAGGCGGCGCCGCAGGCGATCGGGAGATGGGCACCGATGATGGCATAGGAGCCCATAACGCCGTGCTCCTCCGAAGTGAGGTGCATGGACCCACCCTTGCCGCGCATCAGCCCGTTGTCGCGCTGCATCAACTCGCCCAATACCTTCTCGACCGGCACGCCACGCGCCAGAGTGTGGGCATGACCGCGGTAAGTGCAGAACGAGAGATCGCCCTTTTGCATGGCCTCGGCAAAGCCAGCGGCGATCGCCTCCTGCCCGAGCGACAGATGGCTGGTGCCCTTGACCAGGTTCTGCAGGAACAGGTCGTAGGCGCGTTGTTCCGCCTCGCGCAGGCGCACCTGCGAGCGATAAAGGGCCAAGCGCTTTTGCTCGCCGATATCGTCATTCAGTCCGGTACCGGCCTTGGCCTGCGCGCGGTCCTTTGCTGTCGCCATAAGTGATCCTTCGCGATGGAAAAGCTTGTGTAGCGGGCGGAACTTAGCGCCCTCCGCGATCATTAGGCAACCGGTGCGGAGGGTTCCGTCTTGCCGCGCACCGTTTCGCGATGGAGCAGGTAGAGTCCTGAGGCGACCACAATCGAACCGCCCACGATCGTCCAGGTGTGGGGCACATCGCCGAATACCAGAAAGCCCAGCGCGGTCGTCCAGATCATCTGCGTGTAGATAAAAGGCGCCAGTGCCGACGCCGGTGCCAGCCGATGGCCGCGAATGAGGAGATAGTGGCCCCCGCTCCCAAGCGCACCGATGAGCACCATCAGCGCCACCACCCAAGCGTTTTGTGGCGCGCTCCAGACGAATGGAATAATCGGCAGCATGGCAATCGCGCCGACCAGGTTTGAGTAGAACAGCGTGGTTTCACTCGAGTCGCTGCGCGCCAGCAAACGCGTTGAAATCACGTAAAACGCGTAGCAGACGGCGCTGCCGAATGACAGCAACGCCGCGGGGTGAAGGCCGCCAAGACCTGGCCGCGCCACCAGCAACACGCCGAGGAATCCAACACTGATCGCGGTCCATCGTCGCCAGCCGACCCATTCACCAAGCAGTGGGACACACAGCAGGGCGACTAGGAACGGCGTCGAAAAAAGGATCGCCAGCGCCTCATCAAGCTGGAGATAGCGCAGCGCGAAGAAATTCATCGCAGTTGATGTGAGCAGCAGCGCCGAGCGGCCAATCTGGAGGAAAGGCCGCGTCGTCACCATCATTTTTGGTCGGGTGACCGGATTGAGAAATATAAACGCCAGCAGGAACGCACCGAAATAACGGGCCCACACGATCTGCAATGGATCCATATAACGGAGCAAATATTTCCCGGTGGCGTCGAGGCAGGCAAAAGTAGCCACCGCAGCACACATCAAAGCGATGCCGGTGAGGCGCTGGCGGCGTTGGTGAGACAGGTCGCTCAATAGGTTGCCCGGCCACCCGAAATGTCGAAGACCGCGCCGGTCGTGAACGAGCAATCACTCGATGCGCAAAAGGCCGCGAGGCTTGCAATCTCGTCGACTGTCACAAAACGGCCGCGCGGAATCTTTGACAGCATGAAGTCGATGTGCTCCTGCGTCATCTGGTCGAAGATGGCAGTCTTCGCCGCTGCCGGCGTGATGCAGTTGACCGATATGTCTTGCGACGCGAGTTCCTTGCCGAGCGATTTGGTCAAGGCAATAAGCCCCGCTTTCGATGCGGAATAGGCGGGCGCGTTCGGATTGCCTTCCTTGCCTGCGATGGATGCAATGTTGACGATGCGACCGTAATTCTGGGCGATCATCAAAGGAGCCAGCGCGCGGCAACAGTGAAAGGGCCCGTCGAGATTGATCGAAAGCACGCTGCGCCATGCGTCGAGCGGATAGTCCCAGGTCTTGGTGTTCGGACCGGCGATTCCGGCATTGTTCACCAGGATGTCGATGCGCTTCATAGCCTTGACGGTTTCGTCACGCGCGCGCTCGACGTCGGAATAGTTGGTGACATCAACTGCAATGGGCGTCACTCGGCCGCGATTTTTCAGATCGGCAGCCGTCTTTTTTGCCAATTCGATATCGCGGTCCCAGATCGCGACCGCCGCTCCGGAATCCAGAAATCGTTCGACGATTGCACGGCCGATGCCTTGCGCACCACCGGTGACAATTGCGTTGCGTCCGCTGAGATCGATCTTGTTGGTCATTGCCGCCTCCAGCGCAAAAACTAGCGAACACCGCCGCCGATAGCGAGCATTGAAAATGCAGCGGTGCATTGCCCCCTGAGCGGCGCGATCTTGTAGAGCGCACCTAATTCGTGTATTCAATGAGATATGGGGCAGCGACGGTCGCCCCGTTTTCCCAAGGCCTGCGAGCCCAAGCACCGTCTCCTTCGTTCACGGAGGGGACTCATGATTTTGTCGTGCTAGGTTTCGAAGAGCAGATTCCGGGGAACACGCGCCTCCCCGTCAGATGACCTCCATCCAAGCGCTGCGACTTTGGCTTTGGGAGCAACTCCTATGGATGGATGGCATTTGGCACTTTTTCTCGCCGCAACCTATTTCGGCGGCCTGGTGTCCGGACTGTCGGGCTTCGCGATGGGTCTCGTCGTTTCCGGCGTGTGGCTACACCTTGTTACACCGCAGCAAAATGCGCTTTTGATCGTGCTCTGCGGACTCGTAACGCAGGGCTCTGGCATCTGGCGCGTGCGTCACGCCATCAGCTGGCGCGCGGTCGCGCCCTACATCATCGGCGGCGCGATCGGCATTCCGGCGGGCATTGCATTGCTCACGAGCGTCGATCCAGGCACGCTGCGTCTTACCATCGGCGTGCTGCTGTTGGTCTATAGTCTTTACAGCCTGTTCCGGCCCGCGTTGAAACCACCGAAGGCGAGCTTACCGACGGATCTTGGCGTCGGCGTCCTCAACGGCCTGATCGGCGGCCTGACCGGACTTGGCGGCATCGCAGTGACTGTTTGGTGCCAGCTTCGTGGCGGTAAAAAGGATGAGCTGCGCGCGATATTTCAGCCCGTCCTGTTCGCAACATTTGTCATGACGGCAATCGCATTCGCGCTTGCTGGCACATTTACGATCGAAACGCTGAAACTTTATGCGTTCGCCCTCCCGGTGCTCGCAGCCGGCATCTGGTCGGGTTTCGGCCTCTACGGAAAGCTCGACGATGCCGCGTTCCGTAAAGTGATCCTGGTGCTTCTGCTTGCGTCGGGCGTGGCGTTGATCGTGCCGATGCATTGAAATAGTATGGACGATGTGGGGCCAGCGACGGTCGCCCCGCCCTTGCAAGGCTTGCGAGCCCAAGCACCGTCTCCTTCGTTAACGGAGGGGACTCATGCTGTCTCCGGGCTTCTCGATTTCACCGAAAGATCTCTGGAATGCAATCGCGACGCAGGACGCGCCGCAGATCATCGATGTGCGGCGGCGCCAAGCATATGAAGAGTCGCCGCACTTGTTGCCCGGCGCAGTCTGGCGTGACGCGCCCAAGACCGCGGAATGGGTGACGCAACTTGATGTAACACGGCCGATTGTCATCGCATGCAAGGCTGGCCACGAAATGAGCCAGGGTGCAGCTGCACAATTGCGCGCCAGCAATATCGACGCGGGCGTGCTCGAGGGCGGTTACGAAGCTTGGTCAAAAGCAGGCCTGGCTTTGGTTGCAAAGCCGGAGCTCGAACGCATTGCGCCGCGCCGGCCGAGCACTTGGGTCACGCGCAGGCGGCCGAAGATCGACCGGGTTGCGTGCCCATGGCTGGTACGACGTTTTCTCGACCCGCAGGCACGGATCCTGTTCGTTGATCCCGACCAGGTGACGAATGTCGCGCGCGAAACCGGCGGCATCCCGTTCGACATCAAGGACGTCGAGCTCAGCCACGTCGGCGAGCGTTGCTCGTTCGACACCATGCTCAAGCTGTTTGGGCTCGAAAGCGAGCCTTCGCTGGCGCGCCTGGCGTTGATTGTACGGGGCGCCGACACGGCACGGCACGACATCGCGCCGGAAGCGGGCGGATTGCACGCCATTTCGCTCGGTCTTTCCGCGTTGGCGGGTGACGATGATCATGGCCTGCTTGAGCGCGGCTTCGTGGTCTACGATGCTTTGTTCGCCTGGCTGCGTTTTGCGGCCGAGGAGCGGCACAACTGGCCGGCCAAGGCCGCGTGACAACATGACGACGATCGCGACAGACGCCCGGCCGAGCTTCGGCGAAGCCTTTCTCCTGTGGTTCAAGATTGGCTGCATCAATTTTGGCGGGCCGGCCGGGCAAATCGCGCTCATGCACCGCACCCTCGTCGACGAAAAGAAGTGGGTCGACGAGGCCCGTTTCCTGCACGCGCTGAATTTCTGCATGCTCCTGCCCGGCCCCGAGGCGCAAAAGCTCGCGACCTATCTGGGCTGGCTTCTGCACGGCGTGCGTGGCGGACTGAGCGCAGGCATCCTCTTTGTTCTGCCGGGCGCGCTCGTGATGCTCGGCCTGAGCCTGCTCTATGCGCTCGGCCGCGGAATTCCGTTGGTCGACGGCGCATTGTTCGGCATCAAGGCAGCTGTGCTGGTGATCGTGATCGAGGCGCTGTTCCGCATCGGAAAGCGCGCGCTCAAATCGTCAATACTTCTCGGATTGGCCGCGGCGGCGTTCATCGGCATCTTCTTTTTGATGCTGCCATTTCCACTCATTGTGGCCGCGGCGGCACTTATCGGCTACGCCGTTGCGCGCGGGTCACCGCAGCGGCTCGGGCTCTCCGGAGAAACAGAAAACGTGCTGCCGGCGGAAGAAAATCGCTGGCGCCACTTCGCCGTTGCATCCGCCGTCGGTATCGTTGCCTGGATCACGCCCATTGCGCTCGCGGCCGTCATCTTCGGTCCGCACCATGTCCTCGTCAGCATCGGCGCGTTTTTCTCAAAGCTTGCGGTCGTGAGCTTCGGCGGCGCCTACGCGTTACTTGCTTACATGGCGCAGGAAGCGGTGCAGACTTACGGCTGGATGACCGCGCCGGAAATGGTGGATGGCCTCGGGCTGGCTGAGACCACGCCGGGCCCTTTGATCCTGGTCACCCAATTTGTCGGTTTCCTTGCAGCCTTCCGTGACGCGGCTCCTTTTTCACCGGTCATCGCCGGTGTGCTCGGAGCAGCGATGACAACGTGGGTCACATTCGTACCCTCGATGCTCTGGATTTTTGCGGGTGCGCCCTTTGTCGAGCCGCTGCGAGCCAATCGGCGATTGTCCGGCGCGCTGGCTGCAATTACCGCTGCCGTCGTCGGCGTCATCCTGAACCTGTCGGTGTGGTTTGCACTGCACGTGCTGTTCGGAAAGGTCACGGAAATGCGTGCCGGTCCGCTGCGCTGGTACGCGTTCGATCCGCTCGCGCTCGACCTTCGTGCGACCGCGCTCGCCGCGATTGCCGCGGTGCTGGCGTTCGGCCTTCACCGCAGCTTGATTGAAGTAGTGGTCGCGATGGCGGCGCTCGGTGTCATCCTCCAGCTGACGCTCGGAGGCTAGCGCTCGCGGCCGATGGCACTCTCATGCCAGCGGCGCAACGCCAGGTGCGAGATCGCCGACAGCGCAAAGAAGATGACGACGCCCGCAACCGCCAGCAGCAGCAGCGCCGCGAACATGCGCGGAATGTTCAGGCGGTAACCGGATTCGGCGATCCGGTACGCGAGCCCGGAGCCCGCGCCGGCGGAGCCCGCGGCAATTTCCGCCACCACGGCGCCGATCAATGACAGGCCACCGGCAATCCGCAGGCCGGCAAGCATCTGCGGCAGAGCCGCCGGCAGTTTCAGATTCCACAATGTCTGCCAGCGCGAGGCTTTGTACAATTCGAACAGCGCGACGAGATTATGATCGACCGAACTGAGGCCGAGAGTCGTGTTGGCCAGAACGGGAAAGAACGCGACGATCCAAGCGCAGGCGAGCACCGCCAAAGGCTGCGGCAGATAGATCAGCAGCAGCGGCGCAATGGCGACAATCGGCGTCACCTGAAGAATGACGGCATAGGGATAGAACGAGTATTCGGCGAGCCGCCACTGATTGAAGATTATCGCGAGCGCGATACCGCCGACCGCCGCGAGCAAAAATCCCTGGAACGTGAGTGTGAGCGTCACCAGGAGCGATTGCCACAAAAGCGGCCCGTCCGCGATCAATGTCGCGAGCACAAGACCGGGGCCCGGCAGCACAAATGGCGGGATCGCGAAAATCTGCACGACCGCATGCCAGCAGGCGATAATCAGCGCCAGCACAAGAATCGGGAGCACGATGCGAAGGGCCCGCTCGTTCATGACGGTGCCCCCGCGGTCATTGCGCCCGCGAGCGCTTCGGCCACCCGTCGGCACAAGCCCCCATACTCGGCCGAGGTGCGGAAGTTCTCGTCGCGCGGATACGGTGCCGGAATCGGAATCTCCGCGAAAACGCGCCCCGGACGCGGCGTCAGCACGACAATCCGCTGCGAGAGATAAACCGACTCGAACACCGAGTGCGTCACGAAGATCACGGTGCTGCGCACGGCCTGCCACACCGCCAGAAGATCATTGTTGAGCTTGAATCGGGTGATCTCGTCGAGCGCGGCGAAGGGCTCGTCCATCAGCAGCAGTTGCGGCTCGGTCACGAGCGCGCGCGCAATCGATACGCGCATTTTCATGCCGCCGGACAGTTCCCGCGGGTAGTTCTGCGCGAACGCGGAAAGCCCTACGCGGCCGAGCGCATTCGCCACCGCCCCGGAATCCTGCTTGTGGGCGAGCATGATCGGCAACCGCACATTGGCTGCCACATCGGCCCAGGGCATCAAAGTCGGGTCCTGGAACACAAAGCCAAGCCGCGCTTCGCCTGCCGGCCAGGACACCGAGCCCTCCGTTGCCGGGCTCAGACCCGAAATAATGCGAAGGACCGTCGATTTTCCGCAACCGGACGGGCCGAGCAGTGAGACGAATTCCCCCTCGCGCACATCGAGATTCAACCCATCGAGCGCGACCGTGCCGCTTTCAAACGTCTTGTCGACGTTGCGCAGCGAGACAATGGCCGGGGCAGACGGACTCATTTCGGCCGGAGGTCGACGCCGACGCTCTTGTTGACGAATTGCAGCGTGTAGGCGCGCTTGTAGTCCAAGCCGCCCTTCACGACGCCGACACGCACCATCTTGTCAAAGAAGCTCTTCCAGTGCGCATCGGTCATGGCACCAATGCCGAGTTTTGTTGAATCGCCGGAATCGACAATGCCGTATTCCTTCATCTTGGCGATCGAATAAGCCAGCAAGGCGTCAGTCATTTCCGGATTTTGCTTTTTGATCAGATCGTTTCCCGGCCTGCTGTCACCGTAGATGTAATGATACCAGCCGACCGCTGAAGCGTCGACGAAGCGCTGCACAAGGTCGGGTTTCTTCTCCACCAGATCGCGGCGCGTCTCGATCAATGTCGAGTATGCATCGAAGCCATGATCGGCCAGCAGGAACACCACCGGCTTGAAGCCACCCTGGCGTTCGATCGCAAAGGGTTCGGAGGTCACGTAGCCCTGCATTGCGGAATTCTTGTCGGCGAGGAACGGCTGCGCATTGAACGTGTAGGGCTTCACTTTTGATTCGTTGAAACCGAAATCGGACTTGAGCCATTGGAAATAGGTCGTCATGCCCTCTTTCGACACGAACAATGTCCGCGTCTTCAGATCCTCGAACTTCGCAACGCCGGGATGTGCAACGAAGACTTGTGGATCTTTCTGAAAGCTCGCCGCCACTGCGACGGTTGGAATGTTCTGCGCAACCGCGTCGAACGACTGCAGCGAATTGGCGCTCATGAAAAAATCGAGCTTCCCAACCGGCAGCAGGATGCGGTTGTTGATGTTCGGGCCGCCGGGCACGATCGTGACGTCGAGGCCGTACTTCTTGTACGTGCCGTCGGCGACCGCCTGATAGAAGCCGCCGTGCTCGGCTTCCGCCACCCAGTTGGTGCCGAAGCGAACCTTGTCGAGCGCCTGCGACGGCGTCGCCGTCACAACGGTGGCGACAATTCCGACAATCCGGACGAATCTCATGGGTCGCCTTCTATTCACACTCTAGGCATAAACCCTGACCGCCATTGCAGCAAATCCGCTAAACTGAACTCGCGACGGATCGGGGGGACAACAGATGGACACGGATGTCAAAACCGAGGGAGACGACAAACGGCTTAACAGTCTCGTCGCCATCACTGTCGTAATCCTGTCGGTCTTCATGGCTGTTTCGAATATCAAGGACGACAACATCAACCAGGCTATGCAGAAGGCCAAGCAGGAGTCCGTTGACGCCTGGGCCGAATATCAAGCCTCACGCATCAAGCTGCATGTCGACGAGAACGGCCTGACGCAGCTGCGAATGCTCGAAACCACCGGCAACATTGACCGCGCCGTCGCCGCCCGCCAGGCGGCGGACTACGAGGCCGACATTAAGAAGTACGAAGCACGGTCAAAAGAAACCCGCGCAAAGGCCGAGGCATTGGAAAAGGAATACGACCGTCTGAACTACCGTGACGACCAATTCGATATGTCGGCCGCATTTCTCTCGATTGGCATCGCAGTGGCTGCTGTCGCGGCCCTGGTCGATAGTTTTTGGCTTCTTTACTTCGCCTGGGCCGCGGGAGCCTTGGGTATGGGCGCCGGAATTGCTGGATTTCTGGGGCTCAACTTCCGGCCCGAATGGATCGCCCAGCTCCTAGGAACCTGATTTTTCAGGGCTTTTCGAAGCTTTGAACCTGTTCCTCTCCTCCCACGACCAATGGGTATGCGGCCAGATCGGTCGCCCCCGATTCAAAAGGATGGAGAGAGCCATGTTGACCAAGTCGAAATTCACCGGTGCCGCGCTCGCGACCCTCGCGCTCGTCGGCTGTCTCGTTGCAACAAGCGGTAACGCCCAAGCCCATCCCCGTTTTGGTGTCGGTCTTGGTATCGGCATTGCCACCGGCGCGGTGATCGGCGCGGCCGTCGCATCCGGCGCCTATGCGAGCCCGGTCTACAGCTGCCGCTACGTCGAGCGTTACGACCGCTGGGGCAACATTCGCCTGATCAAGGTCTGCGACGCCTATTGATCGCAAGTTGAGATCGGCGCCTGCCTCCTGTCCATCCTCGCGCCGATCCCACACGACCCGCCCGGTTCTGTCCCCGTCCGGGCGGGTCACTTTTTCAGAACCTTGCGATCGACCGAATTCCGACAACCTGCGCGTCGGGATAACGGATACCCGTCCCGCTCGGGTGCCAAATGAACGTGTAGACCGGCTGCACGATCCAGCCAGGAATGATCTGCGCCTGGTAGCTAAGTTCGAGATTGGCTTCATAGTCTCGCGGGGGCGTAAGAAGCGTGCCGAAATTGATCTGGTCCTGGTCGAAGCCGCGAATACTGTTTGAAAATCGTGAATAGATGAAACCCGCCCCAAAGCGGTCGTCCGGCCGCTTGGGAATCATGCGGGCGAACACAATTCCGACGTCGACCTCGACATTCACCTGATTGCGGTCCGACGGGCTGATCGAAGACCGGTTGTATATTGAGATGCCACTGTCGGCAGCACCGCCCGGCGGGCGATAGAGCTGCTGGTCGATCACGCCATAAATTCCGTAGTCGCCGCGGTGCATGAGCGGCGCGCCGTTACTCGCTGGGCTAGCTAACGATATTCCGACGTTGTCGAACCGTTTGTCGGCGAATTGCCCCAGGTGACTCCAGCCCCCGATCTTGATCGTGCGCGCGAGTCCGGTGTCCTCCTTTCCTTGATTGCTGCGAAACTGTAGCTCTCCGATGAAGAACGCAGGGTCGCGCAAGCGAAAATTCAAGCCGTACCGATTGCAGGTGTCCGGATCGCCCGAGCACGGTCCCGCAGGGTCGCCATTAAAGGCCGCTAGAAGCAGTGACGCATTTTTACCGAAGTCGACTTTCAAACGCACGCCCGGCGTCGACAACGGATAGGCCGGCCCGCCGCCAGGAAGATTGACGGCGCCGATCGTGGGCCAGTCACTCTGCAGAAACATGTAGCTGAGATCGCTGAAAAAGAACTCGCTGTCAGCCGCGAGCTGGCCAAATCGCAGGCTTGCCGCTCCGTCAAAAAATTTTCGCTCGACCCACAGCTCCGACAATCGCACTGTCGGTGTTGCCTCAATGGCGGCAATCGTATTCATGCCACCGACGTAATCCCGGCGGATGCGGCCGCTGTTGTAGATCCCAAAAGCGTTCGCGTAGAAGGTCCAGTCCTTCCATCCGGCCAGCTTCTCAAGATCGACCAACAATTGCCCTTCAAACTTGCCCTGGTCGATCGTGCCGCGACGGATGCCGCCGCGCGTGTTGCCGAGAACGTCGTTGGTGTAAATGACGTTGTACGAGACGCCACGGTCGAAAAGATATTTGCGGATTCCGTATGGGTCGCCGCGCTGCGGCAGGCTTGTGGCAATCGACGGCTCGAAAATGCCGAACTTGTCCGGGGTTTGCTCGTAGATCGGCTGCGCAAAAACCGGCGGGACGCAACTACCCGAGGCAATGGCAACAACGGCAGAAACAATAAGATACCGGACCTGTAACTTCATTCAGCGGCGCCGTTTTCGCGTTGCAATACAGGGACATCAGCATAGTCGAGCTTGTTGCGAGTCAGTTGCAATAAAATGACGCACACAAAAAGCGCTGTCCACCAGTCATTGGAGCTAATTGCCTGATTCTCCGGCATTTACCGGAGACGCATTCTTTATGTCACGGTAATGCCGTAGCCCGCCGTCCTTTCACTATAAGCCTTCCCTCAGGGACAGAGTGGGAAGGGTTTCTTGCATCGCGTCGTTGACAGGATTGTGCGGCAGCTGACGCTTCGGCGCGGTAGTGCGGGTCATTGGCTTTTTGCCGGCATCCTTATAGTGAGTTGCGCCTGGCTTGCAGTCGCCTCGACCACCCGCGCCCCGGGCGGCGACAAAATTGAGCAGACGGGCACAGCGACAAAAGGCCAGCAGGACGGAGCCGCCTACCGTCCCACGCCCAAGCAATGGGCCTCGCTCGGGATCTCGCCGGTCGCCGAAGTCGTGTTCCGCACCGAGCATATGACGGAAGGCAAGATCGCCGTCGACGAGGATCGCGCAACGCTCGTGTTCTCTCCCTATTCAGGCCGCGTGATCAAACTTCTTGCCAAACCTGGCGACGCGGTAAAGGCCGGACAGCCGCTCTTCGTCGTCGAAGCGCCGGATATGGTTCAGGTGCAGAACGATTTCATCAATTCCATTTCCGGACTGAACAAGGCCCGCTCGGCTCTGGACCTCGCCAGAATCGTCGAACAACAGAACAAGACGCTGTTTGAAGGCCGCGCCGGGTCGCTTCGTGATTTGCAGCAGTCGCAGGCAAGTACGCGCGCGGCCGAAAACGATGTACGAGCCGCCCAGACCACGGTCGAGGTCAGCCGCAATCGTCTGCGCATCCTCGGCATGACCGACGAGGAGATCACGAGATTCAACGACACGGGTGCGGTCAGCCCGCACATGACGATTTATTCGCCGCTTGCCGGCACCGTGATCCAGCGCAAAGTTGGACCAGGGCAATATATCAACACGTCATCGCAGAACACGAGCGCCAGCGATCCGACGTTCATCATCGGCGATCTTTCGACCGTCTGGCTCGTCGCCTATGTGCGTGAGTCCGAGGCCCCCAATGTCCATGTGGGCCAAGCAGCGCAATTCAAGGTGCTTGCCTATCCGAACCGGACTTTCTCGGCGAATATTTCCTACGTCGCGACGTCTCTCGACACCGGCACGCGGCGGCTTCTGGTGCGCGCTACAATTGACAATTCACAGAACCTGCTGCGCCCCGAGATGTTCGCTAACGTGAAAATCCTCACCACCGAGGGCGACAGTTCGCTCGGCGTGCCGCGTGAAGCGATCGTCTACGACGGGAAATCGACCCACGTCTGGATCGCTCGGAGCGATCAATCCGTCGAACGGCGGCAAGTTAAGACAGGACAATCCAACGGCCAGATGGTCGAAGTCCTCGATGGCTTGCGCCAGGGCGAGAGTGTCATAAGCAAGGGCACTTTGTTCGTCGATCGCGCCGCGACCGGAAGCTGACCTTCGATGTTGCGTACTTTGATGTCGTTCTGCCTGTCGCGGCGGCTTCTCGTCCTGGCCGCTTACGTAGCATTTATCGGAATCGGCTTCGCGACCCTCAAGGCCCTCAATGTCGAGGCCTACCCCGACCCTGCGCCGCCAATCATCGAAATCATCGCACAATATCCCGGCCAGTCGCCCGAGGAAGTCGAACGCTATGTCACAATCCCGCTTGAGATCGCGGTCGCGAGCACGCCTGGCCTCACTTACATCCGTTCGAATACGGTTTTCGCTCTCGGCTTCATCCGCCTGCAGTTTGAATATGGCCGCGACTACAATTTCGTTCGCCAGCAGGTCACCAACCGGCTGAAGGACGCGACATTGCCGCAGACCGTGACGCCGGTGATTTCGCCGGCCGGCGGCATCAGCGAAATTCTGCGCTATCAGCTCAAGGGTCCGCCAGGGATGGACCTGATCCAGCTGAAGACCATCCAGGACTGGGTGGTCGAGCGCAAATTACGAATCGTCCCAGGCGTGGCGGACGTTGCCGTACTCGGTGGAAAAACTAAGGAATATCAGGCCGAAATCGATCTCGACCGCATGCGGGCCTACGGTCTCACTTTGCCCCAGATCATCAATGCGATTTCGACCAGCAATTCCAACGTCGGCGGGCGCACCATCACGATCGGCGAGCAGTCGGTCAACGTCCGTGGTGTCGGCGCGCTCGGATCGGTCAACGACATCGACAATATCGTCATAAGCCAGCAGGGCGGTCTTCCTGTCATCCTGAAGGACGTTGCGCGCAACCAGATCGGATTCACGCCGCGCCTCGGAATCGCGGCGCGCGACGACCAGGACGACATCATTTTCGGCATCGTCCTGATGCAGAAGCTTGAGCGGACGATGGACGTCGTGACTCGCGTGCGGGCGGCCGTTGAGCGCATCAACGCCGACGGTACCCTGCCTCCCGGCGTCAGGATCGAGCCGTTCTACGATCGCGGCGATCTGGTCGCGCTCACCGTGCGCACGGTGGTGCACAATATGCTGTTTGGCATCGCTCTCATCTTTCTCATTCAGTGGGTTTTTCTCGGCGATTTCCGCTGTGCGCTGATTGTTGCGGCGACCATTCCCGTCGCCTTGCTTCTTGCGGCCATCATCACCGTGCTGCGCGGGGAGTCGGCCAACCTTCTGTCGGTTGGCGCGATTGACCTCGGCATCATCGTCGATGCCACCGTCATCATGATCGAGAATATCTATCGTCATCTGGCCGAACATGCGCGTCGCACGATAGCCGATCCGCACTCCCGGCTCGGCGACAAACTGCATCGCATTCTTGTCGCCGCCGTCGAGGTCGACAAACCAATATTTTTCTCGGTGATCATCACCATTGCGGCGTTCCTCCCGCTTTTCACGATGCAAGGCGTTGAAGGTCAGATCTTCGGGCCAATGTCGCGGACCTACGCCTATGCGCTGCTTGGCGCCGTGATCGCCACGTTCACGGTAACGCCGGTGATGTCGGCGATTCTGCTGCCCGACAGGGTCAACGAAGTCGAGACATTCATCGTGCGCAGCATCCGCAAAATCTATGAGCCCGTTCTTCTTCTCGCGGTCAAAAATGCACGGACAGCAGCAACCATCGCCCTCGCCTTTCTGCTCCTCTGCGGTGCGCTCGGCCTGCGTCTCGGTACGGAATTTCTGCCGAAGCTGGAGGAAGGCAATCTCTGGATTCGCGCGCTTCTTCCACCGACGATCACCCTCGATGCCGGCCGCGACACGGTCAACAAGATCCGCACGGTGATCGCAAGCTACCCGCCGGTACGCACCGTCGTCTCCGAGCAGGGCCGCGGCGAGGATGCTACCGATCCGGACGGATCGTTCGTCGCCGAATTTTTCGTTCCCCTGAAACCATTTGAGGAGTGGCCGGAAGGGTTGACCAAGGCAAAGCTTGTGAAAGAGCTGGCCGCCCGCCTGGAAAGCGAGTTCATCGGCGTCGACTTCAATTTCTCGCAATATATTCAGGACAACATCGAGGAAGCCGTATCCGGCGTGAAAGGCGAGAACTCGGTGAAGATCTTCGGCCGCGATCTGGCCGAGCTCGAGCGATTGTCGCAGGCGGTCAAGAACGAGCTCGCAAAAGTGCCGGGGGTGACCGATCCCGGCGCCTTCAACCTGCTCGGCCAACCGAATCTGGTCATCAAGGTCGACCGTGCAAAAGCGGCCCGCTACGGGATCACCGTCAGCGACATGAACACGGTCGTGCAAGCGGCGATCGGTGGTCAGGAAGTCACGCGCGTCTACGACGGCGAGATGAATTTCCCCCTGACCGTGCGGCTTGCACTGCAATACCGCGACAATGTCGATGCGATCCGCTCGGTTCCCGTCGCGCTGCCGAACTCCGATCCGAAGTCTCCGACCACCTACATCGCGCTTGGCGATGTGGCCGAAGTCCGGCTCGAGACCGGGGCGGCCTATATCTACCGCCAGAACACCGAGCGCTTCGTGCCGATTAAATATAGCGTTCGCGGCCGCGATCTTGGATCGACCGTCGCCGAAGCACAGAGGCGCATCGCCAAGAATGTGGAACTGAAAGAAGGCTATCGCTTGGAGTGGTCCGGCGAGTTTGGCGCGCTCGTCGAGGCCCAGAAGCGGCTCGCGATCATTGTGCCGCTCAGTCTCCTGCTTATCATGATGCTGCTCTACAGCCTGTTTAATTCCCTGCGGGACAGCCTTGTTGCTCTGTCCGCGATTCCTTTTGCGGTCTGCGGCGGCATCCTGGGGCTTTATGTGTTCGGCTTGAATGCGAGCGTATCGGCTGCCGTGGGTTTTATTTCTTTGTTTGGTGTTTCCACCATGGATGGCGTCTTGCTCGTCTCTTACATACGGCGCCGTCTCGATGAGGGACTTGGCAAGGATGAGGCAATCATCGGCGCCGCGCAGATTCGTATGCGGCAAATTTTCATGACCGGCCTTTCCGCCTGCATCGGGCTCGTCCCCGCCGCGATCTCATCCGGAATTGGCTCGCAGGTCCAGCAACCCCTCGCCTGCGTCATAGTGGGTGGAATGCTGCTGTCGCCGATCTCAAGTCTTCTGGTGATCCCGACAATAGCGCGCCTGGCGATGCCGACAGCGCGAAGAACGGCCGCGCCTCGGCGCACAGGCGCCCCTGAACCTGCCGAATAGAACGGCGAACTAGTTTGTCCGTGCGGACGGCCGGACAAATTGACCAAGATGGCCGAACACTTTGCTGATCACCGGCCAGAACAGCAGAATGAATGCGAGCGTCGTGATCGAGCCGACCAGGCCGTTCGACCAGAACACGCGCAGGTCGCCTTCCGCCCCGATCATCGACAGCCGGAAGGCATCTTCCGCCCGGCTTCCGAGCACCAGCGCGAGCGTAAATGGCGCCAGCGGAATTCCGATCTTCTTGAAGACGTAGCCGACCACGCCGAACAGGAGCATCAGCCAGATGTCGAACATGGCGTTCTGGATGGCGTAGGCGCCGATCGCGCAGGACACGACGATCATCGGCGCGATTGCCGAAAACGGCACCCGCAGGATCGACGCGAATATCGGCACCGTGGTGAGTACAAGCACCAGGCCGACGATATTGCCGAGGTACATCGACGCGATCAGGCCCCAGACGAAGCTCTTTTGTTCAACGAACAGCAATGGGCCCGGATTGAGGCCCCACACCATCAGGCCGCCGAGCAGAATTGCCGCCGTGCCGGAGCCAGGAATCCCCAGCGCCAGCATCGGCAACAATGCGGCCGTACCGGACGCGTGGGCAGCCGTTTCAGGCGCAAACACGCCCTCGATGCGGCCCGTGCCGAAGGAATCCCTGTCCTTGGAAAAGCGCTTGGCGAGATTGTAGCCCATGAAGGACGCGGCAATTGCGCCGCCCGGCGTGACGCCGAGCCAGCAGCCGATGGCCGAGGACCGGAGCAACGTCACCCAGTACTTCGGCAGGTCTTTCCAAACTTTCAGGACGACTCTCAGGCTGATCGACGCGGCATGGCCGCGCAACGCCAACCGCTCTTCCATCGTCAGCATGATCTCGCTGATGCCGAACAGGCCGATCACGGCCACCAGGAAGTTGACGCCGCGGAACAGCTCGCTCCAGCCGAACGTCATGCGCAGCGTGCCGGACACCGTATCCATGCCGACCCCGGCGAGCAGCAGGCCCAGCGCCATGGAAATGATGGTCTTGTGCTTTTCCTCGCGCCCGAGGCCGACAAACGAGCAGAACGTCAACAGATACACCGAGAAGAATTCCGGAGGCCCGAAGCGCAAGGCGAAGTCGGCCACGCTCGGCGCGAGGAAAGTAATGAGCATCACCGCCACAAGCGACCCAATGAATGATGACGTGAACGCCGCAGTCAGCGCTTCGGCCGCCAGGCCTTTCTGCGCCATCGGGTAGCCGTCGAAGGTTGTGGCCACAGACCACGCCTCGCCGGGAATATTGAACAATATGGACGTGATCGCGCCGCCGAACAGCGCGCCCCAGTAGATGCACGACAACATCACGATGGCCGAGGTCGGATCCATTGAGAAGGTCAGCGGCAGCAGGATCGCGACGCCGTTCGGTCCACCTAACCCCGGCAGCACGCCGACGAAAATGCCAAGAACGAGGCCCACCATCATCAGGATGAGCGTCTTCCACGTCAGCAGGACGGTGAAGCCGTGGACGAGCAGGGTGAGTGCTTCCATCGCGCGGCCTCAGTAACCCAGCAGGGCTTCGAGCGGGCCCTTCGGCATGATGACGTCAAATGCGATCTCGAACGTGATGAACATGGCCACCGTGAAAATTACCGACGTAAGCAATGACTTCCACAACGCGATGCGGCCGATCACCGTCATGAAGCCAACGATGAGAATGAAGCTCGCCACGTAAAGTCCCAGCCACTGCGTGACCACGACGAAGAGAAAGGTCGGCACGAACATCTGCAGGACGCGCGTGAGCTGCTCGCGCGTGACGAAAGGCTCGGTCGCCGGTTCGATGAAGCCTTTCACGAGACCGTAAATCGAAGCGGTGCCGAGAATGAGCGACAGATAGAACGGGAAATATCCGGCCTGCGGGCCGCTCGCGTCCCACGACATGCCGGTCCGCCAGTTGTCGAACGCCAGCAGCGCCGCCAGGGCAATCAGTATCAGGGATACAACGATGTCGACCGTGCGGGTGCTCGTGACCGCCGGCGACTGATCGCCCGCGGCTTTTTCTGTCTCTTCAACGGCCATCCCGGTCTCCGGTCACAGGAAAGGGCCAGGGATGGACCCTGGCCCGTTCCAGCGCGAGTTGCATTATTTCGCGACGAAGCCCGCTTCGTGCATCAGGCTCGAATTGAGCTTGTCGTCTTCCTCGAGGAATTTCAGCATGTCCTTGCCGGTGAGAAACGCCGGCTTGAGCGCCTGCTTTTCGAGGTATTCTTTGTACTCGGGGGTCTGGACGATCTTCTTGAACAGATCGACGTAAAACGCCGTTTGGTCGGCCGGCACTTTGCCCGGCAGGAAGAATGCACGCAGCATCTGGTACTGCACGTCCAGACCTTGCTCCTTGCAGGTCGGAATGTCGTTCCAAGATTGCTTGTCGGTCACCTTGGTTTTGTAGGCGATGCGCTCTTTGCTGAAGACACAAAGCGCGCGCACCTGACCCGCGCGCCAGACTTCGAGGTTCTCGGACGGGTTGTTGACGTTCGCCTGTGTGTGATTGCCGACAAGCTGCGTCGCCGCTTCGCCGCCCGACTTGTAGGGCAGATAGAGGAACTTGGCGCCCGTCTTCTTCTCCATGAAGACCGTAAGGATCTGGTCCTCGCGCTTGCTGCCGGTGCCGCCCATCTTGAAGGGCGGGCTGGCAGCCTTCGCCGCATTGATGAAGTCTTTGACGTTCGCCTCCGGCATTGTGGTGTTGTCCCACAACACGAACTCGTCAAGCGCGGTCACGGCAACCGGCGTCAGATCGCGCCAGTTGAACGGGATCTTGGCCGACAGCGGCAACATATAAATAAGTGAGTAGGCGAGCAGAACCTTGTTCGGATCGCCGTCGCTCGACTTCATGTACATGAGCGCTTCCGCGCCCGATGCACCGCCCTTGAGCGTGACGATGACCGGCTGCTTCATCAAATTGTTCTTCTGAATGGCGGCCTGCATCATGCGTGCCATCTGGTCGGACGCACCGCCGGCACCTGCAGCCACGACGATTTCGATCGATTTGGTCGGCTCCCACGCCACGGCCGGGGCGCTCACAAGCGCAGCAGCTGCAATGAAAGCTCCGGAAATACTCAAGTTTTTCATGCTTATCCTCCCTTAAAGGCACGCAACATTTTCCACTATCAGTGGAAAAGCTGCCTGTTCTTGTTTTTGGCAGTATTGTGGGTCTTGGCCCCAAATTCAAGCCGACATCTGTCTAATTGGCCTGTTCGCGCCGGACAATGTCCGCGCCCCGCACCATCGCCTGCATTTTTCCGAAGGCCACATCGCGCGGCAGATATTTCATGCCGCAATCGGGAGCGATGACAATGCGCTCGGCCGGCACATAAGGGAGCGCCTTGCGAATGCGCTCCGCAACAACCTCCGGCGTCTCAACGGTCAAGTCCGACAGGTCGATAACGCCAAGAATAATCGTCTTGGATGGAAGCTTTTCCAGCATCTTGAGATCAAGCTTCGGCTGAGCGGCCTCAATCGAGACTTGCGCAGCGCGCGAGCCCTCGAGTTCCGGCAGAAACGAATAACCGGTCGGCTTGTCGTGCACGACGGCCGCATAGCCGAAGCACAAATGCACAGCGACCGTGCCAGTGACGCCGTCGAGGGCGCGATCGAGCGCCTTCAGCCCGTACTCGCGCGCCTTCTCGGGATGCTGCTGCATCCAGGGCTCGTCGATCTGCACGATATCGGCACCGGCCGCGAAGAGGTCCTTGATCTCCTCGTTGACCGCGATCGCATAGTCGAGCGCCATCGCCTCGTCGGATTTGTAGAACTCGTTCTGCGCCTGTTTCGACATCGTGAACGGGCCCGGCACCGTCATCTTTATGGTCTTCTTCGTGTGCGCGCGCAGGAATTGCAGGTCGCGCAGCTGGACCGGATGCTTGCGCCGGACTTTTCCGGTGACGCGCGGCACCGGGATCAGCTTGCCGCTCCGGTTGAGCGTCGAGCCTGGATTCTCGGTATCGACACCTTCGAGTGCGGTGGCAAACCGGTTTGAGTAGCTTTCACGGCGCTGCTCGCCATCCGTGATGATGTCGAGGCCCGCGGACTCCTGGTCCTGGATTGCCATCCGCGTGGCCTTGTCCTGCTTCGCTTCGAGCTGCTTAGGATCGACCAGCCACAGGTCGTCCATCCGCACGCGCGGCACCATCTTCGACAGGCGTGCGCGATCGATAAGCCATTTCGGCTGCGGATAGGAGCCGACGAGCGAGGTTGGAAAGATCGTAACGGCCATCGGTATGCGTTCACCTCGCCAATTCGGTGCGGACGATCGCCGCGCCTTCGACCATGGCGCACATTTTTCCGTAGGCAACGTCTCGTGGCAAATATTTCAGTCCGCAATCTGGCGCGACAATGATCCGCTCGGGCGAGATGTGCTTCAGCGCGCGGCGGATGCGCAGGGCCACGGTCTCCGGTTTCTCGATGCTCATATCGGAAAGATCAAGCGTTCCTAGGATGATGGTCTTACCCGGCAATTTTTCAAGAACAGAGCAGTCGAGCTTCGATTGCGCGGTTTCAATCGATACCTGGCTGACCGGCGAGCCGCTGAGCTCCGGCAGGAACGAATATCCCTCCGGCCGCACATGAATGATGGCGGCATAGCCGAAACAAATATGCACCGCGGTTGGCCCTTTCACTCCGTCCAATGCGGCGTTGAGTGCCTTGAGGCCGTATTTGCGCGCCTTCTCCGGCCGCGCCTGCATGTAGGGCTCGTCAATCTGAACAATGTCGGCGCCGGCGGCGAACAGATCTTTGATCTCGGCGTTCACGGCATTGGCGTAGTCCAATGCCATCTCCTCTTCGTCCTTGTAGAAATCGTTCTGCGCCTGCTGTGACATCGTGAACGGCCCGGGCACGGTCATCTTGATCATGCGGGTGGTTTTGGCCCGCAAAAACTTGACGTCCTCGACTTCGACCGGATGGCGCCGGCGCACCTTGCCGGTTACGCGTGGCACTGGATTTGGATGCCCGGAACGATCGAGAGCAGTGCCTGGATTGTCGATATCCACACCCTCAAGCGCGGTCGCAAACCGGTTGGAATAGCTTTCGCGCCGCATCTCCCCGTCGGTGATGATGTCGAGCCCGGCGTCCTCCTGGTCGCGTATCGCGAGCAGCGTTGCGTCGTCCTGTGCCTGTTTCAGAAATTCTGGCGCGACGCGCCAGAGTTCCTTGGCGCGGACGCGCGGCGGAAACCGGGCGGCGAGCTTGGCACGGTCGATCAGCCAGTCGGGCTGCGCGTAAGAGCCCACAAGCGACGTCGGGAAAAGCTTCGTCATGCCCCTAGTATGACGACATGTCCGCCGCTGAGCCAGCCGCAGCCACACTCATCGCCAGCACCCGCGCCACGTGGGCCGCTTCCCGCTTGCTGCCGTCGAAAATCTGGTGCCGGCATGACGTCCCATCGGCGACAATCAGGGCGTCGGCCGGCGCTTTGCGCACGGCGGGCAGCAAAGACAGTTCGCCCATCTTCTGCGATACCTCGATGGTGTCGGCGTGATAGCCAAAACTTCCCGCCATGCCGCAGCAGCTCGATTCGATCGTCTCGACCGACAGCTCCGGGATCAGCCGTAGCGTGCTCTCGACCGCGCTCATGGCGTCGAACGCCTTCTGATGACAGTGGCCGTGGAGAAGCGCCTTCTTCGGCAGCGGCCCGAGCGGCAAGCTCAACCGGCCCTGTTTGTACTCATGCGCGATGAATTCCTCAAACAGCCGCGCATTTGCCGCCAGCAACTCGACCGCTTCGCCCTTGAACATGGCAGGCAGCTCGTCCCGGAAGGTGAGCAGGCAGCTCGGCTCAAGCCCGACAACGGGAATGCCGCGTCTCACGTAGGGTGCAAGCGCGTCCAGCGTGCGTTGCATTTCCCGCCGCGCCTCTTCCACCAGACCGACCGCAAGGAAGGTACGGCCGCAGCATAAAGGCCGCTCGTTCGGATCGGCCGGGAGCGGTGCGTAGACGCGATAGCCGGCGGCGACGAGCACGCTCAAGGCGTCGTCGAGGTTTTCACGCTCGAAATAGCGATTGAACGTGTCGGCGAACAACACGACTTCGCGCGCAGGTGCATTGCTCTCTCCACCGGCGTAACGCCAGTCCGAACGGTCGCGATAAATGTCGCTTCGCCATTTCGGCAGGCTGCGCCGCGAGGAAAACCCGGCGACAAGCTCCGACGCCTTGCGAAACAGCGCGTTTCCATTGCGTATATTAAAGAGGCGATGCCAGCGCACCGCGTAGGGCGCGTAATGCGGCAGGAACCCGACCAGCTTGTCGTGCAGCGAAAGCTCGAATTTCTCCGCGCGCGCCGCCAAAACCTCGATTTTCATGCGCGCCATGTCGACGCCGGTCGGGCATTCGCGCCGGCAGGCCTTGCAGGACACGCAAAGCTTCAACGTGTCGGCCATTTCGTCGGCGATGAGCGCGGCCGGGCCCAATTGTCCGGTCAACGCCAGCCGTAAAGAATTAGCGCGCCCGCGCGTGACGTCGCGTTCGTCGCGAGTGACACGATAGCTCGGGCACATCACGCCGCCGGTGAGCTTGCGGCAGGCGCCGTTGTTGTTGCACATCTCGACAGCGCCCTGAAAACCGCCGCCTGAGCCCGGATAGACCGACCAGTCGAGATGCGTCTTGAGCGGCTCGCCGTGATAGCCGGGCGCGTAGCGGAACAGGCTGCGGTCGTCGAATTTCGGCGGACGCACGATTTTGCCGGGGTTTAAGAAGCCCTTCGGGTCGAACCTGTCTTTCACTTCCTCGAAGGCGCGGGCGAGCCGCGTGCCGAACATCGGCTCGTTGAACTCCGAGCGCACCAGCCCGTCGCCGTGCTCGCCGGAATGCGATCCCTTGTATTCGCGCACCATCGCGAACGCCTCCTCGGCGATTTCGCGCATGGCATGCACGTCTTTTTCCTGGCGCAGATTGAGCACGGGTCGCACGTGCAGGCAGCCCGAGCCGGCATGCGCGTACCAGGTGCCGCGCGTGCCGTGCTTCTCGAAAATGCCGGTGAGCCGCGACGTGTAGTCGGCGAGATGCTCGAGCGGCACGGCACAGTCTTCCACGAAGGAGACGGGTTTCCCCTCCTCCTTCATCGACATCATGATGTTGAGGCCCGACGTTCGCACCTCGGTGATCGCAGCCTGCAGATCGGGATTGAGGACCTCGACGACGCCGCCCCATTTGGCGCCGGTCTTGTCCCAGCCGAAGCCGAGATCGCCCATCAGCTGCTTGAGCTGCGCCAACATGCGCAGGTTGACCTCGTGGTCGTCCTCGCCGAACTCGACCAACAGGATCGCTTCCGGCGCCTCGCGCACGAACTTGTCCAGCGTCGGCTGGAAGATCGGAATCTTGCGCGCGAGCTCGATCATCGTACGGTCGATCAATTCCACCGCGATCGGCTTGAGGCGCACGATGTGCTGCGCCGAATTCATCGCCTCGAAGAAGCTGCCGAAGTGACATGCGCCGACCGCGCGGCGGCCAAGTAACGGCGAAAGCTTCAACTCGATGCGCGTCGAAAACGCCAGCGTCCCTTCCCCGCCGACGAGGACGTGCGCGAGGTTGATGTCGTTCTTGCCGGGCACCAGCGCGTCGAGATTGTAGCCGCCGACGCGGCGCTGCACCTTGGGGAAGCGCTCGGCGATCTCACTTGCTTCGCGTGCCCCGATGGCGAGCAGATCTTTCGCGAGCGGCCGCAGCGGCGCGGGCACATCCTTGAGGTTGCCGCCAATAGGACCGAAATGCGCGAGCGTGCCGTCGGCCAGCAAGGCCTCGATCGAGATGACGTTGTCGCGCATCGTGCCGTAGCGCATCGAGCGCCCGCCGCACGAGTTGTTGCCGGCCATGCCGCCGATGGTCGCGCGCGAGGATGTCGAGATGTCGACGGGAAACCACAGCCCGTGCGACTTGAGCTGACGATTGAGATCGTCGAGCACGATGCCGGGCTCGACCGTCACGCGCCTGCGCTTGACGTCGAGATCGAGGATGCGTGTGAGGTACTTCGAGCAGTCGACGACGAGCGATTCGCCCACGGCCTGGCCGGCCTGCGATGTGCCGCCGCCGCGCGCCAAAACCGTCGCCCCCTCGCTGCGGGCAATCGCTATCGCGCGATCAGCCTCTTCGATCGTCCGCGGCGCGACGACGCCCACCGGCATGATCTGGTAGTGGGAGGCATCGGTTGAGTAGCGGCCGCGCGAAAACGCGTCGAATTGCACCTCGCCGGACAATTCGGCCTTCAGCCGGCGCTCCAGACCGGGCATGACAACGGCCACGTTTTCTTATCCTTTTTGGGCGGCGCTAAGCCTATGCATAAGGACTAGTTTGCCTTGCGGAAAACCGCTTGACCGCAATGTTGCATTCATAGTTCAACGCCACAAGCGCCGCCCCTGATCGGACCGCGCCCGTGGCCAAACCACGCTAACCCCCGAAAAGCTGCCGTTTCAGGAGCGGACTGCCTATGGCTAAGAATTCCTCGCGTACGGTCGGGCGACACTTTCTCCACATCCCGGGGCCCTCGCCGCTGCCGGACCGCGTCCTGCGGGCGATGGACACGCCGATCATCGATCACCGCGGTCCCGAATTCGCCAAGCTCGCGAAGAAATGCCTGGACGGCATCAAGACCATTTTCAAGACCACGAATCCCGTCATCATCTATACCGCGACCGGAACCGGTGCGTGGGAAGCAGCGCTCGTCAACACGCTGTCGCCCGGCGACAAAGTGCTGATGGTCGAGACCGGCCAGTTCGCCACGTTGTGGAAAAAGATGGCCGAGAAGCTCGACCTCAAGCCGGAATTCATCACGACCGACTGGCGCATCGGCGCCGATCCCGCGGCGATCGAGGCGCGCCTGCGCGAAGACAAGGGCAAGGAGATCAAGGCGGTCTGCTTCCTGCACAATGAAACCTCGACTGGTTGCCTTTCGCCGGTGGCGGAGATCCGCAAGGCGATCGACCGCGCCGGGCATCCTGCGCTGCTGATGGTCGACACCATTTCCTCGCTCGCGTCGACCGATTATCGGCACGACGAATGGGGCGTCGACGTGACCGTCGGCGGTGCGCAGAAAGGTTTGATGTTGCCTCCCGGCATGTCGTTCAATGCGGTGAGCGACAAGGCGCTTGCGGCGAACAAGACGTCCCAGCTCACGAAGTCGTTCTGGGCCTGGGACGAAATGCTGACGATGAACAAGGTCGGCTTCTTCCCGTACACGCCCGCGACGCAGATGCTGCAGGGCCTCGCCGTCTCGATCGAGATGCTGCACGAGGAAGGTCTCGATAATGTCTTTGCCCGTCACGACCGGCTGGCGGAAGCGACTCGCCGCGCAATCAAGACGTGGGGCCTCGACACTATCTGCCGCGATGCGAAGTATTATTCGCCGACCATCACCGCGGTGTTGCTGCCGGAAGGCCACGACGCCGATGCCTTCCGCGCGCTGGCGCTCGAGCAGTTCAACATCTCTTACGGTTCGAGCTTCGGCCGTTTCACCGGCAAGATGTTCCGCATCGGCCATCTTGGCGACATCAACGACGCGATGATGCTGGGCGGCCTCGCTGTAACCGAGATGGCGCTCGCGCTCGCCAACATTCCGCACAAGAAGGGCGGCGTGCAGGCAGCGATGGACTATCTGGTGTCCCAGCACGGTCGCGCTGCCAAGCAGGCGGCGGAATAGACCTATCTGGATTTCCGCTTTCGCGGGAATGAGCGGATTGTCGGTTAAGCCGCTTCTACCCACTCATTCGCACGCAAGGTGCGCGCGACGAAATCTGAAATCGCCTTGAGCGTCGGCTCAGGCGCCTCCCGCTGCGGCGAATGACGCGCTCCCGGCAGCAGCGCCACCTCGACCGGGCAATAACACTCCTGCTGCGCAACCTCGATCTGCTTCGCGGTGCCGTACTGGTCGTCTTCGCCCTGCACGATCAGCACCGGCACGCGGATATAGGCGAGGAACTCGGTGATGTCCCATTTGCGGAATTGCGGGTCGAGCCAGGCGCCGTTCCAGCCCTTGAACGCATTGTCGACATCGTCATGCCAGCGCGCGAGCCGCATGCGCAGATCGCCTGTTTCGTAGGCTTTCCGGGCTTCGACGATCGAGGCGATACCTGGATCCTCGGTGAAGAAATGCGGCGCAATCAGCACGAGGCCGCCGACCCGGTGATCCTGATGGCTGCCGGCGTAGATCGCTGCAATCGAGGCGCCGTCGCTGTGGCCGATCAGCAGCCCGCGCCGGAAGCCGATGGCATCGAGCAGCTTCGGCAAGCTTTGGCGCGCCTCGTCATGCATATAAGAGAGCGGGCGCGGCAGGCTGACCGGACTCGATTTCCCGTAGCCCGCGCGCGAATAGACGAACGCGCCGGCACCCGTCGCGGCCGCAAGTTTCTCGGGAAAATCGTTCCACAGGCCGACACAGCCCAGCCCTTCGTGCAGCAGCACGAGGGTTGGCGCCTTGTCCGGCTGCGGCCCGACAAAGCGGTATTCGATGCGATGCCCGTCAATATCGAGAAACCCAGCTTCAGCAAGTGCCATCAGCGCGCGCCCGGTCCTTCCGCCCGCAGCTTGAAGCGCTGGATTTTCCCGGTCGCCGTCTTCGGCAGGTCTTTGCGGAATTCGATCCAGCGCGGATACTTGTAGGGCGCGAGCTTTTGCTTCACATGCTCCTGCAACGCACGAATGAGCGCGTCGTTGGCCTTCTCCGGCGACTTGAGCACGACGAAGGCTTTCGGCTTGATCAGCTTCTGCTCGTCGTTCCAGCCGACGACCGCGGCCTCCAGCACGTCGGGATGCGAGGACAGCGCGGCCTCGACCTCGAACGGCGAAACATACATGCCGGATACTTTCAGCATGTCGTCCTGGCGCCCGCAGCACACATAATACCCGTCGCCATCCTCGATGTACTTGTCGCCGGAACGCGTCCATTCGCCCTGGAAGGTCGATCGCGACTTCTCGCGGTTGTTCCAGTACATGATCGCGCTGGTCGGCCCGCGCACGTAGAGCTCGCCCATCTCCCCTTTCTTCACCGGACTGCCGTCGTCGCCGACCAGTTTGATCTCGTAGCCGGGCACCGGTTTCCCGGTGGTGCCGTACTTGGTCGCGCCCGGTGCGTTGGTGAGATAGATGTGCAGCATCTCGGTGGTGCCGAGCCCGTCGGAAATCTCGACGCCGTAACGTTCTTTCCAGCGCAGCGCGATTTCTTCCGGCAACGCCTCGCCGGCCGAGATGCAGCGGCGAAGTTTCACCTCGGATTTTTTCGGCGCATTCGGGCTGGCGAGAAACGCCGCATAGAATGTCGGCACCGCGAAAAATACCGTGATCGGATGTTTGCGCAGCAAAGCCGCGACACCGTCCGGGGTCGGGCGATCGGCGTTGAGAACCGTCGTTGCGCCGACAGTCATCGGAAACGTCATCGCATTGCCAAGCCCGTAGGCGAAAAACAGTTTCGCGACCGAGTAGCAGACATCGCTTTCCTTCAGGCCCACGACCGGCGTGCCGTACAGGTCGGCGGTCAGCTTCAGGCTGGCGTGCACATGCACGGCGCCTTTCGGCTTGCCGGTCGAGCCCGAGGTGTAGAGCCAAAATGCGATGTCGTCGCTGGTCGTCGGCGCGGTGTAAGGTTCGGGCTCGTCGGCGCCGATGACATCCTCGAACAGGCGATAGCCATGAGGATTGTCACCCGAGACGATGACGTGCTCGAGATCGGGGCTTTGCTTGATCAGCTTCTCGAAGCGCGGAAACAGCGCCTCCGACACGACAAGACACTTGGCCCGGCTGTCGGCAAGCATGAAGCGGTAATCGTCCTCGGTCAGCAGCGTGTTGACCGGCACGGCAATGATGCCGGCCTTCAGGCAGCCGAGAAACGCCGTCGGCCAATCGATGGTGTCGAGCAGCGCGATCAAAACACGCTCTTCGCGCTTGACGCCGAGGTCCCGCAGCGCAGCGCCGAAGCGCGCCACCCGATCGGCAAGTTGTCCGTAAGTGTGCGTGCCGCGCACATCTATACAGGCCGGCTTGCCGGCGCGGCCGGCATCGAGATTTTTCTGCAGGACATCGGCGGCGAAATTGTAATCACGTGGGATTGCGCCCACCGCCCCGGCTTCGGCCGCTGCCGCAACCGCGACTGCCATAGCTTCCTCCCCGGCGGCCATACGCCGCTTGTTTTGCTGGAATTATGCGGGCCGCGGGCGACCCTCGCAATGCGATTATAATTCCGCCTGTCGCCGCGGTTATAGAGCCCATTCCTGTCCGGGTCGCTGTACCGGGCGGAAATTGCCGCTAATGTGACGCCTTCTTGCAGCGTCAGCGTTGGAGTTTTGCGATGATTTTCAGCCGCGACCGCATCCTCACCACCCATGTCGGCAGCCTGCCGCGCAACGAGAAGCTCTCCGACCTGCTGATGGCGCAGGAGGAAGGCAAGGAATATGACCCGAAGGTGCTGTCATCCGAGATGGACCAGGCGGTGCGCCATGTCGTCCGGAAGCAGATGGAAGCCGGCATCGATATCGGCAATGACGGCGAACAGCGACGCATTTCCTTCCAGACTTACGTGCCGCAGCGAATGACCGGCTTCGCCGGCGTATCAAAGCGCCGGCGCGGGCGGGAGTTCGAGGAATTTCCCGAGTTGTTGTCGTACCTGATGCGGCGCTTTCCGACCCCCGCCAAGAGCCAGCAGGCCGCGCCGGAAGCGCAGGCCGACATCAAGTACAAGGATCTCAAGCCGATCAACGAGGAAACGGCCGGCTTCAACAAGATCGCGGGCGAGCTCGGCGCATTTTCCGAACGGTTCATGACCGCGCCATCGCCGGGCATCATTTCGACCACGATGCTCAACGCCTTCTACAAGTCGCACGACGATTATCTCGATGCGATCGCGCGAGAGATGAAGAACGAATACCAGACCATCCATAAGGCCGGCCTGATCCTGCAGATCGACGCGCCCGATCTCGCGATGGATCGTGTCATGATGTACCGCGATCTCGACGACGCCGGCTTCGTCAAGCGCGTCGAGCGTCACGTGCAGGCGATCAACGATGGCATTGCCGGCATCCCGCGCGACCGCGTGCGGCTGCATGTCTGCTACGGCAACTGGGAAGGCCCGCATATCCACGACGTTCCGCTCGAGAAGATCCTGCCGGCGCTCTACCAGGCGAAGGTTGGCGCGCTGTCGATCGAATTTTCCAATCCGCGCCACGCGCACGAATACGATGCGCTCAAGAAGCATCCGCTGCCGAAAGATATGTTGCTCATTCCCGGCGTCGTGGAGACCACCAGCAATTTCGTCGAGCACCCGGAGGTCGTGGCGCGCCGGATCGAAGAGGCCGTGCGCGCGGTCGGTGAACGCGAACGGGTGATCGCGTCGACCGATTGCGGCTTCGGCACCTTCACCAAGCGTGAATGGGTGATCGAGCCGGTGGTGTGGCTCAAGCTCGCCGCGATCCGCAAGGGCGCCGACATCGCGTCGGCAAGGTTGTGGGGCCGCAAGAGCGCGGCATGATTCAGACACCGCTCACCCCCGCGAAAGCGGGGGTCCAGGGCAATTAATTGCGAGTCACGAGATTGTGGCCCTGGATTCCCGCTTTCGCGGGAATGAGCAGAACGTGTTGCACACTTTGCCCGCCACTTTTTTGATTCACTTTTCAAACAGCCAAAGCTCCGCCGCCCTGTTTCTTTGCGGCGCCGGGTACGCCGTCGTGTTCGGGAAAATCCGCATCGCCCGGAAGAAGAACCGAGGGCGCGCGGGACGCCAGGGGTCCAAAAGGACCCACGGGCCTCGACGCCTCGCGACATCGAGGCTTGTCGAAGCGTTTGTTCGTGCCGCAAGTCCGCCAAACCCAAGGCGTCCCGCGCGCG